>Ga0307514_10000159_pt1 | contig 189849 bp, 150 predicted proteins | sample 16_EM_MG_FD_203088 | JGI IMG/M metagenome (GOLD analysis project Ga0307514, IMG submission 203088) | Populus trichocarpa ectomycorrhiza microbial communities from riparian zone in the Pacific Northwest, United States - 16_EM | ecosystem: Host-associated > Plants > Roots > Unclassified... | reverse complement strand
TTCATCATGAGCATAACAGTCATGTTAGCTGCTACTTATTCCATTCTGACAAGATGCTAACTATATAGTCCTCAGGGCTTCCCACTTCCTCTCGTTATCATCTTCCTCTCCTATTCCACACCAGCACATCATGGATAAATAACCACGCCCACCAGGTGAGAGCGGATCGAATACCGGCCGATTGGTGGGCGTGACATCAACTACGGACATTCTCGGCACACAACAAGAGCGCAGACACAAGTTAGTTCACCGCGACGCTGCCGATGCAGCCACCAAACATATGACTCAGGATGCACATTTAAAAATTATCCGCAAGACTTGCAGCAGGAGAAATATGAAGCAGCATGCGGTGGGATGTGAGTATATCCATATCGATGCAATCGGCGGTCAATTAACCATATAACATACAGCGGGTGCCCGTAGAGAGCTACGTAACAAATTCATCGCTGCCCCTAACGGGAAACTTCCATGGTCGACAAAGGCATTTGTCCGCACAGTCCGGGAAATCGAACATCATGATGTGAGCTCTGGGATTTTCGCAGATGAATTTCCTGATAAGCGTCCCTGTGAGTGGACGAAACAGGCTTTAATCACCTTAGAGGAGGCTACAGAAGCGTATATGGTAGAGGTAACAACCGAATTTCATTGTTAGAAGCATCAACTAATGTCTTGTAGGTTTTCATCATGTCTGCAACTATGACAAGGCAAGGAGGTCGGGGACAGCTGGAACAGTCCGACATGCGCCTGGCATTGAATATGGCCAAAATGGCCAAAGAAGGCTTTTGGGCGCCGCAATTGAGGAAACGAAATATCTCATAAAGAAACCACGCGCCGAGGTCCGAGAAGAAAAGAAGCGGGGTGTTGAGTTTCCTGGGCACAATGAGGTGAAGGTTGCTATACAAAGACACCCGGCAATGCTTCGTGAAAACCAAACGTCCGGCTGCCTTCCTTGCCCAAATGGCACCACAAAGAATCTGCAGACACGCTGGACAGGTAAAGGAACAGGTGCACCTCCACCCGCCCGACACAGAGAGCGGATTCCAGAGCCCCCTCCACCTCCGCCAGGCACGCCACCCGCCCCAACCGGTAACACTTCCGGAGCTCAATCTGCTGAAATCATCAATTTGCTGGCCGGATATACGTATTCACATACAGCTCTTCCCTGTGCGGAATATTTCGAAGATGATGAGGATACTGAGCACGATACCGATTTTGATCCAGATATGCTGACTGATGAAGGTTAGTACACTCTGTGGAGTGGTAATGCAGCTAACATTCATTTTGAAGACCAGAGCAGCGGATTGAGCCATCCTGCAACTGATGACAAGCATTGACCGAAAGACGGGATTTTGGAGATTATTATTATATATATCTATGTATTATTAAAGAACAACGTAGTTATCAAGAAGAATGTAAATGAAAACGCAAGAAAGGCAGCCAAAACAACGTGAATGATAAACTGTGCCAAATTCAATGATTGTATATTGTGGATACAGCCATGGCAAAATGAGCATCAATGGAGCGTGAACGATTTTTGGTCATGCGTCCTGGGAAATCACACCTCAGATAAGTTGTCGTTACTCATAAAGGTATTTTTGGCTGCCTTTATAGGCAAAACAGACAGCAATACCCTCCCTGCCCCATCATGAAAATGAGCGTCAACGGAGCGTCAACAATTTGTGGTCATGCGTCCTGGGAAATCACACCTCTGATAGGTTGTAGTCAGTCATAAAGGAATTTTTGGCGGCCTTTATAGGCAAAACAGATAGCAATACCCTCCCTGCCCCATCATGAAAATGAGCGTCAACGGAGCGTCAACGATTTGTGGTCATTAGTTCTGGGAAATCACACCTCCGATAGGTTGTAGTCAGTCATAAAGGTATTTTTGGCGGCCTTTATAGACAAAACAGATTGCAATACCCTCCCTGCCCCATCATGAAAATGAGCGTCAACGGAGCGTCAACGATTTTTGGTCATGAGTCCTGGGAAATCACACCTCCGATAGGCTGCAGTCAGTCATAAAGGAATTTTTGGCTGCCTTTATAGGCAAAACAGATTGCAATACCCTCCCTGCCCCATCATGAAAATAAGCGTCAATGGAGCGTCAACGATTGTTGGTCATGAGTCCTGGGAAATCACAACTCCGATAGGCTGCAGTTAGTTATAAAGGAATTTTTGGCTGCCTTTACAGGCGAAACAGATTGCAATACCCTCCCTGCCCCATCATGAAAATGAGCGTCAACAGAGCGTCAACGATTGTTGGTCATGTATCACGGGTAATCTGGGGGGCGACAGGTTGCACATTGCCATAAACTGATTATTGGCTGCCTTTATAGGCAAAAGTGAAAGTGAAACGCTTCCTGCCCCATCTTCAAAATGACCGTCAACAGAGTGTCAACGATTGTGGGCCTTCCATCATGGTTAATCACAGCACGATGTGGCGGTTATTGTCTATATACATCGTTTTGACTGTCATCATATGCTAAAAGGTTCAAGAATACTTAGTGGTAGCTCTGTAAATGAAATAAGTTGTTACTGTCCAGGAGGATGTGGCTAGAATATCCTGTACATATCTGCCTATAAAGGCTGCCATATCCTTCTTTATGGATGCTTTTGATCAAGCACCGCTCATATTACCGAAGATGCAAGACCAAATATCGTTGACGCTCTGTTGACGCTCTGTTGATGCTCATTTTCAGCATGTGGTTGGGCGAGTGAGTATCCGTGTTTTGCACATCAAGGTGGCTAATACGCCGAAAATGAACCGTGACATACCAATGTCAATACTTTACGATTAGCCGTAGCATATCTGAATGCGACCATAAATGTGAACCCTGAAACACAGAACTGGAGATTGAACCCGACGGGTCTAGCCAAACCTGGCGAAACCCGCGGGTTGACAGGTACAGGTCCGGGTTCGGCCTGCCACAAGTCAGCGGGTCGGGTTTTTGGCCGGGTTTGGAACCGAGCCGACCCGTTTCTGCGGTCCAAACCCAGACCGCTGGCGGGTTACCCGGACCCGTTGCTAACACTATTAACGATGTGTTGAAGAATTTTGGTCTTGCTTCTTGGATAATTAAGGTGCTGTGCAACAACATTAACCCATCATCAGAGATTTGGCCGGGGTTATGAACAAAAATACTCCTGACGTTATCGCTACTACATCCCAAAAATGAGCGACAATGACGCCTGAATGATTTTTGGTTTTGCATTTTGGATAATCAACTGCCTATTTAATGGCATCAACCCATAATGAAAGCATCAGCCACCTTTATGGTGCAAAATCGTACTGACGATATCACTACCACTTTTTAAAAATGAGCATCAATGGGGAATCAAGCATTTTTGGTCATGCATCTTGGATAATCAAATGACTACCCAATGGCATTAACCCAAAATCAAAGTATTGGCTGCCTTTATGGGGAGAAATGCAAGTGACGATATCACTACTACCTCCTGAAAATGAGCGTCAACAGAGCATCAACAATGTTTGGTCATGCATCCTGAATCATCTCAGGGCTATGCAACATTATTAACCAATAATTAAACTATCTGCTACCTGTATGGGAAATAATGATAGTGACAATATCACTACTGCCTCCTGAAAGTAAGTGCCTTAACAGTATGAACATTCTTTGTGCAGGCTCAGTATGCTACACAGCAATGCACTGCATTGTATTATTTCTAAAGTGAGTTCTTAATGGTCAGTCTTTTCAATATGTCTCTGTATACAACTTCACAAATATGTATGCAATATCTCACAGATTTGACTGTTTCTTGCTTGTAGCTAGTGTTACCAAATGTTCCGGACCATCCCTTCGGGTCAGGGTCCAGGTCAGAACCAAACTGTTTCCATTTCAGTGGTCAGGGTTGTCAAAAGACCCAAACCGACAATTCGGGTACAGTTCAATGGTATTCTCCCAACCCGGCTTATTGGGGCAGGTTGTTATCAGGTTGTCCAGCAGGTCCATCTGTGGATTCATATAATGCTGTTGCTTTTGCATTTTGATAACAGTAACTTACCAAAATCATGTATGCAACATCCATTAATCTCTTTTTGCATGCTTTGCAGTATGTGATATCGATGATTTTGACATCTGCATTTTTCCTTTGGTAGCTTGTATTTTTAGGTATGAAGGCAGTAAATGGTTCCATTATAAGTTCAAATCTTTGCGCGATGCCACAAGTAACTAATGGGCAAGACTAAAAATTGATGATGCTCTTTTAAGGCTCAATTTCAAGATGGGCTAAGGATGATATCATACACTGTTTTCCTTCCAAAGGTCACCATTACGTTGTATATCAATTAGAGCTACAAAGCAACAATCAGATTAGCCATGAAGCAAAGCCAAAGATCATTGACACACCATTGATGCTTATTTCAGAATGAGAACTGTGACTCTGTCATTTTTTCTTTTGCCTATAATGGCAGCCAATACCGTGGTTATACATGACACTGACTATATTGATTTTCAATTACTTTACTTACAAGACCAAAAATTGTCAACGCTCAGTTGACACTCATTTCCAGAGTGGGGCAGTGATGGTGTTGATGTTTCTTTTTCCTATAATGGCTGCCACTACATTGGTTATGAATAATGACGATCACATGAATTTTCAATTATCTTACTTACAAGACTAAAAATTGTTGACACTCAGTTGATACTCATTTTCAGAATGGGGTAGTGACCGTGTTGCATTCACTTTTACCTATATGGGCTGTCACTATGTTTGTTATGCAAATGGTGACCACATCAATTATCAATTACCTTACTCACAAGACCAAAAATTGTTAACATTTCATTGACGCTCATTTTCAGAATGAGGCAGTTCCTGTGTTGCTTTCTCTTTTGCCTATACAGGCTGCCAATATGTTCGTTATGCATAACAGCATGCAAATCACCTTCCCATTACCTTACTTACACAACCTACAATCGTTGACACGCCAAGGATGCTTATTTATTTTTGGTAGCGACATCCTCACTAATACTAGTATGCATAAAGGCAGCCAATACTTCGATGATGTGTTACTGTCATTGCACAGCCCTTGGATAATGCAAGATACAACGCCAGAAATCATTGACGATCTGATGACGTTCATTTTCAGAATCAGGCAGTTACTGTGTCACTTTTTCATTTGCCTGTCAAGGTTGCCAATATGTTGGTGATGCATAACAGGGAGCAAATCCCAATCCAATTACCTGACTTACAAGTTCCAATGTCATTGACGCTCCATTGACCCTCATTTTAGGTGGTAGTGATATCCTCACTAACAATATTGCCCATAAAGGTGGCCAATACTTCAATTGTAGGTTGATATTATTGCACAGCTCTTGGATTATGTAAAATACAAGACAAGCCATTATTGACGCTTCCTTGAAGCTCAGTTTAGATGGTACAGACATAGTTAATAACAAGATTGCCCATAACGGCGGCCAATACTTTAATTATTGGTGAATGTTGCCGCACACCCCTTGGATTATATAAAATACAAGACCATAAATTGATGATGCTCTGTTATCACTCATTTTCACACTGCTGCAGTGACTGTGTCTCTTTCTCTTTTGCCTATAAAGGCTGCCAATACGTTGATTATACATAACAGTGAGCAAATTACATTCCAAATACATTACTTACAAGAAACAAAATTGTGGAGACTTCATTGACGCTCATTTTAGGTGGTTGCAACATCTTTACTAACAATATTGTCCATAATGGTGGCAAATACTTCAATTATGGGTTGCTGTTGTAGCACTGCCGTTGCATTATGCAAGATGCAGGACCATAAATTGTTAACGCTCCGTTGACACTCATTTTCAGAATGCAGCACTAACTTTGTCCTTTTCTCTTTTGCCAATACAAGCGGCCAATACATTTGTTATGTATGACAGCAAGTAAATCACATTCCAATTACCTTACATTCAAGACTAACAATCATTGATGCTCCATTGACATTCATTGTTAGATGCTAGCAACAATGTCACCAAGAATATTGCCCATATAGACAGCCAATACTTTGATTATAGGATACTGTCATTGCACAGCCCTTGTATTATGCAAGATGCAAGACCATCAATTGTTGATGGTTCATGGATGCTCATTTCTATGATGGGGCAGTGAGTGCATCACTTTCCTTTGGACATATTCAGACAACCAATCCTTTCATTTTGAGAGGATGTAACGATGCAGCCCTTTGATTGCTGAATGTGTACAATGTAAAATTGTTGATACCCCGTCGGCGCTCACCATATACGCATCCAAACAATTGTTCTATGGTCAATAATTGTATTCAAATAATCATATAGTCATTATTGACAGCCAATGTATCATTTCTATGAATATTCAGTTGCATCCAACGGCGGTGTGGCCTCTCCAATTCTGATTCACCGCTTCACACGTTAGCTGAGCAATGGATGGCTTATCGCTGTCCAGTTTTAGCAATGGGTCTGGGTACCCCAGGAGCGGTCCGGACTTGGGCTGCACAAACGGTCCTGATCAGTTCCGAAACTGCCCTAAAACCGGACCCGCTGTGTCATGGTGGGCCAAAAACTGAACCGTACCCATCAACCCGCAGGTGTTGCCTGGTTTGGCTAGACCAGTCGGTTCCAATCTCCGGTTCTGTGCTTCGCCTTTTTCTATGTATGGTCGCAATTAGATATCCTACTGCTCATCGCAACATATTGACTTTGGTAAGCCATTGTTCTATTCGGATGTATTGGCCACCTTTATAACCAAAAACTGTAGCGACACACTCCATGCCCCATCCTGAACATGATAGTCAATGGCACATCAATGATTCGTCGTCTTGCATCATGGGTAATCTAGGTGGTGATTGGATACTGATGATCATAAACGAGATATTGGCCGCCTTTCGACACACCAGACAGAGTGATACACTCCCTGCCCCATTCTGAAAGTGTACATCAATGGAGCGTCAACAATTATTTGTTCTGTAAGTCCGGTAATTTAAATGTAAATTGGTTGTTGTTGTTGATAATCATTGTATTGGCTGCCTTTATAGACAAAAGAGAAAGCAACTCGCTCCCTCCCCAATTCTGAAAATCAGCGTCAACAGAGCATCCACGATTTTTGGTCTTGTTAGTCAGGAAAATGATCAGTGACTTGTTCATTTTGATGCATACGAATCATATTAGCCGCCTAAATATGTAAAAACGCTAACTACGAGATGGCGACCATCTCCTAAAAACAATCGTCAACGTGGCATCGACGATTTGTTGTCTTGTAATTCAAGTAATTAAAGAGTGACTTGGTTGTAGTTATACATAAACATCTTATTGGCCGCCTTAGTAGGCAAAAATGCTTGCTGCAACATCGCAACTATCTCCTAATCATGAGCACCAATGGGACGTCAACGATTTTTGTGGTTGAAGCTCAGGAAATCAAACAGTGACTTGTTTGTTTTTATTCATAAGTGTCGTATTGGCTGTGTTTATAGGCTAATGAGGAAGTAACACACTCCCTGCCCGATCTTGATAATGAGCGTCAACAGAGCGTCAATGATTGTTGGCATTGTATGATGGTTTATCAAAGTATGACATGGCTGCTAATGTTTATATACAGAGTTTGACTGGTTTTATAGGCTAAAACATTCACGATCACTGAGTTGCAGCATTGAAAATGAATTTGGTTATGAATGTCTGGGAGGCTGTCGTAAGAACATCTCTTGCTTATCTGCCTATAAAGGCTGCTAACACCTTGTTTATAGATGTCTGTGATCATTTGCCACCAAGAGTACCCAAGATGCAATACCAAAAATTGTTGTCACTCTGTTGACGCTCATTGTCAAGATGGGCCAGCGACAGTGTAGCAATCTCTTTTGCATTTAGAGGCGGCCAATCCAATGATTATAGATAACAACGACTAATTCACATTTCAATAACCTGACTTACATGACGAAAAATCGTTGACGCTTAGTTGACGCTCATTTTGCCACAGGTGTATCCACAATATGCAACTGTTGAGTTTGGCAAAGAATATCAATAACTGTGTTTTGGCAGTCGTTCAATCCTCTTCATGTACATTTTCCTTTATCACTACATTGTTCTTTAATTGTGCATATAAATATATCCTTTAAAATATACTTTAAAGTGTCCACTAATTGTAGATAATCATAATACTCAAAAATCCTGTTCCTTTCCATCAATAGTCATCTTCACTGTCAGATTCGCTCAAGAGGCTGAACACATCTTTGAAATAGATGTTAGCTTAATTACTACGCAGCAGATAGTAGAGTAATCTGCGGATTTTCCTTCAGCAGTCAGCAAATGTGGAATAAAAATTTTTTCACACTTGCTCTCCTTGGCCTATGCATTATGATTCAAAAATTGAGTCTTGGGAAGCGGAGAATGTATATACACACAACTGGAGGGCATACCATCTATTTCATCACTATCATTGTCCTCAATGTCACCAGGTGGCGCAGATGGCATTGCGGGTGGAGGTGCTGCCCATTCTGGTGGAGGTGCACCGGTTCCTTTCTGCCTCCGGCCTGTCTGCGGATTCCTTGCTGTGCCATATTGGCATGAAAGGCAGCAGTCCATATGATTTGCAATAACCATCGCCGGCTGTCTTTCTATCGCAGCCTTCACTCTTTTATGCCCAGGAAACTCAACTCCCCGCTTCCGCTCGTCTCGAACTTCTGGGTGAGGTTTCCTAATTAGATGTTGCTTTTTCTCTAATGGGGCCCGGGAAGACCCTCTGTTCGCCATTTTGGCCATATTCAAGGCAAGGCATATGTCGGAGTGTTCTAGCTGTACCTGACCTCCTTGCCTTGCCATAGTAGCAGACATGTTGAAAACCTACAAGAAATGAGTTGCTGCTTCTGAAAGGAAGATTCAGCTGTTACCTAAACCATATAAAACTCCGTAGCCTCATCGAAGGTCTTTGAAGGTTGATTTGTCCCCTCCTGGGGACGTTTCTCATGAAATTCGTAAATGAAAATCCCAGACCTTATAACATTATAATGTTTGATTTCACGGAGTGTGCGGACAAATGCCGTCATCGACCACGGAGGTTTGCCATTGCGGACTGCGATATATAGGTCAAGTAGTTCTCCACGTACACCAGCGGAACATTAGATTGTAAGTTGACCGCCTTCATCATCGATATGGAGCTACTTACAACTGGTAGCATGCTGCTTCCTACTATTGCTGCATCCAGTTTTACATACTGTTGTGAGATGTGCGTCCTGGGTCATATTTTCGATGGCTGCAATTGCAACATCGCGGTGGACTAACTGGTGTCTGCATTGCTGCTGGGTCAGAGCCAGGGGCACATTCAATAAAGCACCCATTGTTCAGCTCGATTCGGATTCAATAGCACAGGGCTGAGCTGTTTGTGGAGCCATGACTTGCTGTTGTGGAAAAGGTGAGGAAGATGATATAAAAAGTGGGAAGTACTGAAGAATAAATAGTTAACTATAAGTCACGATGGAATGAATGACTGTCAACTTGCACGATCTAATGAAGATATATCCTGCTGCATATAGCTGGAAATTGGAGGGGATTCCAGTGGTCACGTGATTTGCAGTAAGTCTGTCCGATGTTATTTGTTTGTTGGCAGGGACACATTGATGTGAATGACAGCTGAAATCTAATATTTGATAGATATAAAGAGGAAATTCTTCGACGGAAAGGATGGCTGTTGATCTTTGTCTCAATGCATCGATGGGATTGTATATCAAACACACAGTAACGATAGAGTCACGATGTACTGTACGCGTTACTATTCCGAATCAAATCACAGTCAAAATGCAGAGTTTGCTTTGTTCAAGTTGATCAAACGTACGAACCTTGACATCAAAGACTCAGCTTGCCTACATGTGGTCCATATCTTCCAACATCCAACATCTCGCCCCACAACAAGGTTAATAAAAGATACAATGGTCAATGCTTCAAAAAGGAACTCTTCACCACTTCCGGTTGACAAATACTGCATTTCGACGAAGCAGTCCACACTTCAATGTCATCCAGTGGATGAAGTCAAGAGCAGCTTAGAGGCAGAAAGAGTCCGAACGTTGCGAGCATTGTGCAGCTCACGATCTGAAAGGACGTTTTTGGGGGAGAAAAGACGCGAAACTTACTTCTGAAGCAATGAGGAAAAAGATAAATTGATCAAGGATTATCTGGAGAGAGAAACGGCTGCTGCATGAAAGCGAGTTCAAGACGCTGAGACAGCGATTATGCAACCGCAGGAAGATATGAGTACTACTGAAAACGTGGGAGCGACAACCAGAAAACCCAGAAAAACAGTTCAAGATATGCTAAAATCTGTTGGAGACAGTCTGAACGATTTTGGAAGTTCCAACGATGAGCAGGATGGGCAAGATGAGGAAGATGATAAACAAGACACAGAGCGCAGCAAGCTGAGTGATGATGATGAACCTGGCTGGATGATGAGCACAATCTCGAAAACAGTACAGCACCGCATAGAGAGTTTTCGGCAGAAGCAGATGAGGCTTCATGAATTGAAACAATCGGGATGGTGGGTCGCTGCCAACTACTTCTGTGGGAGAGATATGTAGTATGAGACAGCCGAATTGATGGTTCCGGCAGTTGTCAAGCCACAAATCAACATGACAGCAGCCACACCATCCCTGACAACATTTGGAGTGCTTATGCAGACTCTTGACATCATCCCTGTGTTGTACGGTGGTGTGCGCTCGAGTAGTCGAGTGTGTGCGGGCGTATGCGAAGGTGTGTCAATTGTATCGTGTAACGAGACATGTCGCATCGACATACGGTCGATCGATGACTAATGGTGCTGACTACAAAAGAGGCAAGTTACATCATAGTCCTTGGCATAGTGATATCCGTACTCCCAATCAGCTCAACACTCCTCCAGGACGGCTATCACGTCCGTTTCAAACAAAACAGTAAACAAACGAGAAGAGGAGCCAATCAAACATTGTGGATCTCCTCGAAACAAACATGCCCAATCAATTTACTTTCCGACGGCATTCCCGATGCCATTTCCAGTTCCCATCCCATTGCTGCGACCATTTCCGAGCGTACCGAGGCCATTTCCAAGGCCATTGCTAATTCCAATCCGGAGGCCATTTCCGAGGCCATTCCGGAGTCCATTTCCGAGGCCAATTCCGATCATACCCATCGCTGCACACTGCTTCAAGAAGGTGGGCTTCGGGAGTGGCTTTGTGAAGCAGTCGGCGAGCATCTCAACAGTCGGTACGTAGCTCAAGTTGATCTCTCCGTCTCTAGCCATATCTGCAGCAAGATAGTACTTGGTTGCAATGTGTGCAACTGCAGTTCCGCGGTAGATTCTGTTCTTGATGCTTGCGATCAGTGACTGTGAATCGGAGAACACGTGAGGGATAGTCTGGATGCCGAGCTCGTTCAAAAGATGAGAGATCTGTGTGAGTCTCATACAGCCTACTCCGAAGGCATAGTATTCGGCGTCAGTCGTGGACTGAGCAGTGGACTTCTGTTTTCTCGATCGCCAGTTGACCGCTCCTCCGAAGGTGATGACTAGTCCACTTGTCAATTTATAGTCATCCGGGCATCCAGCATAGTCCGAATCAACATAACATCTGAGTGTGCCTTCCTCTTCTCCTCCAAGTCCTCCTCTGAGTGCTCCTCCATAACGCAAACGCCAGTCCTTCGTGCCATTGAGGTACCAAAACACGAGCTTGAGAGCTATCATATGCTCATTGCTTGGGTCGTGATTGTACCGGCTGAGAACTCCGATGGCATATGTGATATCGGGCCGAGTGGCGGACATCGCGTACATGAGGCTTCCGATCATCGATTGGTACATGGTCGGATCGCAGGCTTCTTCGTCGGGCTTCCTCTTGTGAAGCTTCATTGCCATTGGCGTGGCAACTGGCCTGGACTCGTCCATTCTGAACTTCGCCAGGATCATCCGAATGTAGCTGTGCTGATGGATGTCGATCGTGTGATGCTCCCGATTGCGTTCGATGTTCATGCCGAGATAGAAGGAGACACTGCCGAGATCACGCATCCGGAACCTCTTCTTCATCTGGTCCTTGATCTACCCAATCAAGCCCTCCTTAGCAATGATGAGGAGATGATCGACGTACAGAACGACTGCGGCAACGACTATGCCGTGATCCTAAAGCACGAATAGTCCTGCGTCGACACGTGATGCCACGAACCCAATCGAGATTACGAATTCCTTAAAAGTGCCGTACCAAACGTGCGAAGACTGTTTCAGGCCGTAAAGAGACTTTCTCAAGCGGAGTAGCATCTTCCGCGAAGTCTTTGTTAATCATGGATCGTTCAATCGGCTCCCATTCTGAAGCAAATGAAAGTATTGCTGCGGTGGGTGCATAGAGATCTCTTCTTCCAAGTCGACTCCCAAGAAAGCCGTGCATACGTCCATTTGATGGATCTGGAGGTGGTACTTGGCAGCGATTGCGAGTGCCAGCCTAACGTGGCCCAAGCGAGCAGTCGGTGCATATGTAGCCTGGTAGTCGATGCCTTCGATTTGGTGATTTCCCCCACAGACTAGCCTGGCCTTGTACTGCTGCACATTGCCTGCTCTATTGCACTTGATCTTGTATACCCAGTGACTTGGCAAAGCCTTTCTCCCTTCCGGAAGCTCCACGAAATCTCTAAAGACTTGATGCTGAGCAATTGCATCTAACTCTTCGTTCATCGCTGTATGCCATTTCTCGGCGAGCGGTGACTCAGTTGCTGCTTTCTAACACTTTGGATCGTCGATTCCATCCTCATGATCGTGATTATTGGAGATCGCAGCTGCAGCGTGGATGGGAATCATATCCTCAAATTCCTCATCTTCGAGAGCCAATTGTGCAGACTCGGCCAACTTGCCAGCGCTGTTTCGGTGACTTCCTTCGGCCGGCGGCTTCCACGCATCTCCAAGTGACGACTCAAGGCCAGCCAATTCTCGTGAGTTCTTCTTTGGCTTCGGAGGATCCGGAGGTGAATCGTCGTCCGATGGCTCCTCCGTTTGACGTTCGGAATTTCCATCTCCGGTTGGCTGGTTCTCTGTGGGTTTCGGTTTGGGTTCCTCGATGACATCTCTGTAGAAGTGCTCGTTCAAGATCGCTTCATCTGCAGCATTCGGTGCTGTGTACCGCATTCCTTCTCTGAATACCACATCTCGGGAGCGGTGTAGCGTCCTGGCCAATGGATCGTATACGAAGTACTGCTTAGTCGATATGCTGTACCGAATGAATATGCCGGGAGTGGCTCTGTCATCCAGCATCTTTTGTTTCTCTTTCGGAACGTGGACGAAAGCCAAGCATCCGAACACACGGAGATGCTTCAACGATGGCTTCCTCCCATGCCAGGCCTCGTACGGAGTCTTGCCGACTACCGATCTCGTCGGAGTGCGGTTCTTGAGATAGACAGCCACTGAGACTGCAAAAGCCCAGTACTTCTTCGAAAGTCCGGCATCGTCCGGCATGCATCGTACGCGCTCCATGATCGTGCGGTTCGCCCGTTCGACGACTCCATTAGACTGAGGTGAATAGGGCGTAGTCGTTTCCTTTTGTATGGCCTCTGATTATAGGTATTCTGCGACTTTCTTGGAGGTGTACTCACCGCCTCCATCTGTACGAAATCGCTTAACTTGCTTGCCCGACTCCTTTTCTCTAAGTGCCTTCCATTCTTTCAATGTCTCCAGGGCTTCCGACTTGTACTTCAATATGTACTCATCCGTATGCCTCGTGGCGTCGTCGATGAAGAGCAGCATATATCGACCTCCTCCGATGGCTGTTTCCAGGGGACCGCATATGTCCGAGTGCACGAGCTGCAGAGGCTCAGTGGCACGGGAGGTCGTGGGAGTAAAGGGCTTCCGAACTAATTTGCACTTGATGCAGCTCTCGCAATCGCACTTCCCGGTCATCTTCGGAGCATCGGTGACGACCTTCGGCAAGATCTCCAAAGCCTTGAGACCGACGTGTGCCAGGCGGCGGTGCCATAACATCCGCTTCTCTGCATCGTGCCGAGATGCATGCCCAGTCGTCTTAAGTGCCAGCAGGCAGCTGTCGTCGATATCGGTGTATTCGGTCGATTCCGGAGCTCGATCCAGAACGCGATCCAGAACGAATAGCCCATCGACCTGAGGTGCAGTGGCAATCAACTTGCCATGGCGATTGTAGAGGTTGAGACCGTAGTGATTCACCGGTTCAACTTTGACGTCCTTGTCCATGATCTGAGACTGTGAGATGAGATTGAACGACCCCGGCAAATGCACCACTTCTTGGAGTATGATCGTTTCCGTCTTTCCATCTGGCAGCTGGCAAGTCAACCTAACACTTCCATATCCGGATGCAAACGATGTGACCCCATTGTATCCCTTCACCTTCTTCGTATTCGGAGGATATTCGGTGTAGGTGATGAACATTGATCGATGGCCGGAGATGTGAGTCGTGCATCCGCAATCGATGAACCAATCACTGGATGAAGCACTTGAGCTGGCCACCATCCAATAGTTCTCAATTGAAGTGGTGAGAGTCGAAGTAGCCGATGCTTCAGTTGATGCTTTTGCTGCAGTATCGGCAGCCTTGGGAGGATTGCTGCGCTGCTTGCTCAAGCAGTTCTCGGTGGTGTGCCCTCGCCGGGGGCAATGAAAGCACTTCCGGAAATCCTTCTAATTCCTATTGTTGTCTCTCTTATTATCTCTCTTATCCCTCTTTGGACTTCTGCTGCCTTTACCGGCTTTACCGCCATTACCACCACCTTTCTTTGCAAAGTGCAGAGCTTCTGGAGCGAGCCCTTTCTCTCTCTTGATTGCAGCTTCCTTTTCAACGAGCTTGGTGACGATCTCATCGGGGGTGGCGGTCATCGTGGCGTTTTTGTCCATCATGAGCTTCAGGAAGACTTTCCACTCGTCGTTCCTTGGGATTCCGCGAAGGAGGTAGAAAATGTGCTCTTGCTCACTCATCTTGGCGATTGTTTTTGCAGAGTCCGTATCGGTGTCGGCAGCATCAGTGCCAGCAGTCGATGGTGTTGTCGGTCCTGCGCAGAGATTGAAATCCTTGACTTTCCGATCGATCCGCAATGCGTAATTGTCGACATCTCCGCAGTCCTGTAGCTTGATGCTCCAAAGGTCTTCCCTAATCTCGAAGATGTTGAGCTTTAGCTTGGACTTGTAGGCTGATGCTAGCTTCTCCCAAAGCGTCTTCGCATGGTCGACGACAGTGTATTCCGCTTGAATCCTGGGCTCCATGCCCAGTAGGATAGTCGATTAGGCAACACCATGGCGATTCATCCAGTCTTTGAAAGCGGCCTTCTCTGTAGCGGTCGCGTTTGTTGCTGGCTCTTCCGGCTTGTCGTCGTATCCTTTGATGATGCCGTACACTTGCTTCTGCTCGAGAAGTAGTGCCATCTCGGTTGCCCATTGTGCATAGTTCGTGCCATTGAACTTGGTAATGGTGATAGTAGTCGAACTCATCTTGTATCGCAATCGTCAGTTATCATAGTCTCTCGGACTGTACGGGTGACGTCCAGCAGCCGCCGTCAGAAACACGGCCGAAGTACGGGGTAATCGCTTAGCTTGTGGAGACGCTTTTCCGTGACCATGTTAACCTCCACTCGACAAACGAAAATGGAAGTGCCCATCGTTGGTGCCCTTTTTAAAAGCAAGGGCTCATACACTGTTGTACGGTGGCGTGCGCTCGAGTAGTCGAGTGTGTGCGGGCGTATGCGAAGGTGTGTCTATTGTATCATGTAACGAGACATGTCGCATCGACCTAAGGTCGATCGATGACGAATGGTGCTAACTACAAAAGAGGCAAGTTACATCATAGTCCTTGGCATAGTGATATCCGTACTCCCAATCAGCTCAACACCTTGTACAATTGCAAATGCTGGCAGTCACTTCTTGACCAGGAAGTAGTCAAATGACGCCGGGTTCAGAGAAACCACAGACACACAAATTGGTATCGATGATCTCTCCCGAAGCGGCACCAAATTTGACATTGATTGAGGATGCAAAGCCAGTTGAACCCGCAAGCTTTTACCCCTGCACATAGCATGCCTAGCTAATGAGCATATAGAAATCCGATACAGACGAAGACATGGTGATGACTCCCGTTGCCCCGGGGGGATAGATAGCCAAATATGTAACTTTGATGACCTATCCCTTGAAAAAGCAATTTGTGTACCTATTTTGCTACATGTCAGCTGTTTCTTAATTTCAGTGACAAAATTGTGAGATATGATATTTCATCAGTGTGTGTGCAAGGGTCGTACGGGCCATGTGAAAGTTCTAGACTCCAAATCTAGCTGATTAACAGCAAACAAACTTTATATTGACTTGACTGGTACGGTCACATTAGAAAGGAAAACCTGAACTAGATTCAGAATGTTCTAACAAACTTTAAGTCACTGATCTCATATGAGTTATTGAAGAAGCGCTCAGTGGGCAGTCTGAACCTGAATGAATGGCGGCTGTCATGTTGCATTAGTCCATGCAGCCAACTGTATAACTCTTTGCTCGGACATGCTGCACATGGTCCTGATATTGAAAATTGCTTATGGTATGTGATGGAAATCGAGGACAACACACTGGGAAAAGATTTGTCAGGAAGTCGGGCTCCGTATGTCTAGAATTAGTAGAGCGATCTATAAGTTGTGAACTAACGGCTGAAAGCGCTAACATGTAATGGAGCTAGGTCATTTATCTGACAGCTGAAGTGAATTGTGGTGGCTTAGAAACTGAGAGGCCTCAATGCTATTGGATGCAAATGAGTATACACAGAACCGGTATAGTGGCAGTCAATAATGGCTGGATGAATTCTGTGCAAAAATATTGTTCACCGAAGGACGGTGAGTGTGTCCAAGGTGAGCAACAATGGAGTGTCAACGATTTTAGGCTGACCTTTCGGCAATCAATGGGTTGCATAGTGACATCCATCCAAAGAGGAGTCATTAGCCAGCATTAAATGTAAAAAGGCAAACGACATGCACTTTGCCCCGTCCTAGAAATGAGCATCAATGGACTGTCAGCGATTTCTGGTCTTGAATCTTGGATAATCACTGGGCTGTGCAACAGCGTCATGCCATAATCACAGTATTGGCTGTCTTTATAGGCACAAAGGACAGCGACGATATCCCTACAACCTCTCAAAAATGAGCGTCAATGGAGCGTCAACAATTTTTGGTCTTTCATGTTGCATAATTCAAGAGCTGCGCTACAGCATACATCAATAATCACAATGTTGGCCGCCTTTATAGGCTAAAATGCAGGTGATGACATCGCTACTACCTCCTAAAAATGAGCGTCAACAGAGCTTCCACGATTGTTGGGCATGTATCTTGGATGATCAGACAGCAATGCAATAGCATTAACCCATACTCGTACAATTGGCTGCCTTTATGGGCAAAAATGCTAGTGATGATATCGCAACCGCCTTGTCTTTTTATGTCCTTGTATTGAACTTCACAAATATGTTTGCGATGTCTGACAGGTCTGACATTTTTCTTGCGTGTAGCTCTAAAGTCAATATTCAAGAACCAGCGTTCTACCTGACTATAATGTATCGTTTGACAGTTACACAGGTCGAAATACCCAGATATCCAGTTCCTACCACAATGTCATATTCGAAATGTTTAAATACCTCGTTGCTAGAGGTTATGATATCTTCCAAAAACGAACATGTCTTTGATCACAATTTAAGTGAGGTTATATCGCAAATCATATTCGATGCATGTGGGCTTTAATGAATGTGCACTCGAAGTGGCCTGTTCCTTGGACTAATTCTAGACATGTACTGTCGTGGCGATTCTATCTACACTGTGGAATTGAGGAGACTGGCAGCCCAGGCATCATATGTATTGTGTGTTTCAAGTGCTTTGGCATCCACCAGAACATGGAACCAGCTCAATGGAGAAACACTTCCTCGCAAAATGGCACATCGCAACGTTGAATGAATTAACAGCATGGGAAGGAACCTAATTGAATAGTTCAACGGTCGATGAAACAGCTTGGGCCATACTCAAAATGTATAAAAGTTGAGGTATTCTGATTGTAAGTTCGCAAAGGAATTCCGTATTTATCATTTTTGTTTTAAGTATAATCACTGAATTGACAGACGAAATGCTCCAAACTGGCAGCCAAGGACTTCCAAACTTCCTGATTTTACCGATACACCTGAAATCGCTACCTCATGTTAGGATTTGTTTCGGCATAAATTCCATGGAACGCTATATCTAACCTTCAGCTACGATGTTCATATAATACATTACGAAGCGAGCTGGTGTGACCATCAGCCAGCATAGTGAGCAACATTTGCCAGGGAGAATACATACTGACCTTGGATGCAATTACGAAGAAATTGCCAACAAGAAACAAAGTTAGTTTAGCTTTAGACGGATGGACATCAACGAACCAATTAGCAATAACGTTGGACATTGCCTACTATATGGATTGAAATTGGGCATTGCGAGAAGTACAACTGGCATTCAATGAGGTCGATAGCCCATACTTTTCCTATTTCGAAAGCTCATTAAGGCTTACAGGTCAAGGTTCAACATACTGGAGCACGGATATCTGGACATTTGAAGTAAGTTCTTGATGGTTTTGAGCTGACTGACGGTTGATTCCTTCGAATTACAACAGATAACGCTCCATCAAATCACTCGATGACTCGCCAATTACAATCAACCCTTGAGCCCTCTAGAATTGAGTGGCCTGTATTGAGGAGCCACATACCATGTGTGGCACACGTTATTCACCTTACTTTTGGCTACATTCATGAGCAGTCTGGGTGTAAAAGGCCACACCAAGTCTTGGGAAGCCCATGAGCGCGATCAGCAATTTGGAGAGAATGAAAGCGCAGACATTGGGAAGAGTCAACGACTTCGAATGTAGGGCAATGCTAGAATCATCAAGGTGTCTGCCATGAGACCAGGTTTAGGAAAGATAATTGAGAAAGTATGTATTTCAAGATATTTTGAAAGTGCTGAAACTGACATTAATAGAGCAGGGAATGCTTGGTGTATTGATTACGTAGACACCTGGTCGTCAATATGAGTTCATTGACTGTCAACAAGCCAAAGAACCAATTGCACTCCTACCAATTATGGATGTGAACATAGGGTTGAATTTGACGATGGAGTTGCTTGAGCGAGCCTATCAACTACGAGAATTCACCTGCGAGTGGGTCAACAATCCAAAATATAGCGATAACCGGCAACTCTTTACAACCCTGAATGAATGGACCATTATCAAGTACGTCATGGAAGTTATACGGCCATATTGGTACCGGACCTTGTGGATGTGAAAAGGGCATACCGTTACTCTACATCATGTCATCACTGCCTTCAATGACATATTTGATCATATGCACAGTGTGATGCGAGCTTTGGCGAAGAAGAAGACTCAAGGGAATAAAGACATATACGATGCTGTGAAATTTGCGCAGCATAAACTGTCGACATATTATACCAAAGTAACTCCTATGACTAGTATGCTTCTCATTTCGACAGATATCATTGATCCTTTCAGGAAGTTACGATTGTTTAGGAAGTGGGTTAAGGGAATGGATACTAATCCTGAAGATGAGACATCTTATACTACCCTAAACCTGGAGGCTTTTCTAAAGTATGTGGAGAATGAATACAGTGCTAAACATAGACGTTTGCCAGTCATTAAACCCGAAAGCATACTGAACATCAATCATGTCTCCTCCACAATGGATCCCAGATCTGGTCAATCTTCGTATGATCCATATGATTTGTCCAGCGACAATGAAGAATATTTAAGGCCTAACAATGGGCCGAAACGACACCCGGACAAAGAGATTGTGCAGCATGCTTATTAACTGCTCCAAGGCTCTATTTTCTTTCACCTTCTGAATGACCACAGAATTGGGGGCATATTAATCCTAATCTTAATGATTACCACTCCGACCCAATGGAGATTAGTAGTGCATTTTGGTTACCAGATATCACTGACGAGAGGCGCCAGCAAGAAGAAATGCACTCCAAGTATGCCGATCTCTCGAATGTGGCATGCGACATATTCTCTGGTACACCTCATGTTGTCGGAGTGGAGGCCAGTTTTTCCTTTGGGGGAGATGTGATCGGATGGAGACAGTCAAAAACAACACGGAAGTGCCTTCGTGAAAAGGTCGTAGTAAAGCAGTTTGGTCCAACCATTAACGAATTACTGGCTGGTGACGACATTGTATTAGATACAAACAGCAGTGAATGCAATATGAAGATGAAGAGAGAGGCGCAGGAAAAGAAGTTGCACCGAATGGCCAAGGTCCACAACGTTTTGGAGATATGGCAGGGTAGTCAACACCTACAAGCTAGACAGAAGGAATCTCGTGCTCAAAATCAACAAATGACAGCCGTGGGATACATTTCAGATTCTGCAGAGATCGTCAAAGCATCCTGGTCAAACATTCAACATGATGCTGCGGCTGCATTTAAATTGTCAGAAAGATCACCTGTGCCACCAGCTATATCTGCAAAGGACCTCCCTGGAGGACAAACTCAAGTATTGAATGTCCGCCAAATCAAACAAATCGACCACCCTTCTGCCGAATGTGAAGAGGACAGTTCACCTGAAAGCATTTCAGACACCGAAGATTGGCTTAACTAGAATGGGGACTTGGATAATGCAAATGACAGTGAAGACGACTGGGAGGCAGACAACGAATCAGATATAGCACAGGACAACGTCAGTGAGGATTGGGAAACTCCAGAGCAGCGGAATGTGAGTGCGGCACCGAATGTTTCCGGATTTATTCGGCCTATACGATGGTCAAAGAAGAAGGCTGAAATAGTGTTGATGACGGTCAATATACTGGAAACAAGAAGGATTGAGGGGATTAAGAAAAAATCAAACAGAATGCGTCAATGTATTATCACCAAGTTCATTATGTACTTTGACCGAGAATTGCATTTAGAGAAATATCATGGGAGAATATTGAGCATTCGCGTGAGAATAGTAGCTAATAAACCAACGTATAGTGGTAAATATGGATTATTTGGCAAGATATATAATTTTTAACAGGATGAGAGCGACCAGTGCTAGAATATTACTGGCCTTGGCTTTGCCAAAGAGCCAAGTCTCGATCAGGCAGAAAGGCAGCCACTAGGATCAAATAATTATGAATGCAATTATTCATAGCAGCAGATCTTGACTAGACAGTACATTAAAATCAGTGTCAACAGAGTATCAATGATTTGTGGTCTTGTAAGTACGGTAAATGAAAAGTGACTTTGTAGCTGCTATCCATAAGAAACGTACTGGCAGCTTTACATGGGAAGAGAGTAAACGACACGGTCACTGCCCCATTCTGAAAATGAACATCAACGGAGTGTCAACAATGTTTGGTGTTGAATCTTGGTAATCTAACAGGCGATTGACTGCAAACATCCAAAGATGAGGTATTGACCATTGTTAAAGCCAAAACCAATGCGATATGCTCCCTGCCCCATCATGACAATGACCGTGAATGGAGTGTTAACGATATTTAGTCTTTCATCTTGGGTAATCTAACTTGTAATTGGTTGCAAATATGCTTAAATGGGATATTGACCGACTTTAGAGGCAAAATCAGTGGCGGCATGCTTCCTGCCGCATCCTGAAAATAATAATCAATGAAGTGTCAATGATTTTTGGTGTTGCATCTTGGCTAATCTAATTGTCTCAATCGGGCAATGATCCATATACAATCTCGTGGCAGCCTTTTCATCTCAAACAGTGCATGACATATACATTACACCATCATGAAAATGAGCGTCAATGAAGTTTCAGCAATATTTGGTCTTGCACGTTGGGTAAACAAGGCTTTGCGCAGATGAATGAGCGCAGGACAGAACTGTTCACTGCCTTTAAAGCCAAAAAATACAATGTATAACAAGAAAAACACGGATTCCAAAATACTCAATATTGCACACTGCAAAATATGCAAAATGTGATTATTGGCTGCTAAATACCTAATCTTAGTAATATATAATTATCCAACTGCAACAACAAGTACATGATATAAATCTACAGATGGACCCGCTGGGCGACCCGCAGACAACCCGCCCCATTCAGACGGGTTTAGAGATATCTATCAAACAGTGCCCAAATTGACGGTTCGTGAGAATTGAGAATCCAGACCGCCAATTTGTCAACGGTTCATTTCGGACCCAGACCCGGACCGGAAGTGACAGTCAGGAACCGTTGCTATCCCTAGTGCTGTCACATTCCAGTACTATCTGCTAGCAATTTAACACATATAGATCCATGCACTACTTTTCAATTAATATATCCCATCTTGCTCACTTTTCATTATCCAGCTTTTTCTCCTCAATTTTCATCACCTACCTTGAGGAATTTTTAGAATCTTGAACATGTGCACGAGATCTGAGTGCAGACTTATGCACTTCGATATCTGGGTGAATACAGCATGATGGTGGTCATTCACACAGATTTGAATTATGTATTGACCGCTCCTTCCAAGACTCATATGGCATCACTGGCTCATATATTTTTCATATAGTTTGTCTCTAATGTAGGTTTGGCATGCCCTCTGACCTGTAACAAGCAAGAGAATATGACATGAAATTATTGTCCATCAACAAGAGTTGGAGTCCAGAACTATCGTATGACCGGTATGACCATTTCACATTTACAGATAAATCATTATATTTCAAAATTTGGTCTATGAGATCAAGAAAACGCTGACACATAGTAAAACAGGTACACCAATTGCTTTTCATGGAGATATGTAGTCAAAAATTGCAATTTGCGCATCGTATCTTCTGACAATGAACATGCAGTTACAATTTCTTCATCTGAATCCACTTCCTGTTTGGTAAATAGCTACGGAGGCTATATACAGAGGCAAATACTTACACGTTTAACAGACAGCGGCTTCTGAATTGGTAACAAGTCGAGTACCACATCTGGTAGGAGAGACTCTATGCATATGTGAGACTGTGGTATCCCAAAACCTAGCCTGATATGACTACAATCCATTCAAGAAGTCCCTTGCAGCATTTGCTATTTTCCGGGGTCAATATCAAATGTCAGTATAGCCTCTCGAAATGTTGTCGGTGGAGAAATAGTTGAAAAGTTCTTTTCAGAATGGGGCAGGGAGAATGTCTCTCTTCTTTTTGATGACAAAGACACCCAATATATCAAACAAAGGCAATGATGTACCAAAGTTAACCTATTGCAATTAACTGTAAGATATCTGAATGCAACCAAAAATGGAAAAACCCAAAAACAAGACCTGGAGATTGGACCCGACGGGTCTAGCTAAACCCAGCAAAACCCATGGGTTGACAGTTCCCGGTCTGGGTTTGGCCCGCCAATATGCAGAGGGTTCAGTTTTTGAAACAGTCCTGAACTGAATGAAACTGTTTTTCCAGTCCACACCCGGACCGCTGGCATGTTCCCTGGACCTATTGGTAACATTACTTGTTGCTCCAAATTCAATATTTAACAGCCAGCTTGCTACTTTACTGTAATGTAACTTTTTAGAATCTCTGAAGTTGAATTACTTAGCTTTCAAATTCCTACTGCAATATCTGATTCAAACTCTTTAAACACCTTATTGCTAGAGGTTAGGATATCTTCCAATGATTAACATGTCTTTATTCGTGATTTGAGCGACCTTACTTTACGAATTCTATGCAATTCTTGGTGGGCCTCTATAAATATAGGCTCGAAGCAGTCAATTGTCTAAAACAATATTTGACATACTCCTTTATGGCATTTTTATTTACCCTGCGGTATTGTGGAGACCGGCAGCCCAGCATCACATGAATTGTTTCTCATTATGTTTTTCACCATCCATTAGAACATGGGACCAGCTCTAATGGGAACCACTGGCAGGCAAATGGGGACATCGCAATATAAAAAAACTCACAGAGTGGGAAGGTACTCAATTGTCTACTTCAATAGTCGATGAAACAGCTTTTGCATTACTGAACAGACCAAGTAGTCTAGAAACTAAAATGGTAAATTTGCAAAGGAATATCATATTCCACCTTCAGGTTTCGTCCATATAAACTGAACTGCTGGACAATACAATCCCAACTGAGAGCTATGGACTTTGAATCTTCTGAAATTTACTGAAATACCTGGAATCAGTACATAGCGTTAGGATTAGTTTCAGCTCATGTTCCATGCAATACAATCGCAAACCAAGGGCAAAAGGGACATATGCTGCATTACAAAGTGAGCTGGCACTACTATCCACTCCCGCCCTTAGCAGTATTTGCTGTAGGGAATGATCAGTGACAGTGGATGCAATTATGAAGCAATTGCAATCAAGAAACAAACTTAATTTAGTTTTGGATGGGTGGACATCAACGAACAAATTAGCTATAAGGTCAGTCATTGCTTACAATATGGATTGAAATTAGACATTGTGAGCAGAACAACTCACGCTCAATGATGTTGATAACCAATTATTTTCTTAATTCAAATGTAATTACGGACAATATGTCAAAGGTCCACATTTTGCAGCAAGGCACGCCATATGTGCAAATGATGTACTTGATTGTTTTAAGCTTACCGACAGCTGTTTGCTTCGAATTACAACTTATAATACTTCCCCAAGTTTCATGATGATTTCCGAACAGTAATCTACCATTAAGCGGTCAAGAATGGAGTTACCTGCTTTGAGGAACCACATACCATGCATGGCGCATATCATTCAGCTGGGTTTTGGTTTAATCATGCACAGTGTCAGTTTAGAAGACTGCACCAAATCTTGGGAAGCCCATGAGTACGATCAGAAATTTGGACAGAACGAAAGCCTATATATTTGGAAGAGTCTAAGACTTCGAAATGAGGGAAATGCTACAATCAACCAGGTGTCAGCAATAAATCCAGGTATACCAAAGATAATTGAGAAAGTACATATGTTAAGAAATTTTGAAAGTCCTCAAACTGATCTTCATATAGCAGAGAATGCTTGCTATATTGATTACGCTGACACAGACTTGTAGATACTATGTAATTGACTTACAAAAATCCAAAGTATAAATCACAGTACAACAAATTAAAAATGTGACAACATTGAAGAATTCGACACTGGAGTAGCATGACAGAACCTACCGATTACTAGAATTCACCCACAAGCGGTTCGGGAATTCAAAATACACTGATTTCTTGCCACTCTTCACCGTCCACAGCGAATGCACCAATGTCAAGTACGTCATCCAAGCTATAAGATGATTCAGATACTGGACCCTGTGGTTGTTCAAGAGGCATATGGTTACTCTCCATTACAATATCACTGTCTACAGTGACATGTTCCATCATATAGATGGCATTATGTGGTCTTTAGCAAAGAAGAAGACTCAATGGAAGGAAAACTTGTACTTTGCTGATATGTTTGCGCGACAGAAGCTGTTCAAATATTATGCTTAAGTTACTCCAATGACAGGTATGCTTTTCATTGCAGCACATATCTTCGATGCTTTCTGTAAATTGCGATCAAGTAGAATGTGGGTGAAGGGATTGCATATCAATTCTGAGGGAAAAACATCGTGTACTTCCCAATACCAACAGGAATAATTGAAGTATGTGGAGTCTGAATACCATGCCAAACAAAGACGTTGGTTCATCCATAAACCCGAAAGTGTATGGAGCGGCTTTCTCTTTCCCCCAGCAACCACTTCTGGATCTGGTTAATTGTCATTTCATGTATATGATTTGTCCAGTGATGATGATGATAACTGAATGCCCAAAAATTTGGTTGAAATGACACCTGGATGAAGCAATCACATGGCATTTTGATTGACTGCTGCTAGGATTTATTTCAATTCACTGCCGGAATGTCCAAAGAAATGAGCACAAGATAATCTGAATCGTAATGATTACTACCCTAACCAACAGGAAGATTGCTGCTAATTTTGTATACCAGATATCTCCAACTGGTGGTGTCAACACAATGAAACACACTCATAGTACGCTGATCTCTGTAATGTGGCATGGGATGGATCCTCTATCATACCACATGGTGCCAGAGTGGAGGCCAGTTCTTCCCTATGGTGAAATGCTATCAGCTGAAGGCAGTCAAAAACCATAGACAAGACCTTGCGCAAAAAATTCATTGTAAGGTAGTTGGCTGTAGCCAATCATGGAATATTGGCAGGCAATAACCCACCAGTAGATACCACAAAGACGGAAAACAAACTGTAAATGATGAGAGTGGCGGAGCAACGACAATTTCACAGAATGGCCAAGGTCCATGACTTGTTGGAGACGTTGCAGGACAGCCAATATGTATGTGCTGCACAGAGGAAATGTCACATTGAAAACAATCTGATCACTGCTGTAGGATACATTTCAGATACTGAAGAGATCATCAAAGCATCCTTGTCACTGTTTCAACATGATTGTGTGGCTGCATTTGAACTGTCAGAAGTATGACCTTTCCCACCAGCATTATCTGCACAGGATCTCCCTGGAGGACAAACTGAAGTATTAAGTTTCCACCAAGTGAAAAGATTCAACAGTCATCCAGCCAAAACTGATGAGGATATGGTATCTGAAAGCATTTCAGATACTAAAAATTGACTAGACTGGAACGGTGACTTGGATAATTCGAATCACAGCGAGGACAATTGAGAAGCAGAGACTACATCCGATATATAGCTGGACAATGGCGTACAAGATCCAACAAGCCCAGAGCAGCGGAATGTGACTTCTGCACCAACTGTTCCTGGTTTGATTCAGCCAACACAGATGTCACAGAACAAAGCTCAAAAGGGGTTGGTGATGATCAATGCAATGGAAACAAGCAGGAAAAAAAAGAGCCAAGAACAAGTAGAACAGAATTCATCATTATATTTCACCAGGTTATTCATATTGCTTGACTGAGAAATTCATTTAGAGATATATTATAGGGGAATGTTGTGCAGTGACATGTCCATATCAGTTGATAAACAGATGTATTGCAAACAAAATAAATCATTTCGCAAGATGCATCAATATTATTTGAATGAGAGTGAATAATGCAATAATATGCCTGGGCTTGGCTTTGCCACAGGGCCACATTTGAATCAGACAGAAAGGCAACCAATCAACTCAAATTATTATGAATACATTTATAGATTGCAGCAGACTGTGAATAAACAATAAATAAAAATAAGTGTCAGTGGAGCATCAACAATGTTTCGTCTAGTAGGTAAGGTAATTGAAAAGCGATTTGGTCACTGTGATGCATAACCAACATATTGGCAGCCTTTATTCGCATCTGAGAATGCGATATGAAGACTGCCCCATGCTTAAAATGAGCGTCGACAAAGTGTCAACGGTTTTTGGCTTTCCATCTTAGGCAATGTGTCTTGCAATTGGTTGCAGACATCCTACGATGAGATATTGGCTGCCTTTTGGGGTCGAAATACAAGCAACATGCTCCCTGCTCCATCCTCAAAATGAGTGTCAACGACACATCATCAATTTTTGGGTTTGCATCATGGGTAATCAAAGTGTCGTAATGTAGCAATAATTCATATCTGGAGTAATGGTTGCCATTTCTGGCAAAACAGTCCATGACATCAACATTTAGCCGTTACGAATTGCAGCGTCCAAGGAATATGGACAATGTTCGGTGATGCTACTTGTGGAAATCTAACGCTCCATTGATGGCACTATTTCTTGTACAAAGTAATTGCGGCCTTTTCAGGCCAACCAGTACAGGATATTTTGTTATCCCATTATAATAATTAGCGTCAATGGAGCGTCAACAATTATTGGTCGTGCATATCAGGTAATCAAGGCATCACATGGATAGCTGAGTGCAGAACTAAGCTATTAAACGCCTTTATAGGCAACATTGCAAAACATAGAATGAAATACCCAGATTTCAAACTAATCAGTATCACAAACTTCAAAATAAGCTAAAAGAAACTACTTGATGTTGAATAAGTGGTTTTGATTAGATACTATTGTCAAACAGCAAAAACATGAGCATTATATGAATCTACCGATGGAACTGTTGGCCGATCTGCTGTAGTGCTAGCAACTGTTCCAGACAGTCACTGCCGGTGTCGGTCAGGGTTGGAACCGAATAGTTGGCAAAGTAGCAGTTCCTGTCGCAAATATACCCATTCCATCATTTTGGGTATGGTTTGACGGAAATTACCCAACCAATCGCAATTAGATGGGTTGTCAGAGGGTTGTCCAGCAGGTCTATCTATAGATTCATTTCATACTCTTGTTTTTGCTGTTTGACAATAGCATATAACCAAAATCATATACTCAAGATCCAGTACTTACATTTTGCATGGTTTGCAGTTTGCGATATTGATTATTTTGGAATCTGTGGTTTTCCTGTGATATGTTGTATTTTTGCCTATACTGACATTCAATAGTTCCGTGATGAGCACAAATAGATGTGCAATGCCTTCCTTACCCAATATGCAAAACCATTCATCGTTGACGCTCCATTGATTTTCTCTTCCAAGATAGGATATTGAAGATGTCATGCACTGATTTCCCCGAAATGGCTACCAGTACTACATATACGAAATCTGGCCACAACGCGACTCTTAGACTCCCTAGGTTGTCAGGCCAAAATTAATTGACACTCCAATGACGCTCATTTTCAGAATGAGGCATCGAGCGTGTCACTGTTGTTTTTGCCTCTGAAAGCAGCCAATACATCATTCATACATATCTACAGCCAGTTGCCGCTTAGATTACCCAAGATGCAAAGCCAAAAATCATTGATACTCCGTTGATGCTCATTTTCACAATGAGGCAGTAACCCTACCTCACCTATTGCGACCTATAATGACTGTTAATATGTCGGTTATGCGTAACAGCAACCATATCACTTTTCATGGACCTTACTTACAAGATCAACAATCGTTGACGCTCAATTGAAACTGATTTTCAGGATATACTACTGATGGCATTGATAGCATTTTTGCCCATAAATGCAGCCAATACTGTGAGTATGATTGACAACGACCAGATCACTTTATACTTACCTGGCCCATAAGTCCATAAATGAATGAGGCTTTATTGACGCTCAATATTCCACGGGAGTATCCACAATATGCTATCATTCCATTTGACATAATATATTGTTAATGGTATTTTGGCAGCCTTTCTATTGATCTCATGTACTCACTTGTTTATCACAACATTGTTTTTCAATAACACATACATGTACATCCTTTAAAATATACTTTAAAGTGTCAGCTAATTGTGGATAGAATACACACAAAACTACCATTACTGTTGATCAATGCTCTTCTTCACTTCCAGGTTTGCTCAATACGGTGCTCTTATCCACAAAATGGATGTCAGCCCCATCACCACCCACCAGGTAGTGTACAAACCAGTGGTTGTTCCTTCGGCAGTCAGCAAATCTGGAATACAATCTTGATCACGATTGCGATCCTTGGCACATGTATCATGATTGCAAAACTCAGTGCGGGGAAGTGGTGTATGTATATACCCATATCTGGGTGGCACACCTTTGTTTCCGCACAGTTCAGCTCCCTCATTGTCACAGGGTGGCGTGGGGGCGCATGTGCAATTCCGGGGGGAACTGGTGTTGGTTCAGATGGAGTTGCACCCGTGCGTTTGTGCCTTCAGTATGTCTGCTGGTACTTTGCTGTACCATTTTACCAAGAAAGGCAGCCATGTATAACATTTTCAAGAACCATAGCTGGGTGTCTTTCTATCGCAGCCTCCACCTTTGTTTTCCCTGGAAACACAACACCCCGCTTCTATTCTACTCTGACTTCGGCACCAGGTTTCTTGATGTGCTAATGCATATCCTCCATTGTGGTGTGCAAAAACCCTCCTTTGGCCGGTTTGACCATTTTCAAAGCAAGGTGCATGTCCGGCTATTCCAGCTGTACCCGAGCTCGTTGCCTTGCCATAGTAGCTGACATGTTGAAAACCTACAACAAATCAGTTGCGGTGTCTAAATATGAGATTGCATATTACCTCAACCATATACACTTCCATAGCCTCCCCTACAGTTATTAATGTCTGATGTGTCCACTCTTAGGTTCACTTATCACGAAATTCATCCACCAAAATCCCTCCGCAGACAACAGCTTGATGTTCGATTTGGCGAACTGCAGGGACATATACTTTGGTTAACCGTGGGGGTTGCCCATTATGGGCAGCAATATATTGGTCACATACCTCACTATATATACCAGCTATGTAGGATATTGTTAGTCGACTGACACCTACCCCAAATACGGATTCACTAATATCTCATAGCATGCTGCTTCCTCTTTTTGCTGCTGCACGTTTACATCATCATTTTTAAGTTTATGACCTGGGTCATATTTGTGGTGGCTGCATTGGCAGCATTGCAGTAAACTAATTGCTGTCTGTGTTGTAACTGTGTCTCAGTGCGTGGCGTATTAGTTCAAGCGCCTGTCGTTCTACTAGATTCGGATGTGTTCGCACCTTGAAGACGTGTTTGTGGAGCCACGATGTGGTGTTGTGGATATGGGGAAGAGGATGAAAACTAAAAGCAGTGGGTAGTCCTGAGCAAAGTATAGTCAGCTTCAAGTCAAAATGGAATGGGTAATAGCCAACTTACACAATCTACTCAAAATAAATCATGCTGCATGAAGCGGCAGGTTTCAGGGGTTTCCAACAGTCCTACGATGTACAGTGTGTCAGTCCGATATTGTCTGTTTGTTTACTACGATAAATAAAGGGAAACAACAGCCAAAATCTCATGTATGATAGATATGGAAGCATATTCTACAACGGAAAGGACGTCGGGTGATATTTCTCTCAAAACATCCCCACAATGTCACATAAATCGTAAGCTGAAAATCGAGTCAAGTTGTATGCTTAGCATTGCTATTCCTAATGAAGTGACAGTCAAAACGCACATTTGCCGTGGTTCAACATGATCAAGCATACCAACCTTGACATCTAATATGCATCTTGCCTCCATGGGGTCCATATCTTGCAACATCCAACATCTCGTCCATCAACAAAGTCAATACCAAATCCAATTGTCAGTGCTCTGAAATAGAACATTCCACCACGTCTGGCAGGCAAATCTGGCAATTGAATAACACAATACACATGACAACCTCATTCAGCGAATGAAGGCAACACTGGATTGGAGATGCACAAGCTCCGAGTCATATAAGCATTCTGCAGCTTGCAATCCAAATAGAAGGTTGCGGTGGGACCAAGACGCAAAACACACTTCTTAAGCAATGAGGAGAAAGTGAAATGGATCTTGGATTATGTGGATTGAGAGATGGCTGTGGCAAGAAAGCGAGTTGAAGATGCAGAGACAGCGATTCAGCAAGAGAAGGATGATATCAGATCTGCTGAAATTTTGGGATTGACAGCCACAAACCTCAAAAAAACATGCCAGGAGATGCTGAATGCTATCCGAGACAGTCTGAGCGATCATGCAAGTTCTGACAATGGGGATAATAGGGAAGATGAGGAGGATGATGAGGAAGATTCAGGGCCGGTCAAGCTGCGGAAACATGATGAAGCTTGCTTGGTGTTGGCACTATGACCAAAATTGTTTAGTAACACATGAAGAGGTTTCGGCCGAAGCAGATGAGAATTGACAAACCGCCCCAACTGGTATGGGGGCAAATGGCGATCAACTTCAGTGGAAGAGATATGAAGTACGACACAGCCGAATTGAGGGTTCGGACAGCTGTTATGCCGCAAACAACCAAGCGTATAGTCGTACCTGCTCCAACAATATTTGACAAGGTCATGGTGTCTCATCATACCATTGCCACAAAAACGCAAATGTTGCAAGCGACTTCTTGACCAGCAAGTAGTCATAAGAGGCTAGGATCTGTGAAACCACAGTCACAGGAATGCGTAGCATCTCTCCTGTCCGATAGAGTGTCCAATCAATCTGTAATTAAGAAATTAAAGTCTGTTATGTCTGTGAGCTTTTACCACGGCACAGAATGGACCTTGCTGAATACCAGATAGGAATCAAATTTTGACAAAGAAACGATGACGGCTTCTGTGTCACCAGATGAACACAAGGGCAAATTCCAATTTTTGACGATGTATGTCTTCGAAAAGCAATCAGTATACCTGGTTTGCTACGTGTCAGCTTGTTGATTATTTCCATTACAAAATGGTGAGAGGTAATAATTCATCTGTGCATGTGCGAGGGTCATATGGGCCATGCGAATGTTCTAGACCCCAAATCAAGTTGGTAGACAACCAACAAACTTGATATTGTCCTGTTTGTTAATTTTAAGTGAAAACACAAAATCTAAATTAGTGACAAAATTTACTCACAAAATTTAAGGCAGTAATATCAAACGAGTCACAGAAGAAGCGGTCAATGTGCAATGTGAACCCAGATGAATGACCCCCATCATGCTGCCTCCACTCAGGCATCCATGTGCATAACTCAATGCTGAGACCTGGTCCACATGGTCAAGATTTTGAACATTACTTATTGTAGAACTGGGAAATCGAGGAGGAAGAGATGGATAAGGAAAGGTAAGAAGGTCAGGCATATTAATCAAAAACTAATGAATGGATTTAAATGCCGTAAATTGCCAGCTGATAACACTGGAAGGTAACAGGGTGATGTTATCATTTGCTCGGATAGCATGTATAATGGTGGATTAGACAATCAGAGGCGATGAAGCTTTTCGATGGAAAGAAGTATGGATAGAAATAATATATTGGCTGCTAATAACGACTATATGAAGTTTTGCATACAATTATTGAGTATAAAATGAGCCTTAGGATGTGTGTAAGGTGAGCGTCAATGGAGCCTCAATGATTTGCAGTCTTACACTATCAGCAATCTAAGAGCTGAATTGTTATATTCTTTCTAGGTGAAAGCATTGCTCGTCTGCATTGGGAAAAAGGAATGTGGCACTGTTGTTGCCCTATCTTAGAGATGAGTGTCAACAGAGTATCCACAACTTTTGGTCTTACATGAATAATAATCCAAGCACTGTACAATGATCATAACCCATAATCAATATAGTGGCCGCCATTCTCAACAAAAATGCTAGCTATGACAACCCTACTATCTTCCAAAAATGCGCTTCAACAGAGCATCAATGATTATGGGTCATACATCATATATCATCCAACGGCTGTGCAACAGCATTACCTCATAATCAAACTATTGGCTTCCTTTCTAGGCAAAAATGGTAGCGATGCCATCACTACTATATCGGTAAAATGAGTGGCAATGGAGCATCCACGATTGTTGGTCTTGCATCTTGGATTGTCCAAGCACCAGACATCGACATTGATACATAATCACAGTATTGGCCGTATTTATGGGCAAAAATGCAGCTGATGACATCACTACTGCCTCTTAAATATGAGTGTCAATGGAGCGTCCACAGTTGTTGTGGGGGTATTATCAGCTACACACCAATCAACTGCATCATATCGTTCCTAAATCTCATTTTTAACGATAAGGCTATTCAGTATGTTGTTGTATACAACTTCACAAATATGCATGCAATGCCTCATAGGTCTGACTTTTTTCTAAATTGCTTGTTTTGATATCACTGCCACCTTCTAAACATGAGTGTCTTCAGAGAGTCAAGACCAGTTAGTCTTGCGACTTGGACAATTCACATGCTGCGCAACGGTGTTAACCAATAATAGGACTATCAGCTGCGTTTATGGGGAACAATGCAACTAACAATATCGCAACCACCTTGTCAAAATGAGCGTCACCGAGACATCAAACTTGTTGAGGGGGCTTTGTATGCCACACTACGATGAACAGCGCTGCATTGTTCTGAAATTAAGTTTGTAATAACCGGGCTTTTCAATATTTCCATGTATACATCATCAGAAATATGCATTCACTGTCTCACAGATCTGACCTTTTTCATGTACATAGCTCTACAGTCAGTATTGAAGAAGCTGCGTTGTAGTTTCCAATAACATATCTTTTGACAGTCTCTGAAGCCCAATTAGACAGTTTTCAAATTCCCCACACTATGTCGGATTACAAATCGTCAAATAGCTCCTTGCTAGAGGTTAGAACATCTTCCATAAATGATGGTGTCTCTATTCATGATGCAAGCAGCCTGACTGTACAAATCATCATCGATAGTTAGTGCCCTTTCATGAATATGGGCTCGAAGTATCAGATCACTTGGAATACTTCTTGACTTAGGCCTTCATGGCAAATCTATATGCATTGCGGAATTGAGGAGACTGGCATCCCTCGCATCATTTGTATTGTGTGTCATCAAGTTCTTTACCATCCATCAGAACATGGAACCAGCCCAATGGGGAAACACTTGCTGGCAAAAGCACACCTCGCAAAGTTAAATGAAGTAACAGTGACAGAAGTTACTGAATTGACAACTTCAACTGTCGATGAAACAGCTTTGGACATACTGAAGAGACAAGGCAGTCAAGGAATAACAGTAGTAAGTTTACAAAGGAAATTCATATTTGAAATTCAAATCTTGTGAAGATACCTTGAATCGCTACCTCATGTTTGGATTTGTTTTGGGTCTTATTCCATGGAACGCTATATCGGACCTAGAGCTGCCGTGGTCATATAATGCATTACACAGCAAGATGTTGCTGCAATGCGCCATCACCCTCAGCAACATTTGCGGGAGGTAATACCCACCGACAGTGGATGTAATCAAGAAGTAGTTGCAATCAAGAATGAAAGTTGGTTTCGCTTTGGACGGGTAGATGTCAACGAACAAACTACAAATGACCTCGGTCAATGCGTACTAAATAGATCAAAAATGGGCTTCGCGAGAAGTACAACACACATTCGATGAGGTTGATAACCTCTACATTTCGCATTATGCAACCTAGTTAAGGATAATATGTCCAGCATTAATTTACTGAAGCAAGGCTAGCAATACATTTGAAATAAATACTCAAGCATTTGGACCTTACTGATGGCGACTTGCATGGAATTACAACTGATAATGCTTCCTCCAATTACTCAATGACTTGGGAACTACAATCAATCATTCAGGCCTCTGGAATCGAGTGGCCTGCGTTGAGAAACCACATACCATGCATGGTGTATGTCAGTCAGCTTGCTCTGGGTGTCTTCATGAACAGTCTCATTGTAAAAGGCCACACAAATTCTTGGGAAACCCATACGCATGATCAGCAAATTGGAGTGAATGAAAGTACAGACAATGGGAAGAGTCAAAGACTTCGAAAAGAGCTCAATGCTAGAATCAACAACGTGTCTGCCATGAGACCAGGTTTAGCAAAGATAATTGAGAATGTACGTATTTCAAGATATTTTGACAGTCCTGAAACTGACCTTAATATACAAGCTAATACTTGCTGTATTGATTACACTGACACCTGGCCATCACAACGAGTTCATTGACTGTCAAAAAGCCTAAGTACTAATTGCAGTATTGCCAATTCAAGTTGTGAAGACATGTTGGAATTCGACAATCGAGTTGCTTGAGTAAGCCTACCGATTATGAGAAATCCCCTGCAAGTGGCCCAAGAATCCAATGAACAGTGAGTGATGGCCACTCTTAACAACACGGGACACATGAATCATCGTAAAGTACGTCATTGAAGTTTCAAGGTCATTGGTATAGTGGACCATGTGGATCTTGAAATGGTATATGGTGACTCTGCATCATGCTACCACTGTGTACAATGACATGTTCGATCATATGGATGGTGTTATGCAAGCTTTAGCTTAAAAGAAGACTCGATGGAAGGAAGACTTGTACTTCACCATAATGTCAGTGCGCCAGAAGCTGTTCAAATAATATGCTGAAGTAACTCCAATGACTGGTGCACTTCTCATTTCAGCACATATTCTCGATCCTTTCTGGAAGTTGGAATTGTTCAGGACGTGTCGAAGCAAAGAGATACTACTCCTGAGGATGATACTTTGTCCACTACAAAATACTAAGCGGCCATTCTATAGTATGTGGAGAATGAATACTGTGCCAAATATAGATGATTGTCCGTCATTAAACCATAAAAAATAGATAGCAACAATTTCTTCTGCACTGCCAGGGCTTCTTAATCGGGGTAATCTTCTTTTGATCCCCATGATTTGCCCAGCGATGATGAAGAATACCTAATACATAAAACTATGGCTGAAACAACACCTGGATGCAGCGATTGCACATCACACTTGTCGACAGCGACAAAGCTCTATTTCAATACCCCTTCTGATTCACCAAAGAACTGGGGCCAAGTTAATCTGAATCTGAATGATTACCACTCCGACCCTGAGGAGGATAGCAGTATATTTTGTATACCAGATATCACCGACTGGTGGTGTCAACACAATGAAACGCACTAAAAGTACATCGATCTCTGTAAATTAGCATGAGATATATCCTCTATCATATCACATGGTGGCGGAGTGGCTGCCAGTTTGTTACTAGGGCAAAATGCTATCAGCTGGAAGCAATTAAAAACCACAGCCAAGACCCCGCTCGAAAAAGTTATTGTAAGGCAGATTGCTGGAGCCAATCATGCAATATTAACCGTCAATGACACAGCAGTGCATACCGTGAATGCTCAAAATGGCATGCAAATGATGAGAGAGGCAGAGCAATGAGAATTGCACAGAATTGCCAAGGTCCACAAGTTTCAGAAGATGTGGCAGGGCAGCCATAACCTACATGCTATGCAGAATAAATCTCGCACTCAAAGCAAGCAAATGACAGCCATTGGTTACATTTCAGTTCTGGAGGAGATCATCAAAGTATCCTGGTCAAACATTCAACCTGATGCTGTGGCTGCATTTGAATTGCTGGAAAGATCATCTTTGTCACCGGCAGTGTCTGCAAAGGACCTGCCTGGAGGACGAACTCAAGTATTGATTGTCTGCTGAATCAGAAGTTTCAACTATTATCTTGTACTAAGTGATGAGCACAGTGCACCAGAAAGCATTTCTGACACCGAGAATTGGCTTATCTGCAATGCTAGGGTGGAGAATCCATATGCGAGCAAAGATGACTGGGAGGCAGATAATCAATCTGATCTAGAGCAATAGAATGGAACTGAGGATCCGGAAAGCCCAGAGAAGCGAGATGTGAGTGCCGCACCAAATATTCGTTGATTAATTCTGCCAACACAGAGGTGAAAGAAACAGGCTGAAAAGGTGTTGATGACTGTCAATGAACTGGAAACAAGGAGGAATAAGGGATACAAGAAAAGTAGGTCAGAATGGGTCAATTTGTTTTCACCAGTTTTATATGTTACTTGACCAAGAATGTCACATAGATAATCATTATGGGAGAACACTACGCAGTCGCATGTGAATATTGGATGATAAACAGACGGGTAGGAGGCAAAATGCATCATTCAGCAAGATACATACACTTTAATTGAATGAGAGCAACACATGCAATGTGGGGACGGATTTGAGTGTGGTCACCATGTGGGTTGGTTTAGCGTTGTGTGTGGCAGAGCCGCATGCACTTCAGTTCTTGGATACATGTCAATTAGACTTAGTGAGAGTCAGTGATTTTTAGGTCCATAGAGAGATTCAGGACACCGGACACCGTACAACAGGTAATCAACCTTGGTGCGTCACTGATTTAATGAACTCGACTCGAATTGTGGCATCATTGACACGGTCTCGGAGGAGTTCAGACTCACAGACTCCACAGGTGTATGGATAACGAGATGGCTGTATCAACAGCAATCTCGATTAAGAAGTTTGATGGTACTGACTACAAATGCTGGAGTTTGGAAGTTGAAATAATCTTGGAGCAGAAGCAGGTTCTTGACATTGTCGATGGTACAGAGGAAGCTCCAGAATACGCGACAGAGCTCAAAGAATGGAAGAAGCAGCACGGAATTGCGCGACGAGATGTCAGCGGTGAAGTTAAGCAATTGCGACAATGTGCAGGAGTTCGCATCGAAGATCTAGGGGCATGTAAATGACTTCAACCTCTGCACCGACAGTTCGACTGGTAGCGGTATGATGCGAAAGAGTGAGCACAGCTACCATCCGATGCAGGGTATACCAAAGAATGATGATTGGAGGTTGTTCACCCAGTTGATGTATGACAAGATTCACACCTTGGCCGACAAACCAGAGGAGATTGTTACGAAAATGAAATCCCAGGACGCGCAATTACAGAAGGAACATCATTCGGTGATGGCAGTTGTATTCTGAAAGTTGCGGACAAACAGTGAGAAGCGGAATTCGAAGCCTATTCAAGAGTCCTGGAAGTCCGGTGATAGTGGCCGTGAGAGTGATGGTAGTAGTACGGAGAGTGAGAAGTATCGCTGCAGGCATCCTCAGGAATGCTACAAATGCCATCCAGTGGGGCACATTGCACGGTATTGTCCAAGCACTGCACTGGTGGAGAGCGCAGCACCGACAGAAACAGCGGCAGTGACAACAATGACATCAATTGAGAACTATTGGAAGACAGTTACGAATGGAGAGAGCCCATCGAACGAGAGCTGGTACTTGGATTGTGCCACAAATACTCACATTTGTGGAGGTCAGCAAAAGTTTGAACAGTACACTGAGTGTAGCAACAGAGCAGAGCGGCAGATCCGTGATTCTGCTGGAAGAGTTACAGGTAAAGCCATCGGGCATGGAGATGTACAGTTGAGGATCCCGTTGCCTCGAGGCCATAGGAATCAAGTCATTGTGAGAAACATCTTGTATGTTGAATGAGCACACAACTCGCTGTCACAATCCAAGCTTATGGATTGGAGAGTACTAATTGTCCCAGTCAATGGCTACGGAATCAAGATATACGGCAAATCACTGGTGGAGGACAGAGCTCAAAGTCAAGGTCAATCAAATCTTCTGGGCGTAGCACACCACATCGGAGGGTTATTCTGGCTGGATGTAAATGTTACAGGAAAGACACATCGAGCCCAAGGATGATTGCTTTGCAGGAGTTTCGTGAGGAGCTCCAGGCACAGTTGGTTCCTTCTGAGGAGCTGCAGGCACGGTTGGTCATTTGGGAGAAACTTCAGGCAAGCTCTATCTTGGCTTGCTTTGAGGATTAGTCTTACAGTCGTGATACTGTCCTGGAGGAGTGTGAGGACGGATTTGAGTGCAGTCATTATGTGGGTTTGTTAAGGGTTGTGCACGGCGGAGCCGCATGCCCTTGTGTTCTTTTGTATGTGTCAATTAGACTTAGCGAGAGTTAGTGAGTTTTAGGTCAATAGAGAGATTCAGGACACCAGACACCGTACAACATGCCAGATGATTACTGGGCTCACCTTTGCCAATGGGCTCAGTCTTAATCAGGTAGGAAGGCAACTAAGAAGTTCGAATAATGAATCACACAGTGATTGATGGCATCGTACTTTGACTATACAGTACATTAAAATGAGCGTCAAAGGAGCTTCAACAATTTGTGGTCTGGTAAGTCAGGTAATTCACAAGTGCTTTGGTTGTTGTTATACATAATCCATGTATTGGCAGCCTTTATAGGCAAAAGAGTAAGTGACAGGCTACCTGCTCCATGTTGACAATGAGCCTCAACAGAGTGTCAATGATGTCTGGTGGGTAATATAAGTGGCACTTGATTGCAGACAGCTATAACCAAGGAGTTGGCAGCCATTATAGGCAAATAAGCAAGAGATATTCCCGCAACAGCTTCCTGGACAACAATAACTTGTGTCATATTCCAAGCTTCAACTCAGTATTCATGCGCATTTGAACGTATAATACCAGTCAAAACTTCGTATGTAGACAATTATAGCCACATCGCGCTTTGATCAACCATGATGCATAGCCACAAATCATTGACTCTCTGTTGGTGCACATTTTCAAGATTGGGTGAGGAGCATGTTGGATTCTCTATTGCCTATAAAGACGGCCAATCCATTGATTATGTTGAACAACAACTAAATCACTGTGTAATTACCTAACTCACCATACCAAAAATCGTTGACCCTCCATTGGCTCTCATTTTCAAGATGGGACAGAGAATGTATCACTGCCTCTTTTGCCAATACAGGCGGCTAATACTTTGATTATGTATGACACTGACCAAGTCACTTTTAATCACCTGACTTTCAAGACCAAAAATCATTAACGCTCCTTTGATACATATTTTTAGGAGATAGTAGTGATGTTGTCACTTGCGTTTTTACCTATGAAGGCTGGAAATACTTTTATTATGCATTAGAGCAACTAAGTCTCTGATTCTTAACCTGACTTACAATACTACAAATCGTTCACGCTCTGTTGATGCTCATTTTCAAAATGGTGCAGGGAGCATCTCACTTTCTCTTTCAACTATAACAGCATCCTATACCTCATATATGATGGTCTGCAACCAATCACCGCTCAGATTACCCATGATGCAGGACAAAAAATCGTTGATACTCCATTGACTCTCATATTCAAGATTGGAAAGGAAGCGTATGTCTGTTTTTCTTGAATATCAAGGTGGCGAAAGCATGGAGGAAGAACAATGAGTTACCAAAGTCAATATATTCCGAATAGAAGTAGAATATCTGAGTGTGACCATAGATAGAATCACCCAATACGCTAAACGGGTGATTGGAACAGATGGGTCTAGCCAAACACAGCAATACCCGTTGGTTAACGGGTATGGGTCTGGGTTTCGCCTAACAAGAAGTTGCAGGTTTGGTTTTTGGACAGGTCTGGAACTGAACTGATCCATTTCTGCAGTCCGGATCCGGACCACAGTCAGGTTACCTGGACCCGTTGCTAACTAGTGTTAGCAACGGTTCCAGATTCCTGGGGCGGTTCCGGGTCCGGTTCCACCCGAACCCAGACCGTGGCAACGGGTTTTACCACACAAAAAACCTGGACCGTTGGAATTGGACCGGTTTTACCAGCAAAACCCGGCATTTCAACCTCACAATTTGAGCTTAAGTATTTGAGTTCTGATTGTATCATGACATGATCAATATGTAGATTGTGCAGTTTTAGCCCCTCTTTCACCTCCAGCTTTCAGATTTGCGATCTGACCAATATTCGTTGAGTCGCTATTGAAAACCCGCGAATTTCGCACAAAATTTCGTGTTATTCCACAGCGATTCCACGAATATTGGTCGGATCACAAATCTGAAAGCGGGACGTGAAAGAGGGGCTAAAACTGCACAATCTACGTATTCATCATGTCATGATACGATCAGAACTCAAATTCTTAATTGGAGCTAAAGTTGCACGAAAGTTGCACAAACCGTAAAATCGAACTGCGGTCCAGGTCAAACCCGGCCAATAACCCACGGGTTTATGTCAGGTCCGAGTAACAAACCCGCCAGGACAAAGTGGGTCGGGTGTGTGGCCGGGTCTGGAACCGAACCGAACCGAACTGCGCGCCAAAAACCCGACCGCTGGCGGGTTACCCGGACCCGTTGCTAACACTATTGCTAATACTAACCTGCTCATAACCCTCACAATTCAGACTGGTGGAAGATTTCTGTTGAACTGTATCGAAATTGACAGTTCAGGTGGATTGATGACCCGGACCGCAGATTTAGCAAAGGTTTGGTTTCGACCTGGATGTGGACCTGAAGTGAATGGCCGGAACCATTGCTATCACTAGATCCGATACATGGTACTGCTTCAGGGGCTGATGCCACCTGGATATGTCTTGAATTTTGCTCCTTCTCACTTGTCTCTGTATCATAGAATACACGCATATGGTACTCCCCAACTTCCATATCGTAACATAGTGGAACTGAACTATCCACGTGTGCCTTGGCAAACACAAACGGCCAATTTGGCCAAAGACAATGACAGTAATCAGAAAGCGGACAGCGGCGATCGATTTCTAATGTCGAATCGACCCTGGAACGAGACTCCCAGCACACCTGGACTGTCGGAGGAGAGTCTGTGCGTCAGCAAATAAGAACACGCACAGAATTCCACGCAATTGTGTGGATGCATGAAAAGCCTTGGCAATGATCAACAACAGAAACTTCCAAATAACTCAGCAACCCCGACAGAGAGTGACATATGGACAATGGCATTCGATATCTAGCATTGAACTGACCCTAGAAAGACACTTCCAGCCCCGCTGGACAATCAAAGGAGGCTGATCACAAGTGACGAGATGTCAAGCAAACTAGCCACGATGGCGACCCATGAGGGCAATAGTCTGATTGGAGAAATCGTTGAAAAACCCCCAGTTGAGAGAGATATGCAGATGGTGGAAGCAGGAGAGACAAGCAGCGCGGCTGGCCAACAATCGGGAAAGACAACACGCATGTCCTTCATGGCTGCAAGCGACCAGTGGGAAAGTAAGAAGAATGGGAAAAGACTTAGAAAAGAGACCTCGAAGCCAGTGAGCGCACCAGGAGACTTGAGGAGTCAAATGGAGCAAACAGTAAGTCAGCAGTCACGCGAGGTAACTCAGCTGCACCAAACTATCGACCAGATGACTAGAATGTTAGAAGCGCACACAGCGGGTGAAGAGGCTCAATGGCTCAGCATGAACGAATGGCTGGAGGATTGGGAGTCGAAGTGGGATGAGCGCAACAAGGACAATGTACTCTGGGGGACGAGCATCACGGACATGACCACAGAGGTGCTAACCAGCGCAACAGTACACAAAGCAGCACAGGACCAGAAAGCGAGAACAGAAGGATGAGACGAGACCACAAGGCACGATGGGGGAGGCCTAGTGGCCTCTCAGCATGCAGGTACAATGCAGGATGCAGAGCCAGAGAAGCGCCAGCTGCCGCAGCAGCCAAAACCCAAACCCAAACTGAAACTGCAATTCACTCTGCAGCCTGAACTACGACACAAACCGAAACCTAATCCTATGCTAACACCTGTTCCGGCCAAACAGTGGGAGATAGCGCAACCACGAATGCAGAGTCAGAAGTTGCCCGGCGGCCCAGGCCCCACCCCGATGACTGGATCGAACATGGCAGAGAGACGCCTAATTTTCAGGAGAGACACGAGTGTACCACCCCACAATAAGATGGACCAAGAAATTGCGTCTGCAATCAACAGAGCGCTTTTCCACCGGCAGGCCCCAGCCCACATTTGGATCATGAATGCAAGAAGGATTGCCAAGGGTACGATCATGGCAATCACTCACCAGGATGTGACAGCAGGGATGGCTCTGCGATACCGTAACATCATCATCACAGCTGCGATCACTGTCGACAAAGGAGTTATTGATGTCAAAGAAAATGAGTCTTCAGAAAGGCTAAAGATTTATGCAGTACCTCTCGTACAATACATGGGAAATGAAACGGAAGTCGTGCAGATGATGCGAAAGGTATTTGAAGTGGCGAACGAGAGCATAACAATCCCCACCCAAGTACGGTGGCTGGTGAACCCCTGCACCATCAGGGAGCGGAGGCAGAACGGAGAAATCAACTCATCATTGGTTGTATTTATTGTAAAGGGCAGCATGGTGGCAAAGGGCTTGGTCAAGAAGGGTATCAAGGCAGTGGGAGTGTGGAACTGAGTCAAAACATATACGAACATGGGCCCCAACCGCAGATGTGAGCTCTGCTGTGAATGGGGTCACATCAAGAGCAAGTATGGCAGGAATCCCACATGTGGCTGCTGCTCAGGTCATCACCGGACATGCGACCACAAGTGCAAAATGGTGTGGTGTACGGCAAAGCAGGTATCAATGTACAGTCAAATGCTGGAGAAGTGCCCCACCCCAAAGGAAATCACAATGTGTTCAGCAACAGATGCGCGAAGAAGACTAAAGCCACCAAGGCAGTGCGGCAGAGTAGGGGAATAGGGCTAGCTGGGCAGGCATCTGCAAATGCAGCTACTGACGTGGCAACAGGGACAAACAGAGTGGTTTTTTGACATAGGACTAAGGAAACTGCAAAAGAAGGGGGTGGAAGCGAAGCGGAGTTGGTGGATGTGGAGGAAGAGGAGGCAACGGGAAAGGAGCAGGACGTTACAATGACTGAGAGTGCTACCACAGCCGCGACTGCAACTGGAACTGAGACTGAAATGGGAGCTGTGGCTACCAATGATTAGAGCGATTCAGCACAACTGCGCTAGGTCATACGAGTGGACCATTGCAGCGCTGAAGATGGGGGTTGAACATAACACGGACCCAGTGTGCTTGCAGGAGCCACCCAGAGAAAGGAATGAGAGTTGAACTGGCAGAGAGTCATTCAGCAGGGCGGAACTGTCCTCATGGGAGATTTCTACACACACAGCAGTCGGTAGAACCTGATGTGCCGCGTGCAGTGGAATGCCGCCTTCTGGGAAGAAGTGTTTGACGAGAATGGACTGGAAGTTGGGAATGATGGCCGGCCCACACGCTACTGGGCAAGAGAGGACCAAGAAGGCGAGTCGGTCATTGCCTTGCCATTAGCGATTGGACTGATAACGAAGTGGTTCATACTGGCTGATGTCCACGCCACCGGGTCTGACCACGAGATTACAGAGTGGGAAGTAGAAGCGGACAGGCAGGCAGGAGAAGGTGAATCATGAGAGGGTGGTAGGTTGTTACATAGCTACGATGACGGAGGAGGATGCGGAGACAGCGGAGAAGCTATGGGCAGAACTACCAAAGGAGAGAGCGCACCTGGATGCAGAATACACAAAACATGTGGTGGAACAGGAGGCTGCAGGGTGTCATGAAGCAATGAGCAGCGTTCTCGACACCACGGCAAAGAAGATGAGGATCTGCCCCAAATGGAAGGGGTGGTGGAATGCTGACATCAAAGTGAGAAGAAACGCAGTCAGAGGAGAAAAACGAAGAAGAAGATGGAATTCGGAGGAGGCCGGCCAGGAGAAGGCAGAGCTCCAGAATTCAGTTCGGCATTCCCAGAGCCAAATGTGGAGTGATTACTTCCAGAACCTCAGGGGAGCCGAGGTGTAGAGAGCAGCACGATATGCCAACTCCCGAGCAGGCATGACCATGGAGGCCTTAATGGACAGAGAAGGCAAGCAAGCAAACACAGCCACAGAGAAACAGGAGATACTGAGGCGCAAGTGTTTCCCCCCAAACGATGATGACCAGTACTAAGAGCTACCCCCAGCAGGAAGCGCAGACACATGCATCACCGAGCACGCTGTCAAGCAAGCCCTATATTCTTAATCAGTCAAAGAAGCCCCAGACCCAGACAAGCTGTCTTTTGGCGCCATACAGCTGCTCTGAAAGTGCGATAAAAAGAGAATCGTAGGGCTGACGAAGGCGGCCATTCACATGGGAAAGGACCCAGCAGTATGGAAGTGGGCTAGTGCAGTGGTGATTCGCAAGCCTTTGCAAAGACAACTATACGCGGCTGGAGGTGTATTACTCCATATCTCTGCTGAGCTGTATGGGAAAAGTGGTTCAAAAAGTGGTTGCGGAGCTATTCTCAGAAGAGGCCAAAAGATGAAGGCTACTGAGTGATGGACAATTCGGGAGCAGGATGGGGCACTCAGCCATTGACGCAGTGGCCATCATGGTTGACAGAGCTCACACAGCCTGGACACACGGCCACATAACAGGCGTGCATCTCATGGAACTTAAGGCAGTCTTCCCAAGTGTGGCAACAGGAGGGCCAGTCAACTTAATGAAGGTCAGAGAAATGGATAGAGACCTTATATAATGGACCGAGAGCTTTCAGTCAGAACGAACTATGGAGATGATAATCGAGGGCAGCGTCATGGAGAGACACCCAGTGGAAGCTGGGGTCCCGCAGGGCTCACCCTGGTCACCGATTCTCATTGTCAACTTCACCTCAGAACTGATCGAATGGGTCGAAGAGTACGTCTCAGACAATGGTCTGTCTTGTGTCTACGATCACGGCTCGGTGGCGACTGGGAGCAATCACAATCTGGTCATCACAACACTGGAGAGATGAGCAGCAAAGAGCATCAATTGGGCAAGTAGGCAAGGGCTACAGTTCGATATGGCAAAGACAGAAGCGGCGCTGTTTACACACAGAGATGACCACAAAAAACACCTCCGGCCAAAGCTGACAGCGAAGATGAAGGTCGGGAACAGGTTCATACCGTTCAACAAACATGCGACACGCTGGCTGGGCGTCTGGATGGACCCACACTTGATGTTCAAGGAGGACCACAATCGATGCATGAAGAAAGCCAGGGCAGCAGAAGCGAGACTCCGAACCCTTACAGAGACATACAGGGTAGTACCATAGAGTGTAAGGGCCGTCCAAGTACCCTGCGTCCAAGTGGTCGCACTATATGGGAGCGAGCTCTGGTGGCACCCCAAAGAAGTAAGCAGGCGAGACAACCTCCAACTTCTCCTCAATCGACAAGCCAGGTCGGTCCTGGGCACGCTGCCCACATCGCCAAGGGGAGCATTAATGAGGGAGTCAGGGCTCACACCCGCGCCTGTGATCTTAGACTCCAGACAACAATGAGTCACAGTGAGGCTGGCAAATGCATGCAGCAGCAAACTGAAGGAGCTGCAAAAGGACCCTTCATCCAGTACACAGATATGCCGAGTAGGAGTGATAGAACACATGCACGGCTGGACAACCGAAGGCATGAGCTAGCTGGCCCCAGGCGAAGAACCAGTGAGTAAACCCATTATACTGGAGGACAAAAGTACAGTGAAGAGTGCCGTGCAATGCTGGGCACGATTGAAGGAAGCGACAGTCGGGGCAAAAGTCTGGATGTGGTGGACAGACGGGTCACACTGTGACGATGGCCAAGTGTGAGCAGCAGCAGTATGCAAGAACGGTAATGAATGGAGGACCCGCTGCAGTTATCAGCGTACTGGTTGTATGGAGGTCTTCGATGCCCAGCTGTGGGCGATTGGACTCACGCTCGGGGAGGCGGTCAATAGAAGAGAAAGACTCCAAGAGCACGGAGTGAAAACAGTGGCAGTCTTTAGTGACTCACCAGCCACAATTCAACGAACAGCACGCCTAGAGCCGGGCCCAGGGCAGCGATTACCAAGGCGGATTAATCGGAGAGCGAAGGTTCTCCTCGCCCACGGCAGCAGAACAGAAATTCACTGGATCCTGGGACACTCCGGCATCCCCGGAAACGAAGAAGCAGACCGCCAGACGAACCTGGCCCGAGACGCCAGAGGACACACGGTAATAGAGTGGCTATGCAAATCAGCCTCGAATAGAGCTAGACGAATCTCCGAGGTAAGGTCAGCAGCAAAGGCAAAGTGGGAGGCCGACAAGTGCAGCAAGCACTTCAGCGACAGTCTCAAGGCCAAGACGGTGACCAAGAGACCTGTTCTGATGACAAGCGTGAAGTCGCTCGCTACCAGGTTCTACAGACTGAAGTGCAGGCATGCACCCACTGGAGTCTACCTAAAATGGTTCGGCCACCGAGAGGATGACAAATGCTGGTGGTGTGGCGGCGGAGGCAGGACGGCGGCCCAGACGTGGGAACTCCTCTTCCGTCACTGCAGCTGGTGGAGAGGCCAGCAAAAGACACTGTGGAAGGTGGTGGGAAAGGCGATGGGCTGGAAAGGGGGCAGATGCAGATACATGCAGATCTCTGAGCTGTTTTCCACGGAAGAGTGCGACCAAGCGGTGATGGACATCCTGACGGCTACTGAAGTCGGGAAGTTCCCGCCCAAATGAATGACAGTATAAAGGAGGTGCAGAGGCTGACTCAGATGTGGGGGGCGGTGGCAATGGGGGTATATATCCTTTCCTTTTTGTTCCTTTTCTTTTCTCTCCTTGTGTTCAGTTTATTTTTGCTTTTGTTCTATCTATAAACTTTCATATATATATCAGCAGGGATGAGGGGTAGCGGGGGGGCAGCTCCGCCATCTGGCCGGCTCGCCTGGAGGCGGAGGGGGTATTAGGTCCTGTCATACTCTAATTAGAGTACATACAGTATGAATAAACAACAACAACATAGTGGAGCTTATGTTTACCGAGTGATATCTGGTGAAACAATCATTCGTCATATGCACCATCCCGTTCCCTTGTTCTCCGCTCTAGTGAGACTTTCTACGGTCAGCACTAGACCATTAGGCGTTGTTCATAAGGTATAATCTATCCTTCGTAGAGCTTCTCTTCTGTTTCATTCATCTCACATCTTGCTCAGAACAGTGAACCATCTCCGAATAGTTGGCCCTCATCGGGGTATAACCTGAGCATAACACTGCAGCTTTGGGGTTTCTTTCCTCCCTACTCATCCTTTATTATTATCTCCCATCCTCGTTCATCGCCTTTTTGATCGTAAAACACATCAAACAAACCATACCTTCACGATGCCGGCCAAAGCGCCGGTGGACGAGAACGTACGCCTCCTCTACTCTTGCCTAATCCGCAGCGACTACCATTATGTACGTAATAGCAGTTGCTCCATTAGTCGTATCAGATTCACGTTAGGCTAATATATGGCATAGATCGACTTCCACATGGTTGCCGCCGACTTCGGTATCAACCCCGCTGCAGCCCGTATGCGCTGGGCCCGTCTCCGCAAGAATACTGCCCAGAACAGTGGCTTTAAGAACGACCCGAATCTACCGCAGAGTTTCGGCCAACAGAACAGGAAACGCAAATCTGATTGCTCTAGATCGAGAAAAAAGGGAAAGATGCTAAAATCCGAGGGTGAGCTGGACGACGACGACGACTGGATCAAGCGAGAAATGGAAGCGGAGGAGGGGGGAGGAGAGACTGGAGGATTCGGCGGAGATTTCAGGATGGGAATCACTGACGGAGCTGGAATCGGACAACATGAGATGGCAGGAATTCAGAGTAGCCTGGGTGGTTTGGGCCCTGTGACCGAGGACATTGGATTTGTTGGAAACATTGGCGATACCTCGAGAAACGGAACGGGAAGAGGAGAACGAAGAACCGTATGGAGTACAGAAGTAGCAGATGTGCTGGATCCCATGCTTTTATCCACCCCCGATGCAAGTACCAGTACTTCTCAAGGACTATGTAATCCATCCCTCGGACTCACGACTCCACCAACAGGCGGATCCGGATGCGAAAGGAGCACGTCTACTCTCCAAGCACTGCCACCACCACAACCATCAATCGTCATTACGATGCACCCCACGCTTTCCCGCATTTGGAGCCCAATTCCGGTGCCGCCTCACATCAGCATCACCAACTCGAAAGCTGAAACAGACACAACCACCGCAACCACCACAACAGCCACCACCACCGCAATTACCAATACTGCAACCGTCAATCCCACCTGGGTCACGGATAGTCAACATGCAAATCAGCGTATAGCTCAGGCTGATATTGCTTCTCACTCCACACCAGCGGTGGACGGAACCACCACCCCTGAGCCAGTGGGCAAGGGTGGTGAATACAGGCACGATGGGCAGTGGGAGGAGGCGACGAATAATGGCATTGAAGCCAAAGGGAGGGTGATGCAGAAAGAAGGCTGCGCCAATGAGATTGCTGGGGAAGAAAATAAGACCTGTCTTATAGACAAGGGACCCACTACTTTGCCCACTGCGAACTCAATTGCCGATACCTACACCTGCCCTAACGCCACCAAGAAGACAGAAGAGGGAGAAGGGAAGTCGCAAATGGAACAGCAGATGATGTGTCCACAGCACAGTGGAGGAGCATATGACGACGACACACCACCATCTCCTCCATCATCAGAGGAGGGGCAGGTTGACGACATTCTTCCCACCTCTCTCAGATATGACGACCTCGCTTCTGAGCTGTCTGATCTTTCGGGTTTACCTGAGACCGAGTGGGTAAATGAGCCAATCGTCAGTAGTATCAGCGTGAAACCACACTCGTCGCCCAATGCGGAACTCGTGGCATTCCCTCCCGGCGACAACAAAGATGTCACCTCTAACGAGGCATGGGCTGCTTCCGCTGTTGCTACTAGCGGCAGACTTTTGAGGAGTGTGACTAAGAACGCTGGAGATGAGATTGTCGTAATTGAGGGTAATGATGAAGATCAAGGAGGTGAGGAGGGGGAGGAGTACAAAGAGGATTGGATCAAGACAGAGAACGAGGAGGAGGAATATGAAGTAGAAGAAAGCGATGACGAATGGATTGAGTAGGTTTGGTACGAGTGAGAAAAAGTGATTGAATTGTTGTCGGTGCAATTTGTTATGACAACTTTATTTGTTAGTTTTGTCTGGATGTATTTGGCATAGTTTGGGAGGAACGCTAGACGCATGAATTTTCTAGAACATGTTGCAATTGCTTTGCGGTGAGTCTTTTGGAAATTCCATGCGCATGATCCATGGAGGCTAATTTTCCCTACTTTTGTGAGATGTAATTCCCAGCTTGGAGAAAAAAAGAGAACTTAATGCAATTCTGTACTCCAATGTCCGCATCGTACAAGTAATTCCATCATCCATCCACTGACTTTTCGTACGGGTTGCGAGAATTGGATCTATACCGCAACACCCAAATACCCCACCTGTATGTGACCACGCATGCAGCAGCAGCAGCGCACCGAAGGTCTGTTCGTCTGTCCATGTCCGTTTGCTCTCCTCGATACCACATACTCGGGGGAAGAGTGACAAAGCAGTAGTCATGTTCAGATTACATTTGCCCGCCAGCCGAGTCAAGCTACCCAGAGGAGTAATCAGTCGGGGTATGTAAAACGGCTAGATAGTGCACTAGTCGGCGTTGTTCCTAAAGCAAAAACAGCACACCAGTTGTCATTCCAAAACGGAAAAATACTGGAACACTTCAAAAGACTGCCTTGCTGCAGAAAATGACACCGAACGTGATGGAAATCTATGGTCCAATCTGCCCCACGTTAGTGGTCCTGCTAGCCGAAGAAGGTACTCAGTACTTATATACTTACTAGACGAAGCATTCGCAGCCAACTCAGAATCATCTAGTTTAGAACCAAGCTCTCGTGTTCTTTTTTAAAGGTCCTGCATTGCACCCAGCAGCGCCACCATTAAAGTACTAAGTTGCACTTTCCTAATCTACGATCTACCATAGAGAGAAGATCGTTGTGATACAGACCGGTAACCTCGATGCGGAAATATGTTGCAAAAAGAATAATGGATGGCAGTGACAGGGAACTAGGATTGTCGATGCTGCCCTTTGCACTTCTCGGATCTGCAACGAACCTCGAGTCATGGGTTGTGCTTTCGTACACTTTGGTAACTGGTGTGATTGCACTCGTTCCCAGGGTTTCTCTGTCGAGCTTGCAAGCCCTTTCGCTGCGAAACGAAAACGAAAGTATGGCTTACAAGGGTACTACGAAGGAATGTGTAGTATCCCTCGCACGTATATGCTAGAGTGGATACTCGGACCATGCTCCGATTATGTATCTATTACATATCCGGCATGTCCGAACTAATGTATGAAGTATCTATAGAACAAATCTGTAAAACTGTAGGAAACTGGGCCTGAATGTTGATCATTGCTGCTGTTGGTGCCATGGTTCAGATACTGCCCTGCTGAGGTAGGGCACTTGCAGCGCTTCAACCTTTGGGTCTGATGAGATGTCAATTTGAGATCGATCTCTGCGGAGCTTCGAAACAAGCTCGGGTATCTCACGCCCCCTGCAGCTAGTTTTTGATGCCGCGTATTTCTTGTGCTATTTGCTCGTTCCCCTACCTGTACAGTACCACGTAACTCATTACTGGGTCTAGGAATTAGCAATCCCAGCACCCCAGGTGGAAGAGTATCTTAGTGGAATTCATGCAGTAAGAGCGCTCCGTGGTATTACTTGGAGTCCTAGAAGCGAGCCATTCAGATTGCCAAAATGATACCCATCATATTCACAAACTGGCAGGTTCATAGCTAATCTAGATGAAAATCTAAAAAAAGTTCAAATATCGGATCAATCATCGGGGCTGAGTGCCATGATCGGACGCCCTATTTCTGGTAATACATGCTGTGAGAGCAGGGTGTTGATCAGGGGCCAGCGAACCCTGAGGTTGGAAGTTAGGGTACACCTCTTTTGGCCATTTTCGTTGATACCGAGACGTGCTCTACCAATAACCGCACCGACCCTTGCCAGAAATGGGAGTGTCGGATTCTTTCATTGTCTCCTATCTGTACTCCGTGCTCAATTTAGAACTAAAATATGCTAACGATTGAATCTTACCTGGGACTGTAACTCTGAGGTGGATAATCTCCATCTCACTCAGAAAGGTTTGATACTTATTCCCTGCCCTCACGACAACCCTAACCCCTTAACCCTCCTGGGCCAAACCACCTCTCCATTTATGTAGAGTAAGTCAGCAGCCGAGATGCATCTTCTTAATTAACGGCCATCGGCTAACATGTCAAACTGATTGAATAACCGGGGAATTCGAGGATATGTATGACTACCACCATTCCACTCCTCCGTTCCGCCTCAGCAACGTCAATCTGGGAGCCTACACTACGCAAATATATGCCAGGAATGCCATGCAGGCCTTCCATCCTCCCGCGTTGCATGTCTTAGTTTCTCGTCCCTTAGCATTGAAAGTCTCGCCCACCTAGACCGTTACTTACGTACGTGCTCTAGAAATGGAAGCTTCTAAATCAACTCTTATGCGAAATCTTGCAGCAAGCGGTCACGTGTAGCAAGGCAAATCTCGTGTCTGAGCTTCGAGATAGTAACTTATAAAACTCTACTATACCGAGCGTTGAGGTTCGAATATATGTACTATACTTGTGTCATGTAGAGCCTGTAGATAAGAGCGACTGCCTTTCCTCACGCATCACAGTGAGAGTTATATGTACGTAGACACCTGGATGCGTTAAAACGGTGGTCTGTGAATCACAAAGTTGTCCGCCTCCTACCCTTGATTCCAATACGTGGTAATCCCTTGTTTCGAAATTTGTGCATCCTTTATCACAGAATCTCAATATTTCCTTCGTCAATAGCGATGAATCACAACGTATTGAAACCACCAAAACCTGTGAGCAAAGCTGTCCTCGGAACCCGTCCTCATATATCTAGAATTGTTCCCGACTAACTATGACAGCAGCTTCTGCTAGAACAAAAAGGCAAAAAAACAAGTCAGACTCCGAAGCCCCGTACGAACTGAGTAATTGGTAGGTTTCACCGCGTCGAGAACCGAGAGGAGAGGAGAAGGCCGTGTTCACTGAATATCTTACAGTCCACGTGAACAGTGAACAACCATGAACCTCAATAGAGTACATCTCATATACAGCACCTGAATCTGGTTCGATTTGGAATCGTCCCAGCTTCATATTTCATGCAAACAAACAGAAAATCAAGAAATGCTATATAGGCCCTATCAGAAGTTATGCTAAACCATAATCAGATCTGGAAAAAACGGGATTACTGATATGGCTCATCATGTAATCATGAACCAGGGTCGCCATTAGCGGAGCTTCTGCACGTCAGCCCATGAAACGGCCCGCGGTTGGCCGTTTCCAGGATGCGGGATGCCATGCTACCTACTTTTCCTATGCTGTAGGTCACAGGCTGTAAAGTACAGTAATTAGTCGTCGCCATGGCCCGATTGAATGTGTCTCGGTGTTTGTGCCGCAATACTGGAATTCCAATATATGACATGTCCAGCTGCACTGCTTAAGGTATATACCTAGGGATGCAGAACTCATGATCACTAACAGGCAAAGTACGTCACGATGGCGATAACCAATACACTGAGAATGTCTAATTAATTAAAGAGACATACATATTGCAAGCCCAGTGAAGAGGAAGCACGAGCTGTGTGCTCTCCATGGACTTAGCGCGTTTTGCGAACCTGATGCCCAGAACGTCAAGAGAACGGTGATGAGGCGCACGTGTGTCTTGTCATCTTCTGCTCCAACTCCAACCTCCTACTCGCTACGCTTGCAAGCGGTCTGGGAGGCTTTAGACCTCAAACCCAGCCTTTTCTCAAGCTGCCGTAGTACAAGTATCTTGCGTAACAAGCGCTGCTGCTGCATAAGGGCCTGTTTGGAAACAAGGATTTTTGTCCGATCCGTTCCGCGGCCGTTCCCCACACAATAGTCGAGGGACGCAAAAAGGGCCCACGTGGCCTCATCTAGAACGGAAGAGCTCTTCGCGGTCGCTGCTTTCTACTTATAAGCAAGGAATCTATTTTCTAAAACGAAGAACATGCACTTAGGGACTGTATCTATAGTATTCAAATATTTTGATAAATTTTATGAGTACAAATTGTTGCTCTCCCCTACTGGTATGTGTCAGATTTGGAGAATTCTATTCAAACAGGCATAAGAAGATTCCGCCGGATCCTAAATTCCTCCTACCGAAATGACGGGCGCTGACATCTCCGAGTTGAAAGCAGCAGCAGCAGAAAAGAAGCAAACATACTTGTCCCAATGCGTCCCATCATCATCATCCCTCTCCATGTTTTCTCACGTTATCAATATAGTACATCATAGATAACGATCCCCCCGCGTGGTATGTACTGAAGTAGGTAGATATATCCAATTCTTCCTTCATATATTGTCCACCGCCCCCAAACGTCACTCCGGAGCTCTCCTCTCCCTCGGCTTAATCGCTATAGCAATGAAGTGAAAAAGCAAAAAATCAATAAAATCAATCCTTAATCCCCAAGCGCACTTGCTGCACTGTTAATTTAGCGAGCAAGACATCAAAATCAAAGGAACTCTAACGATCTACACTGCAGACTTAATACGGAACCTATGTAGAGATAATTTCTGTTATTTGTATGACTTTTTCATACCACCCGCTAGGGAATGATTGTATATAGAATGAACTGCTGCTATTCAATCTACTGAACAGTGGTACCACGAAACATAATTGCTCATGGTCTTAAAATACCTCCTATACGCGCGCATGCCGCCGGTCTTTCTTTTGCCGGCGCTGCTACCAGAGCACTCGTACGGCACATTCAGATACGCGAAACGATCTTAGGTTGCCTCCATTTTCCCAATTCACTTTTACTCTCCTTCACACGCCTCACGCCCGCAGCCCAAAGTATACCACGTAGTTGGTATCCCATCACTTTACCACGTAAGTGTAACATTACCACGTAGGTAATTCCCAATCCCTATCGGCTTTCCCTTTTCACACTCATCCATTATCTTATAATAAGAGATATATAGTGCTTCTAGGTACGTAGCTTTCCCCCGTACACCCGAGGCGCGCAGAGGTCGATGTTGCCACTAGTGACGGGAGTTAGTTTCTGAGCACTGAGCTAAGATTTACTGCTACACAAGTGTGACGGTGATTAGCTCAACTGTCAAATTCTCCGAACCCTGTCAAATACTTTACTGCACTGTACCTCCCAGCGGCCACTACCGTAGCGCAGCCGGTTATGAGACGTCATACATCGCAAAGTTACCTCCGCTCAACGCAAAGTGAGAATGTGCGAAGTACCATGCCTTCTCGGGTCCCATGGATGGACAATGCATAGGGAAGCCCTTCACGAAACACCCACCACCACACCACAACCAATCACAACCATTTTCAGTGCGCAAAAAACAAAAAGGGAATGCAAGGGAGCAGGTACCGCCGTTTGCAACCCCCCCCTGTCATCCCCCCAACAAATGCCATTCCAGGGATACGAGGCAAACTGGCGCCCTCATGCAAAGAATCTCTAGGGTAGGGTACATGAGGCACCCAGGGCATACCTTACATATATAAAACCTCCGATATATGTACCTTAGAAGTGTATTAGTAAGTCGTATGAACCCGCAAAATGGCGGCGGCATTGTGAGGAAAACGTATCAATAGTGGGAGTGTGATCGCGACCAAGGGAGCAAGAAACCCACCGATTAAACCAAATCACATCACTCGGGCGTGGGGGGTTCGGGCATACGTGGGAGGAAGGGGTGGAGGGGGCGAGACATACCAAGATACGCCTCCAGATGCAGGTACATGTATATTGCAACTGAAGAGAAATGACATTATAACTATCGTAGCCCCAGGGCTAAATTTGTGGAAAGGCTGAACTTTACTTACAACGGAAATCCCCGGTAATAATATATGCAGCTGAAGTTGGCCGCGTTTACCAAGGCGTCATGTTGTTGATGTGATGGAGGCGTTGTTCGGGATGAGTGTGGGGGAATGGGTGTGGGGAGCCCGGAGAGAATAAAGTGGAGCTCCCTGTGTACTTGTGTTATATTTTGGTATCTCTCTAGTACCAACATGTATATACGGATCTGGATTACAAAAACCAAACTCCTCTGTTCCTCCAGGCACCATCAACAAACAAGAAAGAAAACAAAATCCTATCTTCTCTCCGTCACCCATATCTGAAGGACGCGAGCGAAGGACAAGAGAAATAACAAAATAGATGACTCCGATATATAATATAATAAACGAAAACCACAAGACCAACCGCAAGACTAATAGAAAACAAAGGAGAGAAAGCATAGTTCAAATCACAAAATAGAAAGAAGACAATCCTTAATCCCAGTTACATCGTAGAGCCCCATATTACTCAACCCGAAACAAAGACGTCACAGACGGGGCTGTCACAATTCGCATTAAAGCAGATAATAAAAGGAAAGCATTGCAAGTCCTATCGTGAGGATACCTACGTATAACGCGTTGGTGGTAATAACACCGGCGCGCCGGGAAATTCCCCGTAGATGCATGTGTGCGTGAACATGACGGTGAGATAGCATCATAAAAGAGAGTGACGATAATATCGAGCTACAGCTCAACAGCAGAAGCAGCTGAGTCCCGGTCCGGGGTACACCGATGGCGCAGACGGTCCAGAGCAGGGTTGATTATGGAAGGACAGGGTCGCCGGCTCACCCAATCGTCCTCCTCATGAATGGCCTCGGTCTGCTCGTGATCTCTACCGGCAGCCTATGGTTTTCCCGAAACCAAAGAGTTAGTCTCTAGATTCTGTTTCATGAATGGACCGGCTAGCTAGTCATAGTGGAGTGGGTCTATTTACACAACACTCTGCGCACGCCGAATTGTTCACCCAAACCCAATTTCCGCAGTTGTGGGTAAAGAAGTTCTTGCATCGGAATCTATAGTATCCACCGGAACCACCAGACGATGCGTTGTGCGGATTGATGCTGAAAGACATTCTGTTGTCTTGTTGTGGAATGGTTTTCATATGTGACAGATGAGAGGCAGGTGGTTGTGAGGACTCCACAGGAGGAGTAGGGAAAAGTAGGTGGATTATAGGTAGTTATAGTAGTAGAGTTGCGGAGCACTGGTGGTGGGGGCTAGCTGGTGAGAACTATGGTTTAATGTAGCTGGTGTGAAGAATGTAGCTGAAGGACAAGTGGGAGGAGGATGCCTTTTAAGCTAGAGAATGAGGTATAGAAACAGAGAGGCTAACTTTGATCGTCTGGATTTTACTACGTATTAGCACAGAATAACAACATTCATGGTGGGGGATATATGCGGCTTTTATGTAGCTCTAGAAGAAGAGCGTTAGACACACGACTCACAGACCACCACCATCATCGTGCACAATGTCGTAGTCCATCGAGAACCAAAGGTCAAAAGTAAGCCATCCGTCTGTAATCGTCATAATAAGAACTTGCGACTATTGGTGCGGAGCAGCGGGGCGGTGAGGTTCCTGTCAGTCAGTTGGAAATCCACTAGTGAGTTTCTCATACCACCATGAACACGGAACCTCGTCGTGACATGACCCAGACAGTGGAGATACTAAGTTAGAGGGAGAGATAATACATAATTCAACACACTTGTACACGCTTGTACACACTTGTACGCACTCATTATGCCTCATGGAGGCAGGCTGATGGTCTAACCCGTAAGGATCTACCCGCGATATGCTCATATTAATGGTTATAGCTACCCAAGAGAAGGGTTCTGCAAGGTGCAATGCAGGGAATGGAATCCCAAAGGTGAAAAATGATCCGGCTATCAACTTTCAGGTGCAGCATTCTTAAATCCGGCACCTATGGTCGTCAATGCCATCATCTCGTTTCCCTGCTCTTCTTCCTAGGTTTTCCTATCCTGCACCCTCCTCGGTTCGAAGATTTTAAATATGTAAGAATTTCTAAGCGTCTTCGCTTTGCGCTTATTCGCATTGACAGCCGTATATTACGTGTTCGAACGTTCCGGTCATATTTCCCTCCTTCCCTGTTCACTAGGCTGCACGGGAATTGCAACCTTAGCTGTTTGACAGCCTTCTTTCTCGAACAACATACGTGGCCGACGATGGAGAGGCAGTTTTTTCCGTATTTGATTACTTTCTTTCTCCACATAGGCTGTTCTGCCAACAGTAGCATTAACCTCAGCATCAGAAATAGCCGAGAACCGTTTAAAGCGCCCGCGGGCATTGTTGGGAGGTTTGATTCCAGGTATCATATTAGTTATATTATCTTCAGATATCATCGACAGCCTTTTTTAGTTTTTCTGGATTTTATGCGGCTTCTGACCCCTCAACAGCGTGTCAGACTAATGTCAATACTCCCCAGCGCAGCCCAGTCCAAACCATGATTCTTAGGTTATCTACAGCCTTCATCAATTTATGCGGGAGGGCAATCTCCTGGCTTCATTATCAATCAATCAGTATATATCGCACGCAACTGATAATCCACATGTCTATTCCCACGTCCAGACGTCCAAGACTAAAGTGCATCTCACGCAAAGACATCTTTTTTGGTATATAGCCGCTAATAACTTTCCATCTTCTTCCCTGTGATGTGTGGATGTCTACTATGGGTGATACTGGCATTCCAAATTCGTAAAAGCAGAAATACCAAACTTCCTTGCGCATCACTGGGCTAAGCGACTTATGGAACGGAAAAGACTAGCCATAGGTGCAATATGCTCCGCCGTCAAAACAAGGCTGAAAGGAATCATGGAACTGCAGAGGATGTAGCTTTTACTATTTTTAAGTTGTACCTACTCATGTAGAGTACAGGGTTCTTACATATTTCCCTGTAACTTATTCACTCTTCAATAGTTAAATAACTAGCCAGAAAGCGATGATATGATTATAAGATACCTCCTCATCCCAACAATGGGTGAGAAGGCAGACTTAGACGATGGTGGCGAAAGAAACGCCGAGCTAGACAAGGTATTGTACTTGGCATGAAGTCCAGTCGGTACCAGCGTGTAGTTTTGGGGCTTTGTTATCCGCAGCATGACGTTTGCCGCCACGAAGTGAGCTAAAATTTGACGGGCCAATTGGCTTATGAACCTTTTCGGGGCTTCGTTTCTGCGACGGTGGGCGGCAGTCACTCAAGCATTACGAAACACAAAACAGAAGGAGACAAGTTGGAAGCCGTTGGTAGCTTGAGGATTGGATGGTGAAATTGTCACCGGGAATCACTCATGTAAGTGGCCATCTCGAGAATGCCCTGCTTCTTTTTCCAAACCCGAGCCCAAAACACTCGAAAAAACGGCACAGAAAACGTAAAAGCACACCACTTCGTGCCGATTAATGCTTAACAGTGTATAACTTCTATTGGTACCCTGGATGTCGATTCATCACAGATATCAATGGTTGTGGCTTGATCATGAGTTTAGCCGCAGATTAGTCCTACTTCATCCAGGTTCAAGATCAGCAAAAGGAAATGGTAAGAGACGGGATACAAAGGAACAAACAGGATATGCATGTAGCCGCAACCCGATTGGTTTCATCTAATCACCTCCACGTCAACCACTTGATACGTCAATCAATGCTTAGAAGAAAGCCCAAGACGCACGCACGAATGATGCAGATTTTGACGACCCGATAAACTTAAAAGAGCTTGCGCCTGTGAGCACGCGTTCTCCTTCATTCACCAGTTTCAGCTCCTCGGGTCTGAAACTTTTACCCTTTCGGTCGCATCTATTTATCTCGACCTACCAATTATCGAAAGGTGCAGATACTGTGTGACGTGTTCGGGCGATCTAGCATCCTATTCAGATTTTCGTGTGGTTTTTGCATGGTGGATCAATATCTTGCCACTGTTGTTGAACCCGATGCCTTGTGACTGCACCCGATGCGAGCTCGGGTGCAGCACAGCTCCGGGAGGGGTTAAGGAAAGTGAGCCAGGACGGCGCGTTCGTTCAGGTAAACGTCAGCCTCAAAAATAAACAAAACACAGAGAGAGTAGCCTAGGCCTCCTAGGCCGAATACCGACTGACCGACCTGTTGCAAACGATTCGGCGCAAACGGCGGAAACAGTCGGACAGCGTTTCTCGGCGTCAATGTGACCCTTGTTTAACATGAGTACCCTATCATGAGGCTGTGGGTGAACTAGTTCTCGTGTGCTGGCGGGAATTTTTAGAGTGGAGGTTACGGTAAGCTTTCCAATAGGGTGTTCACTTCTTAAAATGCATCGAACATTACTGCCAACAGATAACCTTCTACGCGATTTTGGAATTTTTTCTTTCGTTATAGAAAGTCGGATAAACGATGTAGTACCTCCTCTAACGGCGGTACTACAAACGTTTATTGAGAAATGAATATCATCATCCGAAACTCGGGCATTTTCAGAAGTGAACTACCCTATGAAATGATATCAGGCGCCTAGATATGACGTGTAAACTGGGTATCAAAGTGCGTACTTAAGTACTTTATAGGAACTCTGCACGCTGGTGTGTTGCAAATATGATGAACACATGAACATAAATCTGCCATGATAACTATCCTATTCGGCTAACTTATCGGGGCACAGATTTTGTTTGATAACCAGCTGGTCATTATCATCATGGTTGTGAGATAACTCCAGTGCATTAAATACATTTCTATGGCTGTCACATGTACTTGGAGGGTGTCAATAGTTGGGCACACTCCATAAAATGCAGAAATTCTACACATTCACCACATCAATAAATAGATTTTCTAAAAGAGAAAGGGATGGCAATAGGTTATTAAAGATGTTTCTATAAGGTTTTCTCAAAGAAATATATGCTATGTAGTAAAAGATGAGAATCTTGCCATTTTTCATTGTATGGAAGAAAAAGTTGAGTGCTCCTTTACCCTATATGACTGTGCCCCATATACCCTGATATCTAAGTATAATACAGCATGAATCAAAATACCCAATAGTGTTACTATCTACTTAGGCCAACTATCTTCACTAAAGCACTTTGATTATATACCTACCTGAGTATAATTATTACCATATTATAGAACTAGTATTACCATACCAGAGATACATCTATACACAGTTGCATGTATACTATGATACTATAACACTACTACCATAAATTATAGAAATGGAAGAGCAATAATATACATAGCAAACTAAGTTTTAGAGGCTATAGACCCAAAACAATTTCTGCTACTGTAGTTAAGGAATGGTTTAAACAAAATTGCAATATCAAAATTTTTACCTGTCAAATATATTCCTCTATATATCTTAACTGGTATGATAATAATATTATCATGTTATATGAACACAGTCATCATACAGTCTTGATTAAAAACACATATATAATTATTAAAATTAATATATTAACTACAAAATAATATTAGTTACATTTAGATATTTGCATCACTATTTCTTCTGATACTCAATATCCTCCTGCTTAGTTTAGTGTGTGTTATAATGAGAATTTCAGCAAGAGTAATTACTATCCACTACAGAACAAACATATTAAATATATAATAAGAGCCAAATAAATTTCTGTGGTATTTTTGCTAGTATGTAACTTTTTCTCTACATGTATAGTTGATTCCATACTGCAAAGAATCTTCCACATCGGAGTGTAAATGCAAAGTAGAATGAAATAGACTCTGTCAAGTATACATAATTTCAACTGTACTTGCAACTAGTATGTTATTTACAGTTTAATTTTGAAGTTACTTCCTAGTATTTATATATAATGAGTAGGAAATTATATCAAACAGTATTCAGATTATTTGTGACCAATCTCATCTTCATTCAATGACGATTATAAATACTCAATTTCAAATTGAACTATATACATTACTTGAGTGGTTCAGATATACTCTAAATTGACTTTTCTTTATACTAAACTGCTCACTTATAAACAACAACTTCACAAAATGTCAGTCTGCTTACCAATTGATTTGTCAATATCTTATCAGATTTTCATTCCTACAAAGCCATGTGCTTGGTACAATTATGATTGTTTCTGAGAAACTGGGTGGAGGTTATGTGAAAGGAGATTATAAATATCATTATTGTTACTTCTACCAGGTACTTTTTTACTTACTTCCTTTATCCAAATATAATATATATTTCAATAACTCCAATGTACTTTCTTTATTAGTAAAGTCTATACACTTGATGTGAAAGTGAATATTACCACAGCGATATTCTGTATAGTATGTCAGAATAGCCATCACTGTAAGCATGATTCAATTACTGTTAGTGACTCCAACTGACCATTGTGATAACTGTGACCATGATATTTGAGTAGTATTGTAACGGGCGGGGTCGGGTGTAGGTGATATTGGTAATACAAATGTGATATCGGAAGCAGGGGAAACGATGCTCGAAGTTCATCTCGTGAGGATCAAAACAAGACAACGGTCGAAGCTGTTTCAATGTCGTAACTTGCTTTGCTATACAAGGGATCAAGTAAAGAGAGAAGGCAAGGAAATCCTCCAATGCCAAACAACCTCTCCTAATATACACTTCATCTGCCACCCTCAAATGATTCCTCATGCTCCGATGTATCATCTGAATCTTTGGTCAAGATCTTCCACACCCTCAACACAACTTTAATCAATACAACCATGCCACATCATCCCACGTCGCAATGCCTCAGCTCACTTCCTTATCATACTAAATTATACCGCCACCATTCTGCCAATTCCTTCGCATCTCCCAACGTCTCCGCCATTCTGTAACACAATTTGTTCTACACCATCTCTGCATATATGCTATCTCCCCTATGTATCTCTGTATCATACAGCACTGTGTCAGTATCCCCCTCCTAGGTTCAAGGTCCTCCAAAGACATTTTCCAATGCTTCTGGCTTCTGTGGGTATCATTGATGCAATTCCCCCACTGCTTGTAGACCATCCAAAAACTTTGCAGGTTCCCAGGTCAAGGAATCATATCCCATCCACCGTATCAGATACTTTCACTGACTCAGATAGCTCCTACTATCATCAATGCTGGATACTTGATATTTCTCTTCACCATCAACTTCTACCAAGGGAGGAGCATCAACTTGCTGGCCCATCAAAGGGTCCTCTGCCACCAGATCAACATGCGAAACAGACAGTACTCGATGAATTCGTTTTGAGGTAGGTAATTTCAATTCGTAAGCATATGGAGATATTCATCGAAGGACTTTAAAAGATCCCAATCGCTTCCAATCCAACGTTCGCATGGGCCGCATTGTTCAATTATGCCGGGCATCCAACTACACCTGTAGTCCCTGCTGAATGTTTGGTGCAGGAACCTGTACTCGATTCGCACCCGCCGTCTGTATTGCCTGACTGGTTCTCATCTGTAGTCGATGATGCTCATGAAGGTGATACATGGTAGCCTGAACCTCATCTGCATCAAGGTATCGTTGATGCCATTCCTTTGTAGGCTTTCCTACAAATGACATTCAAGGATCCGCACCCTGTACTGCCAAAAACGGGGTACACTTTGTTGACAAGAATGTCCCATTATTTGCAGCGAACTCTCCGAAAGGGAGCCACTTCACCCAATCATCCTGTTGATTGTTTACAAACACCCAAAGATAATGTTCCATACTAGCAGTCATTTGTTCCATCTGGCAATCTGTTTGTGGGTCAAAGTCTGTTGATATTCTGCGATTGATCCCCACATGGTCACAGATTTGTCCCCAAAACGTTGAGGCAAATTGCTGTCCTCCATCTGAAATAATCGTTAATGGAAGGCCATGAAGGCGTACCGCCTCTCGTAAAAACATCTCAGCCAATCGTAACGCATCTATGGTTGTATGGCAGGGAATACAATGTCGCATTTTTGAAAGCCTATCCACTACTACCCAAATAGCATCAAATCCCTCACACCCCAGTAACCCCACAACAAAATCCATTGAAATATCTTGCCATGGTTTCTCCGGCACTGGCAAGGGGTGAAGAAGTCCACAGGAGAAAAGCCTCGAGGTTCGAGATCGCTGATAGTCAAGGCAATTCCGTACATACTGGGCTACCTGTGATTGCATATGTTTCCAATAATACTGTCTATCCAGGAGGTCAAACATTTTAGGCTGTCCTGGATGTCCGGCGAGAGCAGTATTATGATAATCCTGTATGCAACATAATCGTAACTGATCACTCTAAGATACATACCATCTTCCTCAACACTATACTTGTCCGTACTGTTCAGAACATTCTGCTGTGGTATTTTCCTTAATACTATTCTTTATTCGTATAGCTTCGAGTATCTTCCCTGCCGATGAATCAACTATATATGCCTGATCAAAAAGATCAGATAACAAAGGGTCATTCTGAGTATGTGGATTATCCGCCAACAATTGCAATTGTTTCGGTACATTCTGCAGTTTTCAATCCCTCTGTTCCATATTGTTTAACCTTTTATCCCTCCCCTCAGGGAGGTCTCCTGGCCTCCTTGTTCACACATCCACTTTTCCGTTGGATCTTCCTGGGGTATAGACTGTTTGATAGTAAAAATGTGTTAAAAATTCTGACTATCATGTCTGTCTTCGATTTAGGAGCTGCTTTGTCATGAAATATGCAAGGTTCTTAAGATCAGTAATTAACTGCAAAGAATATGCAGCACCTTCACACTTAGATCTCCATTCCTCAAGTGCCTTATTAATTGCCATCAGCTTCCTATCGTATATATCGTATGTACATTCTGCAGGTGTATACATCTTTGAAAAGTATGGTGCAGGATGTAAGTCTTCTTCAGCATCTGGCTGGGATAAAACACCTCCAGACACGTAATCGGAAGCATCTGTTTCAATTATAACTTCCCTTTCAGGATGCAAATGACGAAGAGCCGGTGCTGTTGCAAATACGATTATCACATTCTCAAAGGCTAATTGCTGTTCTGACCCCCATACAAATGGCTCATTGTTCTTTGTTAATCTTGTTAGGGGTTCTGCTTTCTCAGAATACTTAGGAATAAATCGTCGATTATAATTGCAAAACCCGAGAACTTGTTTACCTTCGAATAGACAATTGAATTGTCCATCTTTAGTCTTTTTCTCCTGGCTGCAATTCTGTATGGTTTCCACTTTATCCCCATCCATGGAAATACCCTTTGTTAATATAATCGATCCCAAATATCTAACAGTTTCCTTATGGAACTCGCATTTCTCCGGCTTCAAATATATTCCTGCCTCCAGCAGCTGTTGCATAATCCACTTTACATGGCCTACATGTTCCTCTTCAGAATCACTATATATCAAAACATCATGCAAGTAAGCAGATGCAAAATCGTCCAATTCTTCCCTTATGGCATTATTAATATAACCTTGGATGTCCCCTAGTGCATTTGTTGTTCTGAATTGCATTACCATAAGTTTGAATAATCCATATTTGGTCAGAAAAGACAGCTTATGCTCATCCCCCTCCTTTGGTTGAAGTAAATTATAAGCCCCTCACACATCCAGCATTGTATTTATCCTGGGTTTCCCTCAATGGTTCAGAGTTTTTTTCATCAAAGGGAGGGGGACCCAATTATTTATTGTTTTACTATTGATATCCCTATAATCGATGGAAAATTGCAGGCCTGTATCTGGTATCTTAGTGAATCACACTGGTGCTACAAATGGTGACGATAATTGTCGAATAAACCCCTTTGACATATTCTTCTCAAGCCACTCTTCTAATACCACCAATTCTGCTCTTGACATTAAATATAAGGGGCCCTATGTAGGGGTCTCTCCTTCATTCAAGCGTACTTCATGCTTGATGCCATGTTGATTTGGTGGTAACCGATCTGCCAATACCTTACTACATAGCGGAAGGAACTCATGATACTGTTCGGGAAGAATCTCCTCCAGATAATGCTCCTTCAAATTCTTAGCCATAATGGCATTACTAATATCATATAACGATGCTTGAAATAGTGTGAGTTTCCCTATCTTAACTATGTGGAAGAATAAAGCCCCATTACGCATTACAATATTCCCCTGAACTGGTCTTTGTGGTCGTATCTGTGACTTAAATATATCCCTAGCAGAATACACTGGTTCCAGGAATTCTTCTGTAACCCCTTGTAGTGATACTGGTGCATCATGACAATGTGTCGTACAATACTATGAACCAAATGTTACGGTATTTGATAGAAAGAGTACTGCAACATCATGTAATCGTAACCATGGAATCTGAAGGACAATCGGGTAATGTCCTAACTTCGTGATGAACATTGGTAAATACTTTCAATGGTCCTGTATCTTCATGTCAACTTTTGCAATGTGCGTAATATCGCCTGACTTGATGGGTCTCCCGTCGATAACCTCGACATGTTTCTTCTGCTTGAATTCTTGGAGTGGTATCTGATGATGGCAAGCAAAGTCTTTATCCATAAATGCAATGCCTCTAGCTCCTTAGTCAATCAGTGCATGTGTTGGTATCTCTTCGTTATTGATGGTCAATGTGCAGGATCTAACTAAATGTTTCCCTTCCATTGATCTTTCTAATACCTCCACCTTGCTATCTGAAAGAAGCGAAATTCCAATACATTTCAAAGGATTTAAAACAAAACTTTTCCTGTCAACAGACGAGCCATTCTTCTTCAATTGACCTAATCTTTTCCTGATTCTTCGGAACCTATCCCGGTTCCTACTTCCTCAACCTCTGCCCCAGCCGGCTTAAGCCTCTAAGGTTATTTCCTAGCCGCACATTCTGCCGCCCTGTGGTTATACCCACCACAGTACAAATACCTCCCATCTGCAAACCTCTTCGGTCTCTCCTCCACCAACAATCTCCTTTTGCTTGCGCTGAGGTCCATAGGTGAGGGTCCAGCATATCCAGCAACTGTTCTGGCAGGGGCTGTCTCTGGAGCCTTCGGTGGTACAGAAGGTCTGGTGGAAGCCAAACCTGTCACCCCTCCTATATTCTGGGCTGCCTTTTCCACTCGTCATTGTCGGATCTGGTTATGAACTTTCTTGCAAAACCGTCACAAAAGCAGGGAGTGCCTCAGGCATATTGCGATAGGTAAACGAATCCTTCATCTCCTCCAGCAACCTCATCCGAAGAGCGTTTCGCCAGGTTGAAGAATTCTAGTCAAGGTCTGTGGTAATAACTCCGAACTCAGCATAGTACTGAGAGACCCTGTGGTACCTATGCGTAATCTCCCACATTTTCGGTTCGGCGGTGGCTACTCAGTCGGAGTCCCCAAAAGCTGCTTCAAGCAGTTGTATAAAAGCTGGTAGGTCTTCCGGCCATATTTCCCCATTGTCCCTGAGGTGTGGCAGCATCTGGCCCAAGGCTACTCCCCTCAGGCAGTTGAATGCATACTGCATCTTCGAATGTTTGTTGGGAAACCTGGTGGGCTTGTGTTTTATTACCTTCCAGAGTTGAGCTATCCAGCCTCTCAACTGAGCCCTATCTGACTCTGACAAGTCCGGGGAGTCAGGAACGTTCTGTCCACTGTCCTCCAGAGCCTGGGGGGTGGCATGAGCCGCTCTGGCTGCAAATGTGAAAGCATGGGCTAACTGCGTCCTCAAACCTCGGACTGCCTCTCCAGATTGCCGTGCATCTCGGGTCATCACTGCCAACTCCACCCAAAGCTCGTCATCTCTTTCTGGTGCTGCAGACCTCAACCTTCCTTCTTCCCGCTTGGCTGTCATAATCCGTATCTGGTTATCAATATTGGTATGGACACAGTGGGGGGGGGGAGAAATTGCTGGGACTTGAGGTCTGTGATTTCTTTCTGTAATAGAATTATCTGTGCCAGATAATCACACACCCTCTGTACTGTGCTCACGGGTTCCGTGTACTGGGTCAGCCACCTCAACACCTCTTGTGCCTCTTCCAGCATCGTGAGTCTCTTAGAGAAGTCTATCTCCTCTGTGTTCGTTGTGGGGACGGATTTGAGTGCGGTCATCACGTGGGTTGGTTTAGGGTTGTGCGCGGCGGAGCCGCATCACTTTAGTTCTTGTGTACGTGTCAATTAGACTTAGCGAGAGTCAGTGAGTTTAGGTCAATAGAGAGATTCAGGACACAGAACACCGGACACTGTACAACAGGTTATGAGCCCGGGCACTTCGCTGATTTGACGAACTCGACTCGGATTTACGGCATCATCAACATGGTCTCGGAGGAGTACAGATTGACTCGACGCGTAACGAAGATGGCCGAATCGACAGCGATCACGATTAAGAAGTTTGACGGTATGGACTACAAGAGCTGGAGTTTGGAAATTGAAATACTCTTGGAGCAGAAGCAGGTTCTCGGCATTGTCGACGGTACAGAGGAAGCACCGGATGCGAAGGACGGGACAGAGTTTAAAGCATGGAAGAAGCAACATGGAATCGCACGGTCAACTATTCTCCTCGCGATGAAGAGGTCATTGCAGCAGCAGTATGGCATTCAGAAAGACGCAAAGGCGCTGTGGGATCAGTTGAAGGAGGACTACAAATCGAAGGTGAAGCTGAATGTTTGGGCTTTGCGCGACGAGATGTCAGCGGTGAAGTTGAGCAATTGCGAGAATGTACAGGAGTACTCATCGAAGATCCAGGGGTATGTGAACGACTTCAACCTCTGTGCGGAGAGTTCGACCGGTACGATGCCAAAGAGCGAGCACAGCTACTACCTGATGCAGGGTATACCTAAGGATGATGATTGGAGGTTTTTCACCCAGTTGATGTACGATAAGATCGACACCATGGCCGACAAACCGGAGGAGATTGTCACGAGGATGAAAGCCCACGAAGCGTGATTACAGAAGGACGACGATTCGGAGGTGGCAGCCATGTTCTCAAAGTTGCGGACGAAGCATAAGAAGCGGAATTCAAAGCACTCTCGGAAGTCCCAGAAGTTCCGTGGTAGTGGCAGCGAGAGCGACGGTAGCAGTTCGGACAATGAGAAGCATGCGAGTCGCCGCACCAATTGGAGGGATACTCAGGAGTGCTACAGATGCCATAAGAAAGGGCACATTGCACGGTATTGTCCAAGCACTGCACTGGTGGAGAGGGAAGCACCGACAGAGACTGCCGCAGCCGCAGCCGCAGCGACGACGACGACATCAATTGAGAACTATTGGATGACAGTCACTGGCAGATCCCCTGAGAAGGAGGCCTGGTACTTGGATTGTGCCACAACTTCTCACATTTGCGGAGATCAGCGAAAGTTCGAACGGTACACGGAGTATACCAAGAAAGAAGAGCAAGAGATCGGCGATTTTGCTGGAAGAGTAGCGGGCAAGGCCACCGGGTATGGCGATGTACGAGTGAGACTTCGGTTACCAGGAGGCCAAAAACATGAGGTTGTTGTGAGAAACGTCTTGCACGTCGAAGGAGCACACAACTCGTTGTCCCAATCACGGCTTATGGATCGGGGATTGCAGATTGTCCCAGTCAATGGCTACGGAATCAAGCTATACGACAAATTGCCGCCGAGAGACAGTGCTCGAGGTCAAGGTCGTGGTCATGGAAGTGTTGTGGGCGTGGCACGCCAGATTGGACGGTTATTCCGGCTGGATGTGAAAGTTGCAGGAAAGAGATATCGAGCGAGGGGATAATTGTTTCGGAGGAGCTCCAGGCACGGTTAATTGTTTCGGAGGAGCTCCAGGCACGGTTGATTGTTTCGAAGGAATTCTGGGCTTGATTGTTTGGGAGGAGCTTCAGGCAAGCTCTATCTTTGTGTTTTTTGAAGTTTAGCACTACGGTCGTGATACCACCCTGGAGGAGTGTGGGGACGGATTTGAGTGCGGTCATCACGTGGGTTGGTTTAGGGTTGTGCGCGGCGGATCCGCATCACTTTAGTTCTTGTGTACGTGTCAATTAGACTTAGCGAGAGTCAGTGAGTTTAGGTCAATAGAGAGATTCAGGACACAGGACACCGGACACCGTACAACATTCGTGTTGACGATCCCTTCTATGTGGGCCTTGTGGTCGACGGACACCAGGGCCACCCGATCTTGCTGACCTGATTGTGAAACCGCAATGAATCGAGCACATCTACTATTGACAATTCTATTCGTCACGTTCGGAGGGAGTCAGGGTCAGAGGTACTACAATAATCAGTGGTATCCCGACAGACTTAGCTGTTGTTGCTGCTGCTGTTGCGTGTGCAATTGTCCAGTGTATCCCTGTGCAGTTATGTCCTCACAGTCACAGGGGTCGAAGGGTCAAAGGGAAACGAAGAATGTGCTTCTGAATATTAAGTCCAATGTGGTCCGAATAACGAATCATTAATATCGAGTCCACCTCCTCCTCTGGCTGCCTCTGTCCAGTGAGTATTCCAAAGGGAGGGAGTAGTCGATCGCTCTCAGAAATGAGCCTTCAGAGGTTCCTCCTCGAACGTTGCGGTATGTATAGCTTCAATACTCCCATAGGTGTTCAACGATTCTGGTTGGAGACCAAAACAAGAAATGCTGGCAAGATCAAACCAATTCGTTTGGGAAGTACAGTTACTGTCATACCTTTGCTTTTGAATGTGGGGATCTATGCGTCTACTGACGGATATCGAATCCGGTAAGTCCAAGTAACTCGTTGACACAATTGTCACAAACCTATGTGCAACAATTGTTCAGTGCTAGATGAACCCAACCAGAAACAGAGCAAGGGTCGAAACAATATGTAACCCCTGTCGAGGGATGTAGGAATATTCAATATCAGATACGTTGAAGTGAGACTCGGTCTAGTGTAAAGGGCGGGGTGGGGCATAGGTGATATTGGTAACACAAATGTGATATCGGAAGCAGGACAAAAGATGTTCAAAGTTCTTATCGACAGGATCAAAACAAGGCAAGAGTCCAAGCTGATTCAAAGTCGTAACGTACTTTGCTATACAAGGAAACAAGTAAAGAGAGAAGATAAGGAAATCCTCCAACACCAAACAACCTCTCTTTATGTACACTTCGTCTGCCACCATCAAATCATTCCTCATGCTCCAATATATTGTTCGAATCTTCCCCCATGATTTTACTCACCCTCAACACAACTTTTATCAATTCAACCACACTATATCATGTACCATCGCAACACCTCAGCTCACTTCCTTATCATACTGAATTATACCGCCACCATTCTGTCAATTCCTCCGCATCTCCCAACGTCTCCGCCTTTCTGTAACCCAAATCCTATCAAACCCTCTCTGCATATCTGCTATCTCCCATAAGTATCTCCGTATCATACCGAACTGTAACAAGTATATGTTCCAGCGCGGGAGATACCGAACACTTTCTGAGCATACAGATGATTAGATATTTTAATTACTTCAAATGAATTACCATGGCATTATTGTATGTTTAAAATACATATGTCATTCCTGTTCAGTTGTAGTGCATAACTAAGCTCTATCTCATTGTGAGAAGCAATAGTAACCGTTTAGGGTAGCATATACCAGGTAGTTGGGGAGAACTGCAGAATACTACTCTACTAGTAGTAATGGTCTATCATTATATTCTGCAATGGAATTTCTGATAATAAAATATCAGCTCATTATATAGAACTAGATGAAATAGTGTATTATTTTATCTCATTTTGGCTTTCAAGTAAATACAGCAATTTCAAATACAAATTGAATATGTCTGACTAATTGAGGGTATTCAGTAAGGCTAACAAGTAGGCTGATCAGATTAAAAGTTCTGTAGTTAATATTGACATACTGTAGATACTGTTGAAACTTCCATTTCTACAAACATTCCATGGAAACTTCTGTACTTTTTACTGAAGAAGAATATTTGTTTGACTTTAAATGGTTTACTTTATGTACTGAATTAACTTGGGCAGTTAAATTTCAATTCTATACAGCTATTGCAATATAATGACTGTTTTTCATATTTTCGAACTATAGAGATAATTTCATCAGTTTATTGTGATTTGGCTGAAATACAAGTAATTTTGTTTAAGTATAACTATAGAACAGGTGTTAGACAGAATTACTGTCTCATTGTAATTAAGGAGTAAATACTCCAAGAAGTACCTATAACTTCATGAATCTAGTAAAAGCTACATAGCTGTTATGTATTATTCACTTTTATTGCTATGGCTTTCTTTATTTTCCCAAGTGGATACTACAGCAGATGAAGTATATTAGCCATCAAAATTGGGATGCAGACTGCTTGCACACTTCAATATTACTGTCAAGTACATATATTATACCCTACCATATTGTACTCATTATCCAGTGGTATCGAGAGATTATATCTGGAGTTGATCATCACTAGAGTCTATCTTATGGCCATGTATGTAGCAATATTGGATGTAAATACTTCTAGCAGTATCTACTTCTGCTGAGTTGATTAGATGCCAGCTGTGAAGAATTGGAGATTATATTTAATTGTATTATTGGACATTTCTCCAAGCCAGTTGGTCTGCAAATAAGATACAGATATCAACTGTAAATTGATTACTGAAATCTTATTCGGATTTGGACTGAAGCTTGAAGTTAACCAAATATCCTAGATACTTTGTACAATGGTAAGAATTGTATGAAGGTGGAAGTGGTTATTTATAATGCCTTGGAAAACAGTTGATATGCATAGAGCCATTTGTTCATATATAGCCTTGGATTAAGGTGTACGAGCTGATATGGTTGGAAAGGTAGCTACAAGTATGGTAGTATAGTATGACCATAAGTCAAGATAAGTTGATTGCTGTGAATCTGGAGCTCATAGCAAGCTGACTATATAAGGCTGGTGTTAATTGGCTTTGGATATGTTATGTACAGCCATGTCATTATATTATCCCTTGCATTGGGTGCAGAACTCCTGGCTTGGATAAGCACATAGAAGCATAGGCAAGAATAGGAAATTATCAAACAACCATTCTACAAGTGAAAATCTACAAACCCATATATGCCATAACTGATCTGTACTACTCTGGACAACATTTTGGTGTATTTTGCACATGAGGAAACCCCACCCCTACTTGACTTATATCCACTGGTGGTGAAAGTCTGGACTGATAATACATATACCAGGCTCAGATTCAAACAAGTAAAGAAGTACAATCAGCAGAACATGAAACAACCCTACCAACACCATGCTTCATTTCGCCACATTCCAATCAGTGTGACATCCCACTATCCAATTTTGGACAGATTACTTCCACTGTGGTGTGGGATAGTTTTCAAATTTTTCTGAGTAATATCAGAAAAAGTAGTAATCAGAGTTCGAGATTTGGCTTAATTCGTTGAAACTAAATGTTGCTTCTGTTCACTTCTTATTATTACCAGTAGCTTTTACATCAGTTTGTCAATCTTGTATGTATCACAGTAGCAGGTCATACACACCATACATCCTTGCATGCTTGCACTTAAGCCCTGTCAATTTGTTGTGATCTGGTCTGCAAACAAGCCAATTAGTATTGGTATATTGGAAGTTTCTCGGCATGTATTGTAGGTTTATATATATGCAAGGGTATTTCGACTGTGCCATGCAATTATGCATCGCTTGGTCAAATAGTTATGCTATGTCTGTTATTGCCTCTTGTAGCTGGTGACTATTGCACAATATTTCATTACTTGTTGATAGTTATATTTGCCCTCTTTCAGCTATAGCCCAGTATATTTATAGATCTGCAGTATGGCTTTTTGGTATTCAGTTTACTGTGCAGTTGGATTAACTTCTCAGACAGTACTTTCAGTAGGTATCACTTTTCATGATCCTCTGATTCATTTCCAATGTGCCGCTATTGTTCTTCAATAGCTGTGTTGACAGTCTATTATGATTCAATTATATATGCTCATCTGGAACAGATTTGGTTGTTATAATTGCCCGGATTTGATATAGATCCATCCAGCTCAACATTTAATCATCTCTGTGGTACACTGGCAGTTGTACTGATTCTCCAGCTAGTTGGTGCACTTGCAGTCGAACTTGACATCTACCATATTTTCTGTTAACCTATAATATCCTATCCAAAGTTGTAATTGCCAGCTTTCCTCTTGATACACTCTCTGCTGCTGCTCTAAGCATGCTCACTGCCACTTGGCAGGGTATCTCTATTGCTGTTTTGGAGTTTGCTTGTCACATCACCTCAAGAAGTACCAATTGACTGCATTTACTAATCATTGTTGTCTCCGCTAGTGATTTCTTCCCTGGTACTCTTACTTACTAATCTCTAGCAGCAAACCTCTGTAGGTAGGTATGCTGCATGGTAAATCCTCCCAGCACTGTTGGTATTGTGATGGCTTGTCATAGATATTATTTTTGATATTGGTATGGATATTTCTAATTGGTAAGGCTTTGCTCTGCTGATTACTAATTTATGATTTCTACTTTGGATGCCATATTGGGTGGCTCGGATTGATGCTGAAGTTGATTGACAGGTAACAGCCATGTACCTTGAGATTGTTAAGGCCTACGATTACAAGTGAAAATGTAGAATGCGGAGGTTGGCTAAATTGCTGGGCAAAGGAATTGGTATTACGGATTGGCAGAGATATTGGGGAATGTGGAAACGATGCTGGGTGGTAGTGCAGTAGTGTCGGGATTAGGTGTAACAATAGGATAGTGGGTTGAACTGTTGTGATGTCAGATGATGTGGCTTGGTTGAATTGATGACAGTTGAGTTGGTGGGGAGTAAGATCAGGACGAAAAATTCAGATGGCACATTGGAGCATAAGGAATCGTTCAAGTGTGGCATATGAACTGTATATATTCAGAAGTTCTTGGTATTGGAGGATTTCCATTTCTTTTGTCTTTACTGATTCTTGTAAGGGCACATACATCCAAGGGTGGCAATATATCAGAATAGATAGTACACAGTTGGAAACGTGGATCAAATTGATCTTAATGGTACATTGAATAGTATGGTTTTCGGTAAAGCTCTAAGTGTCGTAGCTGCGACCTATTGAAACTGGTGGTAACCCTACCCCGGGTCATGTGTCGCAGCTACATTATCTCTCTTTTGGTGTAGACCACCTGGGCCGCCAAAGCCAGTATGAGTAAATTGAAGGAAAGAGAGACAAAGAATGAAACAATTATCCTACATATGCAATCATATGAACCCATATGTTCGCCAACCAATCTGTACAGCGCAATGGCAACATTTTGGTGGATCCAGTGCATGGGGAAAGACCACCTGTTTTGGCAGGCTGTGAAAACCCCGGCCGACGCAATTTGTACTGGGCTGAGATCGCAAGATGTGAAAAAGAGAAGAGAGAATGAAGAAAACATCCAAAAGTCATCCCATTTCGATATCTTGCTTTCCGAACTTATGCAGCAACCACTGTCATGCACATTGTTCATATGTCAGTATTGTTCATGGTTGCAATTGTCATGGTGGTAGAGCTTCCGTTTGTGACTTTGTATCAATGGGTGCTCCCACTGCCAGCCTCAGTTGTAGCTGTGAATGGTATATGTCAATTGCATTGCCTGTAGTTACATCGTATTCATCGACATTGATCAAGTAAGCTTCACTTAACCTGATTATACTTACCAAGGAAGCATGTCTGCACAGTCTTGTTTCTTTATGCAGTGCTTCACCATGCACTGTAGAATGTCTTGCAGCCGGTTGTCATCGGTACTTGGCATTGACTCCTAGATTCATTTTGATTCGGTAGCTGCCTTTCGAAGTCTGCTTCTGTGAACATCTGGTCCACATTATGTGTGTGTGCTCTCAATCCGCGGCTTCAGCTGAATCATGATTGATGAAGACATCACAGTTGAATTTGTGGTGCGTGTCTTGGTAGACTGCCTCCTGGTGGGCTTTGACTTGTCGGTTGGACCAGATCGAATAGACACGGTTGTGTCCCTCTTTGTGAAAATTTGTTGCACTGTCAATGACTTCACCATATTGTGTATCGATTGCCATCGTGGCTTGGTAGACTTGTAAAATTTGGCAGACTTTTGGTAATCCCCTTCGGTGTATCTGGGTGTTGACGAATGCATCTTTTGGCAACCTTTGTTTCTCGTATTCAGAGGTGTTTGACTTCACCTGTCTTATGGCTGGTCTTGGTCGACTTGCTTTGTCCCATTGTTACACTTGCTTTGTCACATTTTTCCACTTGCTATCGTCTCATGTTCCCAATCACATTCGCCTTTGTTTTTGACTTGCATAAGTCTTGACCTGCTGGGTGTTTTGACTTGCTTGGGGTTCAATCAGCATCGTGTTTTGACTTGCCTCATCATTGCCCTTAGACATCTCTTCGCTATTGTTAACTTCCCTTGGTCTTCTCTTGTTATCTCTTCAGGCTTTGGCTGTGAAATGGCTGCCAGGTTTAAGGGTATGGCAATTGTGTAGACTTTCGCAATGTGTGCAAAGTGTGGCTGTCGGTATTTGAATTTGTTTTGATTGACAGTATGCAATTGCTTCTCTTAACCATCGGTGCAATCTGTAGTCATTAGTACTGAACTTATATGGGACGCGTCGAAGAGCGGTAAAACTAGGAATCTCATGAGCAAAACATATCTGATTTGTTAATGACTGAAAATGGAATAAAGACACATATTCCCAATAGTGCCATGGTATGAGAATTGATTGTATATGGTTGCAAATGTGGACTCAAGTGATCTTAAAGGTGGATTCAATAGTAAGGTATTTGGTAAAGATCTAAGTGCCATAGTGGTGGCCTATATACACTGGCACTTTCCCTGGCATGGGTCATCTGTTGCTGTTATTGTTCTCTTGAATAGCAAAGCAACGAATGACATTGGAAATTGCCCTGACTCTTTGTGTTGCTTCGATTCCTAGAGATAAATACTGAGCGCCTCTTTTTGTTTACTGATATCACATTATTGTCACCAATATTAGCTAAGCCCAATCCCTCCCATTACACTAGAACACGTCTGTATACATTGTACCTGATATTGACTTTAACTACCTCCCTCGACAGGGTGTCAGTATTGTTCTGAACCTTGCGCTGTTGTTTGTTGGGTTTGCCTCACAACAAACCATCACAAGATATATGTTTGCAACAATTGTGTCGATCAATTACTATGACTCACCAGATTTAATATCCATCAATACCCACACCGATCACCATACAAAGATTGCAAACTATGGCTGTAATGTTAGTTCCCGTATGACTTCATTTGATCTTGCTGCAACTCCTTGTCTTGAATGTAAGTCCAAACCATTGAACGCCTTTGAAAGTATCAAAGCCACACTAACAGTAACTTTTAAAGAAGATCCTTTGGAAACCAATTTTTGGGAAAAATCGACCATTTCCTCCCCCTGCAGTGTATACAGGACAGATGCCGCCAATGAAGGCGGAGGCCTGGATACTAACTACCCAGTGTTTGGACAACCCTGGATGAGATATTTGGGAGCACATTCTTGGTTGCCTTGTCATCTAGAAAAACCCTGCCATTGTGAGGATCGTAACTGTACAGTGACACATTCCACTGTCAGACATGTTGCAGCAGCAGCAACAACAGCACGTTCCTTTGAATTCCACAAATAGTTGTAATACCCCCTACCCCTACCCTATCTGAAATTGAGGTATATATTTGACACTGGTAGATGTACCTAATTTGTGGCGATGTCAGGATCGATTCAGCATGCCTCAGTGGTGCTTGTATTGGCGGACAATGAGAAACTGATTGGAGAAATCCTGCGAGCAATACTTGAGCAGATTGGATTCAAGGAGACACGAGAGAAATTGTGGCAAGCACAGTAGGTGCCATTACGGGTGGCTCAGTACACAGAACTGATGGACCAGGTTCACATGGTGTGCAATCACCCTGCAAAGATAACAAAGTTCCAGAAGAAAATCACGGCGTTGAAGGTACAGGCCTTTTTACCCTCAACAGTCATCAGTGCGACATAGAGGGATGTATACGAGGCCTGGCGAACGACCTGACAGAAGTGAGGAGATGGCCAGCTGTAGCAGGGACACCAGACGATCCTCCAGCCCAGTTGGCCATGATGACCCAGGATGCACCAGAATCTGGAGAGGAAGTGAGGAATTTACAGATGCAACTAGCCAATGTGCTAACCCTGGAAGCAAAGGGCGGCCCCGGCCGCTTCCCAGGGACGAGAAGACAAAGGCCAGACATTTCCCGACTCACTGAGCTTTTCAGGGTCCAATCGAACTGAGTTAATGGGCTGGTTGGCTAACTCCAGGTTGTCATTTGGCTCAAACATGGCAGCTGTTCCAATGAACAGTCGAAGATGTATTCAGTATATATTCCCCTGAGAGTAGTGTTAGTAACGGGTCCGGGTAACCCGCCAGAGGTCAGGGTTTTGACTAGCGGTTCAGTGCAGTTCAGTTCCAGACCCGGGCAAAAACCCGACCCACTTCTCCTTGGAGGGGTTGTTATCCGGACCGGACATAAACCCGCAGTTTTTTGGCCGGATTGTATCTGGACCGCGGTTCAATACTACGGTTCCTGCAACTTTGGCTCCAATTAAGTATATGAGTTGTGATCGTATTGTGACATGATCCATACGTAGATTGTACAGAATTAACCGCTGTTTCACCTCCCGCGTTCAGTTTGGCGATCCGACCAATAGTCGTTGAGTTGCTTTGAAAAAACGCACAATTTTAGGCGAAATTGGTGGGTTTTTGATTGCAACTAAACGAATATTGGTCGGATCGCACATCTGAACGCGGGAGGTGAAGGAGCGGCTAATTCTGCACAATCTACATATTGATCATGTCGCAATATGATCAGAACTCAGATACTTAATCAGAGCCAAAGTTGTAAGGTTGAAATGCCTGGTTTTTGGTCGTAAAACCGGCCCAATTGCAAAGGTCTGGGTTTTCGTGTAGTAAGACACATTGCAACGGTTCAGTTCCGGTTCCAACCCTAACCCGGAACAGTACTAGCGGGTTGGAACTGTTGCTAACACTCCCCGAGAGGTATTCGCTTCTGGCAGATCTTGCTACATGTCTGGGAAGGTGGAATGATAAGACTGGAAGAACAACCATCTGTTATTTAACTCCTGAAAGCAGCTTTTCGGAACCCCAACGAAGTAGCGACCACAGAACCAAACATGCGTAAGATTGGGCAAATCCACCGGGAGTTCTCTCAGTACTATCTCGAGTTTGAAGTTATTGCTGCCAATCTGGATTGGAATGTGCCTGCCCTATGAAATGCTCTATGGATGGGGCTATCCAACATGATTAATGATTCCTTTCTGTATAGTGATATGCTGGAGGAACGTCCCACCTTCATAACCATGTGGCAGAAGTGGGATAATCACATTAGACAATGACAGGTGGAACAAGCCGTGCAGAAGACTGGAGGGGGGACATGTTTTACCACCGAACATAGCTCTCTCCATCCCTCACAGAACCCAGCAGATGCCCATGCAGGAATTCTCGCCAGATACAACGGACCAGCACCCATTGATCTCTGTGCAGGTCAGAGCAAGATATCAGCAGCACAAAGGGTAAAGAGGTTCATGTATGGGGGATGATTGGATTGTGGTGAGTTTGACCACAGGGTGGCAGATTGTGCGGCAAGGAAGATGGCTGAGACATTGACGGTGGCTGAAGTGGAGGTCTGTTGTGACGAACTGGTCGAGACAATTGATTGATTGAGCCTAAGTTTAAGATGACATGTAACCTGTATAGTAGCTGCGAGCCCTAACTCAAAGCCACATGATAACGTACTCTACAAAGACTTGGTCTAATACACCTCCAGGGCATTATCACGCCTGTTGAAAAGTGGACTAATTACTCTATCTCAAAGAGGGCCAAAGACCATATATGTACAATGTACGATATGAGTGTGCGTATGCACTGCCTGACACGAGACGCACAACCCTCGTCCTGATGCATATCCTCATACAGTCACCATTCCCATCCATGTCTACATTCTCATACAAGGCTTCAGACAATGCTGAGACTCACATGCAACACTCCCCCCTGTTGCTACACTCCGTGGAGCAAGAATACCAACAAAATTGTAATTCGCATAGTAGCCTTCTTGAAACCCTGCGCGATAAGTGAGCAGGGAAAGAGTACTACTGTAGCCTGAGGATGGCCATCCATATAAACAGAGAAATCCGTATTCCCAAATGAAAAAATAAAGCAACCTTAAATTGACCTCCAATTGACCCCCATTATCATTGACCCATTTCTTTCGTAAACTTCGTATGCTCATCCTTGGTAAGTGCCTTTGTGAATATATCTGCCACATTTTCGTTCGTGTGTACGTAGGAGTAGTTGACTATTTGGCGTTTGTGCAGATCTCAACTATTGTGATAACAAACGTCAAGGTGCTCTGTGCAAGCCTTTATGATTCCCGTGATGATGTGAGTGTGAGCACCCTGATTATCGCAGTTGATTGGCAGCGGTGGTAAGTCTTTGCTGTGACTGTCTGTTTGTAATTAGAGTAACCATTTCGCTTCTCTGGAGGCCGCCGAGCAGGCGATAAATTCTACCTCAAGAGTTGATATGGCAATGAGGCTTTGCTTCCGAGACTGCCATGAGACTGCTCCACCATTGCTGGCGAGAACCACATAGCCTCCCTGGGAATTGTGGTCTGTGCTATTATTGGCCCAATCGGAATCCGAGTACCCTATGAGACAATTGCTGATGGCGATGCTGATGGCTTGGCAGTTGTTGTTGAAATGTAGTCGGAAACCGGCTGGAGATTTGAGCTACTGAAGAACTCTCTTGGCAGTGGTTATGTGGCTGGTGAATGGCCGCGAATTGTAATGAGAAAGGGCAGCGACTGCATACGAGATATCTGGCCAAGTTGCAAGTGCTGTGTACATTAGTGATTCTACCACTGCTTGGTAGTCCATGATATGTTCCAGTTCCTTCTCCCCCCGATCCTTGGCCAAATCCAACCTTACATTGGCGTCCATGGGGGTCGATATACCGTAAGTATGCTCCCTCTCAAATCGTCAGAGGAGCGTGGTAATATAGGCGTTCTGACTGAGACTGACCCTGGTACCGTCACGATGAATCTGGATGCCGAGGAATTGGCGTGCCGGGCCTAGGTTTTTGATTATATACTGTTCCGAGAGTTTTGCTTTCACTTCGATCGCAACTTTGGTGGCGGTCTCTGGATATGACCTGGAGATATCGTCTACGTACAGAAGTTTCAGAATGCCGTCACTGTGAAGATAGAGGTTAGGATTGGCAAGGGATTGAGTGAACCCAAGAGAGAGTAGAAAGGCGTTGATATCGTCGTGCCATAATCTCGAAGCTTGGTAAAGGCAATACAGAGCTTTCCAGAGTCTGACTATAATCTTTGGTGTGTTGTGCCCTTCTGGCCATCCTTCTGGCAAAGTCATTTAAATGTTGTCATCATCGATTTCAGGGTTTAAAAATGCGGTAACTACATCCAAGTGGTCCATATTCCATCTATGTCTCCCGATGAGAGTGATGAGATACCGAAACGTAGTTACCTTCCCAACAGGGGCAGAAGTCTCACCGAAATTCGTTTGCTCGTATTCTTTTATGACTAGATGTGCTTTATACCGTGCGGATCCGTGAGGATTGTGTTTAGTCTTATAAACCTACTTAGAGCCAATCGGCTTAACTTGCAGTTGCCATGCTTCTGGGGAATTGAGAGTGGAGAAGGTATTATTGAGCAGGATCAATGTGCTTTCTTCCTCCATGGCTCTTTTCCAGTGATCTGGTTGAGGGCTTTCCATAGCTTCCGTGTAGGTGAAAGGATCACCAGTGTCTTCGGATGCCGTCAATGCTTCTGCGGAAGCTTTACCTTGACTTCGTGTAACCCAACTTGCCATCGGCGGAGCTGGAGATGCTGGCGGTACTTGGCTTGATTTCTCGTTTGCTGCTGCCGATCGTCGGGCAGTCTGGTTCTCTTGGCGGAGGCGCCGGTGGTGGGCAATGTTTTCTGCATCTACAGCCGAACACTGGGCAGTCTGATCCTCTCGGCAGATGCGCTGGCTGTGGGCGATGTTTTCTGCATCTGCTGCTAAACGCTGGGCAGTCTGGTTCTCTCGGCGGAGGTGCTGGCTGTGGGCGATGTATTCTGCTTTCGCGTCAGGAGCTTCATGCATGTGAGATGTGGATCCCTTCCTTATATGGGTAGGTTGGCTGTCTTGTCCTCGAAGAGGCTCATCTCCAGTATCTGTTTCCTTGACATATTCCTCATCTTCTGGTAGTTCAAATATGTCGATTTCATTGCTTCCATGCTGACACGACATATGTGTATTTCTTTCTTCATGAAAGATTACTTCTGATTGGGCTTTCACCATCTGGAACTCGGAATCCCATATCCTCCACAATGTTTCTGAATTATGTATGTAGCCTACCATCATGCAGGGCTTTGACCTTGGGCAGAATTTGTCTTGACATTGTACTTCAGGGATGAGTCTGCTGGCGTAACATCGAAATCAACCTAGGTTGTGGAGAGGAGCATGATATGATATCTTGTTGCCATTAGCATTGTGGGTAGGTTTGCCAAATCCATGCAGAAGTGCATATGGTGCTTCGTACGGTGCTTGAAAGCCTTCGCGGTGTTTTTTTCTGTTCAGGCCTTCATCTGGTGACCTTTGATCGAGATAGACTGCGGTATTAACTTCTTTTCTCCAGAGCTGAATGCGAGCCTGCGAGTCGATCCTCATCGCCCTGACATTTTCAGTCAGTGTACTAATCATACGTTTGGCAACACCAATCTTATAGTGGGGATATGGAGGGCATGGTTCGTATGTGGTGCCACGGGCAGCGAGAACAAATCGGAAGGTGTCATCGTCATATTCTCCCCATCCATTATCACACCGGAATCGCTTAATTTCATATTCAATTGAGACCATTCGAGCGAGGAATGACTGGTAGGCAGATGTGCAGGTCTTGGCTGTCTTATTTGGGAGCAGCCATATGGATGTGTATCTTGTGTAGTCGTAGATGAATAGTATATAGCATCGATTGTCTCCACAGGTTGGTGTAGAGAAGGGACCGCACGCATCCGAATGTACAAGTTTAACGGGCTTCGTAGTGTGCTTGACTGGCACTCCAATAAACCTTTGCTTGTGCTTGGCCTGGATGCAGACTGCGCACTGAGAGTCGTCATGTGTATAACCGTCAATCAGAGATGTCATGGCGGTAAGATTTATATAGGCTAGTGGTCGGTGCCATAGGTTTGACTCTGGGATTGTGAGAGAATCCCGAGTGGACTTAGTTTTGGCTGTGATAGGTGGTCTTGATGACTCGATTGTAGATTCGATGGTAGGTTCAATTGTAGGTTCAATGGTATGTTTAAATGTAGGTTTCAATGTAGGTTTGATTGTAGATTTGATTGTAGGTTTGATTGTAGGTTTGATTGTAGATTTGATTGTAGGTTTCATTGTAGGTTTGATTGTAGTTTTGATTGTAGGCTCGATTGTAGGCTCTGTGGTTAGTACTCTTGGAAGTGAGCTGTCTCTCATTCTGTTTCTCCCGTTCTTGCTAGTTGATGATAGGAGTGCAGTTGCGGGAAAAACGATATATATGCCATTGCTTATTTTTCCAGTGAGGGTACAGGAAAATGGCGAAGTTATAGAGCATTTTCTGTGTCGAAATATACTCGTATGCCCACCACAATTCAATTGTTTGATTCAGAGAAGGGAAAGTCGAAAAGTAGGAGTATGGAGGGCTTTGACTTGGTAGCTCTGAATGACGTCGACGAAAACGTAATAGGTGGTGGTGACTGAATTTTTGTTTCCGAGCTTGATTATGATAGGAAGTGAAAGCTTTTTGAAAGGTGAGAACCTGCTGCGGTCATTGCACATAGGGTGTGACGCTCCGGAATCAATGACCCAGTTCAGAGTGGCGGCGGTGAGAGCACAAGCAGATCGTCACTGGCAATTGCAGTCTCCGGTCGACACAAGGGCCGCTGTAGCTGTGGCCTTCTTCACTCTCCACCATTCCTTTATACGTTTGTAGGAGACGCAATCGACTTTGACGTGGCCTGGGAGCCCGCACTGGAAGCACAGGTGCTCATCGTTGTTTCCTCCGTCTTGAGCGCGTTTGCATTTTCTGCATGCATCTGTAGTATAGCTGTCGATTTTGCAATAAGTGCACTTACTTTCGTGGCTGTCTCCAGTTCCACTGCGTCCACCACAGCCACGGTAGCCACCACGTTGGGAGAGAAGAGGGGCCCCCGTGGATGCATCTCCGAGTTCTTTTGTGAGGCTGGTTGTAGTTCCTTCTTCCAGGAGGTCGTGCATGGCTTCTTTGGGTGTAGGTAGGGGCCTTCGATGCTTTAGGACCATTAATATCATCGCATACTGTAATGGCAGTGATGTGAGTATTTGCGTGCAGAAATCACGATCGGTAATTGCGTCGTCTGTATGGTCCAGCTGTACGTGGTTGTTACTGAGCTTGGTGAAGTATGATTTAAGTGGTTCATCCTCCTTAGGTCGGCAAGCACAGAAACTGACAAAGAATGTCCTGTCTGCCGATACTAGATCCGGCGGTGTCCCGGCTGGTTTCTGGTACGTTCCACACCTTCTGAGGATTTCTTATACCTTTGTCAATGCACCGTACTTCGGGGGACCAGGACAGTCTGATTACAGATGTATCCTCGGCGTCTTAGCATTGGAATCAGCATAGTCATCATGGTGGTCGAGATCGAGGGGCTGCTGCTCAGAATCATCTCCAGTGATGATTACATATACTCTCATGGCTGCCAGGATCGGTATCATGTTGTCTCTCCATTTGTGGTAGTTGGTGTGACTGAGCTTAGAGATGTTGCCCCACTTGGTTTTGTTGAATCAGAGGAAGTCATTGTGAGATCATGAGATTGTGGAGATGGTGTTGAGTTTCTATGCAATTTATGCGACTGTTCCTACAGTGATGAGGTTTAGGGTTCTTGAAGCTCTGTTTGAGATCGTGAAGGAGATCGTGGGAAAGATCGTGAGATTTTTAGAAAGTAGCGATAACCGGGCTCATAATCTGTTGGAAAGTGAACTAATTACTCTATCTCAAAGAAGGCCAAAGACCGTGTATGTACAACCTACCATATGCGTGCGCATATACACTGCCTGACATGATGCGCATAACCCTGGTCCTGATGTATATCCTCATACAGTCACCATCCCCATACCAGTCTACATTCTCATACAAGACTTCACATGATGCTGAGACGTCAGACGGTGCTGAAACTTCAGACAATGCTGGGACTCACATGGAACAACGTCCGTCAAACACTAAGCCATTGAAAAAACATACAGAACACAAATAGAAGACAGAAGCGAAACTTTGTCATGCCCTGAGCTCCTCCCAAACGACCATTCTCCGGCTCGTGCTATTGGATGGATTACTCAGATGCCAATTCTGAAGCTCGGTAGTTGATTGCGCATTTGGCTTCAAATGTGTTGAACTCCAGTCAATCGCTCTTACGAAGGTGACACACCTTCCAGCTGAAGCATCATTTATTCCCATACACAGCCTCTCGGTCAGAACAATGGGTTGTGCTGTCTTTGCGAAAATGGCAGAGGCTGCTCCGTGGCAGTGTTGACTTCTGCTCGAGAAAGAAAGTGGAAGTGTTGATCCTAGGCAGTTGTTCAGTTGTGGATGATTGTGTATTGAGTATGTATCGATGTCGGAGTCGGTGTCAAAATTGGCATAACCTGTTGTACATGGCACATTGAAATTAAAGATGTTTCGCCGTGGCAATGTTCACTTCCACTCGGCAAATGAAGTGGATGTGTTGATTGTCATTTCTTTTTAAATGCAACTGCTCTTGAGCTGTTATATGGTGGCGGATGCTCCTGTAGTCGAGTATGTGTTGGTGTCGAAATTGGAGACATTTCTCCCTAGCCGCAATTCGAATTGATGACGCTTCCCCATGGGTTTATATTCTGTCTCAGCTCCGTCTAGAAAACTTATTCCCATAGATTGCGGAGCCTCGTACAAGACCTCCCAGGTGGAAAAATGTGGTTGTCGTCATTGAAGGTTCAGGGTGAAGGTACACACTGTTCAGCTAACAAAGCTTCCTCATCCTCACAGTAGAGGAGTCCACAGACTTCATGGATTGATGGCCACAATTGCCACCACCGGTCCCTCCAGGCTATTGCAAATCACATACCCAGCGCAATGTAGTGGACCAACCACAGCGCTCCCTGGGGGTTTCATGTGTATATGCTGACATCTCCCAACTGTCCGCGGTCCATTGCCCACCCATTTCTCACGAACTATCCAAATATCATACTGTATGTCAATCTGCCTGGCTGGCAGCTGGTTGAGCTGTTATGAAATTGCATCGAACACATCCTGATGATGTCGCTGTTGACCTGAACCCATCCTGCACTGCTGCTAAATAGCTCTCCGTACACGTCCCAAACATGTCCTGTTGACGTGTCATTTAGTTGCCGTAATGCTGTAAATCTGTAGAACTCAACACCGCAGCAATCGTAGCCATCCCGGTCATTGCGGCCATTGTAGCCGTCGCAATCCTCTAAGGGGTTGAGTGTGAGATTGTGTTGAGAGGAAGCATTGTTTGCACCGTTGAATTGTTGTCCTGAGTCCATAGGGTGTCCTGATCCCGGATGCATTCGCAACCCATCAGGGACAGTGCACCCACTCTCATATGAAGGATCGCGATTCACGTGTTATCGCTTGATAGTTTTCGAAAATGGTATCCGGCCTGTGGTTGCACCCGGGCTGGTATCCTGTTGTGCCAATGCTGTCGAGATGATTGATTGATTGAGTCTAAGTCCCAGATTACACGTAGCCGATATAGTCGCTGCCAGCCCAGACCCAAGAACATGTGATGATGTACTCTACAAAGACTCGGTTTAACAAGGTCACAGAAGTAGGAACCGGGACAGGTTCCAGGGAACCAAGATAGGATCAAGTCAATCGGAGGATGATGGCTGTTCAGTTGATGATAAAAGTTTTCTTTTGAATGCTGTACGATGTTTTGGAATATCACATTTGTCAGTTAGCAAGGTGGAGGTATTGGAAGGGTCAATGGAAGGAAATCAGTTAGTTATAATCTGTATACTGACTGTAAATGAACAAGATGTAATAATGGATGTGCTGATCGATTGTGGAGCTATGGACATTGCATTCATCGATCAAGATTGTGTTCGCCATCACCTATCTCCACTCCTGGGATTGACAGAGATACAACAAGTTGATGTCATCAACGGAAGGCTTATTGAATCTGGAGATATTGCACATTTTCTCAAGGTAAGGATGTCCATTCATGACCATAAAGAACCACTACCTGTGTTCATTCTGAAGTTAGGATACTATCTGGTTGTCCTCAGAATCCCATAGCTGCGATTACATGATGTAGTAGTATGATTTTCATCAAATATACTTACGTTTGGATTACAGTACTCCATTCCACATTGTCATCATGCACCTGTTACAATAGATGGGGTTACAGAAGAACCCCCAGAACCGGTTGATCCTCAGCTGGAAGGGATATATAAACCACAGATATAACCACAACCGCCATTTCAAGGGAACATAGTAATACTCAATGGATTCTCCTTTTTTCAAACATTGAGCAATGGGAAGCTTACAGAGATTGAAGTATCTCTATATGATATCAATAAAGCTATTGAAGCTAATGATCTGAAGGAACAACCTCTGGAGGAAATTGTTTCTAAACAATATAACGAGCTTCTGCGTTTGTTCAATATAGTTTCGGCAGACCGACTTCCCCCGCATCATCCAGGCATTGACAATGTTTTGCAGCTGAAGAATGGTGAGGTACCACCATGGGGACATCTTGATTCAATGTCAAGAGCAGAATTCGTGGTACTTGAGGAATGGCTGGAGGAGAATATGGCCAAATGGTTTATTCACCCGGCATCGTCACCTTTTGCCACACTGGTTGTATTTGCAAGTACACCTAATGGAGGGTTACAATTATACATAGATTCTAGGGATATTTACCTTCAATCAATGAAGAACCGGTATCCCCTACTCTTGATACAAGAACCTTTGAATCCCCTCCGGGGCACACAGATATATACAATGCTTGATGTCGGACAATCATATATTCTGTCAAATGTCAAGGAGGGAGATGAACATAAGTTTCGCTTCCAGTCAAGGTATAGCCTGTTTGAACCTACAGTTATGCAATTCGGCATGACAAATGCTCCAGTATACTTCCAAGGGTATATTAATAATACCATAAGAGAGGCTTTGGATGATGTTGCATCCACTTGGTTGGACAATATACTGATTTTGTTGAGCTGATTCGGAGTACGCATATTACTATGCCAAGGAGTATGATGTTACTTGCCTCTTGGGTAGTTAGCACCATCAGTCATCGATTGACCTAATGTTAACGCGACATGTCTCATTACACAATCGACACATCTTTGCATACGCCTGGACACACTCCACTACTTGATAATATGCCACCGTACATCAGACTGATATTAACTCAGCGGAGTAACTTGAGGAACATGTTACAAGGGTTATGCAACACCTTCTAGAAGTTAGATTTTATGTGAAACTAAAAAAATGTGAGTTCCATAAGGAGACTGTGAGATACCTGGGATCGATTGTATCAACAGAAGGAATCTTGATGGATGATGATAAGATTGAAACATTGACAAATTGGAGCTCCAAAAAGATAATGGAGAATGGCAGACTGAATAACCTGTTCGAAATACAAGAAGATCCTAGCCTTTGCAATTCATACCGACCCTTCATTGCTAAGTTTTTGGATCAAGTGGAACCACTAACATGATTGACAAAGATGCACCAACCGTTTCAATGGCAATCTGAAGGAATACGTACTTTCATGACAATAGTAACTGTTTTTACTATAGAACTGGTCCTCAAATGTATTGATCATTCAATGAAAGTTATCATTTAATGAGATTCTGCTGACTACATATCTGCTGGGGTATTATCACAGGGTGATGATGGACAGATGTTACATCCCATTGCATATTGTTAGTAGAAATACACACCAGCGAAGTGCAATTGGAATATATATGAGATGCAACTTATGGCTATCATCAATATAGTGATAGGAACGGATCCTGACCGTTGATTCTGGTTAGGGTCCTGGGCAAAACTGAATTATTGCCAAATTGGCAGTCCAGGTTGTCAATGAACCCGAACTGTCAATTCATATACGGTTCGCTGGACATTTGCCGTCCTGTATGAATTGGTCCCATGATCAGCAAGTGGTGAAGCTGGTTTATCTAGAGATTCATAAAACACTCTTGTTGTTGCTGTTTGAGAATAGTATCTTATTGAAATCGCTCATTCCAGAGCAAATAATTGCTTTGTGCATATTTTGCAGTTTGCGATATCAACTATTTTCGAATCAGTGTTTGTTCTGGAATATTTTATATTGTTGCCTAGAAAGATTGTCAATTGTTCTGTTATGAATGCAGATATCCATGCGATGCCAAGATTAGCCAATTTACAAGATGAAACATTGTTGACACTCAGTTGACACTGATTTTCATGAAAGGGTAACATATATCTCTTACACTGTTTCGGTTGAAAAGGCTGCCATTACTTCCTATCTGAATTATTGCCACCAAGTGACAGATAGATTGACGAAGATGGAAGACCAGTAATTGTAGAGGCTCCTGTGATGTTCATTTTCAGGATGGAGCAGGGAGTGTGCCACTATTGTTTTCACTGCTGATGGTGGCGAATACAGCATTTGAGAATAATTGCAACAAATCGCCAGTTAGATTACCCAAGATGCAACACCAAAAATCAGTAATACACTGTTGAAGATCATTGTCAGGATGGCGCAGGGAGTCTATCCGTACTGTTTCAGCATCTGAAAGAAGCCAGCACCTCATTTACACATGGTTGCAACCAATTGACACTTAAGTTACCAATCATGGAAAGCCAAAAATTGTTGAGCATTCATTGACGCTCAATTTTAGAATGGAGCAGTGACAGTGTCACTGTCTCTTTTGCCTAAAAAGGCAGGTAGTATGTCGGTTATGCATAACAGTAACCAAATCTCATTTCAATTACAGTACTTAGACGCCCACGAATCCTTGACACTCCTTTGCGGCTCATTTCTATGGATCGTCCATTCAAAATCTACTGACATCTATAATTGGATTAAGAATTAATTGAATGCATTGGTTGCCTTTCCACTGGAACTGGACTCTGCCATTTGGCTAAGCCGAGCGTAGTAATATTTTTGCACTGGTCACTCTCATTCTATTCAAATTTGTACATCTTGCCACATGATTTATTTCACCTGTTACAGTTCTGTTCCTTAACTAATATTGAAACGTGTGTACTCAATATTCTCCCATAATATGCCTCTGAATAATATTCTTGGTCAAATGACATACAGAATCTGGTGAAAATACCTTGATACATTCTGTCCTACTTTTTGAGTTTCTCTTATTCCTTCTCATTTCCATTGTATTGCCTATCATCAACACCATTTCTGCCTGTTACATTAACCTCTGCTTTGCCCGAATCAATCAGTGGACATTCAGTACGGCACTTACATCCTGCAGCTCCGGGGTCTCTGGGTGCTAGATACTGGTGTTCCTCATTATGTTGCGTTCATTGTTTGCCTCCCAGTTGTCTTCGGTTCAATATGGTTTATCCAAATCTGCATTCCAGTCACGCCAATTTTTAGTATCTGAAAGGCTTGCAGGTGTGCCATCCTGATCACTTGTGGCTGGATGGTTGTCGATTGTGTTGATTCAGCAGACATTGAATACTTGAGTTCGTTATCCATGGAGGTTGTTTGCCAACAATGCTGGTGGCAGAGGTGATGTTTCCAACACTTAGAGTGCAGCGACACTATTATTTTCAAAGTTTGACCAGGATGCTTTGACAATCTCTTCAGTGTTTGAAATATATTCTATGATTGTCAGTTGGTTGTTTTGATCGCGAGATTTCTTCTGTATAGCATGCAGGTTTTGGCTGCCCTGCCACATCTCCAAACAGTCATGCACCATGGCCATTCTATTCAATTTTCTATCATCCGCCTCTCTCTTCGTTTGCAAGTCATCTTCTGGATTTGTAGTATTCAATGCTGGCTTATCACCGGCCAGTATACCACTATTGGCAGGAGCAAACTGCCTTATGACAATGTTTTCGGGAAAGGTCTTGCCTGTGGTATTTGACGGCCTCTAGCCTATAACATTTGGCCCAAGGGAAAAACTTGCCTCCACTCCAACAACATGTGGTGTGATAGATATTATTTAGCATGCCACATTGGGGAGATCAGCTTGCTATGAGTGCGAGTACTCTTGCTGTCAGCACCAGTTGGTGATATCTGGTATCCAGAATATACTGCTAATCTCCATAGTGTTGGAGTGGTAATCATTACGATTCAGATTACTTTACTCCCAGAGCTGTGGTAATTTAGGCGGCAAACTCGAATAGAGTATTCTGGCTGACAAGGAGTGTGCAGCACAATCACTTAGTCTGGGCGTCGTTTCAGTCACATTTTTAGGTATCAAGTATTCTTCAGCATCACTTGATGAATTGAGTGGATCTCAAGAATATTGACAAGATCTAGAAGTCATTGAGAAGGAGAAAAGATTGTTGCTTGGTACAGTTTTGGATTTAATGACAGCCAAATGTCTATATTTGGCGCAGTATTCATTCTCCACATAGATCAGAAACACCTCCTGGTATATGGTAGTTGTGGAAAACTGGTTTTCAGGATTAAAATCCATTCCCTTGTCCCACTTCCTCAACGATTGCAATTTCCATAAAGGATCAAGGATATGTGCAGAGATCAGTTACATACCCGCCGTTGAAGTCACTTCAGCATAATATTTGACCAGTTTGTGCCGCACCAACTTCACAGCAATGTATAAGTCTTCCTTTCATTGAGTGTTCTTCTTACCTAAAGCTCGCATAGCGACATCAATATGATTGAATGTCATTGTACACGGTGATAATCTGATGAAGAGTCACTGTATGCCTCTTCAACATGCACAGTGTCCAGTACCAGAATAGCCATAAAATATCCATGACATAGTTGAGGATGGTACATTTGTCCTGTGTTGTGAAGCGCAGCTGGGAATCGCTGTATTTTGAATTCTTGGGCCACTCACCTGTGAATTCTCGGAATCGGTAGGCGCTCTCATAAAACCCCAGTGTCAAAATCCACTATGTGTTCAAATCAATATTGGATAGTATTGCGATGGGTACTGTGGCTTGTTGACTGTGATAGAATACGTTTTGATGACCAGGAGTTAGTGTAATCGATACTGTAAGCATTCACTGCTATATGATGGTCAGGGTAAGGACTTTCGAAATATCTTGCAATACATAACATCTCAATTATCTTTGAAAAACCTGGTGTTATGACTCACACCTTCTTGGTTCTAACATTGCCCTCTTTTCAAAATCTTTGCCTCTTCCCAACCTATATGCTTACATTCTCTGCAAATTGCTGATCACGCTTATGGGATTGCCAAGACTTTGTTGGGTCTTTTACACCCAGAGAGCTTTTGTATGCACCTAAAGGAAGCTGAATGACATGTGCCATGCATGGTATGTGGTTTCTCAATGCAGGCCACTTGATTCTGGAGGACTCAAAGGTTGATTGTACTTTGCATGTGATTAAGTCATCTGAGGAATCAATATCAGTTATAATTGCAAGTAACCGTACATCAGTAAGTTCAAAATGATCAAGATCCTACTTCAAATGTACAGCTAGCTGTTCTCCCGCATGGTGACTCTAGACCTATCATTCTTGATTTGGTTTCAGAATAGCAATAGAATAGGTTATCAACCTCATCAAAATCGAGTTGTACTTCGTACATTGCCCAATTGTAATCTTCAGTGTATGTAATAACTGACATGATGACTAATTTGTTTGTTGATGTCCACCCTTCTAATGCTAAACTAACTTCATTTCTTGATGGCAATTGCTTCCTAATTGAATCCAGAGTCAGTACGCATTCCCTCGCACAAATGTTACTCCGTGTTCCGGCCGATGGTAATACCGACTTGTTTCTTAATGCATCAAATGTCCATCACAGTTCGAGGTTTGGATAGCATTCTATTGTGTATGAGCAGAAACAAATCATAACATGAGGTAGCAATTGCAGGTGCCTGGGTGCAATTTGGCAGTTGAAAAGTCCTTCGCTGACAGTTAGAAGTGTTTTGTCTCTCAATTTAGTAAATATCGATACAATCCAAATGTCAAATTTGAATCTCATCTGTAAACTCAAAATTGCAATTCCTCAACTTCGTTGCCTCCTCACTATGGTTAAACCAGTTTTACCAACTGTTGAACTTGTGAATTCGGTAACTTCAAAGTCTGTTAATGTATTTCACTTTGCGATATGCGCTTTCATTAACAAGTGTTTCCCTATTACACTGGTCCCATGCTCTGATGGATGGCGAAGAACATGATGAGAAATGATATATATGATATTATGGCTGCCAGTCTCCTCCATTTCACAGTGTGAAAAGAATCGGCCCAAAGGAGCATGTCTAGAAGTATTCCAAGCTATATGACGCTTAGAGCCAATATTCATAGACACTAATCAAGCATCAAATATCATATGCAAAGTAGAGTCGCTTACATTGCGAAGAAAGACATATCCATCTTCTGAATATGTTATATCTTCCAATAACTAGGTATTTAAAGATTTTGAATTTGACATGGCAGTAGCGATTTGAAACCTGGGTAATTCAAGTTGTTATTGTGTCAAAAGCAATGTTATAGTAAAGTTGAAAGCTGGTACTGAATTATTGACTCCAGAGCTACAAGTAAGAAAATAATCAAACCTGTGAGACATTGCATGCATATTGGTAAAGTGCAATACAAAGACATATTAATAAGACAGATTGTTGATAACTCAATTTATGAACAACTCAGTGCAGTTCATTGTTATGTAGCTTGCTGAGCCCCCATAGAAACCATTAACTATCCATTGGAGCTCAATTTTAGGAGGCGGCTGCAGCACGGTCACATGCAATTTTGGGCATAAAGACAGCGGATAATTCGATGATGGGTTGATGCCATTCCATTGCCATTCGATTATCGAAGATGCAAAACAAAAATTCATTGACACTCTATTGATGCTTATTCCCAGGATGTAATAGGGATATTGTCACTCACATTTATGGCCATATAGGTGGCTGATACTTTGATTATGTGTTAACACTGTCGCATAGCCATTTGATTACCCAAGATACAAGACCAAAAATCATTGACACTCTGTTGACACTCATTTGCAGGAGTTAAGAGGGACATTGTAACTCACATTTTTGGCCTTCAAGGCAGCCGATACTTGGATTATTGTTCGACACAGTCACAGAGCCATTTGATTAGGCAACATGCAGAACCAAATCTCATTGAGACTCTGTTGATGTTCATTTCCAGAATTCAAGAGGGATATTGTCACTTACATCTTTGGCCACAAAGACGGCCGATACTTTGATTATGTGTTAACATTGTCCCATAGCCATCTGAGTATCCATAATGGAAGACCAACAATTGTTGATACTCCGTTGATACACATTGCTAAGAGGTCATAGCGAAATCGTCACTATCATTGTTGCCCCTGAAGGCAGCCAGTACAGCGATTATGGGTTAATGCCATTGCACAGTGCTGTGATTATCCAATATGCAAGACCAAAATCGTTGACACTCTGTTGATGCTCATATCTAGAATGGGGCAACAAGTATGTGGTTTTTTTTTTTACCTACAAAGACAATAAATACTTCCTCTTTGCAAGGATTGGACAATACAATCTTTTGATTGCTGAAGGGGAAAGACTAAAAATTGTTGACACTCCATTTACACTCACCTTAAAGACATACTAACAGTTATTGAACGGCCAACAACAGTATGCAAAATGAATACAGTCAATATTGACAGCCAGTATATGATTACAATGTACAAGCATTTGCATCCAAATACTACAAGGCCTCTGAGTCTCTGGCTCACGATTATTCATATTATCTGAGCGATGCATGACGTAGGCCCATTATATCTCAGTACTTTCGGCGAGGAATTTACATCATATACCTGCATCCACAAGTGTTGGACATATATAGCCCAACTTGCTCACCATTCCATATCCAGCTCTTTCTCCTCATTTTGCACACTGTACCAAAACAATTTCGATAATCTCAACCAGGTGCAGCAGGTGTGAGTGCAAAGGCATGCAGTATGATGCATGGATAATGCAGTGTGATGCCTCCAATGCATTCTGATTCGCATTGAGCATTGATTGCTTCTTTAATAACTAGTATGACATTAATGACTTGAATTTTGTTAGTAAATTTAGTCTCTAATTTGGGTTATGCATTCTCACTGAACTGTGCCAGGCATGACTAGATCAAATTTGTTGGTCGTTTACAAACCTGATTTGGAGTGTACAACTTATGCGTGCCCCGTATGACCATTGCACATGTACTGATAAATTATCAGGTCTCAAAATTTTATCCCTGACATCATGAAAATGCTGACACATAGCACAATCAGCACACAAAGTGCGTTTGAGTGAGATATGTCCCGAAAATACACTCTTTGGGTATCTACTTCTCGAATGACCCAGGAACAGTCACCATTTCTCTGTCTGACTGAGATTTGTGTATGGTAAATAGATAGGAATGCTATATGGAGGGGCGAACACTTACCTGGTTCAACAAGGTGTGATTTCTTGTTTGTGATGAATCGGATGCCGTCTCGGAAGGGAGAGATTCTATGTGGTAGTATGTCAGTGGTTTCTCGGAATCCAGCCTCATTTGACTTCTTCGTGGTGAACAAATCCCAAGCCGCATTTGATATTATTGCAGTATGATATCCAGCGTCTGCATGAGCGTCCAAAATGTTATTGGTGATGGCGTGGTTGCAGTCATGTTGGTTTGCGGTTGGAACTCTGTGGTAACCTTGAATTGGACCGTCCCATACTTTATATCTCTTCGATGGATGTAGTCAGCTGCATCCCACCATCCCGGTTGTATAACTCTGTAAAGCCATATCTCCATCTGCCGAAATCTCTCCATTCCTTGCTCTACCAGTTTGGAGATTGTGACCATTACCCAGCCGGGTTCATTATTTTTGCTCAACTTGCCTAGCTCTGAATCTTCTGCATACTCTGTTTTGTCTTAAACATCCTCCTTACCTTCAGAACTTGCAAGATCACTCAGACTGTTTCTGATAGCATACAGCATTTTCTCAAATGCTGTTTCACGCTGTCTGGTTGCCGATCCCGCCTTCTCAGCATTTTCCATATCTTCCTGCTCTACCATAATCACTCTCTCCACGTCTTTATCTCATGCTCCAGCCCAAGTAGTCTCTTTATCCATATAAATCTCGATCCAGTTCCCCTTCTCTTCAGTACTCAAAAAGAGTGTTTCTTGTCTTTTCCCCACTGAAAGCTTCTGTTTAGATTACAAGCTGCACAATGCTCCCAATGCTATGACCATTACTGCCTCCTTGCTGCTCTTGCCTTGATTCGCTTGATGACTTTGTCATGTGGATCAGTGGGTTGATTTGCTGTCTTTGCCTGCTGGCAGTAGTGAAAAGTTCTTTCTCAATGCATTGACCATTGCAGCTTGAGTTGACTTTGTTGTTGCGTGAGATGTTGAATGTTGCAAGATATAGGCCCCATTGAGGAAGTCTTTGTCTTTTATATCAAGGTTGGTACGTTTGATCAATTTGAACAATGCAAAATCTGCATTTTGACCATCAAGTCAATGGGAATCGTACTACTAACCATACAACATCACTTGATAATTAGCATCTGTTTCATGGTAAATCCCAGGGATGTCTTCAGATGATCATAACCAGACATCCTTTCCAACGAAGAATGTCCTGTTCGTATCTATGAAGCCTGTGATTTCTGCCAACATTTACTGGAATGTATTCCTGAAAGGAAATGCACAATGTCAGACCAACTTGCTGAAAATCCCGTAACCGTTGGTAACCCCTGCTACCTGGAGCTTTAACCTGTAGGATTCCTCTTAAACGGAACATACAAGTTGACTGTAACTCATTCAATCTTGACTTCAAGCTGACTTTATATTGCTTGGGATTTCCTGTCTGTTTCCATTATCATCTTCCTCACCTTTTCTTCATCTGTGGGTTACGGTTCTATAAATACCTTAGACAGGTGCGAGTGGGTCCGAATTGAGCCAAACGACAGGCACGTCATGGAATCGGCCATCTGCTGCAGTGCAGCAGCAACACCAACAGCAGTGTGTTCAACTCAACACTGCCAATGCAGCCACCGCAAATATGACCAAGGACACACAGTTACAAATCATCCAGACCACCAGGTGCTGCAAGAAGCAAAAGCAGCATGTGATTGAATGTGAATGAATCCGTACAAAGGTACACGGCGGTCAACTAACAACATAATGTACAGATTGTATACATGGAGAGCTACAGGACCCATTTATTGCTGCCCATATTGGGACAGCTTGTTGGGTAACCAAGGCATTTTTCCGCTTAGTCTGCAAAATTGAATATAATGGTATGTTAAGTTCTAGGATTCTTGCGTAAAAAATTCGTCATAATCATCTCCGAGAGCGGAGAGAACAGGCTTTGAAGCTATCACTGAATATTACCGAGTCATATATGGTAGTGGTAATAGCTGAATCTCACTTTCAGAAGGAGCAACCAATTTGTTGTAGGTTTTCAACATGTCAGCTACAGTGGCAATGGAAAATCGTCAGGTACAGCCAGAACAGTATGACATGCACCCTGGGTTAAATATGGCCAAAATGGCCAGTACCAGCTTTTTGCAGACTACAATGGAACAAACAACATACCTGATCAAGAAACCACATGCCAATCTATCAGAAGCAAAGCAGCAGGGAGTTGAATTTCCTGGGCATAGAAACGCGAAAGTTGTGATGGAATGACTCCTGGCAATGATTCATGACAATCACACTGACTGCTGCCATCCTTGCCAAAATGGCACAGTTTAGATCTCGCAGGCACACTGGAGACACAAAAGCATTGGTATACCTCCACCAGAACTGGTGCCACATCCGCCTGGAATGTCACCTGTGCTGCCTGGTCATATTGAGGGAGCTAAAAGTTCCAAACTCGAACGTGTCCCACCTGGAAATGTATATATACATAGCCCTATTCCGAAAGCTCAGTTTCTCAATCTTGATGCATATGCCAAGGATCGCCAGCGTAGTAAAGATTTTATTCCAGAGTTGCTGTCTCATGAAGATCTGTCCACTGGTTACAACACTATCTCCTGCATGGTGATGCTGTTGTGATGATGCTGTTGAGATGATTCATTCATTGAGTCTAAGTCTAAGATATCACATAGGCAATGCACTAGCTGCGAGCCCTAACCCACAGCCACATGATGACATACACTACAAAGACTAGATCTAATAGATACAGTTGACAGCCATTCTGCAGATGAGACCAGTCTATTGAACAAACCTGACAGTGATGACAAGCATTCATAGAAGGAATGAGATTAATGAGTATCACTAATATGTACAATTAGCGCACACTTTAAAGTTTATTTTGAAGGATATATTTATATGCAAGTTTAGAGAACAACGTAACGATAAAGGAGAAAGTACATCAAGACGATAGAATGGCTGCCAAAACATGATTACTGGTATTCAATGCCAGATGAAATGGTTGCATATTGTGAATATGTCTGTGGCAAAATGAACGTCAATGGCGCATCAATGATTTTTGGCCCTCAAAGTCAAGTAATTACAAAGTGACTTAGTCATTGTTATACACAATCAGTGTATTGGCTGCCTTTATTCGCAAAAGAGAGAGGGGCACGCTCCCTGCGCCATCTTGACAATGAGCATTGATTGAGCGTCATCGATTTTTGGTGTTGCATCTTGTGTAATTTCAGTGGTGCATGATTACAGACATCTATACCCAGGGAGTTTGCACTCTATATAGGCAGATAAGCAAGAGATGTTCCCTCAATAGCCTCCCAGATGATCACAACTTGCTTCATATTCAAATCTGCCACTCAAAGTTGGCGAGCATCATAGTCTATACAACCAATCAAAACTTTGTATATAGACCGTAATGACCACATTGCAGTTTGATTGACCAAAATGCAAGTCTAAAAATCGTTAACACACTGTTGATGCTTATTTTCAATATTCTGCAGGTATAGTGTCACTTTTTCTTCACCCAATAAAGGTGGCCAATGCTGTGAATATGTATAACAATGACCATTTCACTCTTTAATTACCTGATATACAATACAACAACTCTTTTATGTTCTGTTGACAATTATTCTTAGGAGATATTCGCTATGTTGTAACTAGCATTTTTGTGCATTCTGATGACCAATATGGTAATTACCCATTACAATGACCAATTCTCTCACTAATTACCCGGCTTATAAGAGCAATCTTTGCTAACCCTTGGTTGACACTCATTTTCAGAATCGGGCAGGGAGTGTATTGGTTTCTGTGTAGCTTCTAAAGGTGGCCTATATCCTAGTTATGAATATCTGCAACCAGTCACCACTCAGATTAACCATGATGGAAGGTCAGAAATCATTAATGCTCCATTAACATTGATTTTCCGAATGGGGCCGGGAGCGTGTCACTGAGTCTTGTGGGTATCAATGTGTCCTATACCTCCTCTATGCATATCTGCATACAATCGCCACTTGGATTACCCACGAGGCAAGACCACAAATCGTTAATGCTCTGTTGAATGTCATTATCTGGACGGGTCAGGAAGTGTATCCCCTATCTTTTTGAATCTGAAGGCAGCCAGTACATCAAAACACGACAATGACATATCATCCCCAATATTTTGCAATTGGCAGAGATATAACTGAATATGTCTATAAATAGAAAAACCAGAAAATTACTACTGGAGATTGGAACTAACATGTCTAGCAAAACCAGGAAGAACCCGCAGGTTGACAGGTACAGGTCTTGGCCTGGATCGCCAGGATCTGGAGGATCGGGTTTTTGACAGATCTTGAACTAAATGGAGTTCTTCTTGTAGTCTGAATCACAACTGCTGGTGGGTTTGCCGCATTCTGTGCTGACACTAGTGCTCGAATAAAGGGGACTGGAATGTGTAGGGGCCGGAAAGCATGTTTATTTATTAACAGACCACAAGAGTCTGGAATACTCTATGAAAGCAATGCTTCTGAATTTATGACAAGCATCATTGTCAGAGATTTTAACTTGGTTCAAGTATCAAATAGTCTATAGACCAGGGAAATCAAATGGGAAAACAGATGATTTCTCAAGGAGGCTGGGAGACCTCCCCGTGGGGGGGGGAACAATTATAAAACTACAATGAACTGGTGGTTCTTAAGCTGCAGAACCTATGCGAACAATCGTATTTGTTGGCGAATAGTCCATCCACTCCTGATTGTCCTTCTCTTCATGATCTAATGAATGAAGTATAGGTGACTGACTTGCTACCAGGAAAGATACTGGATGCAATCCAATCTGATTGCAGGCTGAAAGAAATTGAAGTTGAGGAATGTATCAAAGAAAATGGAAGAATACATTATAGAGGAACATTGTTTGTACCAGAAAGTGATGTCATGCATTTATGCTTCATACAGGAACACTATAATACAGTATTGGCAGGATACCCAGGACAAGCAAACACCTTAGATCTCCTTGGTAGAAGGTATTACTGGAAGGAGATGGGCAGTGATGTTGACCAGTACATACGGAACTGCCATAGTTGTCAATGATTCAAAAGTTTATTCCATTCAATACTTAGAGTTCTTCAACCCCTGCCTGATCCAAATGTACCATGGCAAGGCATCTCTATCGATTTCGTGGTAGAGCTACCAGAGTGTAACGGGTTGGATGCGATTTGGGAGGCAGTGGATAGAGTTTTAGAAATGTGGCAATTTATCCCCTGCCATACAACAATAGATGCTACAGGGTTAGCTGAGTTACTCCAAGGGCAGGTGATATATCTTCAGGGATCAATTATTGATCAATTGTTTCGGATCGGGAACCCCAGTTATATTGAACTATCTTGGCACCATTGTACTATTGAGGGAGATTGGATGGAGCATGTCAACAGATTTGCATCCACAGATGTACAGTCAAACAGAACAGATGAATGCTAGTATGGAGCAGTATCTCCGGGTGTTTGTGAATCATGATTGATATTGCTGGGTGATGTGGCTCCCAATGTCTGAATTCACTACGAACAATGGAATATTGGTAATAACAAAGTATTCCCCATTGCTTGCCATTCATGGTACAAGTCCTGCAACGTCGTTTTGAGGAGAACCAATGGAGGAACATGATCATCAACGTCTCGATGCTGACCAGGTCTAAGAAACAATGCAACAAATCAATAAACACCTCGGAGTAGAAATGAGACTTAGTTAAGCAATACACCAGAAGGGGGCAAATTGCGGAGAGCTTCCAGCATCCCAAATACATCATGAATTCCCAGGGTGGCTAGATGTTTGACACATTCAAACTACGAGACCAACGTGAACATTGGACTGGACACGATTGGGTTCCATCGGAGTATTTCACCGGATATCTCCACATGGTTATGAGTTAGAGTTATCTGCATTAGTAGAAATTAATCGAGTTCAGCCTGTTCCGCTTTGGATTGGATGGCTATTGATCCCCGTGACAGGCATTGAATGCACCCACCACCCCCAGTTGAGGTTGATAGCAAGACAGGGTACCAGGTTTCGAGTGTTGAAGACAGTAGAATGTATCAGAGTCAGTTGCAGTATCTTATAGGTTGGGCTGGGTACAACTGGTTGACATAGAAACCCGTGAAGTTCGTGGTTGGATTGCTGGTGGCAGGGGAGTTTGAAAAGTGATATTCCGGAAAGCTGGGCCACTTGGAAGATAGTCTCAGGGAACGTCGAATCTAGGAGGAGGAAGCTCCCATGGCGCCGGATGATCAGTTGAACTGGAGGACACGAAGGTAGGTTACGAATGTGGGTACAGGAATTGCTATATGGAATAGTGGAGACATTGGGAAATGTGGAAATGATGCTGGGTGGTAGCATAGAGACGGCGGCATGATTTGTAACAATCAGGAAGTGGGATGGGGTGTAGCGATGTTGGACGATGTGGTGTGGTTGTATTGATAAGAGTTATGTGGGTGGTGTGTCCAATCATGAGTGAAAATTTGAATTGTATATCGGAGCATGAGAAGTGATTGGATGGTGGCATATGAACTGTATATACAGAGATGTTGTTGGTATTGGAGGATTTCGTTTTCTTCTCTCTTTACTCACTCACTTGTATAGTAAAGGAACAGATGTCATTGGAAATAGCTCCAACTGTGTATCTTGTCTTGATTCCTCAATATGAATTTCGAGTATCTCATGTTGTTTTGTGATATCACATCATTGTCATCAAATTCACCTATGCGCGATCCCGCATGTTCACGACATTACTAAGATGGAGTTGGGATCCCAGGGACTGTGTTGGGATTTCATTAAGAATTGCATTGTCTGTTTGCCAGTTTTATGATTCCTTAATAGATTCATTTGCAGTCACAGCTCTGGGTGCACTTTTCCCATTTCGTGGTGTACAATTGTTACTTGATTTCTATGTACACTTTCCACTGATAGCTTAGTCTGTTGGTTAATGTATTTTAAAGTGCTTTATTTCTCCACTACTGGTAGTGAAAGAGTTCGTACGAAGGGTTGTTTAGACTCTGAAACCAGCATCCCCCTTTTTAATGGTTGTGCCATTACCAAGAATGAATGACACATGACTGCACATTTTGCAGATTTGGCATTCTCGCTGTGGCTCAGAATGACTCAAGCTAAGTTCTGATCTCACTTGGCAACAAATTTAGCTTTGAAACTTGAGCGTATAGTTGGAAGACTGCTGTCTCGAAATTGTACTCTGAATTGTAGTGTAAATAGTAATCTGTGTAGTACTTGCTATCATGCTCAGTTGTGCCATTCTTCTGGCACATTGTCACACTGGACATCTGTACTTTATTGCAACTTCGTTGATTAAAACCTAAGTCAGTAATCTCCAGCAGAATATAACTTCACTTTGGCTCTATATTTTCATATAGGAAATGTGACTCATTGCCATTCTCTTCCATCTTCCATTACCAGCAATATATCACCAGGTATCTATTACTGGTGACCTGCTGTAGATGTTCATCTTCCTACATAATGGATTTCCAGTAGAGATACAGTTGTCACCAGCCATTCTATTTCTCTATGAGTATAATTGTGCCCATGGGCTGTATTCTGTGGCTTCTCCTGTTGCTCAATAGGCTCACTGAAAGTTGTCTTTGCTGATGTTCATAAAGTCTGTCTTTCATTTACTCTTCATTATTTCCCAATACTCCTGATGACATTGGAACCTCCTTGGTGGTTGATCATTGCAAATGTATGGGTCTTGCACACAGAGTAACAGATCTCAGAGGATATTTGATGCGGATAGTCATTTTTCACGGTTATTTAGCTCAGCAAAACATTGTGAACACTAAATGTGAACCTGCAATAGTTCATTATTGGAAAGGAAACTAGAACAACTGCTTGGGATCATGACTGATGAGAAAATCCATTTGCTAGATTTACCTGATTATTGAACTTTCGTGTCCTCAACTCCTACTCAGATGAATTGTCAGTTCACCAAAATGGCATTTGGTTTGGGGTCTTCAAATCAATTCGGTGGTCAGTGGATGAACACAGTGGCAGCATGTCAATATTGAGTTTGTGGAACAGTTTGATGGAAACATTGTTTATGGCTGGCATACATCCTCCATTGACTATTGGCTCCATTGTTGTTATTGCACTAGCTCTATCTACAATCATTCATTTTTACTTTAAATTTAATCTGGCACACTGAAAAACAATACACAAGGCAAGATCAGATAGAGTGTGCTAATGGAAGAGTCAAGTCCTATCATTCGGTTCTCACTATGTATCTAGGCAAGCTGGTAGTGGTCAACCAATATTCTGATTGTTGGTATACCGTTTTGCTATAACTACCACTACTGCTTCCTGCTTACCTATTCTGTATCTGGTGCCTATTTTACCATTAGCAATGCATTCCACCGGAGCTCCTAGCAGTCCTATCTAAACTCCCATTCTCAAAATGATAAAATATTATTTACTTCATTACTTGCCAATTCATTGTCTACAGCAGGTGACCAATTGAATATCTCATGTACGGTTACCATGTAAATATATCTCAACCTTACCTGTGATCAAGATCCATTCTCAGTGCATATCTAACACCCTGTTCGGTACCCTGCCATCTCACCTGTACAATATGTGATGATCAGTGTGGTAAGACCAATACTGTCTAAATAGATGTCAATTCTGCTATTTACATGGTGCATCCACTGTCACTGCCACCAATTTTGGCAAAAAGCTAACTTTACAAATCTAATGCTTGTTATACCAAATTGGAACACTCTGAAAACCAAATCATCTTCTCGCCTAACCCAAGTGGGACTGATGGACAACCAACTAACCATCAATCTCAGGTGAGGATACAATACTTTATTTCAACCTCTTGGCATAGTGAATAAATATTCAATCCATTGTTCAGAAGAGAGTATATAGAAAGGTCATTTACTTGTAGTTCTCTGGATTTACAGAATGGTGGTTACAAAATGCAAAGATTTCTAGTGGTTCTAGGTATACACTTTGTAGGCAAATGTATGAGTCAATTCGTAATCAGTTTGTTGTGATTGGCTGTTGTTCAGTTCAGAAGCAAAATTGCATTGAATTGGTACCGATAGCTGGCTCTACTTCCACATGTTCATCTTGGTCATCCAATTGCATGGCACAGCAAGTATTAATATATCATCAGTATGACCCTGACATGGAGGCCAATTTTGAACAATTAGGGGGTATTCGACTTTCCATTCAGAATTGTAAAATGATTTGCAATTACTGATTTTCACTCTGGAGCTGTATCGTCCAACCACTGTTTTATATATATATGCAGTAGCTGCTGAAATTCCTTACATAACTAGTAATATTTGTAATACTCAAGACTGCACTTTGTCTTGTTCCAGTTGATTACAACATACACTGCCATTGGCAATGTCACTCATCATGAACTGTGTGTATTGCAAAATGCACCATAATCATGTGAAGCTGCATTTGCTTGAATAAAGTGATCCATTATTGTTATTTGACTATTTTACATTGTACTGAAAGAAGGGCCAGCATTACCATTCCCAGTGACACCACTCTTGGGTTGTATAAGGGCCCTAAAATCTCCCCAGTCATTAACAATTCACACAATTTGTTGGTAACTCATCTGATCAAACTAATGCTGGTAGTGGTAGCCATTGTGTTCGCATAGAATGAAGTGGTTCGAACTGACTCTGACTGACCTAAATGCTGACACAGACTGCGGATACTTGGGAGATGTCGGCAGATTGAAATCCCAGGGGCGTGTGGGTGTTCGTCCGCTACAGTGCACTGGGTATGTGATTTGGGCAACCCGTGAGTCCGGCTGTGGCAATTGTGGCCATGAATCCAAGAAGTCTGTGGATGCCTCTATTGTGAGAACGCGGAAGCTTTGTTAGCCGTCCAGTGTGTACCTTCACCCTAAACCATCCATAACGCCAATCCCTTTTCTAACCGGGAGGCTGTGTACAGCGATCCACAATCTATGTGAATGAGTTTCCCAGAGCTAGCCGAAGATGAGCTAGCTGTGGAGAAGCGTCTTCAAAACGAATTGCAGCTATGGGGAAGCATCTCCAATTTCGACACCAACACCAACACCAACACCAACACCAACACCAACACCAACACCAACACCAACACCAACACCAACACCAACACCAACAGCAATGCCAACAGCAACACCAACAGCAATGCCAACAGCAACACATACTTGACTACAAGACCATCCGCCACCGTACAACAGCTTATGAGCACTTGCGTTTAAAAAGAAATGACAATCAACACTTCCACTTTGTTTGTGGAGTGGAAGTTAACACCGCCACGGCGACGCGTCTCCAATTTCAACGTGCCAAGTACAACAGGTCATGCCAATTACGATACCGACAAAGACACACCTAGTGCATGTTCAGGTCTCAGCCGGAGATGGAGATGTCTCGTACAGCCTGAGGCAGAGATGTCTTGTACAGTCGGAGACGGAGATGTCATGTATGGCCGGAGATAGAGATGTCCTGTATGGCCGGAGACAGAGATGTCTTGAATGGCCGGTGACGGTGATGTCTCGTATGGCCAGAGATGACTGTTGACCATGGTAAGAGGTGATGGCATTCAGCTGTACTGGTATGGTCATATATATACTGGCCTTGTGGCCCTCTTAGATAGAGTACAATTAAGCTTCTTAAAACATCACTATTTCAACAGGTTATGAGCCCGGCGCCCACTACAATCTTTACTTCAAAATACTCTATTTATATCTTACAATTAAGAGCCTCAAAAACCCTAACCCACTCACAACCATCCCTGCTCATCAGCTGCAACACCATCACCATCAATCACTCTACATTGTCACCTTACTAACCACCTCCGCTCTCAACATGTCAAACAGATCATGGAAGTCTGGTCACGGCTACTTGCCGACGCTAACTGAGAAAAACTACCCTATCTGGAAGCAAAAGATCCGCCGAGTCCTCATTGCCAAGAAAGCCTACAATATTGTCACTGGTGTCAAACCCCTCCCTCCCGGTAATGGTGTCGCCCTATGCACCCTGCAAGAGGACTGGCGTGACTGAGCCAATAAGGCGATGGCACTGATACACCTCAGATGCTGCGATAAACTCCTTCCACGCATCGACAATATTGACGACCCCATGGAGATGTGGGAAGCACTCAGGGACCGACTTGACAATGCCTCACCGAAGCTTGGCCGCACCCAAGTCATGCAGAAGTTCACCGCCTCTCGTCCATCGCAAGACAAAACGGTCACCCAGCACTATACCAAACTCATCGCCTTTCGCAAGAACCTAATCGGCACCACTATAAATATCACCAATGACGCCATGAAGACACATATCTTCATTATCCTATCCAATTGACATGAAACGACCATCCAAATCCTTGAACAGCGGATCCCCACTCCTACAGCCCAGCTGTATATGGATGCGACCAGCCAATATGCCAAGCAAACAACCCAAATGAAAGAAATCGGAGATGCATCGACCGGAGTGGCCCTATACTACTGTGGCGGAAATCATGGCCGTGGCCATGGTCGACGAGGTGGCTGACGAGCAGGTGGATGTGGAAATGGAAGCCAGAGGCTCAAATGCACATACCGCAAAATAGACAATCACACCACCAAAGCATGCGGAAAGAGAAAGCATGCTAAAGGTGATTCAAACACCTCCAGGAACGATGGGTGGACATGCTACCACTGCAGCCTCACAGGACACTTCAAGGCCAACAGCATCCACTTCAAACATGCCCGGGATCAACATAACAATGTCAACAAGGGCACAGCATCTCCATCACTTGCTACAGCAGGTGATCGCGACCTGATATGAATAGCCGAAAGTTCAACTGCACTTTCCTCAGCTTCCGCTCCAGCTGCATGGGTCATCGACTCCGGAGCATCTCACCACATGTGCAAAGACCGCAACAAATTCAACTCAATAAAGAAACTTCGTCAACCAATAGTCATTGAGCTTGGAGATGATAACAAAGTCACAGTAAGCCACTATGGACTTGTTAACATTTTACAGGAGTATGAAGTCAATGCTCTCTACACACCTACGTTTCAACTCTCTCTTCTCTCCATTAATCAATTGGACACGGCTGGGTACACATCCACGTTTGGACGCAGCAAGTGCTCCATAGCATCTCCATCAATCACCATCACAGGCAATCTGGTCAATGACCTCTATATCATATCTCACGCAACTGCACTGACTTCCACAGTATCAAGCGTGTCTACGAAGTGCACTTCAAGAAGGAGAAAGAAGAAAAGAAAAATAGCATCAACAATTGTACACTCCACCGAGCCTACTACCAGCCTACTCCATACCGCCTCCCCAAGCGCAGCCAGCACCGTACCTCAATGGCCATCTGCTACCGAATCTCCAAAGCCCACTCGGAAGCCTCTCACAATCTCACAATTATGACTATGGCATCGTCGTCTAGCCCACATTCATCCTACCGCCTAACAATCTCTCATTGACGGGTATACAAAAGACGACTCAATGTCCACCGCATGCATTCAGGCCAAGCACAAGAAGAAGATCATCAAAGTCAAGACCAAGCACACTACAAAGCCATTTGAACTCTTACACTTGGACGTGTGTGGACCATTCTCCACACCCACCTCCACTAGCCATCGCTACCATATCCTATTTGTTAGACCGAGTCTTTGTAGAGTACGTCATCACGTGGCTGTGGGTTAGGGCTGGCAGCTACTATATAGGCTACGTGTCATCTTAGACTTAGACTCAATCAATCAATCGTCTCGACAGGTTGGTCACAACAGGTTATGAGCCCGGGTGCGACCACGATCTGGACACCGTTTTCGACACCTATCAAGCGGAGATAACAGTCGAATCGCGAACCTTCATACGAGCGAGGCCGCAGGGTCCCGGATGCGTTGCGAACGCATCCGGGATAAAGACACCCTACGGACTCAGGACGACGATTTCACGATGCAAAGAACTCAGATGCCTCCTCTCGACGAAATCTCACACTCAACCGCTTCGAGGCCTGCGATGGCCGCGATGGCCGCGATGGCTGCGATGGCCGCAGTGTTGAGTTCTACGGCTATACGAGATTGCGGCAACCGAACGACATGTTGACAGGACACGTTGACAGGACACGTTCGGGACGAGTACGGAGAGCAGTTGGGCAGGAGTTTGGGTCAGCATCGTGTCAACACCCTCGGAGGACATCATGTCAACACCCTCGGAGGACATCGTGTCAACACCCTCGGAGGACATTGTGTCACCACCCTCGGAGGAGCTCGGATCAACATCATCAGGATGAGTTCGGGTCAACATCGGAATATGTTCGAAGCGATTTCAGTAACAGGTCAACCGGCTGCCAGCCAAGCAGATCGACATACAGTATGGTATTTGGATAGTCTATAAGAAGTGGGCGGGTAATGGACCGCGGATACTTGGGAGATGTCGGCAGACACACACGAAACCCCCGGGGAGCGCGGCGGTTGGTCCGCTACAGCGCGCTGGGTAGGTGATTTGCGACAGACTTGAGAGACCAGCGGTGGCTGGGGCCATGAATCCACGAAGTCTACGGACTCCTCTACGGTGAGGACGAGGAAGCTTTGTTAGCTGTACAGTGTGTATTGTACATTCACCATAAACCTTCAATGACGACAACCCCTCCTCCACCCGGGAGGCTGAGTACGGGGATCCACGATCTACGGGAATATGTTTCCTAGGGCTAGCTAAGACGGAAGAGCGACCTATGGAGAAGCGTCTCCAATTCGAATTGCAGCTATGGAGAAGCGTCTCCAATTTCGACACCGACACCGACACCGACACCGACACCGACACCGACACCGACACCGACACATACTCCACTACACGGGCATTCGCAACGGAATAGGCTACGATCAACACTTCCACTTCATTTGTCGAGCGCAAGTCAACATCGCCATGGAGAAGCGTCTCCAATTTCGATATCGAGCATTCGCCACCGTACAACAGCTTATGAGCGCTTGCGTTTAAAAAGAAATGACGATCAACACTTCCACTTCGTTTGTCGAGCGGAAGTTAACATCGCCACGGAGAAGTGTCTCCAATTTCGACACGCCACCGTACAACAGGTTATGCCAATTTCGACACGACACCGACACCAACAGCACAACCCATGATTGGGACCGAGAGGCTGCGTACGAGTATCAACGATGTTCCGGCTGGTTGGAGCAGTACCTTCGATACAGTTCTTCAATGCAATACCGATCACGATACAACAGGACTGTGTGTCACCTTCGGAGGAGCGGCTGACTGGAAGTCATGACAGTTGAAGCTGACAGCACAATCGACTACCGAGCTTAGGAATAGGCGTACCATTGATGCCTCCAACGGCATGAGCGGGAGTCATTTGGGAGGAGCTCAGGGCATGGCACGATTTGGCTTCTGTCTTCTATTTGTTTTCTGTCTGTTTTTTCAATGGCTTAGTGTTTGACGGACGTGATAACACCCTGGAGGAGTGTTAGACCGAGTCTTTGTAGAGTACGTCATCACGTGGCTGTGGGTTAGGGCTGGCAGCTACTATATAGGCTACGTGGCATCTTAGACTTAGACTCAATCAATCAATCGTCTCAACAGGTTTGTCACAACACTATTCATCGATGACTACACACCATACACCTCCGTTTGGGTCCTTCCAGATAAGAAGTCAAAGATATGCACCTCTGCCTACCAATCGTTCCAGGCACGAGTTGACTCCATGGGATATGGAGTAAAATGATTTTGGTGCAATAATGGACGCGGAGAGTATGACAATAAGACCTTCCAGCTGGTGCTCCCAGCTCATGGTACAACATATGAACCGTGCCCTCCCTACGATTACCATAAGAATGGAGTAGCCGAACGCATGATTCAGACCAGCGCTGAGAAAGCACGATCTATGATGATTGACTCGCAGGCGCCAGTTGTATTTTGGGGAGAAGCAGTCAATCCTGCAGTCTACATCCACCAACGAACTCCAAACGAATGCCTGACAGAAAGAGATGAACGCGCCGGCTATAAAGCACCATATTCAACTCCATACGAGATGCTGCATGCATTTGGCAAGCCCTCTCACAACAATGATGGCAATGAAATCTCGTACAAAGCTCTTCTCCATCACCTTCGGCAGTTTGGCTGCTACGCCAGTCAACTTATTCCTGAGCCACAATGCCATGGAAAATTCAGCCCAGGATCGAAGCCATGTATGATGGTTGGTTATGTGCACCATTCGACTACACTTTGGAGGATATCGGACCCAGCATTTTGAGAAGTAAGGTCACAGTCGGATGTCATTTTCGACGAGGAGAGGAATGCCCATGCATCATATTTACACGGAGACCAAACAGACATCTTTGAACTACCAGAACAGATTGAATATGTCGAGGAAATTGAAACGGGTGGAGATGGACTTCTCCATGACCACACAGGAACCAGTCGAACAGGTGAAGACCATGGAAGTGGTGATCATGACTGTACTGACAATGATACAGGCCACATTCTGCCTGACGCTGACAATCGTCGAAGTCCCCCTGCGAGTACAGCTGTGACATCACGTTCCCTGACGAGGAAGATGCACCACCAATGTCTGGAGAAACTGTCGTCCATAATCAACATCTCCGCTGCGAAAATGACAAAGCCTGCCGAATTGCTGCCATGACCAAGCAATCATGCCAACCACCACGCACGAATCACATCACAAGAAGTCAGGTTCGGATATCCGCAAATGCACTAATCATCAAGGCAAAGACTCTCGCATCGACATCCATTAACAGCCATCCATTTACATACATGGAGGCCATGGACAACCCACAACAAGACCACTGGAAACGAGCAATGGAAGAAGAATGCACATCGATCCTGCTCAATAACACATTTACAACTATCAACTCCTGGGAAGCAAGGCAATTGAGAGTGAAGCCAATTGGCTCCAAATGGGTCTACAAGACAAAACACAATCCTGACAGCACCATACGATACAAAGCATGCCTAGTAATTAAAGGCTATGAACAAATGGACTTCTGAGAAACCAATGCCCCTGTCAGAAAACTCACCACTTTTCGGCAGCTTATCTCCCTGGTTGGGAAACATGGCAGGAACATGGACCATTTGGATGTGGTCACTGCCTGTCTCAGTCCCGATGTCGATGACGATGATATCTATATGACCCTGCCTAAAGGCTGGCCAGAAGGTCTCAACACACCTACAATCATTGTCTAACTAAAGAGGGCACTTTACGGTCTCAAACAAGAACCACGACTTTGGCATAACGATATTAACACCTTCTTGCTCTCTTTCAATTTCACACTGTCCCAAGCCGACCCCAACCTCTATCTCAGCAGCAATGGTATTCTGATTCTTTGGTACATGGATGACATCTCAATGTCGTACCCAAAAGACGCTACCATAAGCTGCGATTGAAGTTAAGGCCAGGCTCTCAGAAAAGTACAAGTTCACCAATCTCGGCCCGGCACGTCAATTCCTCAGCATCAAAATCCACCGTGAGGAACATGGTACCGGCACCAGTCTTGCCCAGAAGGGCTTCATCACCACGATTCTCAAACGGTTCAACATGCAGAATGCTCACGATGGATTATCTTCAATGGATCGTAATGTGAAGCTAGATGTGGCCGAGGATCAGGGGGAGAAAGAACTAAAAGATATCAAAGGCTACCTGGCAATCATCGGCTCATTGATGTACGCAGCACTTGCAACCCGGCCCGATATCCCATTCGCAGTCGCTGAACTTTGCTGATACAATTCCTGCCCTTTCACGAGCCATCTCACTGCCGACAAAAGAGTCCTCCATTATCCCAAATCCATAGCCAACTTTCGACTGCACTTTAGCAGCAGCAGCAGCAGTAACTGCAATGATCAACTCACTGGCTACATGGACTCCGATTGGGCCAATGATAGTGCTGACCGCATATCGCAAGGAGGTCATGTATTCCTTCTCATCAACGGAGCTGTCTCATGGCAGTCACGAAAGCAAGATCTCATCGCTATGTCAACTGTCGAAGCCGAATACATCGCCTGCTCCGAGAGCTCCCATGAAGCACAATGGCTGCTCCAGCTCCACCGAGATACACACGGCAAAGACACATCACCACTCCCAATCAATTGCGACAATCAGGGCGCACTGAGTCACATCACAACTGGAATCATAAAAGCTAGCACAAAGCATATCAAGGTTTGCTGTCGCAATAGTCGAGACCTCCATGCCCGCAAGATAGTTGTCTACTTCTACCTGCATACAAACGAGACTGTGGCAGATATACTAACCAATCCCTTGATGAAGGATGAGCACGAGAAATTCACAAAGGCAATGAGGCTATGGTATTAGAGGTCGATTTAAGGTTGTTTCACTTTTCTTCTGGGTACGCAGATTTCTTTGTTTCTTCATGGATGGCCATTCCCAGGCTACAGCAGTACTCTTTCCCGGCTCACTCTCGCAGAGTTTCAAGGAGGCTGTTATGAAAATCACTTTGTTTTATTCTTTTCATTTTGTTTCTTGCTCTACAGTGTATAATAATAGGGGGGAGTATTGCATATACAAGTCTCAGCCGGAGACGGTGAGGTCTTGTACAGCTGGAGGCGGTGATGTCTTGTACAGTCGGAGACAGAGATGCCTGGTATGGCCGGAGACAGAGATGTCTTTTATCGCTGGAGACAGAGATGTCTTGTATTGCCGGAGACGGTGATGTCTCATATGCCCAGAGATGACTGTTGACTCTGGTACAAGCTGATGGCATTCAGCCGTACTGGTACGTTCATATATATACTGGCTTTGTGGCCTTCTTAGATAGAGTACAATTAAGCTTCTTAAAACATCACTATTTCAACAACACCATCGCATACGCACGCACACACTGGACTACTCGAGCATCCACCACCGTACAGCAGGTTATGAGCACTTGTGTTTAAAACGGAGACGACCATCTTCCGCTTCTCTTGTTGAGCGGAAGTCAACATCCCCACAGAAAAATGTCTCCAATTTCGACACCGACAACACAACCCATGATTGGGACCGAGTGGCTGCATGTGGGAATCAATGAGGCTCCAGCTGGACTGTGTGTCACCTTCGGAGGAGCGGTTGACTGGAAGTCAAGACAGTGGAAGCCGACAGCACAATCGACTACCAAGCTTAGGACTAGGCATATGATTAACACCTTCAATGGCATGAGCGGGAGAATGGTCATTTGGGAGGAGCTCAGGGCATGGCATGATTTGGCTTCTGTCTTCGGTCTTCAGTTTGTTTTCTGTCTGTTTTTTCAATCGCTAAGTGTTTGATGGACGTGATAACGCCTTGGAGGAGTGTTAGACCGAGTCTTTGTGGAGTACGTCATCACGTGGCTGTGGGTTAGGGCTGGCGGCTAATAAATAGGCTACGTGTCATCTTAGACTTAGACTCAATCAATCAATCGTCTTGACAGGTTCGTCACAACACAGAGTACCAAAGATACATGACCAAGAATCGTTGACGTTCATTTTCAAGATGCGGCAGAGAGGGTATCACAATCTGTGTTTCCAATACAGGCAGCCAAAAACTTGTTCATGACTGAGTGCAACCTATCCACGGTCTGATCACCCAGGACGCAAGTCCAAAAATTGCTGACACCCCATTGCTGGTCATCTGAATGTATTGTATAGTCCATATTTCCTTCCATTGACAATTGAATAATAATTACATTCACTTATTGGTTACCATTCTATCTGATTGATACTCAGCCCATTGGCAAAGTCGAGCCTAGTAACATCCTTGCACGGGCCTCATTCATTCAACCAAAATTGCTATATCTATCTGAATAATACATTTGGCCGGCTATACTTCTCTTTATGAACTGTTATCTTCATTCGACTGCTCATTATACTCCCATAATATTTCTCTAAGTGAAATACTCGGTCAAGCAACATATAGAACCTGGTGAAAACATCTTGACCCAATCAGTGCTACTTTTTCTTATTACTATTATTCCTCCTTGTTTCCATTGCACTGACAGTCAACAACCCCAGTACAGTCTGTCTGGTGAACCTCTGTGTTGTCCGAATCAATCCAGGAACATGTGGTCCAGTACTCACAACCTGGTGCACTAGCTTTTTCGAACTCTTGATTGCATTGCCCAGCACTACATCGGATTCATTGTGGGCCTCACAGTCATCTTTGCCCTCAGTTGGATTGTCCAAATGACCAATTCAGCTAAGTCAAGTTTCAGTATCGGAAACACTCTGTGGTACGCAGTCCCTATCATGTTCGGTTAGATGATGGTCGATTCTTCTGATTCAGCAAACATTCAATACTTGACTTTGTCCTCCAGGGAGGTCCTTTGCAGACAATGCTGGTGGCAAAGGTGATCTTTCTGACAATTTAAATGCAGCCGCACCGTGATGTTGAATATTTGACCAGGATGCATTCATGATTTATTTGGTATCTGAAGTGTATCCTACTGCTGTCAGTTGCCTGTTTTGAGCGCAAGATTTCCTGTGTGTTGCATGTAGGTGTAGGCAGCTGTGCCACATCTCCAAAACGTCGTGGACCTTGGCCATTCTGTGTAATCTACTTTCCTCCGCCTAACTCTTCAATTCCAAGTCGTCTTCAGTTTCTGTGGTATCCAATGCAGCGCAATCACCTGCCAGAATACTGCTATTGGCTTGAGCAACTGCCTTACTACGACTTCTTCCTGAAGCGTCTCGCCCGAAGTGCTAGACCATCTCTAGCCAATGAGAGCGCACCAGAGGGAAATACTGGCCTCAATTTCGACCCTAGGTGCTATAATTGAGACCATGACACATGCCACATCTAGGAGATTGATGTACTTTGAGTTCGTATTCTCTTGCTGGCACCACCAGTGAGTAATATTGGCTAACGAAAATGTACTGCTAATCTCCATAGGGTCAGAGTCACAATCATGAAGATTTGGGTTAATTGCCCCAGGTTCTTGGGTGATTCAAGCGGTGAATACAAATAAACTTGTGCGGCTGTCATTAAGCGTGCTATACGCTCGCTTCGTCTGGGTGATGTTTCGGCCACGCTTGCAAGCTTTAAGAATTCTTCATTATTGCTGGCAAATCATATCGATCAAAAGACGATTAACGAAATCCAGAAGCCATTGCAGAGGGGAAGAAATTTCTGAGCGGATCAATTTTGCATTTAGTGACAGGCACTACTGGATGTTGGCACAGTATTCGTTCTCAACATACTGCAGAAAGGCCTCTTGGTATTGTGTAGTATATGAAGTCTCGTTCTCACGATAGCTATCCATTGCCTTCCCCAACTTTGTAAATGATCGGAACTTCCTGAAAGGATCAAGAATATGTGCTCAAATGAGAAGCAGACAGATCGTTGCAGAGATTTCAGTATAATATTGGTAATGGACAACTCCTGGCGTAAAGAGAGGTGTATGTCAACATATAGTGCAGCTGCCAAATTGGTGATGCGTATATTGACTTGTCTATTCATCTATTTGACATGTACACAAGATGTAGAGTTACTATGGCTCCACCCCTACACCCGAATCCACCGCCACATGACAACCGCACTTGAAACCTGTTCTATAGTTTGGACAGTTTCTGGTGCACAACCTTGACAGTGAAGTATTATTCTTCATTCCATTGTGTCTACTTCTTTGCCAAAGCTCACATAACACCATCCATGTGATCTAACATATCATTGTAAACAGTGATGATGTGGTGCAGAGTAACTGTATGCATTGTCGATATCCACAGGGTCCAGTATGGGAATGGCCTCAAGACTTGCATGACATACTTGACGATGGTCCATTCATTCAGTGTTGTGTAGAATGGCTTTTCATCGCTGAATTGTGGATTCTTGAGCAACTGGCAGGTGAATTCTCGTGATAGGTAGGTTCACACAAGCAACTCCAGTGTCAGATGCCACCTTGTTTTCATATCCATAATAGAATGTACTGAACTTCATACTTTAGCTTTTTCTCAGTTGACGAACTCCTTTTGGTGACTAGGTGTCTGCAGAATCAATAGGGCAAGCATTCTCTGCTATATGAAGGTCAGTTTCAGATCTTTCAAATTGTCTTGAAATAGTTACTTTCTTTATTATCATTGCCAAACATGGTTGCATAGCCGACACCTTGTAGTTTCGAGCATTTCCCTCGGTTCGCAGTCTTTGACTTTTGCCGATGTCTGTGCTTTCATTATTTCTAAATTGGTGATTACGCTCATGGGCTTCAAAATACTTGGGGTGGCCTTTTGCCCTGAGATTGCTTATGAATGCACCCAAAGCAAGCAGAATGATGTGCACCATGCATGGTATGTGGTTTCTCATTGCAGGTGACCCAATTGCTGAGGCCTCATGGGTTGATTCTTATTTCCGAGTCATCGAATTCTGTGAAGAACTATTCTAGATTTCAATTCCTAGTAAGCAGCCGTTAGTAAGCTTGAAACAATCTAGAAAATCTTTCATATGTCTGGCTAGCCTTGCTCCAGTATATTGACCAATGACCGATTATTCTTAATTAGCATTCGAAATAGGGAGAGATCAGGCTATCAACCTCGTCAAATGCGAGTTCAACATCTCACCCTGCCCAATTACTATCCATATAGTAAGCGATGACTGACATTATTGCCACTTTGTTTGTTGATGTCCACGCATCTAATGCCAGGCTAACTTTATTTCTTCACTTCAATTGCATCCTAATTTCTTACACTGTAAGTGAGTATTCCATCTGGCAAATAATGTGAAGGGTACCAGTGGATTGACGCACCAGCTCGCCCGATAATATATTCAATGACCATCATAGCTTCAGGTTTGATATAGCATTACATAGATTGTGAGTAGAAACAAATCCCAACATGAGGTAGCGATTCCTGGTATCTTGGTTAAATTCGGCAGTTAGGTAGTCCATTGCTCCCATTTTAGAGCTTTGGGTCTGTCAAATGTGTAAATATAGGTAAGATCTTACTGTCAGATATGAATTTCTATTGGAAATTTACTACTCTAATTGCATAACTGCCTTGCCTCTTCAATATGGCCAGAGTGGTTTCAAGAATGGTTGAATTTGTCAACTCCAAAACTTCCAACTCTGTTAATTCGTTTAACTTTGCACTGTGTGCTTTTGCAACTAAATTTTCTCCATGGAGCAGGTCCCATATTCAGATGGTTGGCGAAGAACTTGATGAGAAACAAATCATATGATACCAGGGCTACCGGTCTCCTGAATTTGGCGGTGCAAACAGAATCCCAACAAAGGTGCATGTCTATAACAATTCCAACCAATTGGATGGTTCCAGCCGACATTCATTGAAGCCTATCAGGCATGCAATATGAATTGTAAAGCAAGGATGCTCAAATTGCAAATCATGACATGTACATTTTTGGAAGATATCACAACCTCTAGAAACAAGGTATGTATAGATTCGGAATCCAACATGGTTATACGAATTTGGATGCTGTGTAATTCCTGTTGAGAGACTGTCAAAAGTTACAATATTGTCGAGCAGAACGCCGGTGCCTAAATATTGACTATTGACCTACACACAAGACAAAGATAAGACCTATGAGACATTGCATGCGTAGTTGTAAAGCTATGTACAGGGTCATACTGCCAAGACTGAAAATTACGAATGCAATTTAGGACAGACGCAAGGCATTTCATTGCTGTGAAGCTTACTGAGTTCCACACAACCTGTGGCTGCTCCACTGACCTGGATTTTTAGGACATAGTAGTGATGATGTTGCCAGTAATGTTGACAAGAAAGGTGGCCGATAGTTCGATTATGGGTTACTGTTTCCCCACAGTCCTTGGATTTTCGAAATTTCAGGCCAAAAATCTTTGATGCTCGGTTGATGTTCATTGGTATGATATTGTAACGATGTTGTCACAACCTTCATTGCAATAAAAGGTGGCTGATAGTTCGATTATGGGTTTATGTCAATGCACAGCCATTGGATTATGCATAATGCATGACCAAAAATCATTTCTGCTCCATTGACACTCCATTGCCCCACAGTTTTTGGACATAATAGTGATGTTGTTGCACGTATTTTTGACCAGAAAAGGCGGCCAATTGTTCGATTATGGGTTAATGTTGCTGCACAGCCCTTGGATATTCCATAATACAAGGCCAAAAGTTGTTAACATGCCGTTGACCCTCATTTTTAGTACCTAGTAACCATGTTATCCCAAGCAGTTTTCCAATAAAGTGACACTGATTGTGTGAGTATCTGTCCAAGATAATGCACAGCCATTGGATTATGCAAGTTGCATGACCAAAAATCATGGATACTCTATTGACGCCCCGTTGATGCTCAGTTTGAGGACATGGTCGCAATGTTGTTGCACGCATTTTTGGCGTGAAACGTAGCCGATAGTCCAATTATGGGATAATGTCATTGCCCAGCCTTTCGATCTTCCATGATGCAAGGCCAACAATTATTGATGCGCCATTGACACTCATTTTTAGGATACAGTCGTGATGTTCCGGCAAGCATTCTTTCAATGAAAAGCCGCTGATAGTTCCTGTTAAGGGGGAATGTCTCTGCATAGCCCTTCGACAATCCAAGATGGAAAAACCAAAATTGTAGACGCTCTGTTGATACTCAGTTTTTGGATTGGGCAACGAGCGTGGTGTTTGCATTTTAATCTATAATGCTGACCAATACATTTACTTTGCCAGAAGGTGACAATGCAGCCCATTGATTGTCAAATGTGTAAGACTAAACATTGTTGACACTCAGTTGACGTTCATTTTTAGGATGGGGCAATGAGTGTGTCATTTGCCCTTTTGGGTATAATGCTGGCTAATACATTTACTGTTGAGGGACGTCACAATGGAGCCCTTTGATTGTTGAATGTGTCAGACAAAAAATTGTTGATACCCTGTTGACACTCACATAAAACACATCGAAATTGCCGTTTTACACTTAATTATTGTATGAAATGAATCGCATACACATTATTGACATCCAATACTGTGTTCCCAAGGATTATCATTTGCATCCAAAACCTTTGTGGCATCTCAATTTTGGATCAACCTGTATCCACATTATCAGAGTCAGGTGACACAGCTCAATTACATTCCTGCGCTTTCGGCGAGCAATTTACGACATGTAGATATTTTCACTAGTTTTTGAGTAACATTGCTCAACGTCCTCACCTCTCCTCATCCAGCTCCTACTCCTCGATTTCCATGACATACCATAAGAAATTTTAATTATCTCAACCTTGTTTACCCGGTCTGTGTAGAGAATTGTACAGTTGGATACATGCATGAATGCAACTCGACGGTCATGAATCAGACACAACCATAATGAACATTGACCGCTCCTTCTATTACTCGGAAGACATTAGTCACTTAAACATCAGTAGTATATTTCGTCACTTATATAGCATATGTTTTCTCACATAAAAGGAATTGGCAAAGAGAAATCGAGCTTCTGGGCCATTGTATAACCTGACTTGGGTTCTAGAACTTTCACATGTTGCATTCGACCCTTGCTTATGCACTGATGAATTATCATGTCTCATGATGCGGTGGGTGCAGGTGCGGCTGCATTGTCATTCATTTGCGGTTTGATGACTGCTGGAACCCTCAATTCGGTTGTGCCGTACTTCTTCCCTCTGCCAAGGAAGTAGTCGGCTGCGTCCACCCATCCTGGTTGTGTCAATTCATCAAGCTTCAGCTGCTTCTGCCAACATCTTGCCATGCGCTACAATACTGTTTTCGAGATTGTGCCCATTGCCCATACTAGTTCATCATCTTCGCTCTGCTTGCCCTCCTCTGTCTCTGCATTATCGTTATCTACCCATCTTCCCCATCATTGGAACTTGCAAGATTGCTCAGATTGTCTTCTATAGTAACCATCATGTCCTGAAATATTCTTTTCGGCTCTCTGGTTCGCAATCCCGCGTTTTCAGCTGTTTCAGTATCATCCTGCTCCTGTGTAATTGGTGCCTCGGCATCTTCAACTCACTTTCATGCCCCAGCGGTCTCTCTCTCCACATAATGCTGAATCCATTGCTGTTTCTCTTCATCGCTCATGTAGTGCTTTTCTCGTTGTTTTTTGGGCACAAGCCTCTTCTTCGATCACACACTATGCAATGCGGGAAAGGCTCGGACAGCTTTGCCATCCAAGCTGCTCTTGCCTTCGTTTGCTCGAGGACATCGGGTGTCGACCACTTTATTAATCTGCCGCATTTGCGCACAAGAAGTATCGAACAGTTTTTTCCCGGAGCATTAACAATTGTAGTTTGCGTTGACTTTGTTCTGGGGCGAGATATTGCATATTGCAAACTATGGACAATACAGAGCCAAGCTGCATCTTTTATGTCAAGGTTGGTGTGTTTAATCTTCTGCAACAAAGCAAAATCTGCCTGTTAGCTGGCAATAAGTTGGTACTAGTTAGGCTAACCATACAACACCACATGATATTTAGTGTCAGCTTCATGTAATATCCCAGGGATTTTTTGAGTCAAACATCAGCAAACATCCTTTTCCTCAAAGAATGTCATACTTATAATTGACAATCACAAGATTTTGGCTTTTGTACACATTAATTCATCCCTGTATACCAACAATCAACATCTGACTGATGTATTGCAAAGTGGGGGATGGTGGGAAACTGCTGCTACTTGCATCCATACGCAGTAGGATTCATCATGAGTATAATGTACAAGTTGGCTGCTATTTATTCGATTCTAACATAAAGCTAACTATATATTCCTCAGGACTTCCCACTTCTTTCCATTATCATCTTCCTATCCTACTCCACACCACCCATTCAGGGCTACACAGACACGTCAGCCCCGAAACAACGGATCTGAATGGAGCCAATCAACGGACACTTCATCGAATACATCGCTCATTGGCACACAACATCAGTGCAGACAGTAGTTAGCTCACCACGGTACTGCCAATGCAGCTACCAAAATCAGGACCCAGGATTCACTTTTGAAAATTGTCCGTAAGACCAGAAGCAGCAAGAGTAACATGGAGCACACAACTGGATGTGAGTATATCGTTATTGTGGTAAATGGCCATCAACTAACCATTTAACAGACAGCTGGTGTGCATAGAGAGTTACGTGACGAATTTATTGCTGCCCATAATGGGAAACTTCCATGGTCGACCAAGGCATTTGTTCGAACAGTGTACACAATTGAACATCACAATATTCTCAGCTCTGCAGTTTCGGGGACGAATTGCATGATAAGCATCCCTGGGACTGGACAAAACTGAGATGTTTCCCCTTCGAGATGACTACCATAGCGTATATGGTTGAGGTACTGCCCAAATCATAGTGTTAGACACAGCAACAAATTTCTTGTAGGTTTTGAACATGTCTACGACTATGAAAAGCCAAGGAGGTTGGTCACAGCTGGAACAGTCCGACATGCGTCTGCCATTGAATATGGCCACAATGGTGACAGGAGACTTTTCTCGCGCCACAATAGAGGAAACAAAATACCTGACCAAGCAACCTCACGCTGAAGTCCAAGAAACGAAGATGCAGGGAGTTCTGAATTCTGAATTTCATCAGGTGAAGGATGCAAAAGAAGGACATGCGGTAATGCTTCGTCAAAACCTCCGAGATGGATGCCTTCCTTGCGATACTGGGACCGCACAGAATTTGCAGTCACACAGCAGGCACAAAGAAACAGGTGGACCTCCACCTGACCAATGCAGACAGCCGCCTCCAGAGCTAATGCCACCTGTATCTGGAATGCCGCCTGCACCACCCGGTAACAATGCCGGAGTAAAAATTTCCAAATTGTTTCTTTGCATCCGGATATATGTATTCTCATACTTGTCTTCCCTGCGTTGAATGATTTACCCATGATGCATATGCCCAGGAGAGTCTGCATGATACAGATTGGGATCCAGATATGCTGACTAATACAGAAATATCCACTGGTTAGTACACTATCTGCTGTGTAGTAATGCAGCTAACAGCCAATTTGAAGATGAGAGTGGCCAATTGAGCAAAGCTGCAAGTGACAACGAGCATTAATCGAAGAGATCAGAATTTTGGAAAGTATTATTATTTCTAATAGCGGACACTGAAAAATATATTTTAAAGGATATATTAGTATGTATTATTAAAGAACAGGATAGTGATCTAGGAGAAACTGAGTGAAAACTCTAGAAAGGCTGCAAAAACAATATAAATGACAGACTACAACAAATCAAATGATCACATATTGTGGATGCACCTGTTGCAAAATGAGTGTCAACGGAGGATCAACAATTATTGGTCAGTTAAGTTTGGTATTTACAAATTTATTTGGACCCAGTTATACATAATCAAAGTATTGGCTGCCTTTGTAGGTAAAAATTATAGCAACACACTCACTACCTCATCATGAAAATGAGGGTCAACCAATCATGAAGCATTTTGGTTTTGTCAGTAATGTAATTGTATAGTGATTTAATTACTGTAGAGTATAGGCAAGGTATTGCTTGCCTTTATTGGCAAACCAGCAACGGTCACATTCACTGCCCCATGCATACAATGATTGTCAACCGAGTGTCAACGATTTTTCACATTGCATCCCATGCTACCTAAGCGTTGATTTGTCGTAGTAACTCATATACAACATTTCGGCGGCGCTGTCTGGCAATAGAATGGCTCAGATGTTTGTTACCCCATCATGACAATGTGCATCAACAGAGCATACATGATTGTCAGTCATCTAAGTCATTGAATTACAAAGTGATCTAGTAGTGGTTAGGTATCATGCATGTAACGGCTGCCTGTATAGGTGAAAAAGACAGCAACACGGGCATTGCACCATTCTGAAAATGAGTGTCAAGTGAGCGTCAATGATTCTTGGCTTTTCATTTTGGGTAATCTAAGTGGCGATTGGTTGCAGACATCCATAAATGAGGTATTAGCCGCCTTTAGTGTCAAAAGACACTACCTGTCCTATCCTGAATATAAGTGTCAACAACTTTTGGTCTTATATCATTGGTAACATAAGTGTAGCTTTATGGCAATAATTCGTATGTCCTGTAATGACGACCGGTTTAATTCAAACAGTGCACAATATCTTCGTTACCTCATCTTGCAAATGAGGGTCAATGGCGCGTCCTCACTTTTTGAACTTATATATTGTGTAAGTGATGCATTGCGCGGATATAGGTGATCCTAACAGAACTACTGACCATCTCAGTACTCCTAAATGCAAACCACAAAAGGAAAAATATTAATTGCAGAATAACTAATGTCGCAACCTGGAAAGTGACCAAAAAAGTTTCCCTGGATGTTAATTGTGTGATTTTGTCCCAATACAATTGTCAAATAGCAAAGCAGAAGCGTTATATGAATTTACAGATAGACATACGGGACAACCTGCTGTGAACCCACCCAATTCAGACAGGTCTGGAAATGTCCATTGAACCGTATCCGAATTGACAGTACAGTTCTATTGACGACCCAAATGACATATTGGGTGACGGTTCAGTTTTGACATGGAACCGGACCCCAAGTGGTGGTCCGGAACCATTGCTTACACTTAACATCAGTCATTGTGGAAATTTGCCTCTATTCAATTTCATCATTTTAGCATTTATTATACTCTGCTGGTGACATGTGGAACACTATGGTCAGTAGCTATGTAATTCTGGTAAACTTCTAACAAAATAGTGTATGGCTTCTACAAGTGAAACAAAATAGCATGATGTATATATATATTTTCAATCAGGTCAGTCTGCATTTTCAGTTATAGTTTCTTAACTGTAAAGATTACATAACTCTTAATTATGATTCAGAGGAAGGCATATTTCGCTTGTTAGCCGAATAGTATATTATGCATATGCAAATGCCCTCCGGTGAAAAACAATGGATATCATAGGTATTGTTAAGCTGATTGGAAGTACGGATATCACTATGCCAAGGACTATGATGTATCTTGCCTCATTAGTAGTTAGCGCAATTAGTTATTGATCGACTTTATGTTGGTGCGACATGTCTTGTTACACGAGACACTAGACACACCTTCCCATACGCCCGCTCACCCTTCACAACTCGAGCACACGCCACTGCACCACAGGTTACGAGCCCTTGCGTTTAAAAAGGGAACCAACGGTCAATACTTCCACTTTCGTTTGTTGAGTGGAGGTCATCATCGTAATGGAGAAGAGTCTCCACAAGCGAAGCAATTTCCCCGCATCCCGCCGTGCTTCTGACAGCAGCTGCTGGTCATCACCAGTACATACAGTCTGAGAGACAACGATAACTGATGATTGTGATACAAGACTAGTATCATGCGAGATGAGTTCAACAACGATCACAATCACCAAGTTCAATCGCACTAACTACACACAATGGGCAACCGAGATGGCCCTGCTTCTCGAACAGAAGCAAGTGTATGCCATTATCAAGGGATACTATGACAAGCAGGAAGAGCCAGCACCAAATGCAACCGCTACCGAGAAGGCCGCTTTCAAAGACTGGATGAATCGCTATGGTGTTACCAGATCGACTATCCTGCTGGGCATGGAGCCGAGGATACAATCAGAATACACAGTCGTCGAGGATGCGAAGATGCTTTGGAAGAAGCTCACATCAGCCTACAAGTCAACGTTAAAGCTCAACATCTTCAAGATTAGGGAAGACCTTTGGGGCATCAAGTTACAGGACTGCAGAGATGTTGACAATTACGCATTACAGATCAATTGGATAGTCAAGAATTACAATCTCTGTGCAGGACCAACAACCAATGACACTGACGCTGCTGACACCAATGTTAATGCAAAGACAATCGCCAAGATGAGTGAGTAGGAACACATCTTCTACTTCCTTCGCAGAATCCCAAGGAATGATGAGTGGAAAGTCTTCCTGGAGATCATGATGGACAAAACCGCCATGATGACCGCCACACCTGACGAAGAAGCCTGTGATCCGACAATATACCAATCGCTGATCGGAAGCCCTATATACACGCTGAGAGCCAGTTAGCCCGATATCACATATGCCATCGGAGTTCTCAGCCGGTACAATCACAATCCGAGTAACGAGTATATGATAGCTTTCAAACGGTTGTTTTGGTAGCTCAACGGCACGAAGGAATGGCGACTGCATTTCGGAAGAGTAGAAGAAGGTGTACTTGGATGTTATGTTCATTCGGACTATGCTGGATGCCCGGGTGACTATCAATTGACAAGTGGACTGGTCATCACCTTCAGAGGAGCGGTCGACTTGAGTTCAAGACAACAGAAGTTGACTGCCCAGTCCACGACTGATGCGGAATACTATGCCTTCGGAGTAGACTGCATGAGACTCACCCAGATCTTGCATCATCTGAACGAGCTCCGGATCCCAACTATCCGTCATGTGTTCTCCGATTCACAGTCACTGATCGCGAGCATCAAGAACAGAATCTACTGTGGAACAGCAGTTGCACACATTGCAACCAAGTACTATCCTGCTGCAGATATGGCTAGAGACAGAGAGATTGACTTGAGCTACGTACCGACTGCTGAGATGCTCACAACTGCTTCACAAAGCCACTGCCACAGCCCGCCTGCTTGAAGCAGTGTGCTGGGATGGGAATGGCCTTGGGATTGGAATTGGAAATGGAATTGGAAATGGTCTTGGGAATGGTCTCAGAAATGGTCTCGGAAATGGTATCAGATTTGGAATTGGAAATGGCTTTGGGAATGCTGTTGGAAAATAAATTGATTGGACATGTTTCTTTCGAGCAGATCCACAATGTTTGATTGGCTCCTCTTCTCCTTTGTTTACTGTTTTTTGGTTGATACGGATGTGATAGCCGTCCTGGAGGAGTGTTGAGCTGATTGAAAGTATGGATATTACTATGCCAAGGACTATGATGTATCTTGCCTCTTTTGTAGTTAGCACCATTATTCATCAATCGACCTTATGTCAGTGCGACACGTTTCGTTACACGATACAATGGACACACCTTCGCATACACCCGCACACACTCGACTACTCGAGTACACGTCACCGTACACCAGGTATAATCATCTTTTGTCACTGTTGGTTCTGTGAGTAGATTGTAAAGTTCTCCCTCAATAGAAGACTGTGAATTGGCTATATCTTTTGCAGTTAGAGATCTCACAATTGTTTTATGAAATTGATAGCATTATGTGTGAATTCAGATGGTAGTACCTGCCATTGGGTAAATTTCGCTGGGTAAAGTTATACAATGATATGGAATCATCCTGGGGGCATTCCATACTCGAACTTACTGCTTAATCACTATAATATTTGTAAACTCCTTATTGAACTTTATCAAAAAATGTTTCTGTAAATTACTATCTTGTAGAGTCAATGGGCTTGCCAGTAGTTGTTGGTTAAGGGATATAGCCTGCAGTCCATTGAAACAAAGGCTTGCATGACATTTGGCGGTATTGAGATGGAGACGAGGTTTCCAACTACCTGTGGCTTCGAATGGGGACTGCTTTGGGACAAACAGTGAATGAGGTGCAGACGCTATTTTCCATTGAACATCGGGCGTGATACAGTGGCTGATTTCCTTGAAGTCTCGGGCCTGATTAGTGTTTGTGTATTTGTACATTGACTTAGTAATTGAGATGATATCTTTCATTATGTCTGTGGCTATTATCTTCTCTCTCTGTATGACAGACAGTTCAATCAAGCATTATCTTTCTCTCCCTACATACATTTCTGTGTCAAAATATCTGCTCGGAGATTTCAAGCTCTCTGATATCACAATCACACAGATACGAACGATTCTAATGTGTTGTTTATTGTTGTGTGCCCACTGGATAATTGCAACCTCCGCTGCCTTGTGGATCGACATCAATTACTAGCATTGACATCATTCCTCCTCTTGCCCATTGTGAGTGGAACCAACATCTATAAGTAGACTCTTCATTGTTCACTCCTGATCCTCCCTCATGGCAATTTGTCCTATTATCTCCAATCCCATTGAGTTCAAGTACCAGTCAAGGGCAACCAAAGTTAAATATTTACTGTGGCATTCTAATTTCTGGCATCTAGTTGCCAGCTGAGAAATTATCCCCCACCCTCATGCCGCACTAGCAGCACTAGCAGCATTAGGATTAACAGCTACTCAGGCTGCTCCAGACCTTCTCGATCCATCATATGACTTTTAACCCCAATCAACCTAGTCTGTGTATCTGTTACATTTTGATAACTCTGTCCAATATTGGAGCGCAGACTGCAACCATTATGCAAATGTGAATGGCATCCTCAGTGCACTCCTGCAACCGTCGATACACAGCTTCGAGAAAGATCGTAATTTTGATGATTCAAATGTATGAGGGAAAGCCATTCAATCCGATTTTAAATAGATGATAGAGGTTGATGGTCAATTAGCAATTGAAATGCGTACAGATTGCAAACCAAATCTATACTCATCCATTTTCAAATGAATTACAGTACTGGTGAATCTTTTCAGTAGTATTGTGATCAGCGATATCACTATGGACTATGTCTGGTAGAAGTTCTATATTCTCTTAAATTCCCAACAAATGCCAAATGGCGAAACCCTATCTTGATGCTTGATCGCACCCAGCAGGCTGATATTATTACCAACATCACTTCCCACCTACTATTGTTAGAAACCGCTCTCCGCAGTACAACAGGCCTTGCACCATATTACATATAATTTGTCTTAATGAAGAGTTGGGGCCGGACACTATATTTCAAGAATGATGATATGAAGAGTGATAGTTTAGGTTAAATAAGATAGGGCGTCGCGTGCCATGGATGTGGAGAGATGTGACATATTAACCGGAATCATCAACACACTGATAAGTGGGCGTCTGAAACTGCAGAGAAGCAGTGCACAGTTGATGTAAATTGGGTTTGAACTGCATTGAATGGGGCAGTCAATTCTGAGAGATTTTTCTGTGCAGTAATCAAACTGAATTCAGTCCTTGAGGACGTAGTGATTATAGTCAATGTGGCTGCACTTTAGCAACCTCTGGACAACTGAATCCTTGACACCAGCACAAAAAGAATCATCATGGGAAATTGTCACATCATTGAGTCCTTCCATCCCATTGCAATATCGAAGCGTCTAGGGAACATGTTACAAAATGTCGTCATTGATGCTGAATACTCTGGTAGGATCTCGCTCTACTGTCACTGACCATGTGTAAAGTCAGTATACAATGTGCTTCAGCATGTCCCCTATGTGTCTCCTTGTGGTTCAAATAACCATCTCAGTATTATCCAGTTGATGTGGAATGGAGTGATCATTGAGTGCAATTTGGAAAGAGCAATTGGAAGTCTTGGTTTAGTACTTCTCTACCAAGCACTATTGATCGACAGTCTATTCATTCTGGGAACCCCTACTTTCAGATTGACATCAGCAGCGTTGGTGGTGTTGTACGGTGTCCGGTGTCCTGAATCTCTCTATTGACCTCAACTCACTGACTCTCGCTAAGTCTAATTGACACGTACACAAGAACTAAAGTACATGGGGCTCCACCGCGCTCAACCCTAAACCAGCCCACTTGATGACCGCACTCAAATCCGTCCCCACACTCCTCCAGGGCGGTATCACGACCGTAGTGCTAAACTCCAATGAAAACAAAGATAGAGGTTGCCTGAAGCTCCTCCCAAACAATCAAGCCCAGAATTCCTTCGAAACAATCAGCCATGCCTGGAGCTCCTCCGAAACAATCAACCTTGCCTGGAGCTCCTATCCTCTTGCTCGATATGTCTTTCCTGTAACCTTCACATCCAGCCGGAATAACCCTCCAATCTGGCGTGCTACGCCCACAAGATTTCCTTGACCTCGACCTTGACCTTGACCTCGAGCACTGTCTGTCAGCGATTTATCGTATATCTTGATTCCATAGCAATTGACCGGCACAATCTGCAACCCCCGATCCATAAGCTGTGATTCTGACAGCGAGTTGTGTGCTCCTTCGATATGCAAGAGGTTTCTCACAACAACCTCATGATTTCTGCGGTATCCTGGCAGCCGAAGCCTTACTCGCACGTCTCCATATCCATTAGCCTTGCCTGCGACCCTTCCAGCAACGTCACAAATCTCCCACTCTTGAAGTCCATACCATCAAACTTCTTAATTGAGATCGCTGTCGATTCGGCCATCTTGTCGTCCATACACTTGCCGAGTCTGTCTGTCTGTACTCCTCTGAGACTGTGTCGATGATGCCGCAATTCGATTCGAGTTCGTCAAATCAGCGAAGTGCCCGGACTCATAACCTGTTGCATGGTGTCCGGTGTCCTGAATCTCTCTATTGACCTAAACTCACTGACTCTCTCTAAGTCTAATTGACACATACACAAGAACTAAAGTGCATGCAGCTCCGCCGCGCTAAACCCTAAACCAGCCCACGTAATGACTGCACTCAAATCCGTCCCCACAGGTGGGGTATGAGATACTGAATCAGATGGAGAATTCAGCGATATTCTCTGCTATTTGGCAGATCATTGACACGAGAGATATCTGTGTCAGGCATTGTCATGTAGGTTGTCACTCTCTGGCAGCAATCCAGTAGCTCACATATACAGTAACAGGCAACCAGTTAAACGCGTCGAGCCGATCGGCACGGTTTTGTTAGGCATGGACAATTGGAACAATGATCCGGAAGCTGCTCCACCCCATCTCTGCAGTGGATACAGCCTAGACTTGGCTTGTTGGGCTGATTCACTCTAATGTGATCGGGCCAATGCTTACTCAGACAATGAGACACCATCAGTGTATTATTATATTCACCAATAACTAGTTTTAGCAATGGGTTTGGGTAACCTGCCAGGGGTCCGGGTTGGAATCAGGAATACTGTTCTGTTCAGTTCCAGACCCATCTACAAACCTGGCCTGCTGCTACATGGCGGTCCAAACCTGGACCTGTGCCTATAAACCAGCGTGTTCAGCTGGGTTTGGCCAGACCCGTCGGGTCCAATCTGCGGTTGTGCTATTTGGGTTGTTCGATTCATGGTGGCACTCAGATATCCTACCGTTAATCGCAAAATATTAAATCTCATATGTCATTGCTTTTTTGGATGGACTGGCTGCCCTTATGATCAAGAATCAGAGAGACACACTCTCTGCCCTATCCTGGAAATGAGTGACAATGGAGGGTAAACTATGTGTGGTCTCGCATCTTGGGCAATCTGAGCAGTAATCGATTACAAGCAGGCAAAAACGAGGTATTGCCCGCCTTTATAGCCGAAAAAGGATGCGATACGCTCCCTGCCGCATGTTGAAAATCAATGTCAATGGAGCGTCAACGACGTAAGGTCTTGCATCGTGGGTAATGTTGGTGGCACTTCATCAGAGACCTTCATTAAGGATGTGTTGGCTGCCTCCCTAGGCAGATAAGCAAGGGACATTCCCGCGACAGCCTCCTGGACAGTAACAACTTATTTCATTTACAATGCTACAACAAAGAGTTAATGAGGGTTTTAGCCTAGAAAAGTAGTCACAACATCATATATGAACAATATCTGACACATCGTGCTATGATTACCCATTATCAATGGCCAACAATCGTGGAAGCTCTGCTGACGCTCATTGTGATGATGGGGCAGGAAGTGTCTCGCTATCTCTTCTTCCCAAAATGGTGGCCAATACTGTGATGATGTATAGTAATGACCAAATCCCTTCTAAATTACATGACATACAAAACCCATATTCGATGACGCTCTGTTGATGCTTATTATCAGAATGGGGCAGGGAGTGTGTCACTCTGGCTTTTGCCGATACAGCCAGCCAATACCTTATTTATGACTGCTTGCAACCAATCACCACTCAGATTACCCATGATGCACAACCAAAAATTGTTCAGGCTGCGTTAATGCTAATTTTGCCTGGGGCGTATCCACAATATGCTATCATTCAATTTGGCATAGTATAGCATTATTGGTATTTTAGCAGCCTTTGTACCATCTTTATATACTTTCTCATTCTTCAATGCATTGTTCTGTAATAATACAGATCAATATATCCTATAAAATAGACATCAAAGCGTCAACTAATTGGAGATAATACTACACTGAAAAATCCCGTTGTATTGCATCATTGCTCGTCTTCACTGTCCGGTTCGCTCAATAGGCTGCTCTCATCAGCAAAATGGATGTCAGCTGCATTACCACTCAGCAGATAGTGTTCTAACCAGTGGATGGGTCTTCAGCAGTCAGCATATCTGGGTGGGAGACTTTATTGTGCTTGCAATCCTTGGAATATTCATCATGATTGAAAAGTTGAGCGCATGGAACAGCAGTATCTATATACAGCTAGCTGGGTGGCACCACGTCAATTTGGGAATCGTGAGCTGCCTAAATGTCACTGGGTGACGGAGATGGCGTTCCGGGCAGACACGGTGTCGGTTCCAGTGTCGGCTGTCATGGTTGGTTAGGTGGAGGTGTATTCATTCCTTTGCATGTCCAGCGTGTCTGGAGATTGACTGCTGTGCCGTTTGGGCAAGGAAGACCGCCGTCCGTTTGATTTTCCCGAAGCATGGCGAGGTTGCTTACCATCGCAGCCTTCATATTATTATACCCAGAAAACTCCACTCCACGCTTAGTCTCTTATCGAACCGCGACTCGAGGATTTTTCATTAGGTGTTGCGTTTTCTCTAGTGCGGCATGCAAAAACTCTCTGTTGGCCATTTTGGACAGATTTATAGGAACGTGCATGTCAAACTGTTCTAGCTGTACCCGACCTCTTTGCCATACCATGATTGCAGACATATTAAAAACCTACAGGAAATTATTTGCTGCATCTACATATCAGATTCGGCAATTACCTCTACCATATATACTTTGGTAGCATCCTCTATGGTGGTTAAAGGGCCACTCTCAGTGCCGCTTATCACTAAATTAAACCGCTAATATCCCAGAGCAGACAACATCATGATGTTGGATTTCGCGGACAGTGCGGACAAATATCTTCATCGACCATGGAGGTTCCCCATTATGGGCGGCTCTGAAATGGTCACACAGCTCTCTATGTACACGAGCAGTATGCTATATCATTAGTTAACAGCAGTCTACTTCGATACAGATATACTCACATCCGATTGCGTGCTACATTTTATTCTTGCAATTTCCCGGTGTTTGGACCATTTTCAACAGTGCCACCAGGGTTATACTTTCGGTGCCTGCATTTCCAGTATTGCGGTGGACTGAGTGCTGGCTGCATTGTAGTTGTGTCTCAGCGGGTGACGTATTGGATGAAGCGCCTGTCGTTCTGCTTGATTCCGATCAACTCATACCTTGCTGTGCTGTTTGTGGAGCCATCATTTGCTGGTGTGGAAGTGAAGAGGAAAGCAATGACGAAAAGAGGTGGGAAGTCCTGAGGAAGATGATAACAAAAAGAAGTGGGAAGTCCTGAGGAATATATAGTTAGGCTCAAGTCAAAATGGAATGAGTAACAGCCATCTTGCACATTTTACACAGGATGGATCCTGGTGAGTATAGGTGCAGATTGCACGGGCTTCCAACCGTCCTGCGATTTTCATCAAGTCAGTCAGATGTTGTGTGTTTGTTTCCAGGGATCTGTCTATCTGAATGATTGCCAGAATCGCGTGTATGTGAGATATATACAGCACCTTTGCTGGCAGAAAGGACATCTGCTGGGATATGTCTCAAGGAATCCCAGGGATCTTACATTCAACAGGCTGAAGATTATGTAATGATGTATGGTTCGCCCTGCTATTCCCAATGTAGTGATAGTCAACATGCAGATTTTGCTTTGTTCAAGTCAATTAAGCGTACCAACTGCGACATAAAAGACCCAGCTTGCTGCCATGTGGTCCATATCTTGCCACAACCAACATCTCACGAATCAACATTGTCAACACAAAACACAATGGTCAATGCTCTGAAAATGAAAGATTTGCCACTATGTGCTGGCACATATGGCAACTCAACAAAGCGCTCCACACGACAATGTCATCAAGCAAATGAAAGCAATAGCAGCTTGGAGGCAGAAAGAGTCCGAGCCCTCATCAGCAAAATGGGAATTGGTCCGGAAGCAACATGCAATCCTCCCAGATACTCTGGGCGATCTCACTTGTGCTTCTAAGTACTTCTGGACGCTCCCGGACCCCCCTGAAGCTACACAATGTGCTCTCAGCCTCTGCGAGAGCAATCTCAGGTGCTCCTGAAAGCACCTGCAGTTATGGAGGCGCATTCGGAATGCTACGAGATTTGACTGATAGGATAGTCATATTTTGGAGCTCCTGAGACCTCTGTGTAGGTCTGCAGGAGACTTCGAGAGCAGCCGAGACCGCTGCACTGCAATGCGAGAAACTTGGTTCTCTATTCACACCACAGTGGTTTTTACACAACCACAAGGCATTTCATCTTATTATATTCGTCTTTGTTACAGTGACAAGATTCACTACATCATAATATGGTATGCATTATTTAAGCCTCTGTATATATCTACATACGGTCAATCTGGCCACAGATGGTAGTAGAGCATACTCGGAGGTGAACCTTAACACGCCCATTGAGGGAACTTAGAGGGACATGCCGATTGGGAGAACTTAGAGATGCACCATTTGGAGGCAGTTGTAGTGAAACGATGGAGCTAGAAGGCAGAGAGCCCACCATAAACATTCCACCACACTGCTCGCCACATCCAAATGCAATTCATGAGGGGGAGCAGTTTCGGTTCTCCGAGCGTATGAATCAGTTGAGAAGATATGATACTACCCGGCATTGAGGATCCACAACATCTCCGACAGAGCAAGTGAGACCAAAAGTTGGGCATGATAGAATGTCTATTTTCATCGTATGATAACATAAGATGGGAATTGGATGATGTATATCTACTCTGGGGTCTGCCGAATATATAATCCCCATCACTCTATCAACCTCTGTTACCCCTATATTTCCGTAAACCCGCCGTCGCTCCTTCAGGATTTACTTGGAGGCTGTGATTGAGCGAGTTTGGAGATGCGCTTGCAAGCTGTGATGAGGCAAGTTTGGAAATGCACTTGGAGGCTGTGATTGTGCAAACTTGGAGGCCGTAATCGAGCGTATTTGGAGACAAACTTGGAGGCCATGATCGAGTGAACTTAGAGATTCACTCCGAGATCGTGATCAAGCGAGTCATGAAATGCCCTGGCAGGCCATGATGTTCCAAACTTGGGGGCCATGATCGAGCAAGTTTGGAGGCTGTAATTGTGAGAGTTTAGAGAAACACTCGCAGGTTGTGATCGAGCGAGTTTGGAGATGTACTTAGAGGCTGTGATTGAGCGAGATTGGAGGAGTACAAGGAGGAGGCCAATCTGGAGGGGGTAGTTCGGGAGGGTGGCACGACGGGAGCTGCGACACTATTCATTGGTTACCTCGTAATTGTGGGAACGTAGAGAATTGAGTACAACATGGTCTGCCAAGAGATGATAGCCTGGCTGGGAGATGGAGACAGTTGATCCTGTGATGATGTAGTAGGCAGTGTATGCTGTACTCAGTGTTAACTCTTGACCATGGCATGGAGAGATAGAAAGCGATAACTTAACATTGTGTTCTTACGTGATGGTAGAGTTGAGGGCGAGAAAGAGAGATATGAGAGGAGATGGGGGAAATCATCATGAGAAACTGGGAGTTAAAGAGAATTTCATGTGCAAGCCAATTTACCATCCCCGATACAGGAGGTACAAGTCCTGATCCGGCATGTATCTACACCCCTATGAGGACTTATAAACCCAATCAGGCAAGTTGTTCCCCTGACTTCTCATATCCCGTTGTATCGTACACATCATTCTCATCTTCATCTCCCATCTCTCTCTTTCTTGTCCACAACTCCACCATCATTGCAGAACACAAAGTTAAGCCATCCCTCTGTATCTCACCATGTCATGATCATGAGTAGACACCAAGTACAGTATACACCAAGTACCTACATACACCAAGTACAGCATACACGCAGTACAGCATACACCAAGTACAGCATACACCGAAGATTGTTTGTGTTCCCTGCATTCTCATGGTTACGAGTTGACCCCTGAATTCGGTTTCAACTTCCAGTGTGCCTCCCTACACAATCGACCGCCATCAGCCAGCTCTCCATGAGAGCTCAATGGTAAAGTCACCTTGCCACATTCTCACGGTTGTGAGTTGACTAACTGATGAATACAGTCTCAGCAGCCGGCACGCTGTCCATCGACCGCCTCTAAGTACTCATTCAAACTCACTCAATCACAGCCTCCAATTGCATTTCCATACTCGCTCGATCACAGCCTCCAAGTTTGTCTCTAAACTCGCATGATTACGGCCTGCAAACTCGCTCGATTACCGCCTCCAAGTTTGCACTATCATAGCCTCCAAGTGTATCTCCATACTCGCTCGATAACGATCCTGGAGTGCATCTCTAAGTTCACTCAATCGCCGCCTTCAAGTCCATCTCCGAGTTCACTCAATGTTGGTCTTGAATTGCTTCTCCAAACTCGGTCCATCACGGCCTCAAAGTGCATATGTGAGTTCAATCGACCACGGCCTCCAAGTGCATCTCTGAACTCGCTCGATTACAGCCTCCCAGTGCATCTCTGAATTCACTCAATCTTGATCTCCAATTGCATCTCCAAACCCGCTCGATCATGGCCTCGGAGTGAATCTCTGAGTTCACTCAATCGTTATATTCAGGCGCACTTTGAATTGCTCTCAGGCACCGTCTGCAGCCAGTCGAGATATACCGTGTGTAGATGGGTACCTATATGGATACATAGATACCCAGATGAGAATACAAAGTGAATACGTGACTTTTAAAAATCGTTGAACGATATATAGTAGCTATAATTTCCAGGCGCACCAGCAGTGTTCCCAAAGAAAATGTTGTTTTTCCCAAACTGCTCTACTGTGATTTGAGGTGCTCCAAGAAATGTCGCTGGCACTCCCAGGTGCTCCCAGGCTTGCTGTCGGCGCTCCCAGCCTAGGCGCCAGTACTTCCAGTTACTCTGAAGGCTGGCAGAAATGCCATCCTAGGGTCTGATACTCTCCTGAAATTGATGCATCTAAGTTTATACTCCACATCCTCTCAGATACTCCTGAAGGCTTCCAGTGACTAAAATATATTTTGCTAATGCTGGGAGCATTGCACAGCTTGCAAACCAAAATCAACCTTGTGGCGGGGAAACGATGTGAAATACACATCATAAGTAATGATAAGAAAGAGCAATGAATCGAGGCTTCTGTGGATAGAGAGACTGCAGTGGGAAGAAAGCAAGTTGATGACGCAGAGACAGCAATTAAGCAGGAGCAAGACGATATGAAAAATGCTGAAAACACGGGATTGACAACAACAAAGCCTGAAACAACATTTGAGGAGATGTCGAACAACATTGGTGACAGTCTGAGCAACCTTGCATGATTCAAGGATGCCGAGGATGGGGATGACGACGATGATGACAAAGAAGATCCTCTGCTGGATCAGCTGAGCGAAGATGACGAACCCAGCTGAGTGATGGGCACAATATCGAAAATGGTACAGCATAGGCTGAAGGGTATTTGGACATATCAGAGGAACGTAGATGGATTGACACACCCACGCAGCAGAGACGCGGCCGACTCCTTCTGTGAGAGAGACATGATGTATGGGATGATCCAATTGAGGGTTACTGGTGTTGTTCAAACGTGACCGGCAGAGGATGCATCCCCTTCGGGACCAACAAAAGTTGGTGAGCCTATGGAGCCTCCTGAGAGTGTCCCTGGAATATTGCAAATACCGCGATTGACTTCTCAACCAGGATGTAGTCATATGAGAGGAGGTTCCAGGAAACCACACACATGCAAATGCATTCCGTCTCTCCTGCTGGACGGGATGACTGATTCGTCACCCATTGAGAAATCAAAGCCTGTTGAACCCGAATGCTGTCACCCCAGCAAATTGCGTTCCAAGCTAAACACCATTTTGAAATCAGATTCAGACAAAGAAATGGTGATGGCTCCTTCGTTGTGGGAGCAGTGAATAGATAAAATGCTATTTTCGACAATGTATCTCTCAGAAAAGTACTTCATGTACCAATTTTGCTACTTGTCAATATTTACTTCATCTCAGAGTTTAAATTGTATGACATGATAATACGACGGTGCATGTGGAAGGGTCAGATGGGCCATGCTGATGTTGGACATTCCAAATCCCATTTACTGCCGACCAATGAATGTGATATTGTCCTGCCAGTTACAGTTAAGTCAGAAAACTAAAACTTAATTACACACAAAACTCCCAGACAAAATGTTAGTCAGTGCCATCACACAAGATACAGATTGAGTGGTTAAAGAATGACACAAACCAGGATGAATGACGACCGTCATGCTCCATTCCATTATATATCGAACTGCATAACTCTCTTCACTGACCTGGTCCAGAGAGTTGAGATTTGGAAAATGGCTTCTGGTAAGTCATCAAAGTTGCGGAGAATGAGCTGGATGAGGACAGATGAGGAAGTCGGGCTACATATATCAAAAGCTACTGTACGGATCTCTATGCAATTAATTGTGGGCCGAAAGCACTGTAATGTGATTGGCCAAGGTGATTTATCACCCTGATGATGTGTCTAGCGATGGATGAGATATTGAAATGCATCATAGGTTTCATATGCAAATGTTTGTATATGGAAACGATGTAGTGGGTATCAGTGAACACTGTATGGATTTGAACATACAATTGTCCAGGATCCATTGACAATTGGTATTTCATTGAGATGGGCATCAACGGAGCGTCAACAATTTCTGGTCTTACATTATTAGAAAACAATGTGTTTGTTGTCCGGTGGCGTGTGCTCGAGTAGTCGAGTGTGTGCGGGCGTATGCGAAGGTGTGTCTATTGTATCGTGTAACGAGACATGTCGCATCGACATAAGGTCAATCGATGACTAATGGTGCTAACTACAAAAGAGGCAAGTTACATCATAGTCCTTGGCATAGTGATATCCGTACTTCCAATCAGCTCAACAGTGTTGCATAGTTATCTCCTTCCTAAATGATTGTAATGGCTGTTTTTTGAGGAAAAACAAAGTTACATGCTGATTGCACTACCCTGGAAATGAGTGTCAACGATTTTTGGTCTTGTGAGTCTGATCATCAACCCACGACTTGGTCCCTGTGACACATATTCATTGTATTGGCCACCTTTACAGCGAACAATGCTGGTGACGACATAGCTACCATCTCATAAACATATAAGTCAATGGTGCATCAGCGATGTTTGTTGTTACATTGTCGATACTCCAACTGTTATGCGACAATATTCAGCTATAATCGATGTGTTAACCACCTTTATGGGCAAAAATGGGACTCACCATATGGCTACCATCTCCTGAATATAAGCGTTATCAGAGCGTCAACGATGTTTGGTCAGGCATCTTGCAAGATCAATGCGCAATGCAACTACATCAATCCAGAATCATAGAATTGGCCACCTTTATAGGCAAAAATTTAACGGAAGCCATTGCTACAACCTCCTGAAAATGGGCGTCAACAGAGCGTCAATGATTCTTGGTCGGGCATCTTGGATAATCTGAGTGCTATGGAACAGCATTGACCCACAATCAACCTATCAGCTACATTTATAGACAAAAATGCTCCAGATGATATCGCAGCCCCCTCCTACGATTGAGTGCCCACAGAGTGTGAAAAATCTTTGTGTGGTCTCAGTATGCTACACAGCAGTGAAATGCGTTGCATTGTTGCAAAATTGAGTTTTATGCAGTCAGTTGTTTCAATATGTCCTTCAATACAACATCACAACGGTGTATGCCATGTCTTACAAATTTGACTCTTTTTGCTTCCAGCTCTAAGGTCAATATTGAACAACCTGCATTCTCCTTTACCATAAGGTATCTTGATGCAGTCCCTTGACATGTATTACCCAGCTTGCAAATTCTTACCACCATGTGGGATTCAAAATCTTTCACTACCTCATTCCTGGAGGATAAAATATCTTCTAAAAATGAATGTGTCTTTATTCATAATTTGAGCGATCTTACTTTACAAATCATCTTCGATGCTTGGTGGGCTTCCATAAATGTAGGTTCGGAACAATCTATTGGTTGTAATAATTATTGAAATGCTGCTACGTGGGGATTTTATTTGCACTGCGGCATTGAGGAGACCAGCAGTCTTGGAATGATATGTATTGTTTGTCATCAAGTTCTGTGCCATTCATCAGAACATATGACCAGCTCAATGGCGAAACAAATGCTGGCAAAAGCTCACATCGCGAAGTTAAACAAATTAACCGAATCAGATGTTAATAAACTGACTAGTTCGATGGTTAACACAACAGCTTTGGCTATTCTGGAGATTCCAGGAAGTGGAAGAATTCCAATAGTAAGTTCACACAAGAAATTCATATTTGACAGCCAGGTTTGATCCATACTGACTGAATTGACAGACACAATGCACCAAACTGGCGGATAGAGAATTTGAAATATTCAAATTTCCCCAAGACATCTGGAATCGCTATCTCATGTTAGGATTTGTTTCCGCAAATATACCATTCAACACGATATAAAATCTGGGGCTACCATGGTCATCAAATGCATTACGAAGTGACCTGGTGCTGCTATCCGCGACAACCCTTAGCAACATTTCGCGGAGGGAATACCAACTAACCATGGATGCAGTTAAGATGCAATTACTGTCATGAAATCTGGTTAGTTTAGCTTTGGACTGATGGAAATCAACGAACAAATTAGCCAGAACGTCGGTTATTGCTTACTATGTGGATCAAAATTAGGCTTTGAGAGAAGTATAACTCGCTTTCGATGAGGTTGATCACCTATTCTTTTCCATTTTCAACAGCAACGTAAGGATGATATGTCAAGGGCCAACATACTGGAGCAAGGCTAGCCGTACATTTGAAGGAAGTTCTCGATCGTGTTGAGCTTACTGATGGCTCTTTGCTAGGAATTACCACTTATGATACTAACTCCAATTTATTAATAACTCGGGAGCGGCAATCAACCCTTGAGGACTCTGGAATCAAGTGGCCTGCATTGGGGAACCACATACCATGGATGGCACACGTCATACTGCTGGCTTTGGGTGTATTCATGAGCAGTCTGGGTGTAAACGGCTGCACCAAGTCTTGGGAAGCGCAAGAGTGTGATCAGCAATTTGGACTGAATGAATGAATAGACATTGGGGAGAGTCAAACACTTCGAACAGAGGGCAATGCTGTAATCAACAAAGTGTCAGCTATGAGACCAGGTTTAGCGAAGATAATTGAGAAAGTACATATATTACGATATTTTGAAAGTCCTAAAACTGACCTTTATATAGCAGAGAATGCTTGCTATGTTGATTACACTGACATCTGGTCGTCGAAACGTGTTCATTGACTGACAAACAGCCAATGTCCACATCGCGGTACTACCCCCAATGGATGTGAAGCGACATTGGTATTGGACTCAGGAGTTGCTTGAGCAAGCCTCCCGATTATGAGAATCCACCCGCGTGTGCCTCCAATATCCATATTACAGCCAGTACTGGCAACTGTTCCCAACACAGGATGAATGGACCGTCATGCATTACATCATGGAAGTTTTGAGACCATTACGAGACTTGACCCTGAGCATGACGAAGAGACATACAGTCACATTGCATCACGTTATCACAGTCTACAATTACATTGGGTGATCGCAGGGATGATGTTATGCGATCTTTGGCTATGAAGAAGACTCAATGGAAGGAAGATTTGTGCTTCGCCATGAAGTCAGCACAACTGATGCTGTCCAAATATTATGCTGAAGGGACTCCAACGACAGGTATGCTACTGATTTCTACACATATCCCCATTGCGTTCCGGATATTCCAATCGTATAGGAACTGGGACAATGGAATGGATATTAATCCTGAGGATGAGACATCCTATACTACTGAATACCATGAGACATTTCTGCAGTATGTGGAGATTGAATACAGTACCAAATATTGAGGTGTGACAGTGATTAAACCCAAGAGCATACCGAGCAACAATCTCTTCCCCTCCACAACGGCTGTAGGATCCGGTCAGTCTTCCTGTGATCCATATGCGCTGTCCAGCAATACTGAAGAATACTCAACACCTAACAATGAGGCCGAAATGACACCCGGACAAAGCGATCGCGTATCACGCATATTGACTATCGCCAGGCTCTATTTGAATTCATCGCCTGAAGTACCAAAGCACTGGGGGCAAATTAGTCAAAATCACAACGCTTCCCACTCTGATCAAATGGAGATTAGCAGTACATTTTGGATACCTGACATAACCGACTGGTGGCGTCAACAAGAGGAAACGTACTAAAAGTACGCTGACCTATCCAATGTGGCACACGACATATTCTCTATCATACAGCATGGTGTCAGAGTGGAGGCAGGTTTTTCCCTTCGTGCAGATGTGATCGGCTGGAGAGAGTCTTACACCACAGGCGGCACCGTTTCGGGAAGAGTTGTTTTATGCCAGTTTCCTCGAGCAAATAACCGGATCTTCGCAGCCAATGACCCAGCATCAGGTACAATGAACACAGAAAATGACTCCAAAATAAAGAAAGAGGCATAGGAAAGAAACTTGCACAGAATGGCCAAGGTCCACGACCACAACTTTTGGAGATGTGGTAGGCCCGCCAATATCTCCATGCTACACAGAAGAAATCTCGCACTCAAAGCAAGCAGATGAAAGCCATGGGATACATTTCAGATACGGAAGAGATCATCAAATCATCCTGGTCACTCTTTCAACATGATGGTGCGGCTGCATTTAAATTGTCAGAAAGATCTCCTTTGCCATCAGCTTTGTCTGCAAAGAACGTCCCTGGAGAATGAACTGAAGTATTCAATGCCTGCCAAACCCAATGGATCGCCCGTCTTCCAGTCGAAAGTCATGATGACAGCGCACCTGAAAGCATTTCGCACACAGATTATTACCGTAACTGGAATGGCGACTTGTATAATCCAAATGACAGCGAAGATGATTGTGAGGCAGATGTTGAATCTGATATTGAGCCAGACAATGCCAATGAGAATCCCGAAAGAACAGGGCAGTGGAAAGTGAGGGCCGCACCGAACATTGCAGGATTGATTCGGCCAACAAGGAGGTCAAGATGGCAGGCTGGAAGTTATTGTTGACAGTCAATGCAATGGAAACAAGGAGGAATCAGGGTTTTAAGAAAAGTAGGAAAGAATTGGACAATCTTTGACCAGCTTCATTAAATAGCTTCCCCAGGAGTTTCAGTCAGAAATATATCATGGGTGAATCGTGATCATTGGCTTGTGAATATAGGTTAATAAATAGATATATAGGAGGTGAAAAGTATTGTTTGGCAAGATATATAAATTTCAATAGTATGAGAGCAAAAAGTTCAAGAATGTTACTGCGCATGGCTTTTTCATTGGGCCGATTCTGAATCTCTCAGAAAGACAACCAATAAGTTCAAATCAATATGGAAACAATTATCGGTGGCAGCAGATGTTGAATGGAGAATACATGACAATGGGGTTCAAGGGAGGGTTAACGAATCTTGGTGGTGCAATTCCGGTAATTGAACAGTCTTTTTCGTCTCAGTGATGCATAAGCAACACATTGGTGGCTTTTATTAGCAAATGAGACTACCACACGGTCCCGGCCCCATTCTGAGAATGAGTTTCAATGGAGCATCAAGAATTTTATCCTTTGTATCTTGTGTAATCGAGCTTCCAATTGGTGGCAGACATCCATTGATGAGATATTGGCAGCCTTTAGGAGCAAAAACGACAGCGACATGCTCCCTGCTGCATCTTGAAAATGAGTGTCAATTGAGATTCAACCGTGTATGCAATTGACTATTTAGTAATCAAGGCATCGTGCGGATGTTGGAGCACATCACAGAATTATTGCCTGCCTTGATTGGCACAAATACAATATTTGAAAGGAAAAACAGGGATTCCAAATTAAATGATATTGCAAGCTGCAAAACATCCAAAAACATCTTGTTGGTTCTTGATTACACGATGTTGATAAGATACTATTATGAAACTGCAAAAATAAGAGCGTTCTGTGAATCTATAGAGGGACCTGCTGGGCGACCCACTGACAACCCGCCCAGTTCAGACGTCTTGGAAGACTACCATCGAACTCTACCTGAGTTGACGGTTTGGGTATTTTGATAACATGGACGGCCAATTTCACAACGAGTCTGTTTGGACCACAATCTGGACCCAACGTAACAGTCCGGAACCGTTGATATCACCACCATTGACCACTGGACATATACCAAACTCCGCTTAGAATTGTCACAGTTAGAGGCTGCTCAGAATATGAAGCAATATGATGCAAGGATAGAGAAGCCATAATGGAAGTTGAAATTATGCCGAATCAGAGTTGGTGGTGGAGGAGTGTATGCCAGATGGGACAAGTTGCTTGACTATCTGGCACAGGAGGGCATCACTTGGGAAGTATCAGCAAGCACTTACAGGAGTAGAATGGGGTATTGCAGGGATGCAATTGAACAATAATGGACTCTGATCAGTCCATCTTGAAGCATGGTGGAATGCCCAATAACCTCGGGGCGGAGGCTGGTGCCACAGCAGCCTATGTCAAAATCAGAATACGAACAAGAGCTCTTCTGAACTTAACTCCCTGTGAGAGGTGGCCTTGAATGTAGCCTGATATCTAACATGTTTGAGCATTTTGTAGTTTCCCATTACTGTGGGTCCATGGAGATCTCTGAACAACTGTTGATATTTATATGTACCAATGTGTCCATGTTGGATAATAGATACAGACATCGACAAAGTACTGAGTCATGGATGTCTCTCCAGGATGACTCTTTATTGTCTGGAATATGCAATGTAACATGTATATTCTGTACCACCAGTTGTGGAGATCTCAACCATCAAAACTCATGTTGGAGCCAGTTAGCCAGCTCCTGAGTGTTAAGCCTGCTCATCTGTACCCTCAGCAGCAGCTCTCAAAGAGTAAGCATTCACCAATTAATCCAAGTGATGACTTAGCTGATGGTGTATCACCACCTCTAGATAGTCTGGAGGCAGACTGAGTAGTAAAAGCTGTATAGAGGGCTCTTCAATCGACTGCTCTGGCCACATCATCTCAATCTCATGGTGGAAGTAGTGTGTACAGCATGGCAAAGATAATCGAGCCTGGCCCAACGACTTACCGTGCAGCATTGAGCTGTGAGTATGCTGCATGATGGAAGGAAGTGATTGGCGAAGAAGTGTCATCAATGGAGAGCTGTAGAGCATGTGCTTTTGTTGAGAGGGCCCCAGAAGAAGCTAGTATGATCAAGAGCTGCTGGGTAATGGGCAGCAAGTACCTAGTCGACCGTCAGACTCACAAATGGAAGGTACGCCTAGTTGTTTAAGGTGCACAGCAACAGCTAGAAGATTATATTGGTATCACCTCTCCAGTCCATAATTGAACATCGGTTCCACTTGTGCTCTGCCTTGCAGCCAGGCCTGACCTCGTGATTACTATACTCAGTATTCTGACTTTCTGACCATGGTGGCCTGTGCATCAGACAGTCTCTATGTGCCTGCCTGACAATGAGTGGCCTATTGAAAGCAATGGGTCCGGGTAACCTGTTAGCGGTTATGATTTGCATTGCAAAAACTGCTTAGTTTGGACCGAAACCCATTTAAACCCCTGGGACACAACCTCTTGGCCGGTCAAACTGGTACATGGAACCATTACCTGATGGGTTTCGCTCTGTTTTGCTGGGCCTGTTGGTTCCAATCTCGGGTTCTGCTTTTCGGGTTTGTCTATTTCTGATCACATTCAAATATCACAGTGTCAATTACAAAATATTGTGTTTGGTACATGATTGTTGGTTTTTGATATATTGGCCTCCTTTAAAACCACAAACAGGAGCGACACAGTTTCTGCCCAATTGAGTAAGTGACCGTCAACTGAGCGTGAATGATTTTTGGTCTTGCATCTTGGGTAATCTGAGTGGCAATTGGTTGCAGACATTCATAGATGAGATATTGGCCACCTTGATTGGCAACAGAGACAGCAATACACTTTCTGCCGCATCTGGGCAATGAGCGTGAACACAGTGTCAATAATGATTGCTCTTGAATGCTGGTTAATTCAAGGGCGATGAGACTGTTACTGTCTACGTATGAAGTTTTGACCATTTCTACAGAGTAATATGCTCCTGTAAACTTCATTCTAGCTTAGCAAATCAAATTAGTTGTTACAGTCTGGGAGGCTGTCGTGGGGATATCTGTTGCTTATATGTCTATATAGGATGGCAACTCCTTGTTTATCGATGTCGGTGATGCAGCACTATGTAGATTACCCAAAATGCATGATGAACATTTATTGACGCTCTGTTGGCACTCATTTTCAGAATGGGGTAAGGAGTATGTCACATTCTCTGTTGACTATAAATACCGCCAATACTCTGATAATGAATGACAATACCCATATCATGTTTTAATCACCTGATTTCCAAGACCAAAAATTTTTGTCTCTCCATTGACACTTCTTTTGCCACAGGCATTTCTGCAATGTGCAATCATTATATTTCCTATAGCATGACATTAATGGTATTTCAGAAGCCTCATTATCGTCTTCAGGTATATTCTCCTTTATGACTACATTATTCTTTCATAACACACATAGATATATTCTTGAAAATATACTTTAAAGTATCCGCTATTTTTGGTCAATAGTATACACCAAAATCCCATTCATTTCAATCAATGCTCGTTTTCTCATGAAGTTGCGCTTCGTTGGCTGCTCGCATCTTCAATCTGCATGTCAGCTGGATTATCAGGCAGCAGATAGTGTACTAACGAGTGGATGTTCTTTCATTAGTCATCATATCTGGAATAAAATCTGTATCGTCCTTGCAATCCGTGGCATTGGCATCAAGATTGGACAATTGCACCTTGGGATTAAGATTGTGTATATTGACATAACCGGATGACACGCCTGCCACTTGGGATGCTTGGGATCCCTCATTGTCAATGGATGGCACAGGTGGCATTCCGTGCAGTGTTGCAGTCAGTTGTGGTGTCAGCTGTCTGCTTCAGTCTGGTGGAGGTGTACCCATTGACCTGCACCTTCATCATGTCTCCAGATTCTCTACCAGGCCACTTTGGGGATGAAGGTAACAGTTTGTTGATTTCACAAACCATACCTGGGTGTCTTTGTATTGTAGCCTGAACATATCTATATCCAGTAAAGTCAACGCCTGGATTCCTCTCATCCTGCACTTCAGTCCGGGTCTCTTGTTCAGGTATTGCATTTCTGCTATTGCTGCACACCAAATCCCTTCTTTATTTTGATCATATTCAACACAAGGCACATATCAGACTGTTTCAGCTTCACCTGATTGGTTTGCCTTCCTATAGTGGCAGGCATGTTGACAACCTTGAAGAAAATATTTGCTACTTCTAAAAGAAGATTTGGCTATTACCTCAGCCATACATGTTTTTATAGCCTCCTCTGTGGTGTTCAATGACTGGTTCCTCTACACATGGGGACGCTTATTACAAAGTATGTTCGGTACAATCCCAGATCTGACAACATCGTGATGTTCGATATTGCAGACAGTGTGGGCAAATGTCGTGGTCAATCATGGAGGTTTTCAATCAAGGGCAGCTATAAATTGGTCAAGTAGCTCACTATGTAAACCAGCTGAATATAGGATAGTTAGTTGATGGCCGTCAACCTCGATATGAATTTAGACACATCCAAACACATATTGCTTCCAACGCTTGCTGCGTTAGGTACAATGGACATTAGATGAATAAGTGCCCTTGGTCCTATTTTTGGTGGCTGCATTGGCAGCACCACGGTGGACTAACCAGCATCAGCATTGTTGATATATTCCAGTGGAGGGAGAATGTGATCAAGTGGCTGTCAGTCAGCTTGATTCAGAGTCACCCACACCTTGTTAAGATAATTGTAGAACCACAGTTGGCTTGTGTCAAAGAGTAGAGGTAGTTGATACTGAAATGAAGTGGAAAATCCTGAGAGATGTATATTTAGCTTCAAGTCAAAATGGAATGAGTAACTGCCAACATGCACATTCTACTCCAGATGAATTCTACAGTGTATAGCTACAGGTTGCAGATGTTTCCAACCGTCCCAAGATTTGCAGTATGTCAGTCAAATGTTTTCTGTTTGTATACAGCGATCCATAGAGGTGAATGACAGCTGACATCTCATGTTTGTAAGATATGAACACAAAAATCTTACATGGAAATGATGCCTGGTGATGTTTGTCTCAAGACATCCCCTGGATCATACATGAAACAGATGCTAAAAATCAGGTCATGTGGTACAGTTAGCATTACAATTGCAAATCTAGTGACAGTCAAACCACAAATTGTTCTTTGTTCAAGTTGATCAAACATACCAATCTTGACATACAAGATGCAGCTTGCCTCCATGTGATCCACATCTTGCAACATCTGACATCTTGCCAATCAACAAAGTCAACACAAACTACAATGGCCAATGGTAAGATAGTGAACCTTTCGCGACATCTGTTTGGCAAATACCTCCAATCGTCAAAGTAATCAACCTGACGATGCCATCAAGTGACTGAACACAAGTGCAACATGGAATCAGAATTGTTCTGGGCCATAGGAGCATTACGCAGCTTACAATCCAAAAAGTAGCTTGCAGCAGAGGGATGTAGTGTTAGCAACGGATCCGGGTAACCTACCAGCGGTTCGGTTTTGGACCGCAAAAACGGGTCTGTTCGATTCGAGACCCGTCTAGAAACCTGACCCGCTGACTCTTAGCGGGCCAAACCCGGATCTTGACCTGTGAACCATCATGTATCGCCAGGTTTGGCTAGAACTATCGGTTCCAATCTCCAGTTCCGGGTTTCGGGTTTCACATTCATGGTCGCATTCAGATATGTTACTGTTGATCGTAAAATATTGTCACCTGTATGTCACAGTCCATTTTCAATGTATTGGCCACCTAAATGATCAAATCAAAAAGTCACACCTGCCCTACCATATCCTGACAATGAGCGTCAATAGAGCGTCAACAATTTTGGGTCTTGCATCTTCGGTAATATGAGTGGCGCTTAATCACAAGCATCTATTCACAATGTAATGGCAGTCTGTATAGGCATATATGGACGGAATATTCCTGCCACATTCTCCGGGACAGTAACATCTCATGTCAGTTACTGAGATACAGCTAAGTATTTGTGAGCCTTTTAGCGTACAACAACAGTGAAAACCATGTATATAGACAATAACAGCCACCATTGCGCTGTAATTAACCATAATGGAAGGCCAACAATCGTTGACACTCCATTGACGCCCATTTTCATGATGGGGCAGGGAGCATTTCACTTTCTCTTTTGCCTATAAAGGCAGTCAATACTTCGTTTATGACTATGTGCAACCAATTGCCCACAAGATTACCTAATATACGTGACCAAGAATTGTTGACGCTCCATTGACGCTCATTTTCATGATGGGGCAGGCAGCGTGTTACTATCTCTTTTGCCTCTATGAGCAGCCATTACTATGTTTATGACTACGAGCAACCTATCGCCATGCAAATTACCCAAGATACATGACCAAGAATCGTTGATGCTCCGATGACGTTTATTTTCATGATGGGGCAGGGAGCATTTTACTGTCTCGTTTGCCTATAAAGGCAGCCAATACTTCGTTTATGACAATTCGCAACCTATCGCCCCCCAGACTACCCACCATACATGACCAAGAATTGTTGACGCTCCGTTGACGCTCATTTTGCGATGGGTGTATCCACATTATGCAATCATTCCTTTTGGCATAGTCCATCATTCACATCGATTTGGCAGCCTTTCTATCGTTTTCATTTAATTTCTTCTTGATCACTACATTGTTCTGTAATAATACATATAAATATATGCTTTAAAATATACTTTACAGTATCCGCGAATTCAGCATAATAATAATCACCAAAATGCCGTGCCATTCAATCAATGCCAGTCATCACTCCCAGGTTCGCTCAATAGACTGCTCTGGTCTTCAAAATAAATGTTAGCTGCATTACCACACAGCAGATAGTGTACTAACCAGTGGATGTTCCTTCATCAGGCAGCATATCTGGATCAAAATCTGTATCGTGCTCGCTATCCTGGGAAGATATATTGAGGGTAAATGATTCAGCACAGGGAAGAGATGTAGGTGAATACGCATATCCAGCCGACAAATTGTCGATTTCAAGACGTTGAGCTGCGGAGGTTTTACCAGTTGAGGTGGGTGGTGTTCCGGGCAGAGGTGGCATCGGCTCTGGAGTCTCCTGTCTGCGTTGATTGGGCGGAGGTGCACATGTTCCTTTGCCTCTCCAACGTGTCTGCGGATTTTTTGCTGTGCCATTTTGGCAAGGAAGGCATCTTGCCATGTGGTTTTGATGAAGCATAGCCTGATGTCTTTCTATCGCAGCCTTCACTGCTTCATGCCCAGGAAACTCAACACCCCGCTTCTTCTCTTCTCGGACCTCAGCACGAGGTATCTTGATGCGATATTGCGTTTCCTCTATTGTGGCGCGCAAAAACCCTCTTTTGGCCGTTTTGGCCATATCCAAGTCCAGGCAGCTGTCAGACTGTTCCAGCTGTACATGACCTCCTTGCCTTGCCATCGTAGCAGACATGTTGAATACCTACAAGAAATTAGTTGCTGCGTCAAACAATGAGATGCGGCTATTACCTCAACTATATATGCTTTTGTAGTCTCCTCTAAGGTGATTAAAGCCTGTGTCGTCAACTATCGCAGATGCTTATCACGAAATTCATCTCCGAAAATCCCAGAGATTACAACATCATGATGTTCGATTTCTCGGACTGTGCGGACAAATGCCTTGGTCGACCATGGAGGTTTCCCATTATGGGCAGCGAGAAATTGGTCATGTAGCTCTTGGCGTACACCTGCTGCATGGTATATGGTCAATTGACGGCCGTTGACCATGGTATGGATATACTCACAGCCAACTGCATGCTGCTTCTTATTCGTGCTGCTTCCAGTCTTACTGATGATTTTGAAATGTGCATCCAGGGTCATATTCTTGGTGGCTGCATTGGCAGCGTCGCGGTGAACTAACTGTTGTCTGTGTTCTTGCTGTGTGCCAATAAGTGACAAATTTGTCAAAGCACCTGCCAATCGGCTGGATTCGGATCCGCTTGGACCTGGCTGAGGTCATGGTGTATCCATGATTTGCTGGTGTGGAATTGCAGAGGAAGATGAATACAAAAAGAAGTGGGAAGTCCTGAGGATTATATTGTTAGCTTCATGTCAGAATGGAATATTTAGCTGCCAACATGTGCATTATAGTGAAGATGAATCCTGCTGTGCATAGCTGCAAGTTGCAGCGGTTTCCCACTGCCCCGAAATGTGCAATATGTCGGTCCGTTGGTGTGAGTTTGTTCACAGCGATAAATTGCAGTGTACCACAGCCGAAATCGCATGATTGTCAGATATAAATAGACCATTGTTCGAGGGAAAGGGCGTCGGCTGATGTTTGTCTCAAAGAATCCCCAGGACAATTCATGAAACTGATGCTAACAATCAAGTCATGTTGTACGGTTAGCCTAACTATTCGCGATTTACTGACAGTTAAAAGGGAGGTTTTGCTTTGTTCTTGATGAGTAAACATACTAACCTTGACATAAAAGACGCAGCTTGCCTCCATATTGTCCATATCTTGCAACATCCAACATCTTGCCCAACAAAGTCAACGCAAACTACAATGGTCAATGCTCTGAAAAAGAACTTTTTACCACTTCTGGCGGGCACATACGGCACATCGACAAAGCGGTCTACCCAACGACGTCATCAACCAAATGAAGAAAAGAGCGCCTTGGAGGCAGAAAGAGTCTGAGCCCTTGGGGCATTGCGTAGCTCAAGATCCAAAAAGAAGCTGGCGGCTGAGAAGTGACGAGAAACGCACTTCGTAAGAAATAAATCGAAAGAGAAATGGATTGAGGATTATCTTGAGAATGAGACCACTGGGTCAGGAAAGCGAGTTGAAGATGCAGAGGCCGCGGTTCAGCAAGTGCAGGAGGAAATGAACCATGCTGAAATCACGGGATTGACGAACGAAGAGCCCGAAAAGACATTTAAGGAGATGATAGTGGCTATTGGAGACAGTCTGAGTGATCTTGCAAAGTCCGACGATGTTGAGGATGAAGAACATGAAGATGATGAGACAGGGCAGGGCAAGCTGAGCGATGATGACGAACCCGGCTGGGTGATGGGCACAATCACCAACACGTTTCAGCAGCGCATGGAAAGGTTTCGACAGAACCAGATAAAGCTTGACGAATTGACACAACCAGGATGGGAGGATGCAGCCGACTACTTCCATGAAAGAGATATGAAGTATGGCACATCCGAATTGATAGTTCCGGCCGAGTTCAAGCGCAAAGGGATAATTACGCTGCGGCACCTGCACCGACAACATTTGGAGAGCTTATGGAGTATCTTGAGATTATCCCCAGAAGATCGCAAATGCAGTCAAGAACGTCTCGACCAAGAAGTCGTCATATGAGGCTAGGTTCAATGAAGCGGTAGTCCAACACGAGCATATCCGGACTTGAGTTCGCCACAGTGTGCGATACATCACCTTTGCGGAAAGCGAAGCTTGATAAACCAGTAAGCTTTTACCTCGGCATATAGCCTTCAGCTAATCACCATATACATTTTGGATTCGGACGAAGACATGGTGACAGCTCCTGTGTCTGCGGAGGAATAGATAGGCAAAGTGTTATTTTTGACAGTATATCTTGGTGAAAAGCAATTTGTTTACCAATTTTGCCACGTATCAACGTGTTCTTGATTTCTGTGACCAAATTGTGAGACAGGGGATTTCGTCTGTGCATGTGCAAGGTTCGAATGCACCATGTGAAAGTCCTAGAAACCAAATCACGTGGAAAAACAGCCAAAACATTTGATTTCTATCTGCGGGTGACTGTTAAGCTACAAAGCAAAAGCTAAATTAGTGACGAAATATACTAATAAAATTTAATTCAGTGATGTCATACGTGTCATAGAAGGAGCGGTTAGTGTTCAAGACGAATCTGTCTCAACAATGACCATCATGCAGTATTCATCCATGTATCTAACTGCATAACTCTCCACACTGACCTCATGCATATAGTTCAGATATTTGAAATTGCTTATGGTACATCGTGGAAATCGAGGAGAAAGAGTTGGATAGGGGCAGGTGAGGAAGTCAAGCTATATTTACCAAAAATCAGTGAAATAATCTGCATGCCGCAAATTGTGGGCCGAAAGTGCAGGAATGTGATAGGGCCACATCCTCCATCACTCAGATAGCGTGGAAAGCAGTTGATTAGAAATTGAGAGGTAACGAAACTCCTGGATGCAAACGATAATACATCCAAACACAACAATGGATGTCAATGATGTGTATATGATTGGTTGCATACAATTATTGTGTGTACAAAGGCTGTTTCGATGTGATTAATCCGAGCGTCAACAGATTTTCAACGATTGTTAGTCTTACACATTCGGTAATCAAAGGGCTGCATTGTTGCATCCTTTGAAAGTGAATGTATCGGTGGGTGGTATAGTGAAAATGGCAAATAACACGCTTGTCGCCATATCCTCAAATCCAGTGTCAACGATCTTTAGCATTGCATCATGGAAAATCCAGAGGGCTGCGCAGTGATGTTTACTCATAATTCAACTATCGGCAGCCAATCTAGGCAAACATGGTTATGACAACATTACTACTATGTTCTAAAAATTTGCGTCAACACTTCATCAACAACTTTTAGCCTTGCATTATAGACAATGCGAGTGCTGTGCGGGGAATGTTAATCCATAATCGAACTATCGGCCTGCTTTCTAGGCGAAAACGAATGCGGCAACATCGCTACTATGTCCTAAAAATCAGTGTCAATGGAGCGTTAACGACTTTTGCCCATGCATCTTGGAACATCCAATGGCTGAGTGGCGATATTAAGCCATAATCATACTATCGGCCGTCTTTCTAGGCGAAAATCGTTATGAGAACATTGCAACTATGTCCGAAAAATGATCGTCAACAGAGTATCAACAATTTTAGGTTTTGCATCTTGGAAAATCCAAGAGCTGTGCGGCGACATTTAGCTATAATCGAACTGTCAGCCGCCTTTTTAGGCAAAAGAAGGTGCGACAACATCGCTACTATGTCCTAAAAATGAGCGTCAATGGAGCGTCAATCAATTTAGGCTTTCCATCCTGGAAAATGCAAGAGCGGTGCGGCAATATTCGGCCATAAGCGAACTATCGGCCGCCTTTTTAGGCGAAAGGAGTTGCAATAACATCGCTACTATGTCCTGAAAATGAGCTTCAATGGAGCGTCAACAACTTCTGGCCTTGCATCTTGGATAATGCAAGGGCTGTGCAGCGACATTGAGCCATAATCGAACTACAGGCCGCCATTCTACGCGAAAGGAGTTGGGACAACATGGCTACTATGTCCTAAAAATGAGCGTCAACGGAGCTTCAACAACTATTGGCCTTGCATCTTGGAAAATGCAAGGGCTGTGAAGCAACTTTAAGCCATAATCAAACTACAGGCCGCCATTCTACGCGAAAGGAGTTGCGACTACATCGCTACTATGTCCTAAAAATGAGTGTCAACGGAGCATCAACGACTTTTGGCCTTGCATCCTGGAAAATGCATGGGCTGTGCAGCAACATTAAGCCATAATTGAACTATTGGCTGCCTTTCTATGCAAAACTGCTTTCCACGACATCATCACCATGCTTCAAAAATGAGTGTCAATGGAGCGTTAACGATTTTAGGCCTTGCATCTTGGAAAATCATGGGGCTGTGCGACATTATTGATTCATAATCAAACTTTCAGCCGCCTTACTAGTCAATAATGCTTGCAATAAGATGGTAATAATATCCCAAAATGAGCGTCAACAGAGCGTCAACCGAGCATCAACGATTTTTGATCTTGCACCCTGGATAATCTAACAGCAATATAACGCAGAGATCCCACAATGAACCTATCAGCAGCCTTTATTGACTAAAATGCAAGTGACAATATCGCATTCGCCTCCTACAATTTAGCACCCACAGAGCGTCCACAATTTTTGTGGAGGCTCAGAACGCTACACAGCAACGAACTTCATTGTGCAGTTCCTAAACCGAGTTCTATATGGTCAGTCTTTGCAATCTGTCTTTGTATAAAACTTCACAAATATGGATGCAATGTCTTGCAGATCTGATTTTTTTGCTTATAGCTTTAGAGTCAATATTTAAGAGCCCGCAGTCTGCTATACTGTAACATTACTTTCGGCAGTCTTTCAGGTTGGATTACCCAGGTTTCTAAATCTTACCGCCAAGTCGGATTCAAAATCTTTGAACACCTCTTTGCTCGTGGTAATGATCTCTTCCAACAACAAACATGTCTTTATTCGTGATTTAAGCGACCTTACTTTACCAATCATATTCGATGCTTCGTGAGCTTCAATGAATTTAGGCTCGAAGCGACCTATTGCCTGCAATAACTCTAGACCTGTGCCTTCATGGCGATTCGATTTACACTGTGGGATTGAGGAGACCGGCAGCCGTGGCATCATATGTATTGGTCGTCATCAAGATCTTCGCCATCCATCAGAACATGGGACCAGCTCAATGGGGAAACACTTGCTGGCAAAACATCATGTTGCAAAGTTAAATGAATTAACAGAGTCAGAGGTTACTGAATTGACCAGTTCGACTGTGGATGCAACAGCGTTGGCCATTCTGAAGAGGCAAGGAAGTCGAGGTATCACAATAGTATGTTTGCAGAGTCCAATCATTTTTGACATCCAGTATATTCCATATTGACCGAAATGATAGACAAAACCTTCCAAACTTGGAGCTCAGAACTTTGAAACTTCCGAATTTCACTAAGACACATGGAATCGCTACCTCATGTTAGGATTTGTTTCGGCTCATATTTCATGGAATGCTATATCGAATCTGGAGCTATGACGGTCATATAAAGCATTATGTGATGACCTAGTGCTGTCATCCACTACGACCCTTAGCAACATTCACCAGAGGGAATATGCACTAACAGCGGATGCAATTAAGAAGCAGTTGCCATCACGAAATAAAGTTAGTTTAGCTTTGGACGGATGGAAATCAACAACCAAACACGCCATAATGCCAGTCATTGCTTACTGTATGGAGCGAAATTGGGAATTGTGTCAAGTTCAACTTGCTTTCGATGAGGTTGATCACCAATTCTCTTCCGCTTTCCAAAGTTAATACAGAATGACAGGTCAAAGGCCAACATCCTGGTGCAAGGCTAGCCGTACATTGGAAGCATGTGCTTAATCGTTTTGAGTTTACCGACAGCCGTTTGCTTGGGATCACGACCCATAATGCTTCCTCAAATTACTCGATGACACGCGAGCTGCAATCAACACTTGAGGCCTCTGGAATCGAGTGGCCTGCATTGAGGAACCATATACCATGCATGGCGCACGTCATACAGCTGGATTTAGGTGCATTCATGAACAGTCTCTGTGTAAAAGGCTGCACCAAATATTGTAAAGCCCATGAGCTCGATCGGCAATTTGGACAGAATGGAAGCATAGACATCGAGAAGAGTCTAAGACTTCGAAATCACAGCAATGCTAGAATAAACAAGGTGTCGGCCATGAGACCAGGTTTAGTGAAGATAATTGAGAAAGTACATATTTCATGATATTTTGAAAGTCCTGAAAATGACCTTCATATAGCAGAGAATGCTTGCTGTATTGATTACACTGACACCTGGTCGCCGAAATGAGTTCATTGACATTCAAAAAGCCAAAGTCCCAATTGCTGTACATCCGATTATGGATGTGAAGACACGTTGGAACTCAACTCTGGAGTTGCTCGAGCTTGCCTACCATTTATGGGAATTCACACGCGAGTGGCTCCAAAATTCAAAATACACTGATCACCAGCCACTTTTTACATCTCAAGATGTATGGACCATTGTGAAGTATGTCATCGAAGTAATGAGGCCATTTCGATATTGGACCCTGTGGATGTGGAAGAGGCATACAGTCACATTGCATTACGTGATCACAGTATACAACGACATATTCAATCACATGGATGGCGTGATGTGAGCTTTGGCCAAGAAGAAGACTCCATAGAAGGAAGAGTTGTTCATCACTGTGAAGTTACCTCAACAGAAGCTGTGAAAATACTATGCCGAAGTGACTCCAACAAAGGGCATGCTTCTCATTTCTGCACATATTCTCGATTCGTTCTGGAAGTTGCGATGATTTAGAAACTGGGACAAGGGAATGGATATTAATCCTAAGGACGAGACATCCTATACTACCCAATACCAGGAGGCCTATCTGAATTACATGGAGAATGAATACTGTGCTAAACATCGATGTGTGACGGTCAATAAACTCGAAACTTACCGAGCAGTATTGTGGTCCCCTCTGTAATGGCTTCTGGAACCTGTCAATCATCCTTTGATCGTCCAGCGATGATGAGGAATACTTAACGCCTAACAATGTGGCTGAGATGATACCCGGACAAACCGATCGCGCAGTATGCTTATTCACCGCCGCCAAGCTCTATTTGAATTCCCCACCTGAAGCACCATTTAACTGGGGGCAAATTAATCCAAATCTCAATAATTACCACTCCGACCCAATGGAGATTAGCAGTACATTTTGGATTCTGGACATAACCGACTGGTGGCACCAACAGTAGGAAACACACCCATAGTATACCAATCTCTCCAATGTGACACATGACATATTCTCTATCAAACCACACAGTGTCAGAGTGAAGGCCAATTGTTCCCTTGGCCGAGATGTTCTCGGCTGGATGCAGTCAAAAACCACAAGCAAGACCCTTGGCGAAAAAGTTGTTGTAAGGCAGTTTGCTTGAGTCAATAACGGGATTTTTGCGGGCGATAACCCAGTATCAGATACTACGAACACTGGAAACGACTCAGAAATGAAGAATGAAGTGGAGGACAGGATATTGCACCCAATAGCTAAGGTCGATGACTTTTTGGAGATGTGGCAGGGTAGCCAGAACCTCCGTGCTATGCAGAAGGAGTCACGCGCTGAAAACAAGCAGATGACAGCCATTGGATATATTTTGGACATGGAAGAGATCGTCAAAGCCTCCTGGTCACTCTTTCAACATGATGGTGCGGCTGCATTTTCATTGTCAGAAAGATCACCTTTGCCACCAGCTTTGTCTGCAACGTACCTCCCTGCAGGACAAACTCAAATCTTAAATATGCGCCAAATCTTAAGTATCAACTGTCATCCATTTGAAAGTGACGAGGATAGCGCACCTGAAAGTATTTCAGATACCGAAAATTGGCTAAACTGGAATTGCAACTTGGATAATCCGAATGACGGCAAAGACGACTCCGCCACCAACGATGAATCAGATATAGAGCGCAACAATGGCATCGAGGATCCGGAATGCCCAGAACAGCAGGATGTGAGTGGCGTAGCAAATGTTCCCTGTGTGGTTCGGCCAATACGGAAGTCAAAGAGACAGGCTGAACAGGTGTTGGTGACGGTCAATGCAGTAGCAACGAGGAGAAACAGAGGAGTGAAGAAAATGTAGGACTGAATGCGTCAATGGTTCACCAGCTTCTTTATGTAGCTTGACCAGGAGTTTCAGTTAAAGATAAATTATAGGCGAATGGTAAAAAGTAGATTGTGAATATCGGTTCATAAATAGATGTATAGCAGGCGCAATGAATCTTTTGGCGTGATACATCATTTTTAGTCATGTGAGAGTGAACTGTGAAAGATTATTACGCCGCTCGGCTTGGCCACAGGGCCGAGTCTCAATCGGGCAGAAAGACAATCAATAAAGTCAAATCATGACAAAAACAATTATCGACGGCAGCAGATAATGAATGGACAATACATTAAAATTCACGTCCACGGAGTGTCAGCGATTTCTGGTCTTATAAGTATGGTAATTCACCAGTAACTTGGTCGTTGTTATTCATAACGGACTTATTGGCAGCTTTCATAGGCGAAAGAGATATCATCACAGTCATCGCCCGATTCTTCGCATGAGGGTCAACCGAGTGTCAACAATTTCTAGCTGTGCATCTTGGGTAAGTTATGTTCTGATTGGTTGCAGACATCCATTTATAAGATATTGGCAGCCTTTACTGGCAAATATAACAGCGACATGCTCCCTGCGGCATCCTGACAATGAGTGTCAATAGAGTGTCAACAGTTTTGGGCTCGCATATTTTGTAATCAAGGCATCGCACGGATCTTTGCGCGCATAACTTTATTCTTGACCGCTTTAGATGTTAAAATACCATGTAGCGAAGGTGAAATACAGATACCGAATTAATCGATATTGCAAACTGCACAATAAGCAAAACGGCATTATTGGTTGCTGAAAACACGATTTTGATAAGATACTATTAACACACTGCAAATACCATAGCATTATTTGAATCTATAGATGGACCGACTGGGCGACCCGCTGACAACCCGCCCAATTCAGACGGATTGCAGGTTCACCATTGAACAGTACCCGAGGGGACGTTTTGGATTTATGGACGATCCGGACCGCCAATTTGGCAATGATTCAGTTTGGATCCAGACCCGGACCCGAAGTGACGGTCCAGAACAGTTTCTAACACTGGAGACAAGATACAAACCGCACTGTTTGAGCAGCAAACAGAGACAAAACTTGATGTAGGATTACTTGGATAGAGATAGTGCTGTGGCAAGAATGAGAGTCAAATACTCAGGGACAGCGATTATGAGATAGCAGGAAGATATGGGATGTACTGAACAGTGTGGATTAACAACCAGAAAGCCCAAAAAAGCATTTGGGGAGATGATGAATGCTATGGGGACAGTCAGAACAATCATGCCAGTTCCAATAAGAAGAAGGCTAGGGAAGATGTGGAAGATGACGAAGGAGATATGGAGCTGGAGAAGAGGAGCAAAGCTGATGAATCCGGCTGGGTGATAAGCACATTCTCCAAAAAGGTACAGCAAAGCATGGAGAGTTTTCGGCAGAAGTTGATGAAGCTTCAAGTTCTGAGTCATATTTGCCATCTGACTTCTCGGTAGAGTCGGTATCATCATTTGAGGAAATTGACACGGCGGGCGATGCTTCCGGCTCTAAATATACCCGCTCTAGTTAGCCCTCCATGTCCGAGTCTGCCTCATATTTTTCCTTCTGCAACTGCAAAGCAACGGCACGAGAGATATCATCTTCCCCTGGGGTTTGTTTAACAATACTTTTTCATTTAATGTTTCCCTTCCCCTTCCCCTTCCCGTTCCCCTTCCCGTCCTTTGTTCCCTTCTCTTTCCCGGTCCCTTTCTCACCGCTCTGAGTGTCCTCCTTACCCTCGCCATTGTCATTGTCATTGCCATCACCAGGACGGCTCCTTCCACCGCTCGGCGCTCGGGAATTCGCATGGTTCTCATCATTATCATCCTCGTTGATTATCTCATCCCAATTCAGTCGTCTAACGAGCAGGAAGTCGCCTGGCTTGTACTGCCGGCAGCTTGGTGGCTCAATCTTTGCCCTGAGATCATCGCTACCGTACCAAGAGAAACGCTCGCCAGTGTGTTCAATCTTCCCCGAGCTGGTTGTCTGTGGATTGAAGCAATCGACTTGCTCCCTGAAGGCATGGGGGTTGTGCCACCTCGAATTCATCATTTGGTTGCAGGTTTGTCAAACATTTGCCCCAGATATGAGCGGAAGGCAGCCCACCACTCCTGAAAAGGCGAACTCGTGCTCCTGTGGTGCAGCCAGGTCAGCTGGAATTGTGAAAAGTGGCAAGTCGTAACTGGATCAAGAAAGATTATATCCTAAAAGAGGTCCCATGCCCTCTTGTCCTCAACGCTTCAAACATTGTATATCCGTATGAGTCCACGGATGTGTTCCGAGGTGAATCCCTTCATACGGGCCCGATTCAACGACAAGCGTCGATTTATAAACAATGTCGGCATCTTTGCCCTAGCCTTCCCCTTTCCTTTGCTGCTACCCTTTGGTGCCATCGCTGTGAGTTGACAATGAATCTACATCCGAAACGTTAGCATTATGATACAGTTGCATGTAGCAGAAGGAAGCCCAGAGGGAACGTACAAAGTTGTGTACGTTATTGGGTGTGTTTTGGAACGAGAGGCGTTGTTTTGTGCAAGTCACGTGAGGTTGAGATCAGGATGCTGTCGGTGTGTATAATACAGGAGGAAAAGAGAATGGAGGTGTAGGCGGGAAGAAGGGATATATATACTCGAGTTCCGGTGATTTCTTAGTTCAACTTGTGAGTTTTGTTGGTTAACGAACACAAAACAGCCCAGCATTCATCTTGCAGAACCACCAGGTACCTCATGAACGACAAGCCTTGAGACGAGATTTAGTACTCGCGGAGAGGATACTCTACGACGCCAGGTGTTGCGTTTGTATCACACATCATTTTTACCGCTCAGACCTTGTGCATCTCGGAGGAAACTGAGTAGTTCTCAGTTTGTCCCAACTGTGCAACCATCCAACACGGCTACCAATGCCTAGCAGTGGAAAAAGCACACTCAACTGATGTCATAGGATAGAGAATATGTCATTGTTCGCTTTGCGATGCTTTTAGCTCTGCCAAAGGGGGATTTCCACCGGGAAGCTGAAGATATATATAATCCATGGTTCGAAGTATTGTGCCAAGAACGAGTGCAATACGATGATGATCGCGCCAAGATGGCATAAACACCCTTTAAGCGGTGCAAATAGACCTTCAGATGTTGCTGTAACAGTGAATATCAATGCGCAGTTTAATCTGAGTTTAATCTGATGGCAGTTAACCCCATAATTGAATGCTTTTGAAGGGATCTCGTCCCCGAGTATTGTCAGGGTTTAGAGTCTACCGCGGTCTACACTGCGCCTCCCTTTGTTGTCGAATCCGTCCATGTTCGCTCAAATAGGAGTCTACCTCATCTGCCGTTGCATATGCATGCAGAGGTTATTATTCCTGCCTTCTTAACGTCGAACATCTATATCGGAATATGCCTTCCCAAAGCCCTTACAATGACATGACTCAGGCCGCACGAAATGTTCGAAGTCTTGCTAATCATCAGAATCAACAAAAGTGTGGGCCTTCAGGGAATTCTCAACTTTCGTCTGCTAAGAGACGCGTTTCCGTACCGGCTGGCGAGAGGGATCCCTCTCAAGGAGGGAGTTTCGTATCTTCTACAATCGAAGGTGAGAACTCCACCCCCTCATCTTCGCTGAACAATTATCGCGTTGCAGATATCACTCAACGCGTGACTTCCACCCTGTTCGCTACCCAGCGACGGTCAATAATTACTCTAACCGCCACGCCGGGTACAAGCAGTTGTAACACAGCAGCTCCCAGCAGAACTGTACAGACAGACTCAACGCGTCACGTTGTATCCAGCCCAGCATCCGGCATTGCTAGTAATCCCACTCCTCTCAGGGGTCTTGAAAACCTGCCTACCCCCATTCCGAATCCAGAAGCCCGCGCGATCATTACAAATCCACCGCGAACGCAAGCTACCGAGACCAATCAGAGACAGGGGCAGTGGCAATTGCAACCGCAGGCGGTGTCTACACCTCGATCAATGGTCTCCAGCAGTCGCAGCAGCCATCGATTTGGTCACTCAGACATGACGCGTCTTGTATTTGCAACGGGCAGACTCCTGGGAGCTCTACATGTGGAACAGATGGCCGTGTATGAGTGCAAGCGACTTAGAGACGGTAAGTTATGCAACGCGACGTGTTGCGAAAGCATTAGCTGAATCCCCACACTGGCAGATGATAGAGACGTACTGGAACACCGCTATGCATCAAAACAACATTCGGCCCATAGCATTCGAGGTACACACAAAGGAGATCTTGAATGTGGTATGCTGAATCAACGGCCCACGGTGGATATTACACTCTCAAACCGGTACCAGGTTCGCGCACAAGTCGATAAGGTTAAATCCCATTTTCTTCAATTAGCAAGGGACAACATTGTAGAGCTTTATGATCTCCACCGCTTTGAATCGGCCGCAGAGCGTTTGGAATTCATTGATCCCCTTCTGACAGTCAATAAGTATCTTTTTCCGATAGCAGAGCATGTGGAAGGTGGTGTACGCGGTCCAAATTCAATGCAGAGAGAGTCGAAAGCTGATAAAGAATGGCTAGCATCCACTTCACTTCCTGGCGGAGGCAATCCCGCGGTTTCTCTACGTCAAATTTTATCATCGGGCGAATAACCGCGGTAAGTATGCTGATGGATTTTATAATTCCATGATTAACGACATGGATGGTCATATACCCTCGCCACTAATCATGTTTACATGCACTGCGTTGCGCCATGCTCGCCTGGAGTGGCAAAAGAACAAAGGTGTTCATCTGAAAGCTTCCAAGTCAAAGCTGAATGCGGACAGACCTGATCGCTCGAACTAATTCAACCACAAGAATGACGGTGGTAAGATCGCATCCTGCTGCGCTGTAACGGGTTGCAAGTTGTTAACCTCGCCTGACGTTGCAGACCCGTATACATTCTTGATGAATACCTGGAACACACTACTGGAGAGCTATCAACAGAGGGTGTATAACAACACTCTTACTACAGTCAAGTGTCAGATCCACCAGGCGGAGAACCCAACGCATGCCGTGGTGATCAGCGTGGAAGCAGCCCATGTTGACAATGCTATTCTTCTTGATTATTTGGCCTCCGAAGTGGCGCTTGAGGACCCTGAGATCGGAAGCACTCACCCAAACATCCTGAAAGACAACAATTGCACGGATGATGAACTTCATTTCTGGATGCCAGGGGGCAGCGGGGAGTACGAAGATGAAGGTGATGAAAGCGACGATTGGGATGCTATCCCAACCGCCAGCTGGCGACGGCGGCCCACGATGGAACTCGAGAGGTTTGACCTGGGAACCAGTGATGTCGACGGGTATGAGGGTGAGGATGGCGACGATGCGGATGCGGATGCGGATGAGGACGAAGAAGCATCGCAAGTCGATGATGGATCAATGCAGAATGTGGAGGACTGACCTGGGACCCAGTGATGTCGCCGGGTATGAGGGCGAGGATGGCGACGATGCAGATGCAGATGCGCATGAGGAGGAAGAAGCATCGCAAGTTGATAATGGATCAATGCAGAATGTTGAGGACTGACCTGGGACCCAGTGATGTCGACGGGTATGAGGGCAAGGATTGCGACGATGCGGATACGCATGCGCATGATGAGGAAGTAGCATCGCAAGTCGATGATGGATCAACGCAGAATGTGGAGGACTGACCTGGGATCCAGTGAGGTCGACGGGTATGAGGGCAAGGATGGCGACGATGCGGATGCGGATGACGAGGAAAAAGCATCGCAAGCCGATTATGGATGAACGCAGAATGTGGAGGACTGAGGGCATAGTACTAGACAGTGCGAAGATTGGACTGTATATTTCAGACCTGTAAAATACGATAATGGCGAAGCAAATGCAACGGCAAGCGAGGTATCCGAAGCGAAGACTGTATTGCAATATGTGACAAAATCACAAAGCTAAACACATATGGGGCGAGTGCGGCATCCGATATATAGCAATAGCGGAGAGGTAAAATGTGGCTATGAGCCGAAGAAAGCCATAAACATTGCCAGGCATTGTGTGAACCGCTACAGCATAACTGCAGCCCCTGCGAAGAGTGTAACACACGTGTCGTTCTGACGGTGCGTATACCGGACGCATAGTAATGGAGGTGAGTATGCAACGGGAAGCGTGTAATTCTCCGTCAGAGGGTATGAGCTTCGGTCAGCGCCGTCAGAGCTGTCCGGAACACCCGGGTGTTTCAGACGGAAACTAGGGTTGTTCATGATGTCATCACAGTGTACAATGAAAAGTTCGATCATCTGGTTGGTGGTATGCAAGCTTTGGCAAAGAAGATGACTCAGTGGAAGGAAGGCGTGTTCTTCGCTCTGAAGTTAGCTCGACAAAAGCTGTCTAAATATTCTGCTCATATGACTCCAACAATGGATATGCATCTCGTTTCTACACACATCTTTGATTCGTTCCGGAAGTTGTAATCGTTTGGGAAGTGGGACACGAGAATGGATTTTCATTCTCAGAACTGGGCACCCTATACAACGTGATAACGAGCCGCCTTTTTGAAGTATGTGGAGAATCAATACTGTGCCAAACATTGACGTGTGCCGGTTATTAAACTAGACAGCATATCGAGTAGCAAACTCGTCCTGTCCCCAATGGCTTAAGAATCTGGTCAATCATCGTTTGATCCATATGATTTGTCTGGTGATTATGAAGTATACTTAAGGCTAAACAATCTGGCTGAAACGACACCCGGATGAAGCGATCACGCAACACGGTTATTGACTGCCGCCAGGCTTTGTTTGAATTCACCGTCTGAAGCACCAAAGCACTGTGGACAAATTAATCCAAATCTCAATGCGTACCACTCCAATTCAATGGAGATTACCAGTACATTTTGAATACCTGACATAACAGACTGGTGACACCAACAAGAGGCAACACACTCAAATGACGCTGATCTCTCCAATGTGGCACGGGAAATATTCTCTGTCATACCACATGGTATCAGAGTGGAGTCAAGTTCTTCCCCTGAGCAAGATGTTATCGGCAGAAGTCAGTCCAAACTCACAGTTAAGACCAGTTGCGAAACCATTGTTGAAAGGCAATGTGCTCAAACCAATAATGGGATTTTGCCTGGCGATGACCTAGCATTGGTTAGCACAAATGCAGTAACAACTCAGGAATGAAGAAAGAGGTGGAGTAATGGAAATTGCCCAACTGGCCAAGGTCCATGACTTTTTGGAGATTTGGCAGGGCAGCCAAAACTTACCTGCTACACAGAAGAAATCTCGCATTCAAAACAAGCAGATGACTGCCGTAGGATACATTTTGGAGAAGGAAGAGATCATCAAAGCATCCTGGTTACTCTTTCAACATGATGGTGTGGCTGCATTTAAATTGTTAGAAAGATCACCTTTCCCACCAGCTTGGTCTGCAATGGACCTTCCTGGAGGATGAACTGAAATAATAAATATCCTCCCAATCAGAAGAATCACCCATCATCCATTTGAAAGTGAAGAGGATAGCGCCCCTGAAAACATTGCCGACATCCAAAATTGGCTAAACAGGAATCGCGACTTGGATACACAAAATGACACCAAAGACGATTGTGCGGTAGACGTTCAATCAGATATAGAACCACGCAACGGCATCGAGGATCCGGAATGCCCAGAGCAGTGGATTGTGGGTGCTGCGCCAATTGTTCACAGATTGATTCGGCCAACATGGATGTCAAAGATGGAGGCTGAAAAGGTGTCGCTGACAGTTAATGCAATGGAAAGGAGGAGGAATAAGGGAGTGAAGAAAATGTAGGTCAGAATACGTCAATGTCTCACCAGCTTCTTTCTGTAGCGTGACTGAGTAATTCAGTTACATTTATATTATGGGCGGATGCTGTGCAGTAGCTTGTAACTGTCGGTTGATAAACAGATGTATAGCAGGAGCAATGAATCTTTTGGCAAGATATATAAATTTCTGTCATGTGAAAGCAAACAGTGCAAGAGTGTTACTGCGCTCAACTTTGCCACAGTGCCGAGTCTCAATTTGTCAGATACACAATCAATAAGTTGAAATCATGATGCAAACAGTTATCAATGGCAGCGGATGTTGAATTACCAATATATTAGAATGAGCATCAACAGAGCTTCAACGACTTGTGGTCTGGCAAGTGCAGTCATTGAAATGTGATCTAGTCAGTATTATGCATAACTGATGTATTCGCAGCAGTTATAGGCAAAAGAGACAGCAATACAGTCACTGTCCCATTCTTAAAATGAGCATGAACTGAGCATCAATGATTTTTAGCTGTACATCTTGGGTCATTAATGTTCTGATTGGTTGCAGACATCCATTTATGCGATATTGGTATCCTTTAGAAGCCAATCCAACTGTGACATACTCTCTGCCGCAACCTGAAAATGACAGTCAACATAGTGGCAACAGTGTTAGGTCTTGCATATTTGGTAATGAAGGCATCATGTGGATCTTCGCACACATAACTGATATATTGACTGCCTGCAAAGGCAAAAATACAATATATCAAAGGTATAACACGGATTCCAAATTAATTGATATTGTACACTGCAAAACATACGAAAACTCATTATTGAATGTTGAAAACGCAATTTTGGTAAGATACTATTAACAAACTGCCAAAACAAGAGACATATATTGTTGGAGCAATTCTGGCACAAAGGAAAGCATATGTCGACTTATGGTGCTGCTGCATAATTAGAGATACGTATATTGCCTTGTGTATTCATCAATTCGACACGTACACAAGAAGTACAGTGAATCCGGCTCCGCCACTCAACCCTAACACCACGTGATGACTGCAATCGAAGTCCACACAACACTCCTCCAGGGCGGTACCATGACTGTAAGAACTCAGACCCTTAAATGATACACTGTGCTGATCTCCACCCATGCGATTAGCCCAGCCCAGAGCGCCTCCAAAGCGTTACTAAGCCTGGAGCTTCTGTGAAATGATTATTCACCGAAGAAACTAAAAAACTCAAAATCGCATCCCCAAAATCACATCTGATTTCCAGCCCAATATCAAGGGGTTCTGCCTGGACTGGTCAGTCGGCTTCTGCACTCTCGACCTCCATTAGTCCGGTCCTCCAAAGCCAATGATCAGTCCAGCCCCTCCGATCACCGCCTGCAGGTGCATCCCATGCACTTCCGAGATGCCCATCACGACCTGCCAATTCCTGGGTGAAAGCGGACTTCTTGGATTCGTCGATCATTACCGGTTGATCATCCTCATCCTCATCCTCACTCTCGTTGCTAGAACTTGCATGATCCTTCAATTGACCTGCAGAACTACCCCCGGATTTACTGCCGGCTGCTGGTCGCTGGAGGGCTGGAGTTGCCGCGATTGCTACCGATGTTTCCCATGTCTTCGGCTACTCGGGATCCACGATGTCTGTAAAGGTATACTCATTCGGCATCGCATTCGGTGCAGTGTATCGCTTGTCCCTAGATACATATCTTGACCAATGATCTTTTCTTACAACCTTGATATCTACATCGAACCGGAATAAACCTCCAACCTGTGGTGCCACAGGAACAAGACTTCTCTGACATCCGCGGCCAGTCCCCATTGCTGGCGCTTTGTCATATATCTTGATTATGAAGCCATCCACAGGGACAATATGTATTCCCTGATCAATAAGCCTAGATTCAGTGAGCGAGTTGTGTGCACCTTCCACATAGAGTACATCCCTCACAACAACTTCAGTAATGCAGTCGCGGCCACCTGGTAGCCGAAAACTCAATCGATCATCTTCTTGCCTGATGACCTTGCCTGGTACCCTCCCAGCGAAATCGTGAATCTCCCGCTCGTCCTTCCTGGAGAATCCTGGATACTGAAGAAACTTCATTAAGTCTCCACCGATGTGGGAGGTGGAGGCACAATCTATGTACTAACTCTCCATCCAAGAAGCTGTTTTTGTGCCGGTATCTGGCACCCAGTCATTTTCAATTGTAGTCATCATCTCCGCCGAATCGCTGGTGGTGATAATGTCATCCATGTTCTTTGCTGCAGTTTCAGTGCATTCCTTCGTGACTTGAGGTTCACCGCGTTTCTTACTCTGGCAGTTCCAGGCGGTGTGCCCATTCTTATGACAATAGAAACACATCGGTTTGCCCTTGCGATCCTGGTCCTTGTCACTCTCGTCACCTTTCCCGCTCTTCCTGCATTTGCCATTTCCATTGCCATTGGCTTTGGCATTTCCTTTGGCGAACAGCAAGGCTTCCTGCCCTTGGCCTTTCTCAAGCTTGATCATGGCCTCCATTTTGTCCAACTTGATTACAATCTCATCTTGAGTGAGTGTTGCCGTGGTGTTATTTTCCATCATCAAATTAAGACAGAACTCACAATCATGATTCCTTGGTATTCTGCGGAGGAGGTAATACACATGCTCCTCATCGAACATCTTTACCAGAGTCCTTGTTGTCCCCGACAATGATGTCGATGGCTCCGAATAGTGATTGTAGTCCTCCACCATCTAGTTGATCCGTAAAGTGTAAGTTTCAACATCATCACATTCCTCGAGTGTTATCCATAAAATCTCCTCTCGGATCTGAAAGACATTGGACTTCAACTTCACCTTATATGCGGTTGCCAGTTTCTCCGAAAGTGTAATAGAATAAGGTGCAAAAGTACGAATAGATCGGTTAAAAACTAACGAAGAGTATTCGAAGCAATAATATGATAAGAGTAACGAAGTAGAGAAGTGTTCGAAACAAGATCATATAATACTGAAGAAGGAGGTATCGAGAAGATATTATTGTATTCTTATCGATGTCAGAGCAAGTCTGAAGAACAGTTCTCTAACCGGAGAAACAGTAACTATATATACATAAAATAAGGAGTGATTGTTCGTGACCACGGTCGCGGAACAATATCCTAAAACAGTAAAAGAAAACTCTTCAACTGTACATCATTAGAAATAAGAACCGTAAGGAAACCATTAGATCAATCTAGGTGCAATCTAACGGATAAGCGCTGATAAATCCATTCCAAACAGAACTAAAAAGAAGATTCTAGACAAGTTCTAACCGGAACTTTCTAGACACCTAAAGATAACAGATAACGAAAGTATTAACACCACATTATTCTTATCAGTAAAGACCTTCCATACTTATGGAGAATAAAAGAAAGGTACAAATATTAGTAAGAGAAATGTAGATACTTCCGTATTTTCAATAAAGTGTCCATGCATCTGTAATCTCCATGCATGATGCCTGCAGCCACTGCTCCATGCCGAGCAGGATCATCGATTGCGCAGTACCATGTTGCTTCACCCAGTCTTTGACTGTAGCCTAATGTACTAATTTCTCTGCTGTGGTAACATCCTTTGCCAGATTGTTGGGCCGCTCATCCTCCCCTATGACTATACCATAGACCTGCTTCTGCTCCAAGAGAAGGGCCATCTCCCCTGACCATTGCTTGTGGTTCCACCCATTGAACTTCGCGTTCAATATGGTGGTGGAAGTCATCGTGAGGATGACAACGTCAATGTCGTCAATTATGCTCCACTGCTCATCGAGATGGGTCTCCTCTGTAAGTCACAATTCGTAATTACCAAAAATAAGATGCGGCCGGGATCATAACCAGGTGGACCAATCCTGGTGCAGATGGAAGTGTACCTTGACTTATATTACAGCTGTGAAAATGGTGATGCATATATTGACTTGTCTATTCATCCATTTGACATGTATACAAGAAGTAGACTGAATACGGCTCCGCTGCTCAACTCTAACACCATGTGATGACCGCACTCAAAGTCTACTCAACACATCTGAATCTATGGATGGACCCGCTGAGCGACCAGCTGAGAACCCGTCCAATTCAGAAAGGTTGGGAGTTTACCATCGAACTGTATCGGGGTTGACAGTGGGAGTATATTGACGACCCGGACCGCCAATTTGGCAACGGTTCGCTTTCGACCCGGACCTGGATCCGATGTGACGGTCCGGCACCGTTGCTGGCAGTACTGTTATGCCTGAACAGGCATCCATTGCTTTGTACATGAATCATTGCCACAATACAATACTTCAATGGCTAATAATAGTACACCTAACATCATTGACACTGAGCTGATACTCATTTTATGGATGGGGCAGGGTGCATTTCACTTTAGATTTTGCCCCTAAAGGCAGCCAGTATAGCATTTACAGATGTCTGCAACCAGTTCTCATTGAGATGACCAATGATGCAAAGCTGAAAATTGTTGACACTCATTTTCAGAATGGGGCAATCACCACGTCGCTTTCTCTTTTGCCAATTAAGGCTGCCAATACCTTCATTATCTATAACCACAACCACATCACTTCTTAATTACCTGACTTACAATACCAAAGATGGTCGATGCTCCATTGACACTCATTTGCAGGATGCTGCAGAGACCATGGCGCATCTAATCTGCCCTGAATGGTTGCCAATATGTCATGAATGGATGTCTTCAACCAGTCGGCAAGTAGATAACTTAAAATGCGCTGCTGAATATTATTGATGCTACATCAATGTTCAATCTCAGAATGGGGCAGAGACCATGTCGCACACTCATCTGATTCCAAACGCCACCAATGGTTCGGTTATACATATCAGTGACCAGATATCATGTCAATTAGCATACTTACCAGACGAAGAATCATTGACCCTCTGTTGATGCTTACTTCAATGTATTGTCCATTCAAAATCGGCCACCATGGATACTTGTATTGATAATAATTTCAACTTATGAGTTGCCTTTCTCTCTGGTTGAGACTCAGCCCTATGGCATAGTGGAGCAATGTAATATTGTTGTACTGATTGCTCTCAATCTAGTAAAATGTATACATCTTTCTAAATGATACATTGCGTCTGCTATACATCAGTTTATCCACCTATATTCACATGCGACTGTGCACTATTCTACCATAATATATCTCTAAATCAGAATATCAGTAAAGCAACAAGAACAACATGGTGAAACATATTGACATATTCTCTCCTACTTTTGCTCAATTCTCTTATGGCTTCTTATTTCAATTGCATTGACCATCACTAATCTGTGTTCACCCGGTTTTGTTGACTTCTGGGTAGGCCGAATCAATCTGAGAACATTTTCTGTGCAACTGACAATCAGCAGCTCTGGGATTCCCGGATCCTCCATGCCATTGTCCATTTCCAAATCAGCTTTATCTTCTGCCTTGCAATTCTCATTGAAGTCATTTGCATTATCCAAGTCTCTATTCCAGTTGGGACAATTTTCTGTATTTTGTTAGACCGAGTCTTTGTAGAGTACGTCATCACGTGGCTGTGGGTTAGGGCTGGCAGCGACTATATAGGCTACGTGCATCTTAGACTTAGACTCAATCAATCGATCGTCTCTACAGGTTCATCACAACCGGTTATGAGCCCGGGCGCGACCACGATCCGGACACCATTATCGACAACTATCAAGCGGAGATAACAGTCGAATCGCGAACCTTCATACGAGCGAGGCCGCAGGGTCCCGGATGCATTGCGAACGCATCCGGGATCAGGACACCCTATGGACTCAGGACGACGATTCAACGATGCAAAGGACTCAGATACCTCCTCTCGACGAAATCTCACTCAACCGCTTAGAGAGCTGCGATGTCTTCGATGGCTTCGATGGCTACGATGGCCGCGATGGCTACGATGGCTATGATGGCCGCGGTGTTGAGTTCTACGGGTATACGAGATTACGGCAACCGAACAATACATCGACAGGACACGTTCGGGACGAGTACGGAGAGCAGTTTGGTAGGAGTTTGGGTCAGCATCGTGTCAACACCCTCGGAGGACATCGTGTCAACACCCTCGGAGGAACTAGGGTCAACACCCTCGGATGAGTTCGGGTCAACATCGGAATGTGTTCGAAGTGATTTCGTAACAGGTCAACCGGCTGCCAGCCAAGCAGATCGACATACAGTATGGTATTTGGATAGTCTATATGAAGTGGGCGGGTAATGGACCGCGGATACTTGGGAGATGTCGGCAGATCGAAACCCCTGGGGAGCGTGGCGGTTGGTTCACTACAGTGCGCTGGGTGTAGGATTTGGGCAACCCGAGAGACCGGCGGTGGCAATTGTGGCCATGAATCCAAGAAGTCTGTGGACTCCTCTACTGTGAGGACGAGAAAGCTTTGTTAGCTGTTCAGTGTGTACCTTCACCCTAAACCTTCAATGACGACAACCCCTCCTCCACCAGGGAGGCTGAGTACGGGGATCCACGATCTACGGGAATATGTTTCCTAGGGCTAGCTGAGAGGTAGAGCGACCTTTGGAGAAGCATCTCCAATTTTGACACCGACACCGACACCGCCACCGACACCGACACTGACACCGACACCGACACCGACACCGACACCGACACCGACACCGACACCGACACCGACACCGACACCGACACCGACACCGACACCGACACCGACACCGACACCAACACCAACACCAACACCAACACCAACACCAACACCAACACCGACACCGACACCGACACTGACACTGATACCGACACATACTCGACTACGCGAGCGTTCGCCACCGTACAACAGATTATGAGCACTTGTGTTTAAAAGGGAAACGACAATCTTCCACTTCGTTTGTCGAGCAGAAGTCAACATCGCCATGGAGAAGTGTCTCCAATTCCGATATCGAGCATCCGCCACCGTACAACAGCTTATGAGCACTTGCGTTTAAAAAGAAATGACGATCAACACTTCCACTTCGTTTGTCAAGCGGAAGTTAACATCGCCACGGAGAAGTGTCTCCAATTTCGATGCGCCACCGTACAACAGGTTATGCCAATTTCGACACGACACCGACACCAACACCGACAGCACAACCCATGATTGGGACCGAGAGGCTGCGTACGAGAATCAACGATGTTCCGGCTGGTTGGAGCAGTACCTTCAATACAGTTCTTCAATGCAATACCGATCACGATACAACAGGACTGTGTGTCACCTTCGGAGGAGCGGCTGACTGGAAGTCAAGACAGTTGAAGCCGACAGCACAATCGACTACCGAGCTTAGGAATAGGCATATGATTGACGCCTCCAATGGCATGAGCGGGAGAATGGTCATTTGGGAGGAGCTCAGGGCATGGCATGGTTTGGCTTCTGTCTTCTGTCTTCTGTCTTCTGTGTGTTTTCTGTGTGTTTTTCAATGGCTTAGTGTTTGACGGACGTGATAACGCCCTGGAGGAGTGTCAGACCGTGTCTTTGTAGAGTACGTCATCACGTGGCTGTGGGTTAGGGCTGGCAGCTACTATATAGGCTACGTGCATCTTAGACTTAGACTCAATCAATCGATCGTCTCGACAGGTTCGTCACAACATATTTGGAATGCTTTCATGTGGACCATCCTCATTATTCTCTGCTGAATGATGGTCTATTCTTTGATTCAGCGGAGATTCAATACTTGCATTTCTTCCCCTGGGAGGTACTTTGCTGGCTAAGCTGGTGGCAAAGGTGATCTTTCTGACCAGTTAAATGCAGGGGCACCATTCTGGTGAAAGGCCAACCAGGGCCATTTGACAATCTCTTCCGTATCCGAAATGTATTCTACAGTTGCCATCTGCTTCTTTGGAGGGCAAGATTTCTTCTGCATAGCACATTGCTGTTGACTGCCCTGCCCCATCTCCACAAAGTTGTGAACCTTAGCCATTCTGTACACTTTGTTTTCCTCTGGCTTTTTGTTCATGTCCCAGTCACTTTGTGTATTCAATGGATCCTATGATGGTTCATCACCAGCCAATATTCTGCTATTGAGCAATTAAAATTGCCTAATAATAACTGTTTCGCGAAGGGTTTCGCCTGTGGTATTCAACTGACTCCAGCTGACAAAATCTCATGCAACGGAATATCTTGTTTTCATTCCGACACCATGTGGTACAATGCACAACATATCGCGTTCCATATTTGAGGGATTGGCGTACACTGAGTGCATTGCCTCTTGTTGGGGTCACCAGTCGGTGATTGTTGGTATCCAAAATGAAATGCGAATATATAGTGGGTCGGAGTGGAAATCATTGAGATTCAGATTAACTTGCCCCCAGTTCTGTGCTGATTCAGGTGGCAAGATCAAATGTTACATTGAGGCGGTGAATAAGTGTGGTGCGCACTTGCTTTGTCTGTGTGTTGTTTCAACCACATCTTTAGGCATTAAGTTATCTTCCTTCTTGCTGAACAAATCATATGTATGAAAGGAAGAAGGACCAGAACCTCAACCGTTTGCAGAGGGGAAGAGATTGCTGCTCAGTACGCTTTCGGATCTAATAACTGGCAAACAACTCTGTTTGGCACAGAATATATACTCCACATTCTTCAGAAGTTTCTCTTGGGATTGGCTGCTATACAAAGTCTTATTTTCAGGAGTAACATACATTCCCTTGTCCCACTGCATAAGCGATTACAACTTGTGGAACAGATCAACGATATGTCTGAATTGAGAAGCATTCCCATCATTGGAGGCACTTTGGCGGAACATTTGGAAGGCTTCTGTCATGCTAACTTCACGGCAAACAACAAGTCTCTGTTCGATTGGGTCTTCTTCCCAGCTACTGCTTGTATAACACCATCTGAATGATTGAACCTGTCATTCTAGATGGTGATGACATAATGCGAAGTAACTGTACCCCTCTTCGTCAGCCGCAGAGTCCAGTATTGGAATGTCTTCAACACTGCCATGACATACTTGACAATGGTCCATTCATTCTATATTGTGAAGAGTCGCCAGAAATTACTGTATTGTGGATTCTGGAGCCACTTGAGTGTAAAGTCTCACAACTGGTAGACTTGCTTATGCAACTCCAGTGTCAAATTCCAATGTGTCTTCACATTCATACTAGGTAGTACTGCTACGTTTACAATTGCTTTTTGAGAGTCAATGAACTCATTTCGACAACCAGGTGTCAGTGTAATGAATACATCATGCAATCTCTGCTATATGAGGGTTAGTATAAGGACATTTAAAATATCTTGAAATATGTACTTTATCAATTTGTTTTGCTAAACCTGGTCTAATGGCCGACTCTTTGTTGATTCTAGCATTGCCCTCTCTTCGAAGTCGTTGACTCTCCCCAATAGCTGTGTTTTCATTCTCTCCAAATTTTACATTGTGCTCATGAGCTTCCCAAGACTTCGTGCAGCCAGTTACACCGAGACTACACATGAATTCACCTACAGTCAGCTGTATGACGTGCGCCATGCATGGTAAGTGGTTCCTCAATTCAGGCCACTCGAGTCCGGAGGCCTCAAAGATTCATTGCAGTGTATGAGTTATCAAGCAATATGAGGAGGTGCATTATCAGTCTTGATTCCCAGAAAACAGATGTCAATAAGCTTCAATTGATTACAAAAGTCCTTCAAATATGTAGCTGTCCATGCTGCAGTGTGTTGGTCTGTCACCTATGCATGGTAATTAACTTTCGAACAAGGATATGAATTGGTATTCAATCTTAATGAAAGCGAATTGCACCTTTCGCAATGCCAAATCTCGATGCCGATAGTAAGTAATGATAGACGGTATGGTGAAATTAGTTGTTGAGTACCATGCGCCCAAAGCTAAACTAATATTATTTCGCAGCGTTGATTGTTTTATTAGTGCATCCACTGTCTATGAGTATTTTCTCTGTCACATGTTGCGAAGGGTGGTGTCAGACGGCAGCACTAGGTCACATCGTAGTGGTTTCCATTCCAATCGTAGCGCCCGGATTGATATCGGGTTACATTCAATTTCAGACCAAACAAAGCGGAATGTAAGGTAGCGATTCCCCGTTTCTTGGTGAAATTCAGATAATTCAATGTCCTTCACATCCAGTTTGAATTCTTTTGTCTGGAAATTCGGTTAATGTGGATTAAACCTGAATGTCAAATATGAATTGCCTTTGGGAACTGACCGTTGCAATTCCTTGACTTTCTTGTCTCCTCATGATGGCCAACACTGTTTCATAAACCATTGTCCTAGGCAATGTAGTAACTTCTGACTCGGTCAATTCATTTAACTTTGTGATACAACCTTTTGGCAGCAACTGTTTCCCCATTGATCTCGTCCCATGTTCTGCTGGATGGCAAAGAACTTGGTGAGAAATGGTACATATGCTGCCAGGGCTGCTGGTCATCTCAATTCCACAGTGCAAATGCAACCGCCACACAGCAGTATTTCTGGTATCATTCCAAGCAATTAGTCAGTTTGAGCCAACATTCTTTGAAGCCCAGCAAGTATCAATGGTAATGTGTACAGCAAGGTCACTCACATCGCAAATACAGACAAGTTCATTTTGAGCTGGGATCATAACCTCTTGCAGTGAGGTATTCAAAAATTTTGAATCCGACATTGCGTTAAGAATTTGAAAGCGGGGTAATCGGATATGACAGATTACCAAAACCTATGTTATAGTAAAGTAGAAAGCGGATTCTTAAATATTGACTACAGAGCTACACGGAAAAAAAGCCAAATCTGTGAGACATTGCATGAATATTTGTGAAGTTGTATACAGAGACATTTTGAAAAGACTGACCACGTAAAACTCAACGTAGGAACAAGACAATCCAGTTCATTGTCGTGTAGCTTACTGAATCCCCTCCAAGACTGTTGACACTTCCTGACAGTTCATTTTTTGTAGGTGGACGTAATATGGTCACAGATATCTTTGGCAATAAAGGCACCCTATGGAATGATTATGGGTTAATGCTGTTCCATAGCTCTATAATTATCCAAGATGCAAGGCCAAAAATGGTCGATGTACCATTGACACTCATTATTACAAGGTGCTAGCGACATTGTCACCAGCATTGTTGCCCATAAAGATGGCCGAAACATTGAGCATGGGTTAATGCTGTTGCACCGGCCTTGAAGTATCCTCAATGCAGAACCAACAATCGTTAACACTCCAGTAACGGTCATTTTTGGGAGGATGTATCAAAATCATCCATAACATCTTTGCTTATAAAGTCAGCTGATACTATGGTTATGGGTAGACACAGTTGCATTGCCCTATGATAATCCAAGATGCAAGACCAAAAATTGTTGACACCCCAATGACATTCATTTTAAAGAGGTCATAGCAATATCGTCAATACCATCTTTGCCCATAATGCAGACCAATGCTTCAGTTATAGCTTATTGTGATTGCACAGCTCATTGATTATTCAGGATGCAGAACCAAACATTATTAATGCTCCGTTGAGACTGATTTCTAAGAGAGAGTAGGGATGTCATTGCTAGCAATTTTCGCTATAAATGCGGCCACTACTTTCAATCTGTATCTCAGCTATGTAGTCTTTTTTTGACTATCAGACTCACAAGACCAAAGATTGTTTACGCATCATTGACTTTCATTCCTAGGCTGAGGCAACAAGGGTGTCACTTTCTTCATTGCCTGTAAAAACCACTGATACAATCAGTTTGGATGGATGTGACTATGCAGCCCTTTGATTGCAGAAAGTGTAAGACCAAAAATTGTTCACGCTCCATTGATGCTCACCTTAATGACATACTAACAGTCATTGAATGTTAAACAATTGTATACAAAACTTCATACAGTTATTATTAGCAGCCAATAAATCATTTCAGTGTATAAATATTTCCACCAACAAGCTTCGAGACCTCTGACTGTCTGTTCCACCATGAGACATGTTGTTTGAGCAATAAAAGCGGTCAGTCTATCACATTACCGCACACTCGGCTGGCAATTCACTGCATGTGAATCCAGACTCTAGTTATGCTATCTATAGGCCGACTTCCTCACCATTCCTCATCCCGTTCAGTCTCAGCAATTGCCATAACCTACCATGACCAATTATCATGTCTCACAATGTAGTCACTGAAATCAGGAAAAAGTGGACATGTACCAAAACAGGTACACCAGTCGCTGTTCCAAGAGATACATCGCCAAAAATTGCAATTTACCTATTAACTACTCTGGCGACTTAAGAGCCATCACCTCGTCCTTCTCCATATCAGATTGCTATATCGAAATTAGCTTGCGATGCTCTATGAAGTTGTGAAAGCTACTGGGTTTAACAGGCTATGATTACATGATTGTTGACTAATCAGATGCTGCGATGGGCAGCAGAGATGTAATTCCTTTGTGTGTCTGGGGTTTCTGGGAACCTTGCCTCATATGACTATTTCTTAGTCTAGAAGTTACTTGCAGCATTTGTGCATTTCCAGCGACACTATAAGAAATCTCCATTGGCTCACCAAATGTCATCGGTGCAGATGAGACTGTATCATCTGCTGTATTCCATTAGACAACAACCGGAACCTTCAATTTGGTTGTCCTGTACTTCTTATCTCTCTCACCGCAGTAGTCAGCCGCGTCTCCCAAGCCTGCTTATGTCAATTCATCAAGCTTTAGCGGCTTTTGCAGATTACATCCCATCAAATGCAGTTTCATTTTGGATATTGTGCCTATCAGCCAGCCAGGTTCGTCATCTGTGCTCAGTATGCCCAGCTCTGCATCTGCTTCATCATCATTCTGGTGTTTGCCATCTTGGTTGCTTGCAAGAGCACTCAGACTATCTCCGAATGGTGTTCAGCATCTGCTTCAATGATGTTTGTCGCTATCTGGTTGTCAATCCCCCCTTTCCAGTGTTTGTTATTTTGTCTGGCTTCTACTTAATTGCTGTCTCTGCATCATCAACTCACTTTCTTGCCACAGCTGTCGCTCTATCCACCTAATGCTCAATCCATGTGTTGGTATGATTGTTGCTTAGAAAGTGCATTTCTCTTTGTTTCACTGCTGTGAGAGCATTTATGCATCCTAGGATGCACAATGGTACAAGGGATCGGATCCTATCTGCTTCCAATCTGCACTTGCCTTTATGCCCTTGATGACGTCATCGTGTGGAATGCTATGTTCATTTACCATATTTACATCCCAGTCGTGGCTAGAGATTCATTTTCGGAGCATGGATCATTCTATTATGTGTTCACTTGGTTGATGCGCAAGATGTTGGATGATTCAAGATATGGACCACATGGAGGCAAGCGGCATCCTTTAGGTGGAGGTTGGTACACTTAATTGACTTCAACAGTGGAATATTTGAGTGTTGACCATCTCTACATTGGGAATAGCAATGTTAACTGTACAACATTACATGATTTGTAGAGACTGATTCATGTGAGATCGTGGGGATTGCTGGAGACAAACATCTGCCAACGTCTGTTCTATCCAAGAATGTGCTGTCAAGTTTCTCACAAACACGAGATGTCAGCAGTCGTTCACAACAATTTATCCCTGTAAATAGACACTCAATTTTGAACCAACTTGGTGCAACTCGCAGGATGGATAAAAACCCATCCAACCTACAGCTATATGCAGCTGACGTCATCCTGAGTATAACTTGTAACTTGGCTGCGACATATTCCATTTTGACTTGAACCTGACCATATATTCCTCCTGACTTCCCACATCTTTTCGTAGTCATCTTCCTCTTCACATTAACTCCAACAAATGATGACTCCAGAACCACCTCAGCAAGGTACGAGCAGATCTGAATCGAGCAGAATCACTGGCGCTTCATCCACTATGCAACCATTTGAGACACCACTACACTGCAGACACCACTCAGTCCACCGCGCCGTTACAAATGCAGCCACTGACAATGTAACAAAGGACAAACCTTTAAACATGCTCCATTAAACAAGAACCATTATGAATCAGAAAAAGCACGTAATCTGATGTGTTTATATCGGTGTCGAGGGTGATGGCCATCGAGTCACAATATGATACACAGCTGCTGTATGCAGCGAGCTGTAGGACCAATTTATAGCTGTCCATAATGGGAATCCTCCACGGGCAACAATTGTATTTTTCTGCAGTTGGCAAAATTGAACATTATGATCATCTCAGCTCTGCAATTTTCCTAGACAAATTTTTGATAAGCATCCCCAATTGTAGATGAAACATGCTTCAACCACATCACAGGATGCTACGGAAGCATATATGTTAGAAGTACTTGCCAAATCTTATATGTAGAAGCAGCAACGAATTTCATGCAGATTTTCAACATGTCTGTTACTGTGGCAAGGCAAGGAGGTTGGGTATGGCAAGAACAGTCTGACATGCGCCTGGCCTTGCATATGGCCAAACTGGCCAAAGGAGGATGTTTGTGTGCCACATTAGAGGAAACTTGATATTTGTTCGAAACGCCTTAGGTCTAACTCAGGAAAGAGATGAAGCAGGATGTTGTGTAACCAGCAGATAGTAATTACATAATTGCTGTGATGGGAAGACACCTGGCTATGCTTCGAGAAGATCTAATAGACAGCTGCCTTCCTTGCACAAACATTACAACACAGAATCCCTACACATATTGGAGGCACAAAGGCAATAGTACACCTACACCATACCGACTCAGACAGCCAACACAATCACCCAAGCCACATTGGCCCAGAACTGCAGGTGTGCCACCCAGAGGTAATGAGGCAGCTAACGCTTCTGATATCGATGGTGTGCCATCTGCATATGTGTATATATATACTGCTCTTCCCAGTGCTCAATAGTTCAATCTTGATGCATATGCCAAGAATCGCAAGCACGATAACAATTGGAATCTAGCGTTGCTGACTGATGAAGGATTATCGACTGATTAGTACACTATCTGCTGTGTGGTAACGCAGCTGAGATCCATTTTGCAGACAATAGCAGCCTATTGAGCAAAGCTGACCATGAAGATAAGGATTGAAAAAATAGAACGGGATTTTTCAGTCTATTGTTACCTACAATTAGCAGACACTTTAAAGTATCTTTTAGAGTCTTTATTCATATGTATTATTCAAGAACAATGTAGTGATCAAGGAGAAAGTACATGAAGGTGATACAAAGACTGCCAAAACACCATCAATGATAAACTATACCACATGCAATGATATCATATTGTGGATACGCCTGTGGTATAATGATCGTCAATGTAACATCAACAACTTTTGATCTCCCACCATGCATAATCTGTGCGGGGATTCGTTGTGGCCAATCATCAGTGAGGTACTGGGGCACTGTATGCCCAGAAGAGAGAGCGACATGCTCCCGGCCCCATTCTCAGACTGAGCACCAAGAGAGCGTCAACAAATTTTGTTCACAGAAGCCAGACAATCCTACAGTGACTTGGTTGTTGCTATACATAATCGAAGCATTGGCCGCCTTTATAGGAAAATAATATAGCGACACGCTCCCTGGCCAAAGCATGAAAATGGGCATCATTGGAGCGTTAATGTTTGTTGGCCTCTCAACATGGCTAAATACAGCATGATGTGTCAGTTATTACCTATATTCAATATCTTGTCCGTATTTCTAACTTACACTGCTCACGAACTCTTAGTTGATACATTGTGAAGTAGATAAGTTGTTACTGTCCTGGAGGCTGTCGTGGGAATGTCTCTTGCTGATCTCCAAAGTCTGACAGCCAACTGCGTTCAAATGGAGGTCTGTGATCATGTGCCACTTAGATTACTCATGATGCAAGTGCTACAATTGTTGATGCTCAATTATCTCTCAGTTTCAAGATGGGGCAGTGAGAGTGGTACTTCCTGGTTTGCCTATACAGGCCGCCAATAACTCATTCATGACTGTCCACAACTAACCACTACTCACATTCCCCCATATGCAAGCCTACACATCGTAGATGCCCTATTGACACTCGTTTCCACCATAGTGCTGTGATTATGACTTTCATTTGTTTCAATATACAGGCAACTAATACATTCAAAGAAAACAATGTCATAACGTGGTTAGTATTTTGCGATTAACAGTAGAATATCAGAATGTGACCATACGTAGAACAACCTAAAGAGCAGCTCGCGAGATTGGAACTGGTGGGCCAAGCTGAACACAGCAAAAGCTGCAGGTTGATGCATACGGGTCCAGGTTCGGACCGCCAACAAGAAGTTGCTCCAGTGTGTCAATTGGTCTGCAACAAAACAAAACAACATTTCCAGTCAGCACGTGAACCACTGGCAGGTTACCCGGACCCATTGCCAATACTGGCCCAGGCGCACATCTCAATGTTAAACAAGTTCGCCAAGTCAGAAGTTACTGAATTGACTGGTTCAAAGGTCGATAAACAGTATTTGCCATACTGAAGTGAGAAGGAAGTCGAGGAATTTCAACAGCAAGTTCACAAAGGATATTCATATTCGACATTCAGGGTTTCTGTATATTTATAGCATTGTCAGACAAAACGCTTAATACTAGCAGTTGAAGTCCTTCAAGATGCCAAGTTGCACCAAGACACCTGGAATCACTACCTCATCTTAGAATTCATTTTGCCACGTATTGCATGGAACACCATACCAAACCTAGTGCTACAAAGATCATATGATCTATTTGAATGTGGTTTGATGCTACTGTCTACCAGCACACTTAGCAACATTTGCTGGAGGGAATTCTCACTGATAGTGGATGCAATTAAGAAACAATTGCCACCAAGAAATAAAGTTGGTTTAGCTTTGGATTTTTGGAAATCAACAAAGAAAGTGGCCATAACGTTGCTCATAGCTTACAAGATGGATTACAATTAGACATTGGAAGAAGTACTACTCGCTTTCAGTAATATCGATATCCTATTAATCTCATATTTTATACCGTAATGAAGGATGATATGTCAAGCGTCAACATACTGCCACAAGGTGAGCCGTCCATTTGAACAAAGTTCCAGATCATTTTGACATTCCTGATGGCAGGTTACTTAGAATTACAGTTGTCAACCCTTCCTCTTGCTACTCAATGACACGGGAACTACAATCAACCCTTGAGGCCTCTGTAATCGAGTGGCCAGCATTGAGAAACCACATATCATGCATGGTGCATGTTATTCAGCTGGCGTTAGGTGAATTTATGCATAGTCACGGTGTAAAAGGCCATACCAAGTCTTGGGAAGCAGATGAACGCAATCATCAATTTGGAGAGACTGAAAGCATAGCCACTGGAAAGAGGCAAAGACTGTGAAAAGAGAGCTTTATTCAAACCAACAAGTTGTCTGCCAACAGACCAGGTTTAGCAAAGATAATTGAGAAAGTATGTACTTTATGATGTTTTGAAAGTCCTAAAACTGACCGTTATATAGCAGTGAAATCTTGCTGTACTGATTACATTGACACTGGGTCATCAAGATGAGTATATTGACTGTCAAAATGCTAAAGGAGAGATTGCAGTAATACCTAGTATGGATGTGGAGACCCAGTGGCATTTGACATTACACTTGCTTCAGTAAACCAACCAATTATGAGAATTCACCTGCGAGTGGCTGATGAATCCAAATTGCCGTGATTCCTGGTGACACATCATTATACAAAATGAATGTACCATTGTCAAGTATGTCATGGAATGTTTAAAGCCATTCCGAAACTGGACCCAGAAGATGTTGAAGAGGCATATGGATAATCAGCATCAAGTTTTCACTGTCTACAATGTTATGTTCAATAAGATGGATGGCGTTATGTAAACTTCAGCTCAGATGAAGTCTCAATGGAATGAAGACTTATACTTTGCAGTGAAGTTTGCACAACAGAAGCTTTCCAAATATTATGGTGAAGTTACTCCAATGTTGTGTATGCTTCTCATTTCAGCACACATCCCTCATTCTTTCCGGAAGTTGCTAACAGCAATGATGTGGGACAATGGAATGGATATTAATTCTGCAGATGAGACTTCTTATTCTACTAAATACCAAGAGACATTTCTGAAGTACATAGAGAATGAATACTGCGCCAACCATAGACATTGGCCCATTATTAAACCTGAAAGCATACTGAGTATCAATCTCTTCCCCTATGCAATGGGTTAGAGATGTGGTCACTCTCCTTTTGAACCATATGATGTGCCAAGTGATGATGTAGAAAAATCAACTCCAAAAAAAGGGGCTGAAATAATGTCTGGCTAAAACAATTGGATAACACACTTACTTACAGCGGCATAGCTCAATATGATTTCACTGCCTGAACTACTAACATTCGGGGGGTAAGTCAATCTCCATGTGAATACCTACCACTCAGACCCTATGGAGATTAGCAGAACATTTTGGATAGTGCATATCACAGACTGAAGGCACCGACAAGAGGAAATGCACTCAAATGTCGCCAAACACCCTAACGTTGCATGGGAACTAGTATCACTAATTCCACCTGCTGTCAGAGTGAAGGAGAGTTGTTCCCTTGCGCGAGATGTTATCTGATAGAGTAAGTCGAGAACAACCAGCATGATCCATTGCTAAAATGTCATCGTAAGGCTGTTTGCAAATGCCAATATTGGGATATTGGCAGGCGGTAACCCTGTGGCGGATATAATGCACACTGAACATGACTTTGATATGAAGAGAGAGGCGGAAGAAAGTACATTGCATAGAGTGGCCAAGGTTGATAACTATTTGATGATATGGCAGGGCAGCAATAACCTATGTGATACACAGATGGAATCATGTATTCAAATCAGGCAAATGACAGCAGTAGGATACATTTCAGATACAAAAGAGATTGTCATCTCATCCAATTCAAACTTTACCCATGATGATGTGGCTGTGATGAAATTGTCAGAAAGATTACATTGCCACCAGCTAGATCTGCAAAAGACCTGTCTGGAGAAAGAACACAAGTCTTAAATGTCCATCAAATTAAATTCATCGACTGTCATCCAGCTGAATGTGATAGGCGAAGTGCACCTGATAGCATTTACAATACTGAAAATTGGCTTCACTGGAATGGTTACCGGGATAATCCAAATGAGAGCATTGACAAGGAGTAGGTAGACGTTGAATTCGACATGGAGCTGGACAATGGCATTTACAATTCAAAAAACCCAGAGCAGTGGGATGCAAGTGTCTCACTGACAGTTCTCTGATTATTTCGGCCAATATGAAGGTCAATGAACCGGTCTGGAGAGGGGTAGTTGACGGACAACGCAATTCAAACAAGGAGCAATATCGGAAACAAGCAATAGTTAGACTGAATGAGTCAATATGTTTTCACAAGGTTCTTTACTTTTTTTCACTGAGAAGTTCATTCAGAGAAATATGAAGGGAGAAATGCGAGCAGTCATATGTAAATATTGGTTCATCAACTGATGTTTCAGAGGTGACATGAATTATTTAGCAAGATATATACATTTTGATTTAATGAGAGCGTCCAGTGCAATAATGTTACCAGGCCCAGCGTTGCCAAAGGGCCAAGTCTGAATTGGTCAGAATGGCACCAAAGAAGTTGAAATAATTTAGTATTCAGTTACTGATGGCAGCAGATTTTGAATGGTCAATACATTAGAACAACATCAATGTAGCATTGAGGATTTTTGGCCTTCTATTTAAGGTGCTTGAAAAGCGATTTTGTCACTGTTCTGCATGTCCAACATTTGTGCAGCATGAATAGGCAAAAGAAAAAGCACTCCAGTAACTGCCCCATTCTGGAACTGAGAGTTAACAGAGGGTGAAAATCTTTTCGCATTTCATCATCGGTAATTGAAGGGGCGAATGGTTGCAGACATTCTTAAATACGACAATGGTTGCTTTAGTGGCAAAAACAACAGAGACATACTCTCTACCCCATCCAGATAATAAGTATCAACTGTTTGTCAACAACTTTTTGTCTTGCATCTTCAGTAGTCTCATTGTTACTATGTGACAACTATTCATATATGAAGGAATGACAGCCTTATCAGGCAACACTGTGCATGGCATCTATGTTACCCCATTGGGAAAATGAATGTCAACAGATCTACAATGATTTGCGGTCTATCATAAAGAGTTATCATGCTATCTCGCGGATACTTAAGCTCGTGACAGAAGTTTCAACAGCCATTATCAGCAGAAATCGAAAATCCAAAACAATAATCCCAGCCTTCAACATCATGAATATCGCGAACTGCAAAACATACAAAAGAGAGTACTGGCTACTGAATAAGTGATTTTGATGACATACGATTATTTAACGGCAAAAACAAGAGCATTATATGAATCAAGAAATGGACTCTCTGGACAACCCACTGACAACCTGCCGAATTCAGATTACATGGGAGATATTCATTCAATAGTACAGGAATTGAGTTGTTAGAAATATGAACGAAATCAATTCACAATTTGACAACAGTTCGGTTGCGACAATAATACGGACCAGAAGCCATGGCCTGGAACCTTTGCTACTACTGGGTACAACAACTGTATTCCAATAAGATAAATCATCAATAATAGCAATTTGTGTATTAATTCCTCAGGCAACCAAGGAGCCGTCACCATTTCTTCATCTGAATCAGATTTCTATATGGTAATTTGTAAGTGAGACAATATGCAGCTGTAGGAGCTTACAAATTTGATGGGCTTTAGGTTCTTAATTGTTGACAAAACAGACACCATGTAGGGTGGGAGATGCACTATGCATTTGTGGGACTGTGGTTTCCTGGAACCTAGTTTCATTTGACTATATTCTGGTTGAAAAGTCTCCTGTCACATTTGTGATCTTTCGTAGTTGATATCAAGAGTCGCTACAACCTCTCCAAATGTTGTCACTGAAGGTGTGGCTGTAAGAATATCCATTTGCAGCTTATCGACTGCCAGAATCTTCAAATCCACCACCCTGTACTGCTAATCTTTTCCATGGAAGTATTCGGCCACATCTCCCCACCACTGTTGGGTCAATTTGTGACCCTGATGTGGATATGTGCATGGAGGATGATGTTGACGCACCGGACAGCGTTGATTTAGACGGCGATGTGGATATGGAAAGGGATTGTGACGATGATGAGGAGGAAGATGAAGAGCAGGAAGATGAAGAGCAGGAAGATGAGGAGGAGGAGGAGGAGGAGGATGAGGATGAGGAGGAGGATAAGGATGAGGATGATGGCAAAGAACCTCGGACGATTGGCCAGGGAGAGATCGTCAATACCTCGGCTGACGATGCTAATACCATGGTAGATGATGAGCCAACCGTGCTACCTGAGCAAGGCCAGGATATGTGCCAGCATACCCCACGGCCACAACCTCCAGCGCCTGCCCCACGGCCACAAACCCTGGAGCCTTCCCCACGACCAGGAACTCTGGAGACTCCTACCCTCAGTGGGCTGGAGTTTTTGGGGATTGTGACGCCCCAAAAAACCTCGCTCAGCGGCGCCAACTCTGCGAGGAGCTGAGGCAGCCGGAAACACCTCGGATGTTGATGTGGAGCAGCAGCAACTCGGCAAATCGGTAGGTGGCGACAGTCTCCCCGATGGCCCTCTCTCGGATGTCCCTCTCCCAGATGTCCCTCTCACGGAAATCCCTCTCCCCGATGACCCTCTGCCTGATGTCGCTCTCCCTGACGCGCACCCGGATGGCTCGGTACATGAGGAGTGAACCAGTCCTCGCGTTGCATTTGGGTTAGAGTCGGGTTCTTGTCTGGTGAGTTTGCATTGCTGTAATCTATTCATCTCAGGCACTGATTAAGGTACGCATGGAGGTGATTTGTTCGTTTGGGTTAGGGTTGTGGGCTTGTTCCTTTCCTTTCTTCTAATCTATTTATCTCAGGCATTGATTATTACACGCGTCGTGAGGTTTTTGGATTGCTCAGGGTTTATTTTTCATTTATTCATAGTACTATGGGACATCGCGCAGATGCAGTGTTTTTTGCAACTCCTGGCGTGATGGTGTTGAGGCTCAATAAATCTCTCAAGTATCGTGAGCTTATACCTACACTAGACTGCTCAGGCCCAGCTCCAACTTTCATCCCTTTCTACAGTGAATACTCCACTCCTCCCGTGTCATCAACAATGCCAGAGAAGACCCCATTCCATTGCCCCGAATTTTCATGCCGAAAGAAGTTCACCTCAGACAGCTGGTGACTTAAACATATCAAATTACACCATACTGAACACCTTCAAGTTGCAAAGAATCTGACTGTTCGCAGTGCGCCCCGACTCGTTGAACCCGCTCAGAGTCGTGAATTCAACGCTAACAAAGATTTAGTCAAAGACTTGGACGCATTTCCCTACCTCGAACACATTGAAAACATTGCAGACTCGGAGTATCAACCATTGCCACCTCCTCTGCCGGGGACAGAAACATACCCCGGCGCCGGCGCTCCGCTGAGCGATTACATTGCTGAACCCTGGGAACACGACGCGCAGGGTTGCCTTGAGACGAACCTACAGAACAATCCATACTACCCATTTGCGACACGTGAAGAGTACAAATATATCCAGTGTGGGATCAAGAAGAAGGGTATGAAGAGTTACTATGACAACGTGCTGAAGGGAGAAAACACCGGTTTGCCTTTCCCAAGCTTCAAAAATGGGGATGGCATCCAGACGCTCGTGGCTAGCATGCCAGATGATCAGGCTCTCGGGGAGTGGGAACTGCATACTCTCGAGGATATGAGATGGAATGACAATCACCAACGGCCTATCAAATACTGGAGTCGAGACATCATCAAAAGCATGAGATGGTTGATGCAGCAGCCAGCCAACGCCGAGCATCTCAGTTACGCCCCTCAGCGTTGCTTTAACAGCGATACGCCACTGAAACACCTCTATACTGAAATGCACACTGCGGACTGGGGGTGGGAGACACAGGTAAGAAGAGATACTCGAGGATAATAACGTGCTAATCTAGGTTAAGGCAATGCTCAGTCTGGGGGATACACTGGTTCCCAGGATCTTCATGTCCAACGGAACACATCACTCGAATTTTGCTGGCGACAAGAAAGAGTGGCCTGTATATATGACAATTGACAATCAATCTTCAAAGCTCCGCCAGATGCCCTCAGCGCACACCGTCGTAATGGTCGCTCTCCTGCCGATTCCGATCATGAACCGCAAGATTCCTCAGAAGCAGCTGGATGAGCAGCGGCAAACAAACCGAGAGGTGCTGAACGAAGTACTCCGGCAGGTACTCCAGCCTCTGACCTTTAAACAAAATCCCAACGCCGAGAGCGGGTATTACAAAGTTCTCTGTGCAGATGGCAACTTCAGGCGTTGCAAACCAGTTTTAGCAGCATGGCTTGCAGATTGCCCTGAGTATAGCGACCTACATCATCTCAAGCGGCATGTCTGTTTTTGGTGCGAGTGTCCAATGAACGAACTTCGAGATTATGTCCATGCTCACAAGCAACACCCCCGGTGGGATGACAACCTATGTAGAATGCTCAGCAATGACAACACCAAGGCAGCGGATGCTGAACTCTTGTCGCGCCATGTCCACCGAGAATTCAAGGTGTTTCGACATATTCCCTGTATCGTGAGCGACCTCCCGAAGCCCGACCTCCTCCACACAATGCAGATCGGCATGCTTCACCACCTCCAGAAGTGGATTTTCCACTTCATGAAGAGGCACGAATGGCTTGACAAGTACAATGCAATCTGGTTATCCGTGCCTGCTTACCACGACCTCACACCAAAAAATAAGTTATATGAGGGAGTTTCTCAATGGAATGAGAAGGAGATGAAAGAAATGAGCCGGTACATGCTAGGAGTTGTAACCCAGTCTCTACGAGGCGGAAGCCCCACTCAGCATCCCATATTCAATCGCGCAATTGAGTGCACACGGGCATTGTTAGAATTCTATATGTATCCACGATATAAATCTCACGATGATGCAACTTTGAGCTACATGGAGGACGCGTTGCATCGTTTTCACACCTTCAAAGATGTTTTCTTACTCGGGCGAGCCGGCAAAAAGGCGAAGGCCAAAGCCAAAGCCCTGAAAACAGAACTTGTGAAGAAGCGAAAGGTAGACGAGGAAACAAATGCTGAAACTTGGACGCCGTCCAAGAAGCGGCGTGAAATGAACGCCTGCCGGGATTATATCAGCCACGAGATAGATGTTTCCAAGGAGTTGGATGCCGACTTCAACTTTCCGAAGATCCACTTGATGTCTCATTAGGCGAAACAGATTCGTTGATATGGAGCCTTGCAACAGTATTCTGCCAAGAGACATGAACAAGCACATAAAACGAACCTTAAGGATGGTTGGAATGCCTCCAATCACAATCTCAACTACCTGCTGCAAGTAATCACCTTTCAGCGTCGCATTCTCTCCTTCGAAATCAGAGAGCTCAATCTCCAAGCCCTCGCTCAGTGTCAAGAGAACAGCGCTGCCGCCTACAAAGTCCTTCCTTCCGGTGCTGATCTGGCTGCCCCCCTGGGCTCCCAGTCATATGCGAAGCCTGAATTCATGGGGCCCCAAAACCGCCATGATGGAAAGCATCCTGATGCGATGATCAAAGACTTCCGAGCATTACTCGACAATACACAAGCTGAAACGCACCGCATGGCAATATACAGCGGCACGCGGGAGTTTATCAAGCATAAGAGTCGTAACAAGACGTATATATCGGATGAACAACTGCACGCAATGGAGCTCTGTATTTACCATGGTATTAAGGTTCAAGTTGAGG
>Ga0307514_10000158_pt1 | contig 189953 bp, 210 predicted proteins | sample 16_EM_MG_FD_203088 | JGI IMG/M metagenome (GOLD analysis project Ga0307514, IMG submission 203088) | Populus trichocarpa ectomycorrhiza microbial communities from riparian zone in the Pacific Northwest, United States - 16_EM | ecosystem: Host-associated > Plants > Roots > Unclassified... | reverse complement strand
AATCTTACCAATCTCCGGGAAAATATTATTGGTAATTTATTATTGGAATAGGATCTACGGCAGTGGACCTGAGTATTAATTACTATTGATACTTAATAAGTTACTTAGGGAATACACCCCCGTAACACAGAGTACTTAAAATCAGAAGCAGCAAGAAGCCAACACAGCATGCCATAAGATGTCACTGGATCCAATTTGAGGTAGACAGCTATGAACAATCAAAACACTTTATAGGTGGTGTATGTAGAGAGCTACATGACCAATTTATGGTTGCCCGTAATGGAAAACCTCTAAGGTTGACAAAGCATGTGCCCATGCAGTCTGTAAAATTGAACATCATGATATTGTCCATGCTGGAAGTGTTGCACACAGATTTTGTGATAACAGTTGCCAAGAGTGGACGCAAACGGCCATAATAGCCTTAGCAGAGGCTACAGAAGTTTGTATGGTTGAGGTAATTCCCAATCCCATATTTGCATGCAGCAACTGATTTCTTCTAGGCTTTCAACATGTCAGCTACTATGGCATGGCAAGGAGGTCAGGTACAGCTGGAGCAGTTCCACATGCTCCTTGCCTTGAATATGGCTGAATGGCCACAGGAGGGTTTCTGGCTTGCCACAATTGAGGAAATGCAATACCTCATCAAGAATCCGTCTGCCAATGTCCAATATGAGAAGAGGGATAATGTTGTGTTTCCAAGGTATAAAATTGTGAAGGCTGCAACACAAAGACACCCAGCTCTGGACCATGACAATCTAATGAATGGCTGCCTCTGTTGCAAAAATCACACAGCAAACATCAGCAAAATGTATTTTAGTCACTGGAACACTCCTGGAGTTGTTGAGAAGAGGTGGAGTGTAAACTTAAATGCGTCAATTTAAGGAGAGTATCAGATCCTAGGAGGGCATGCCTGCCGGCCTTTAGAGTAACTGGGAGTGCCAATGACAACTATAGGAGTGCCGAAGACAACCCTGGGAGCGCCGAGGACAACCCTGGGAGCGCTAACGACATCACTGGAATCACCTGGGAGCGCCGGGGAGATACCAGGGAGCACCAGCGACATAACTCGGAGCGCCAGGGACATGTCTGAGAGCAACACGAATGACAGTAGAGCAGTCTGCGAAAAACATCATCTTCTTTGGGAATGCTGCTGGTAAGCCTGGAAATCATAGCTACTACTTACCGTTCAACGATTGTTAAAACTCATGGATGCAGTTTGTATTGTCATCGATGTGTTTATATAGCTACTCATCTATACCCAGTAAATCTGAACTGGCTGGAGGTTGTGCTTGAGAGCGAATTTGTGGAGTGCCTGAAAATGATCATCAAGTAAACTCAGATATACACTCCGAGGTCATGACTGAGTGAGTTCGGAGATGCCCATGGAGGCAGTAATCGACAGAATTTGCACAGACACTTCGAGGACTTGATTGAGTGAACTTAGCGGTGCACTCCAAGATCGGGATCAAGCAAGTTTGTAGATGCACATGGAGGCCTTGATCGTGTGAACTTGGAGGCTGTGATTAAGCAAGTTTGGAGATACACTTGGAGGCCATTATTGTGCGAACTTGGAGGCCCTAATTGAGCGAGTTTGCAATACACTTGTAGGCCATGATGAAGCGAGTTTGGAGATTCACATTGGAGGCCGTGATGGAGCGAGATTGGATGAATACTTAGAGCCGGTCGATTGACAGCATGCTGCATGCTGAGACTCTAATCATCACGTAGGTGACTTGCAAAGCTGGGAATGTGACAAGGTGACTTTACCCTTGGGATCTCATGGCAAGCTAACTGATGGTGGTCGATCAAGTAAGGAGGTACACCAGAAGCTGAATCTACATTCAGGGGTCAACTCGTAATCATGAGAATGAAAAGAAAGACAAATATTCTTGGGTGGATGCTGTACTCGGTGTCTGCTGAACTCACTGTATGCTGTACTCAGTGTATGTTGTACTCGATAAATGCTGTACTCGGTGTCAACTCATGATCATAGCATGGAGAGATTACCTGTGATGACTTAACTTAGTGTTCTGCGATGATGGTAGAGTTGTGGACGAGAAAGAGAGAGATGGGGGATGAAGATTAGAACACTGTGGATGATACAAGCAGATATGACAAATCAGCGGTTCAACTTACCTGATTGGGTTGGGAAGACTTCACATCTGTGTAATTACATGGCAGATCGGGACTTGTACCTGCCATATTGGGGATGGTAAATTGACTTGCACACAAAATTCCCTTAGTCCCAGTACCTCATGATGAGTTGCCCCATCTCTCTCCTTCTCGTCCTCAACTCAACCATCACCTAAGAACACAACATTCAGTTATCCCTTGCTACCTCTCTGTGCGGTCATCAAGAGTAACACCTAGTACAGCACTGACTAAGTACCTCATACACAGCGTACTGCATTATCCCAAGATTGACTGTCTCCCCATCCCAGCCAGTCTCTCAGCTCTCAGAACACCATGTTGTATTGAATTCTCTACATTGCCAAGATTACCAGGTAACCAATGAATTGAGTCTCAGCAGCCGTCGCACCTCCCTCCCGATCTACCGGCTCCAGATCATCCACCTCCAAGTACTTCTCCCATGTTGATCGATCATGATTTGAAAGCGCATCTCCAACCACGCTCGATCATGGCCTGCAATGACATCTCTAAGTTACACGATCTGGGGATTCAAGTGCATCTCTGACCTCGCTCAATCACGGCATTCAGGAGTATCTCCGAGTTCAACTTGCTCTCAGCCTCCAAGTTCATCTCTGAGTAACGGGTTCTTGGCCTTCAAATTCATCACCAAATTCGCTCAATCACAGCCTCCATGTGCATCTCTGAGTTACACAATCTCGGCCTCCAAGCGCATATCCAAACTGGCTCCATCAAGGCCTCCAAGTGCATCTCTGAGTTACTCGATCATGGCCTACCAGTGTTCTCCAACCTCGCTCGCTCACGGCCACCAATTGCATCTCTGAGTTCAACTTGAACTCGGCCTCCAAGTGAAACTCCTAACTTGCTCTGTCACAGTCTCCAAGTGCATCTCAGAGTTTCACGATCTCAGCCTCCGAATGCATCTCCAAACTCTCTCGGTCATGCCCTGCAAGTGGGACTCTGAGTTCCACGATCTCGGCCTCAAAGTGCATCTCCAAATTCTCTCAGTCGGGGCCTCCACGAGCAGCTCTGAGTTACTTTATCTCAGCCTTCAAATGCATCTCCAAACCCACTCGATCACAGTCTCCAAGTGCATCTCTGAGTTCTACTCGATCTCCGCCTCCAAGTTCATCTCCCAACCCACTCCATCGCGGCCTCCAAGCACATCTCCCAGTTCACACGATCACGGCCTCCAAGTGCGTCTCTGAGTTCTCCCAATCAGTGTTTCCATGTGCTCCTGCGATTGTGCTCCAGTACCGTCTGCAGCCTGATTGGCCATATGTATATATATAGAGTGACATAGATAGATAAGACATGGCATATTATGATGTAGTGAATCTTGTGACTCTAACAAAGACGAATATGATATACTATATGCCTTGTGGTTATTGAACCCTAAGAACCACTGCGGTTAGAATATGGCACTAAGTCCCACAGAGCTGCACAGAGGTCTCAAGCTGCTCTCGAAGTCTCACGTGCTCCAAAATTTGACTATCCTATAAGTCTCATCATGTAGCCTCTTGAACGGACCTCCATAACTGCAGGTGCATTCAGAAGCACCTGAGAATGCTCTGTCAGAGTCTGAGAGCACTTTGCTTAGCTCCAGGGGGGTCGGGGAGCATCTGGCATCACATGGGAGCACAAGTGCGGTCTAACCGAGTGTCTGGGAGGTTTGCGTGTTGCTTGCAGACCAATGTACATTCTGCTGATCAACAATCCGCAGACACGCTAGTGGTGGAAAGGCACAGCCGCACCGTCACCCAGACCAATACAATCTCTATCCGGAACTCCACCTACACCACCCATGCCACCCAGAAATAATGAGTGACCTGAAATGTCGGAAATCAAAGGTGTGTCATACATATATGAGTACACACATACTTTACATCCCAATGTTCAGTTTTTCAATCATGGTGCATATGCTAAGGATCACAAGTGCGATCAATATTTTATTTCAAATTTGATGACAGAAGAAGGGACAACCACTGGTTAGTATGCCATCTGCTGTGTTGTAATGGCGCAGAAAACCATGTGGCAGAAGAGAGAAGCCTATTGAGCGAACCTCAAAGTGCAGACTAGCATTGATTAACAGAAACAGGATATTTGAGTGTATTATTATCTGCAATTACCAGACACTTTACGATATATTGTAATGAATATATATATATCTGTTATTCATGAACACTGTTGTAATAAAGGAGAGAGTACATGAAAACAATTGAATGGCTGCCAAACCACCAATCAAGATATACTATGCCACATCAAATGATTGCATATTGCGGATATTCCTAGGGCAAATTCCGCATCTACTGAGCAGCAATGATCTTTGGTCTTGTAAGTCATGTAATTAGAATGTGATCTGGTCATACATATTCATAATCACAGTATTGGTAGCCATTCTGGGCAAAAATGCTCTCGATGACTTCACTACATTCTTTGGAAAATGTGCGTCAACTAAGCATCGATGATTATTAGTATTGGAAGTAAGGTAATTAAAGTTAGCAATGGGTCCAAATGCCCTGTTTGGGTCCAGGTCCGGTTCCAACCCGGAACCAGACCGTTGCAACGGGTTTCCCCACAACGCCCGCCCCTCAAAAGTCAACATTTCTTGCTCCAGTTCAGTATTTGAGTTCTGATCGTATCGTGACAAAATCTATACATGAAATTTGCAGTTTGATGCCCTCTTTCATCTCCCGTTCTCCCATTTGCATTGGGACCAATTGTCATGGAGTTGCGATGAAAACCCGGTCATTTTGGCGTGATTGTCGGCTTAATTTCACAGGGACTCAGTGAATCTTGATCCGATCGCAAATCTGAGAATGGGAGATGAAATAGGGCATCAATCTCCACATTTCATGTATAGATCACGTTGCAATACTATCAGAACTGAAATTCTTAATTGGAGGCAAGGTTGTAGGAACCGTAAAATGGAACCGCGGTATGGTTCGAACCCATCCCCGAACCAGCTGGTTACCCCTGTTTTCCGGGTAACAACGCTATCTGGACCATCCAGTCCGGTTCCAAACCCGGACCGCAGCTGGGTAACCCGGAAACGTTGCTAACATTATTACTAAAATGTAATATGGTTGCTGTTATGCATAACCGACATATTGCCAGATTTTATAGCCAAACAATGGTGAGACACTGTCACTGCCCCATTTTAATAATGAGTGGCAATGGAGCATCAACCATTTTTGGCTTTGCATTTTGGGTAATCTAAGTGGTGACTAGTTGTAGATAATCATAAATGATGTATTGGCCACCTTGAGAGGCAAAAATATCAGTGACACGCTCTCTGCCCAACCCTGAAAATGAGTGTGAATGGAGCTTGAATGATTTTTCCTCTTACACATTGGGTAATCTAAGTTTCAGTATGTGACAGAAATTCATATACGAAGTAATGGTGGCCTTTTGAAGCAAAATTGTGTGTGATATATTCGTTACCCGATCATGAAGGTGAGTATCAACGGAGCATCTAGACTTTTTGGACTTCCATGTTGCGTAATCAAGACATTTTACAGATATTTGAACTCATACCAGAATCATTAACTTCCTTCAGTGGCAGAAATACATTCTTCACCAGGATAATCAAGCATTCCAAAATGATCGATATCGGACAATGCAAAACGTGCAAAAAGTGATTACTGGATATTGGGTATATAATTATGGTAAGACACCATTGTCAAATAGGAAAAACAAGAGCATTACATGAACCAACAGGAGAACCTGCAGGACAATCTCCTGACAACCCACCCATTTCAGACGGGTTGGGATACTTCTCTCAAACCATACCCGAATTGCCAGTGTGTGTATCTTGACAGCCTGGACCACCAATTTGGCAACATTTGGGTTCCGACCCAGACCCAGAGCCAAAACGACAGTCCAGAATCGTTGGTAGCGCTGATCCTGTGAAGTCATGGTAGGCCATATAGCCTATGGTAGATTACATGTAACAGAATAAGTTTTTCCAGAAGGAGCTCACCCATTAGGAGTATATCATACTAGCGGGACCAGACTATTCAGATTTTCTCGATTGAGCCGAAAGCCTGCCCATCCAGCTGAATTAGAGGCAATGAACAAAATTTCTATAATAAGGGTCCAAATGCCAATCTCAGGCTGCATACCAACTTAGTTGGTCATCAGGTAAATATGGGTGGAAATGTGCCCTTGAGTGATAGTATATGAATAAAGGTGTAGTAAGATTATCACTAGAGATCTAAGGTTCGTGGCAAGCCAACTATATAAAATAGCCATTACCCAGCACTGGACATGTCACCTACCACCTACAGCAACTCTAATTACCTGGCATTACAACTATTCAGATTGTCACCAACCAGCATAGACCTAACCTGTACAGATTGACACCAACAAACAAAGCACTAAGACATCAATATTGCATCCATCTGGCCTTAAGCTAACACATCCAGATCATATTCTGACTCCTGACAGTGAAAATCCCCACTTCAAATCATGTATTGCCAGCTGAGAGCCACCCTGCCTGAATTATTTCCAACCGGCTGACAGCCAATCCATTTGGAATCTGTCCTTCTAGACTACTCGGGTTATATTCAGACCAAGGCCTACTATTCTGTAGAGATTCCATCTGGGCAGACCTTCCGGCACATCATGGTTCTCAGGCATGTGTCATATCGCACTGGAGCCATGCCTGATTGCAGTTTGTATCCTTCTGGACTGAGAATCCGGAACCATGTCAACCTTGGAACATTGAGTTTTAGAACTTCAACCGTGCAGGGCCTTCCAGTCTTTATTCAACAAATGTTTTTGAAGTTGTTACAGGTGTGTGGTTGACGTTTCAGGGGAAGATTCAATCAACCACACCATCCTCCCATAACCTTGGGGGCGGCAAAGCCGCCACCAGTGCTAGTATGAACATATATATATGGCCTTGTGGCCCTCTTAGATAATATTCAAGCAAGCTTTTCAATCATCTTTACTATCTCTACTTTGAACACCATTGTTAAAAATAGATATAGAGAAGCTTGGTTGTGTCTATCTAAGAGGACCACAGAGGCCATATATATACGGTAGTTCAGGTACGAGTGTGTGCGTATACATCTATGTAAGAGACGGCTGAACACCGTTAGCCTGTATGCCTTACGAGGGCTGAAATCTATATATGCAACTATATCCATTGACGTACGCAGCATTATATATGACTATCAGTCTTTGCAGCTCAACATGCTACTCTAGTTATCGGGTAATAGGTATTCTTGAATCTATCGGGATCAAACGCCTCAAAACTCGGAAAGTTGGTATCTGCAGCAAAAGACTTCACGATATCAGGACGAAACTAGATTGGAAAAGAGGGTGATGCTCGGCTATTAGTGTACAGAATGATCGAGTTTCGATTTTCTACAGACAGCATTAAGTTTCTTTTTATATATCCTTATTCCTGCGGTCAAAGTACTTACCTTTTCCCACCCCACCAGAATCTAATGCTGACCTCCCACCTGCAGGCTAGAGTGAATACATTTCCCCGAGGCCTGCAGTCTTTGCCGGCACCCGCAGGCTTATGTGAATTGAACCAGGCCGACCCGGGCTCATACCAATCGCACTCCGTCCCGGCCCTTCAAAAGCCCGTCAGAGTCTGACTTCCGAGTCGCGGCCCTTTGGAACACTATGGAGGAACCGTCCCCCAAAGCTATGTCCAGCACTGAGTGCTAGTCCCGAAAATTGAGGAAATTGTCACCCGCTCCCAGTATTCTAGAGCGGCCAGTCCGGTCAGATCTGACCCCGACCTAGAGTAGGCCGGTCATACCAAGGCAGATCAGCCGAAAAGAGGCCTGGGTCGACCTAGGCTTGCCAAATGCTGACCTGGGCCTGGACTATGCATCTAAATATTCGCAAACCAGACAGATATCCTGTCCGGCGTCTCCTGAAATGACCCAGATCGGCCCACGCGAAGGATGGCTTCATATGCGGTGGTCTATACCTGACCGGCCTGTGAATCTTTGGGTCAGTTGACTGGCAGCTTCGGAAAACTGCCCACTCCCGCACCATGGCTGAAAATCCCGTTTTCGGCCGTGGTGATTCCCGATTCAAAGTCGATTCAAGGTCGCTCCTAGGACCTCTGTCGTCAGTATTGTAACAGGACGCTGAGGTTCTGGGCGATATTGGGCTTCCCATGAATCTACCTGTTACAGTTTTGGACTCATAGTCTGTTTATGCCGAAGTATAGATTCCCCCCCCCCCCCCCACAAACCAGACAATGCGGTTTTATTCAGGATATCCCTTTAGATAACCGCACTATGTAACGTAACCTTCTTAACCAATTTTTAGAATGATTACCTTTTGTTTTTGCAATTTCATGCTAGATAATCCCAGTGTTCCTAAGCAGCCCGGACCTGCCGGCTTGCTTGAAGCCGGGCCTCCGAATTCGAGGCCTGCCTGATCTGTGGGCGGCCGTGACGACCCAGCCAGCCGGCAGGCTTTTTCCGGCCTAGGCTTTTTAAATGGAGGCCGGGCCTGGCCTGCGCCAAGGCGGGCTTCAGGTTTTGCGGCCGGGCCGTTTAGGAAGACTGGATAATCCTCTCATACTAAACAATACAACAAGGTCGTATCATCAATTCGCACCCTATCAAACTCTTGTGCTTCTTCCCCCTCTTTTGCGGTGTTCATGGGTTGTATTGAGAGAATGACTATGACCTGAGTTATTAACCCGACAAATGCCACTCACTTTCTCATAAATTTCAGCCTGTAAGGGAGAGGTTAATTATCCGAATTCGTTTCATTTTGTCCGCAGTTTGCTTCAAAAAAAATTCGGTGATGTTATCGACATAAATTTTTGGTAACGGTGTTTATCCAACAAAATACAGCTGCCTAGGGTGGGGAGTTATCCTGCATAAAAACGGAAAAAAGTGATATGAATAATCCTGAAATAGACCGATAAGCAATTAAAGAAATACTAAATTCCAACTGAAACCCTATAGAGGTAAGAACACCTCAATTCAGCAAACTACCTGATAGCCAACATTCCAAATTCCCTCTCAACATCTTCTGCCCAAGTAAAACTAGCTGAAGATGGTTGAATGTTGACCATATTTCTGTAACTTAGAAGCTGTCCGCAAACCTCTTGTCGGCAAATGATCTCAGCGAGGTCTATCGTTTCATGGCACTGCAAATTCAAAGCTGTATGGCCACACGGAAGCTCGACGGAATAGACCGTGACTTTACAACTTCCACAGTCTTCCCAGCAGCGTTGTGGACACCGATGCCCACAGTGATAATGCCACCTCATACAGGCCTCGTTGCACTTCATCCTAGTGAGGTCTATCGTCTCGTGGCACTGCAAGTTCCGAGCTGTATGACCACACGGAAGCGTGACTGAAGGGATCCTAACTTGACAGTTTCCACAGTCTTCCCAACAGCGTTGCGGATACAGATGCCCACAGTGAGAATGCTGCCTCATACATGCCTCATTGCACTTGATCTTAGTGGGGTCCATAGCCTCGTGGCACTGTATTTTCGAAGCTCTATGGCCACACGGCAGCAGTACGGAAGGGATTATGACTTGACAGTTTCCACAATCTTCCCAACAGCGTTGCGGACACCGATGCCCACAGTGACAATGCCGCCTCATACAGGCCTCCTCGCACATGGCACTACACTATAATTAGTAACGAGTGATGACATGAAGTATGACAAAATGAGTGTTGCTGACTTACCTTTCATGTTGCTGGTCCGAGTGGCACCTCATAGGACAAACGTGCCCACAGGTCAAAAGATCTTTGCATCGTTTTAAACAGCCTCCATTGGGTGCTAGCCAAGCAAAATCTCTAGGAGTGCTAATAGGAATAGATATATCGGGGTGTCTCGGACATTGCAGTTCGAGTGTCCGGCCGATATTGCCCTTCTCCTCCAACATGCGTATAATACTAGCCCACATGGGGACTACACGGGCAGTCTCAGAGTCTCCAATGATATACATTCCATGCCGGGCGCGGCTGAAACGCGCATGAGCAACAGCCTGGTCCGCAGTGGGTAGGAAGTTTACCTTAGAAGAACATTGATGCGATTGCTGGTTTTGAGAAACCCACACCTCTGTTCGTTGTTACTTCGGACTAAAGAAACAATGACAATGTTTGCCTCTTCGCCCTATAATCGTTCAAATAAATTTACTAAATTCCCTAGGAAATATTCGAGAGAACGAGCGTACCTGAAAGCTATCAACAGTAGCAACCCGAACCGGTTGCTTTTCAAAGAGGGGCATCTCATTCTCGATGTCGTCCACATGTTGGTCCCCTTCAATTATGTCAAACTCATTACCAAGCAACCCACACAACTTCTCACGCTGTCCAAGGTATGGAGTGAGTATTGCGATGTCGTCCCTCCTCGAGTAGACATCCTGCTGCGACAAGTGTCGCACCAATGACAACACCATCTGTGCCTCGTATTCATTCGACTTTGACGTCTCCATTGACCCGCCAGAACCCTCACAGTTTCGATGATCAAGCCAAAACAATCTCCTTCGCATTCCAGCAACCTCAGGATATGTATATGTCGTGGGGTCATCATGAAGCGTCGGATACAGTGTACCTCTGACCAAGGAAGCAATCGAAGGATGCATTCTCCGTTGAATATACAGCTTCGCAAACGGCATTTTTGCTCCATTAAATTCTTCATTAACCAGCCGTTCAAAAAGGGATACGTCGAGGTCATATTTCTCATGTTTCTTAGATTCAATTGACAAGGCATGATTTGAGATATGGGGGCGCAGCTGTTCATGATCTCCAATCAGGATGGCATGTTCGATTGATGGTATTAGGGCTGTAATTAAGTGCGCCTCAAGCACCTCGCCGGCTTCCTCGCATAGCAGTACTTTCGGGCAAACTTTTTGAATGCGATTTGAATAGGCCGCAAGGCCGGTTGTGGTAGCTCCAATAATATGCGCTTGCACAAGACGTCTCGCGTCGGGATCCTGGTTTTGTGCCTTGGGGTAACCGTTCGTGGTATCCAGTGGTACCTAAATCATTTCATTAGTAATGCTAAGGTATCCATTGCAACACCCGATATTTTTCCTTGCCATTGTAGTGCGCCTTCCAGATAGCTCGAAATTCTTCATACGCTCCGATTTTGTTCCAGATCCCATCCGGACAATGTTGGTCTCGCCTGAATCGATCAGCTTTCCTAGAAACTGGTCTAACGCGTGATTTGTGTAGCTTATAATGTCAGCATTTATAGATTCAACGAATTGGTTGGTATACGAACCAGACACAAATGATAGGTCCTAAATTGAGTCTATCCCTGTTGTCTAACAAAACCTGCACAAGCTTATAACCAACATATGACTTGCCCGTTCCGGGAGGACCTTGGATGAGTGCGAGCTCGTGCATCAAGCTCATTATGAAACTCTCACACTGCCCACGATCTAAAGCGGTATGGTACATGAGCTGCTTTACTGTGACTGGATTATTTGTGGAAAATATCAATGGATATCTGTTGGTTGTGATACAACTAAGATCCAAGTCAACTAACCTGAGGTACGGCGATGGTGGAACCTCTATGAAGCCATTTTTAGTTGCGTAATTTGTTCCAGCAGTCGGCACAATCCATTTTTGGAAAGGGAGATTTGGCTGCTTATGGAGTGACTTCAGGCGATTGAGGAAAGGCTCAAAGGCGGCATAAAGAATGCCTGGGAATTGAACGAGCACAGCAGTTCCAAACGTTGTTTGCCGTGAGAGTGCAATGATCCGTTCCTTGTCAATTACCGAGGTGGGAGTGGCTAAAGTAAACGATAGCATGGCCCTGTCAGCATCCCCAGCTAGGCTGTCAGCCTCTCGATCAAAGCCCCAGCTAGGAAAGTCATAGTCCTGGCCCTGAGACTCTCCCATAGGTTTAACGACAACGCGATCCTTAACCAGCAAGAAAGTCGTTCCCAAAACATCATCGACCAAAGCCACAAGATTTCCAGTCTCCAAGTCCCTTGAATCGCTCCACCAGTTCATCCTTTGGTATTGTGTCATCCTTGAAACTATGTCGGGTTGAGCAAACGACACATCAATTATCATCCGCTTTCCACGAACCCGAACTACCTTCACCCAATCTAAAATTTTCATTTCGCAACCGATCTGCTGTACGCACTTCCGTTTTGCGTTCAGGTCGTTGCCGCATACTAGTACCTCCCAGTGTTCAACAAGTCCACGGACCGCGTCGCGTAGCTGTCCCGCAGTGTCTTCCCTCAGCAGCCGAAATTGGGAGTCCAACAGCCTATGGATTCCACTTTCGTGGTGCGGAAATCCATTTCCCTTGGGTGGAAGGTATTCTGCGCGATTCGCTTGGATTTCTGACGTTGTTGGCAAAATGGCGATCTCCTCGATCGAGGCTTTGTCGTTATCGTGTCTAGGTCCATTGGGGGAGAGATTCCCCGGCGGATCCACGAAAGTTCGGACTGTTGGGTATGATGTAACCGCGAAATTTCGGGGCACAGCGTTGCCTTGAACTTGTGAATACGACCAGTCATGCACTCTCGGTTGATAAATTGTAGCGAGAGCGAGAGGGGAAGTATCAGGAGCTGTCTTGATGGGTGTGGCTTTTTTAGAAGCAGCGGCACCCTTTCTAGAAGATCTGTTAGAGATATAAGTGTTTTGGAGAGACAATTGGTACCCTGGTTTTTTACGCGGCATACTTGTAGCGCCTATCAGACAATTTCGGTTTATTTTTGGACCGTTCTATCTGTAGAAGTGAATCTAGGAGATAGTTGGTGAGGGTGAGGTTGTAGTGTTGCGTCGGTGCAAGATTTTGTATAGCAAGAAAGTGCCACTGGCACTTATTTAGGTCAGCTCCTGATTGAGCCGTGGCTGGTCAGGGTCATATCAAAAGTATAGCTTTGCCGTATGTCACAAGTAAATCCTTGCCCACCAATAAACCCTGAGCGGGAAAAACTATTCTAGGCCTCGGCGAGTTTCAACTTGAGCCACATAACAAACATGGACACCAGTCGAGTGCTTTCTGCCCACTCATCTGCAGCAACAAAACGTCGCCGGTACCTGAGAAGGTAAGTGGTACGATATCCTAGTAGCGTTTATACTTTATTAGCAATTTGATGACGAACTACCGGTATTAAAAATTCAGGAATTGTACAACTCATCTCATGCAAGTTGCAATAGTGAAAAAGATAAGCATAGAGAAGCGGGCACCAGTGGATAACCTTTCGGAATTTGATAGGTTTCCGTGTCGTGTTATTGCTGCAGATGGTTTGATGATTGATAGGTACCTATTTCATCTGTACTTTAGTTCAAGTACAGTCGGTTATTGAGGGCGAGTATGTCACTAGACGGTACGATCTTGTCATTCAGTGCAAAAGGATGAAGCTCGGACCAATGAAAAATGTTTCGGATATCATACAGACCATCTGGTGGCCTGCAAAACTCTTCACCAGATATTCGTATGCTCATAAAATTGACATTAGAGGCATTTAGCGTCGCTCTGAAAAGTCTCTTTTCAAGTGGATATTTGAACCTGACGTATCGGTTGGTTAACGCTATGACATGCTCGGCATGGTTTAATGCTTAGGTGCAGCTCTCACGGAGGCCCTTTCGGCTCCATCCCTTGCTACCACACCTGTAGCTGCATGGCTATCAGCCAATCCTTCAGGCTCTGCTAATCAGAAATAACTAGGTGTATCGCCCGGCGTGGTCTAGTTGTTGAAAGTAGACACTGGAAAAATCGATTTTTCAGAGTGGCGTCAAAGGCCTCTATTTCGCCGTGGTACGTTCGAATCAAACCGAGTACCTCATCAAAATGCAATTTGCGAAAACCCCACGATAGAGATAGCTGTAGTCCATAACATAAACTCTTTAGATGAAGAAAAAGCTAGTATGTATTGTTAAAACTTAGCATTCCGCGTAGAGAAGTAACTACGAAGATCCAGTACTCAGTATAAAGCTTGTGTCTTGGCACGTAGGCCTGATTTTTTACGTATCTCTCTAGCTAGAAGTATGTGTTGAGCTCACAAAAAGCGGCCAGTTCGCGAACTAGCAAATAAGTTTGTAATTAGGTAAGAGTTTATAAACCGGCCTCAACGGTTCGCGAATCAGCGCGTTCGCCAACCGGACTTAACAGTACGTAAATCCCACAGGTCGGGTTGTAGTATCTTGAGTGTCTTCGCCTCTTCGCTTATCCCCTCCACCGAAAGGTTTTGTTACCTATATCTCTATAGATAGTTCATTGGCTTCTTCGCTACGATTTAATGGAGTGCTTCTATCTCCACGGGCAGTGTGATGGAAATAGACCTCGACATTTTCAGCTTTGAATTGGAACCCCCAGTGAATCTGTCCATTGACGTACTATCCCTTGGGCATTACGGCATATATTAACAGGATATCACACGATTTGTTCATACGTCAGCTGGATTGTGGAGCCGGTTGAGAACATTTGTTCGCTGTACTATCTAGTAGCCGGGGAGGTTCGCACACCACGGATGGTGGAAATCCCTAGCCGCACCCCATGAACTCGCAATCGAATGAACTCCACTTGCAGGTAGCCGATCGATTTACCACCTGTAAGACACGCAGCAATCATTATCTCAGCAATGGGGTGACAGCATGTTCACAACGATAGACAAGGGGATACTCTCAATTTACTGGGATAGAGGACTAACTACATACAAGTCAGAAGAACCGGTTGATACGCCAGGTTCTAGCGTCAACAACTACCGCGTACCGTAAATCTAGTCGTATTCGTAATTTTTGTGACGTTGCAGGAGGTGTCTAAGCAGCATCCATCTATTCGTCCATTCCAGCAGATTTCGACTACTGATGCTGGTTTGAGTTTCCGGAGCAAGTAAAATGCGTATTGACCTTCTGGAGAAGGGCGGACGGCGGAATATGTGCGCATTCGACCTTCCGGAGAAGGGCAGACCGGGGACGCTACCGGTGTCTTCAATTTGCCTCCGCCCTTTCAGCTGACATGCAGAACATATTCACTGCATCTTGGATTCGTCGTGACGTCAACTAGAGTTATCCTGCCACGTTTAAAATCAAACAATTTTGGTTGCGTACTGCAGGTCTTGGCCTGCAGTAGGCTGCAGTTTTGCCACTACTAATAACAGGCGAAAACTGCAGAATTACACAAGTGGTGCAGTTACTGCGTCCTATAGTATAGTGATTTTGCCTAGCTACTACACTTTTCTCTTTGAAGTTCGAATACATCTATGCAAGGTCATGCCGGCTAAGATCCAAATGATTCCGAAGGTTGACAGGATTACTCAACACCTTGCGGTGGGCAAGCGCTAAAAGAGCCTCATTTCTCGAATCCTGCGCACTTACACAAGCCCCCCGCAACCGCGTTGTGAAGCAGTAGAAATGCAAGGCAGAGGCCGTCCGGCTCACACTTGTCCGCCGACAATGTTGGAACCTTCGAACGATAAAGAAGAAAGAGACAACCCACGAGTCCGGCGCCGATTGCACTTGAAGGTTGTCGCGCAGTTCCAGGAAGAGAAAAACAGAAGAGATGCAATCTGATTAGATCATGCAAGGATTGGATTATATCACACTTCAAATCTCATCACACTTCTCATTAACGCAGCGATTTTTTGCTCATCGATAGACACCCCCCGCGCACCGCAACACACCTGCTGCCCTCTCTGTTCTACACCTACAAACGAACTCTCACCGTCGCCTCAACTGTATCCAGCGCTGCGCATGTCTAACGTTCCTCGCACCCTAAAGTCGAACACTCGCCGTCGCGTCACGTCAGCGACAATCACTACATCCATCCATCTCCCACATCCACAACCGAACCTCTTGCCGCAACCGTTCCGCCGCTAGATACATTACCACTGTTCCCTAGAACCTACTACCGATTTGACAAGACAGGCGGCAACCCGAAGCGAGGAAATTCCTACCTTGCTGACATTGACGGTATTCGAAATGAGACAGCTGGATCCGGACATGGCTACTGCTAGGCGGCGGTTTGTAATGGGGGCGTGGAGGTAAATGGCGGACGCATGTTCGACGCGGGGTTAGCTCATCACCGAATCTACAATGACGGTGGTATTTGGTGTTAGCCACCTGGAAGGCGGCAATATCTGAAACAATGAGATAGCTCTCTGTGATTGGGCGCTACCGGCAACTTTGAATAGAGTAGATTCGCGACGAGTAGTACAGTGGAAAGGAGCCCAAATGTTCAGGCGCAACTAGGATGATGACTGACAAGATGGATTTCGCCGACTCCGCGACGGACTGCTGGGGCGAGTGGCGCAGATAGGTAGGAAGTATTAGTGTTAATGTCAGGGCAACAGTATGTACTCTATAGCTACGTGAAGCTGTTGATCAGACACGACTCACAAGAAAGCAGGCGAGTATTACATTGGTGCCTCACAGCTATATTACTCATAGAGAAGATAGTTGATTGTGAGGACTTCGTCCCCAGTCATCCATCTATGTCTGTGCACGGAGTGTTGACCACTCCACATAATAGTCCGTACAGTAGTAGGTTGGGTTGTCGTTTGTATTCAACAGGCTGGTTGCAGCGTGTCGGGTGATTTCTCATGATTGAAGGTTGGATTTATCGCGGGTGAAATATATATTTAGTCTGGGCTGTGTGTTAGATACTGAGCATATGTAGTCGCCTTCGCGAGGATGTACCAGAGATGGCAAGAAGGTTGAAATGGTTAAGAGGATTTCCGCTATACTTGGGCTTCCAAGGGAGCGCTGCACACCTGTATCAAGTAACCATACCAACATGGTAAAATTCGGCACCAGAGCCGATAGCACCTACCGAGCCGTTGTTTCGCACGTGAGTGAATGCGTAAACAATATTATAGCATCTAATGACGAGTAATGCTGAGTACCCGCTTAGAATGTGGTTGTTTATGAATTGCTTCGATACAGAGCGTAAAAAGAAAGTTTTCCAATCCACTCGGGCACCGACACCTAGGAAACCCACTTTCGGGCATCAGCCTATCACTATACATGCTACAATAATGACTTCACCCGCCAGAACAATGACGAGGAGCCCGAGGGCTCCGAACACGGTAACGAATTTTCCAGGGGACATGGACGAGTATTCCGTGGGCTCGTTCAACTCGGATATGGTATAGGCGAAAGATGACGATAATGATGACGGCAATGATGACCGTTGCGATTATGTCGACAGCAATTTCAGCGAGGACGACAAGGTCGGAGATGTAGGTTCAAGGGGCGAGGACGAGGGTTTCAGAGTTGAGGCTAACGATTGCGAGGACAACGACGAAGACCTTACGAGCCACTCGGATATGGTACAATCGGCAGTTGACGATAATTATACCGGTAATTATAGCCCTTTACACTGAGGACGACGGGGATGAAGGTTCCGAGGATGACGACGAAGATTCTAGGGCTAAAGATATCGAGGACATGGACAGCGATTCCGGTGACTCATACAACTCGGATATGGTACATCCTGAAGATAACAACAGTGATGGCGGAAATTATAACCACCGGAGCGACCGCGATGATGATAACGATGACTCTGATTATAGCGAGGGTAGTAATGACTGTGATTGCGACGACGGTGATAGCAGTTGAGACGACAGCGATGGCGATGGCGAGGACTATGACTAGTAGCAATAGTTACATTTGATTGGTATGCATGGACGCCGAGAGAGTCAGTCATGAAATTGACATGCAGTACAGACTCCACCGGAGTATTTCTTTCTTTACCTAAGAGTAAATGTCCCGCAGTATTTCCTTTCCTTTAACGGTCGGGAGTAATACATATTCAAGACTGCCAGACAATAGCATGAATTATGAATAAAAGTATGTAACGTCAAACCTGGAGGCGGGAAATTGTTCGTGGACTGGGGTCATTCACATCCGGGGCAGAGAGTTGTGACAATTTAACACATATTTTTGTCTTAAGAAGGCAATTCTACATTATTTGGTTTCTGTTATGGCCTCTGACATGAGCTCTATATTAGGAATTCTATGCGACAAGTAGAAAGGGGTATGTACATCGCCTGACATCCCATGGGAATCACTCCGCTATTGTAGTGCTCCATTTGTGGGAATCCGTGAAAAGGGAGGTGTCAGTGTTCCTAACCGGTCAGATGAAGCGTCAAGAAGTGTAGATATCTGCAAATGACGGTGGAAACTGGCTTGGCAAAGATATCTGTGGATATCCGTGAATATCTACGCTAGTTATAGATATTTGCGACCATCTACAGTAGCTAGGTTATCTGCAGCGGCAGGTGGACAACCGTTTGTGTGTATTGCAGAAGTGTCGGGGGTAGTTCTATCAATTTTCATCTATCTCTCTTTATGTTGCCAGTACAATACTAAAATCTTATGATATAGGACTATAGAGAAACCCCTGCTTTAGCCGCAATCAGTAGATATCTACAGTCCGGTCAGATCCATAGCGGCAGATTAATAGACCGGCCAGATGTGATTACTACAAGCCGCCCTCGGCATAGACTGGCGCGGCCGAAGTCATATCTGACCGGACTGACTGGTTTGGTTCACTGGGTAGTGTAGCAGCGATCAAATACCATAAACAGCAGCAGTGGACCTAAAGAGTGTCTGGTCATTGGAGATTAGGTGTAGAGATGGGGTCAGGTGGTTGATAGTCACCCTCGGAGAGTCACTACATTTCCGCCTTCTCTGTGTATTCGAACCAAAACACTACAGGCTGCAGTACCTTTTTGTTTTGTTTTAATCATACTGTATTCACTCTAATTAGAGTATGACAGCCCCTTTAATCTCCTCCGCCTCCCGGCTAGCCGGCTAGATGGCGGAGCTCTACTCCTGCTACCCGTCGTCCCCTTCTGACAAAAGAAAGCATGAATCTACGGAAGCGATCAATGAGATACAAAAGAAGTGAGATGAAATCCCAAACTGAGAAGCCGCCAGCTCTTGCTCCTCCACTCGCTTGGGCAGGAACTTCCCGACAATCAGTGGCTGCCAGGTAGTCAATCACCGCTTGATCGCACTTCTCCATGGAGAGCAGCTCAGACACTTGCATGTGTCGGCCTCTGCCTGCTCTCCATCCCGTTGCTTTCCTCACCTCTTTCTAGAGAGTCTTTTGCTGGTCTTTCCATCGGCTGCAGTGGCAGAAGAGGTTTTCCCATGTCTGGGTCTGGGCTGCCACCCTGCCTCCGCCGCCACACGACCAGCATTTGTCGTCGTCTCGGTGTCTGAACCTTTTCAAGTACCTACCCACTAGCGCGTGCCTAGACTTTGGTCGGCAGAATCTAGCTGCCAGCAACTTCACACTATTCATTTGGATGGGTCTCTTGCTCACAGCTTTGCCTTTCAGTTTGTAGCTGTAATGTTTGCGGCATTTGTCGGCCTCCCACTTAGCCTTTGCCGCCGTCTTCGCTTCTGAGATTTGTCTGGGCATGTCAGCCGCCTAGGTGTATACTCGTTCTCGTACTGTGGCTGCTCTGCGGTCTTCTCGCGCTAGATTCGCCTGGCGATCTGCTTCCCTATTCCCTGGAATGCCAGTGTGTCCTGGAATCCAGTGGATCTCTGTTTCAATTCCGGCCTTGCGAAGGGTCCTCGCGCTCTGGTTGATCCACCTGGCTAGAGGCTGCCCTGGCCCAGGTTCCAGGTACTCCGTTCGTTGGATTGCTGCTTAGAAGTCTCTGAAGACAGCTACCTTCATCACTCCGGTTGTCTGCAGTGTGTCCTTCATCTTTACTGACTCCCGGAGTGCGAGTCCGAATGCCAACAGCTCTGCATCGTAGACCTCCACTCGTCCGGTGCTGAGGTGGCTGCGTGCACCCAGTAGCGTCGTGGGCAGGGCACCCAGGGTTGACCTAGCCTGCCGATTAAGAAGGAGTTGAAGATCGTCTCGTCTGCCGGTCTCTCTCGGATCCCACCAGAGCTCGCTTCCATATAACGCGACAACTTGAACGCAGGCTATTTGGACAGCTCTTACCCGCTCTGGGACGATTCCGTGCATCCTCGTAAGTACGCGCAGTCGGGCTTCTGCTGCCCTGGCCTTCTTTATGCATCGATTGTGACGCTCTCTGAACGACAGGGCTGCGGTACCTTGTAGGCTGGGGGTTTGTCTCAATATCAAGTACGATCGGCAGTGGAGGTGAGAACGAGGTTCGTGCTCAATATAATCGCTAAGACGTAGATAGCACGCACTTCGAGGGATGCATGGTACAGTTATCTTTTCGAGGAGTCCGTCATCATCAGGATTGTTCAGAAATTGAAAGGATTGGATTAATCATGAGCGAGCTGATGTTTCTGATTACCAGCGGCCATTATTCAATTCAGATAATCCACTCCTAAGCATAGGTATAAACTCCGTCTTCGGAAGGTACTGTCGACGCTTGCATTCATATTACTGTCCAAAATCTGGCTAATCATCACTATATAGCGATGCAAACAAGACACTAGTCTGGATTGCGGTGGCCATGGTGGCGGTTGACGTCGGAATTAACATATCAGTGCACTCTTTCAGTTCATAGCTCGCACAGGTTATCCCTCACTTTTGTTTGTTTGTAATCATATTGTATAGGTTATCCCATATATGTAAATGTACGGTTAAGAATACTAATTTTAGCCTGAGCTGTAATAAATATGGTTGCTTGTAAATGTAATTGATACCACCTGACTGGCGAAGTGTAATTACTGGGATAATATTGTGCCGGGCATTTGGGTACATACCGATCAGTCAACTCGTTTGAGTTGTAGTTCTAGAGGGCTATATTCTTCTATCTCTAGGGTCAATGCAAGGTACTTAGCCTAGTTCATGTATTTGCTCGGGGGTAAGGGATTTACCTCGTGTCTGAAGGTTATTGAATGTAAATTTCCTCTATCAGTTTCTGGTATCAACTGGTACTATAGAGCATCAGTCATTGTGAAAGGACAGGGTGGCGGGATAGGATTATATCCAATTCTAATGCTGTGGAGCGAGAATGCAAGAGCCTCTGAGCAAGGCGTATTGATGTATTCCGGCTGCAAAAATGTGCCTGATTATCTGATAGATGAAAGAAATGCAGGCGGAAGAGGTAGTAACCTGTATGAAGTAGGTATAAAGAATTTATGACGGAAGAAGGTGCTATGGGTCATCAACCCGAGGACTAAAAAGACGGTCCGTGTGCATTTCTTTATTGTCGACATTTTCTTGGTTCTTTCATGTGTTTAGAAAGGTGGTGTAAGGGTAGAGGATGGATTTAAGTTTTGGTTACAAATCGAGTATAGAATATACAAACTTACGAATTTGTGTATGAAATATAAGAACCGCGGTGTATAAATTCTAATGCTCTAGGTAGGTAGTTATTTATCGCGGCGACTCACAATGACTTCCTTTTCCCCGTTCCGGAACAAACCTCATCTAAATCATTACTGTTTGAGTTGCGTGCATTAGGGCCGCGAGCAGGAATACAATTGGCTGATATCAAATACCATGCCCACATTATTGTGTCACTGCCTCCACCGGCCACGAAAGAAGACATCTTAGCAGCAGTTCCGGAACTCCGGCAAGAATAACCGGCTTAGTCCAAGATATCCGATGCAAGCTTACGCCTTGTTTAGCGCCTCTTTCCCTCGCTCAGGAATAAAAAGGGCACATAGTCGCTCAGGTTCACAGTGAAGTGTCGTCCGGAGATTCACGTCGCACACGGAAGCATTGCGGTAGTTAACAGTCAGCACCTACCCCTCTGCGGTATCGAAAGGCCTCTTATCAGACTAAGATTCGGCTTGTGCGCTTTTGAGAACGATATCGTGAGGCCCCTCTATCGAAGGTAATAAAGCTTGTGCGACTATGTTCAGAAGTTTTTCCGTTACTTAAGTCGTCTTGTAGGTCAATCCCCTCTTCATCGTCTACTTCCGTTCCGCGCCCCAGACGACTCCCTTCACCGTCGCAATTATGGGAGACCCTTCAACCAGTCCGACGAAGTGGTTTATCCTTCACTTCGAAAACCTCTGTGGGAACCGGGACATTTTATATATGAGCGATACAAACCAATCGATTGAAGAAGCTGCAAAAGCATTAGAGGAGACGATTATACAAGAATATGCTCGTGGGGACCAGTATACTGCCCATTATTCCTTGGAGTTAGATTCGAACCCGATGCAGGTCGTTGTCACTCTGTCACAGTTGGTCACTTTCCTTCGAAGTGTTCCGGAACAGTCACAGAAACCAATGATACCAGATTTGCTGGGGTTTGGTTCCAATACAATCACAGTGCATTTTAGATCCGCCAGAGACTCGTATTCGGGCTTTTAAGGGGAGAGGTAGCTTGATTTGGGGGATGGATATGGATGGGGGAAGTGGTTGTTTTGTGTTAGACGCGATCAATTATTTGTGGGCTAGTACGGAAGCCAATAAGACAGAACCCGTCATAATTGAGAACAACGGGCATGCGCTTAGCGAGTTAACAATCTCTGAGACCATGAGTTAACAATTTTTCAAGTCATCGTAAGTCTAGTAAACAACCGCTGAGACCACTAACAATCGTGCAGGCCACTTCTCAGAATCCGAGTATGTGGCCCTGTGTTGTGTTTGTCAACAAGCCACCCATTGCCCCATCGGTCGCTGCCAACGCTATCTAAGATGCCTCCAAAAGAACGAGTTCTAAAGTATGTACCGAAGTTGCACATTCCACCCTCTTCAAGACCTTTGGAGCGATATTTCTTCAGTATTTGCCTCGACGGTGAAGTTACCCAAAACCAGATAATCTGGGAACTAACAATAATAAATGGGCAAAATTTCATGCGGTACTCGACTGATTTTCAAGTCTCCGGACATCAGTGTTAGATCACTCCGATAAGATTAGCAGTAAGAATAGTCATTTAACTTGATGTGTAGCCCCTAAACTTTTGATGTGTAGCCAAGGTTGTTTACATGCGGTGTCCCGACATTTGAAACATCCGACGAGCACATCCGTATCAACTACTCTTCAGAACTCGTCTGCTTATTATCACTCGACAGACACAGTGCCTACTAGTTTTCTGTCTGGGAAATATAAAGCTTAGGGCAAGAGCCATAATATGTCTGAGTGTAGATGGTAATCGCGACCGGGGAAAGTATCAAATAGATCAGACGGACTCTTTCATCCTTGGTATCAAGATACATACCTTCATCTGACAATATGTCATTGCAAGGGCAGCATCTCAACAATGAACTGAGTATATATTGGTAGCACGTTTTAGTTTCAGAATTTCGGTTACAGGTTCAATTGATGCTCTTTAATCTCCTCAACTTAAGCCATTAAACAGCTAATTCCGAAGCGGTACGTGAGTAATATCCCTCGGCATGTTTCCAATTATAGGCATATAATAGCGGTGTCGTGTTTGGAATCCAATATACGCTTGCCTCGTCGGTAACTAGCTGCCACTTCATTTGAATGTAATATTCTATCTGGGAAGTATCGGTAGTGTAAACGATATCTAGCTGATGCACCCAGAACACTTAGCTTCAATCTAATCCGATCATCTATCATGCTCACTACTACCCTCACAGGTGCTTCTGGGCTGCCGCCGCCCTAGCCTTCCATTCTATTTAGCTATTCTATTGCCGTTAGAAACCAGTTCTATTTGACTCGAAGTCTCAAAAACCCTTCCGACGACCTCTCTATAGACTGATGGGAAGTCCTCCGCTTGCACGTTCTTAGACTCCCAACCAGACCAGGGATACCACTACTATATTCACATCGCGTAGCTTCTGGAAACGCCGCATTCCGAGTTCCAGGAGTCCCGCTAGGAACTCCGGGAGTTTAGAAGGAATCTGCAGAGGGGGAGAAGGAATCCGACAGTTGTTTGTGCGGCTGTGGCAGTCGTTTCAATGGGTTATTTGGGGATGGGAGTTTTGGCAGCGGTCACTTGGGTGCTAGTTGTGGTTGCGGCAGTTGTTTGATGGAGATTTCAGTATACGTTTTGGGGTTGGAGGAGGATTTGAGGTAAGTGAGAAACGTTGCTCTTGGGTAACTATCGGTGATCATAGATACAGTACTGAATATTTTGAAAATTAGAAGCGAATTACTCAAGCTGTATATTGTCGCGGGCACTCCCCTAGCATGTGCGGCAATCAGAATAAAAAAGAGTTATGCGGTATGCGAAGGAAAAGGCTTATGGGGTTGATGTGTAAGTTGTGAAATACAGTGGTGGGGTTTGAAAGGTGCCCACCCTGGCAAAAGCGCGCAGCCAGCAAACCGCCGCAGGATTGAGGAATTAGGGCTTGGGGCTTGCGCACATCTATGGTGAGATAACCTCCAATCGTCTCTAAGCTCATGCACCGCAGGATGGTGGAGCGGTATTTATGTCCATTAGCGGCGAAAATCCTTCATCACTTAGCTTTCCCTTTAGCGGAGCGAAGCTTTTCCCTAGCCCGATCTTCTACAATCTAGAATGAAAGTGTAACCTTTTCTGTAGAAACCTATATACCCACTCCTGCGGCGGCGAGCTCACACCAACACCCCTTCCACAATTTTATCTAAGTCCTAATGTCTCCACGCCATCCGACTGCTGGGCGTATCCACAGCTCAACCGAATATGTATAGGAGAGCAAGAGTGATGCCGACGAAAAGATGGTGACCTATTCTGAGGCTGAACTCTCGCGACTACCTAGAAACACTAACGCCGGGCCTCAGCAACTGCCAATCCCCCAAGGTGGCGCTCAATCTATCGGTGGAGTAGGCGGCGGCGCTGAGACGGGGAGGGTATCTGAGTAGCAGCGGGGGACGACCCCTGCGAAAAAAACCGTATCAATGAATTAACGACAACGGCAACGGCATGCGGCTAGACTAGTAAGAGCGAGAAGATCTTAGCTCCATACTGGCATACCGGCATACCCAAAGCATAGAAAAGCAGTAAAACAAGAAGTCAACCGGCAACGTATTCAAGAAAACAACCCATTACACCCCCAATACCCCAGTATAAAATTAGCCACAGCAAAAATGACTTTCTTAAGAAAAAGTAATCTAGCCCATTACGTCCCAGTTACCTGCAGCTAAAGCAATAGAAAGAAAGAAAGAAAGAAGAAAGAAAGAAAACATAACCAACTATACGATCATTTAATCATGCAGCAATAGCTGAACCACCACAACTGCGGTCGCAAAGAAAAAATAAAACCTCGCAACCCCGCCCCACCAGACACACTTCTCCGACAACACCTCTCAACGCCTGGTTTTGCCAAGCTTTCCCCTCTTTGGGGGAGAGCGGGGTTTTACTTTGGCTTCATCCTCACATACAGGTGTGTGTCCGCTCATCCTTTGGGTGAGTGTACCTCGTCAGCAACACGTTGATACCACTCAGCATCGACACCGAATGGTAGTCCCCTGTTGGGGCAACTTGACTGCTTTAGGACGTTTTAGGCCAGTTATACGATGGTTACGACATGCAACGACATGCAACGACCTAAACCATCCGCCCGCCCAGCAGCTTACAGCCCGACAATGGTCAGCATGCCATGAATGACCTAGGGAGATTTTCAGTCTTGGACCTACGAATCCTGCCTGCTTCGGTTTTGGCGGTAGGGGTATTCCACTGCAATAACATCAATGAGACCCTGGAGGGCCACAGCGAGAGACTTCAACGGAGCTTCGACTAAGTGGGGTAAGTAGGTTATTCTGGAATGGGAGTCTATTATTTTGTTTCGAGGAGGGGAACCGGCAGAAGAGCTGGTGTGGTAAGGGTGTTAGGGGAGCTGGGTAGAGAGTCTACTGCGGAGGGACGGGGAAAGTGCCTGGAGGTTGCAAAGGGTGCTGCTTTCGCGACTTTTGCCGAGGGGCTGAAAACCCTGAGGAAGCGATTGGGATTGAGGGGCAGTGGAAAAAATATTATATGTCATGGCCGCTCGCGGCCGAATACATTATGATTACAAACAAACAAACCCCACCTCCGACAACACACCACACCAGAGCAATCGACAAAAGTCTTGCCAAAGCAGAAACAGCGCGTTAAGTCAACAACAACGATAGCAATTGGAAAACGGACTGCGGCAATCGATTTCTAACATCGAATTGACCCCGGAACGAGCGTTCCAACACCTTCCAGACCGCCGGTGGAGGAATCCACACAACCGAGTGGATTCGCGTATAGTCTTGGCAGAAAACGCGATTGACGCGACGCGTCGGCCAGCGAGCAAGCGACAACGAGGACTACCCTAGGAGAGAGGATTGCCTCACAGGAGTGATGACCGAGGTCAGAGGGAGAGAGTGGAGCGACCTGGACACGGGAGAAGCGGGAGACGGGAGGAGAGATGCGCCTATGGATGTGGCGATGGAGATGGCGACGACGGTGACACCCATCGCCACAGAGACTACGGGGGCAACCATATTTGAGCCGATGGAGAGAAACGAGAACGGAAAGCGGAGAAGGAGGAGCGAGGCCCAGGCGACCTCCTTGGCCCCCGGGGACTGGAGGAGCCGCATGGAGCGAGCGGCTCAGCAGCAAGCCCGCGAGATAGCACAGCTACACAGAACCATCGCAAAGATGGCAAACATGCTGGACGCGCAGACAGCACTTCAGGAAGCGCAGTGGCGAGGGATGAAAACGTGGCTGGAGGAAAGAGAGGAGAAGTAGGACGCGTCCCACCAGGATGACGTACTGTGGGGCAGAGGCATCACAGCCATGGTCACAAAGGTGGTGACCGCAACAGAGGGGGGCCAGAGAGAGAGAGAGGAAAAGAAAGCAGACACCGATGGCGCCGGTCTGGAGGCCTCAATACACCCAGATGCGACGCAGACAGGAGGACCGGAGAAGCCAGAGGAGCTCCAGCAATCGCAGCCTGGAAGGCAGCTCAAGCCAAAGCCAAAGCCAAAGCCAAAGCCAGCACCGATGCCGACGCCGAGAACCACATCGACCCCGATTGCGGTGACGACACCAGTACCGACACCGGCCAGACTGTGGGAGACAGTCCCACCACGAAACCAAAAGAAACCGGCCAGCCCAGCCGCAGCCCCGACGACAGGCTCGAGCCTAGCAGACAGACGTATAATCCTAAGGAGAGACAAGAAGGTGCCACTCCCCAATAAGATGGACCAAGAGATCGCGTCAGCAATCAACAGAGCGCTCTTCCACCTGCAGGCTCCGGCCCACATTCGGATCATGAACGCAAGAAGGAATGCTAAGAGCGCGATCACCACAATCACGTACCAGAACGCGAGAGCAGAGATAGCCCTGCAGTACCGCAACATCATCATCACGGCAGCAAGGACTGTCGACAAAGGAGTCATCAACGTCGAAGAGAATGAGTCCTGGGAAAGACTGAAGATCCATGCCGTGCCTCTTGTACGGTACATGGGAAAAGGCACAGAAGACCTCCAGAAGATGCGAGAGGAATTCAAAGTGAAGAATGAAGGCGTAGCAATCCCCGCCCAAGTACGGTGGCTGGCGAACCCCCGCACCATCAGGGAAAGGAGGCAGAACAGAGAAATTGCCGCATCATCGGTAGTCTTTGTCGTGAAGTGGAACAAGGTGGCACAGCGCTTGGTCAAGATGGGCATCAAGGCGGCCGGAGTATGGTACCGAGTCGAAACCTACACGAACGCGGGCTCTGAATGCAGATGTGAGCTCTGCTGTGGATGGGGTCACATCGAGAACAAATGCAGCAGTAAGCGCACGTGTGGCTACTGCTCAGGGCATTACCGGAGAAGCGATCACAGCTGCAACGTGGTGGGGTGCACGGCGAAGCAGGGATCACTCTGCGGCCACACGATGGAGAAGTGCCCCAACTGCAAAGGAAATCATATTGCGTTCAGTAACAGATGTGCGAAGAAGACTGAAGCCGCTAGGGCAGCGGCAGTGCAGGAAAACAGGGCTAGAAGGACATGCATCCATGAGGGAAGTGACTGGGGCCAACAGAGTAGCACTTGGCACGAGACAGGCGAGGGGTATAAGAGACGACGAAGGGGAGCCAATGGCTGATGAAGAGGCAGATGACAGAAGGGAGAAGGAGGGGGCAAAAGGGGAGGGAGACGTAATAATGGCCGAGACCGCGGGGAAGATTGAGATTGAGATCGAAATGGGAGCCGCCGCCTCCAATGATTAGAGCAGTCCAGCACAATTGTGCCAGGTCCTACGCGTGGACCATGGCGGCGCTGAAGACGGGAGTGGAACGAAAAGCAGATTTGGTAATGTTGCAGGAGCCGCCGGAGAAAAGAGGAGGAATTGGAATCAGCCATTCAGCATACGAGATTAGGAAATGGAAGAGAGTTTGGACAGCAGTTTGCAAGGGGAACGGCTTGGCAACTGACGAACGAACAGACCTGAGCAGGGGCGCAAACGACGATGTCATTGTGACTGTTGTCAAGAGAAGAGGAGAGAAGATGACGAGGGTTATCAATATTTACGATCAAAGAGACGTGCGGACCAGGGAGAGACAAGCGAGGAAGATAAACTGGAGCAGAATCATCCGACAGAGAGGAGGCGGCACAATACTCGCGGGCGATTTCAATGCACACAGCCGTAGGTGGGATCCAAGATGCAAGGAGCAGCACGACGCGACTTTCTGGGAGGAGATTATAGACGAGCACGGACTGGGGATTGGAAATTACGACCAACCCACTCACCACTGGGCAAGGAATGGTGAGGAAGGTGAGTTGACAATAGACTTGACCTTAGCCAGCCGACCGATCACGCGATGGACCATCCTGGACGGGAGGCACGCCACAGGCCCTGACCACGAGGTGATCGAGTGGGAGTTCAGCGTCAATATGCAGGAAGAGGCGGACCACATGCAGGTCATAAGATGTAACTTGGCCGCCATGTAAAAAGAGGACGAGAAAGCAGCAGAGAAGCTGTGGAAGGAGCTGGAGGGACACAGAGCTCGCCTAGACGAGGAGTGCACAGGGGACGAGGTAGAGCAGGAGGCAGAGTGGTGTCAGGAAACGCTGAGCAAGGTCCAGGATGCCAAAGGGAAGAAAATAAGAATCTGCGCCCGGTCGAAGAGGTGGTGGAATGGTGAGATAAAGCGGAGGAGAAGCGCATTAGGGCGAGAGAAGAGGAGGGGAAAGAGGTCAGAGGCGGCGGCACACGCAAAAGCGGAACTGCAGAGGTCGATTCAGCAGTCCAAGAGCCGCATGTGGAACCAGTACCTGCTGAACCTCAGGGGGGGCGAGGTCTGGCGGGCAGCAAAGTTCGCCAACCCTCGAGCGGGAGCCTCCGTGGAAGCGTTGACCGACAGAGAGGGAATCCAAGCAAATACCATTGCCGAAAAGGAGAAAATGGTGAGAGGAGAGTCCTTCCCAATGAACGATGGCGATCAGTACTACGAGCTACCCCCAGCAGGCCAAGCCCCCGAGCGCATAATCAAGCAATTAGTTGAACCAGCCCTATTCTCGCAATCGGTCAAGAAAGCCCCTGGCCCAAACAAGCTGTCCTTCGGAGCCATACGCCTACTCTGGAGATGGAGTAAGACGAGAATTGTAGAGTTAACAAAAGCGGCGGTCCGAACGGGACGTCACCCAACTGTTTGGAAGCGCAGGAGCGGCGTGGTGATTCGGAAACCAGGAAAGGAGGACTATAAGAAGCTAAAATTGTATCAAATGATGTCTCTGCTCAGCTGCATGGGAAAAGTCGTCAAGAAAGTAGTCGCCGAGCTGCTGTCCGACGAGGCCCAGAGAAGAGCACTATTAAGCGACAGTCAGTTTGGCAGTAGAAAGAAAAGGTCGGCCATCGACGCAGCAGCCATCATGGTCGACTGGGCGCACTCGGCATGGAAAGAAGACAACATCACGGGTGTCCTCCTAATGCATATCAAGGCAGCGTTTCCAAGCCTAGCGAGAGGGAGGCTGATCCATGCAATGAAAGCCAAGCGGATAGATGGAGACCACATACGATGGACCGAAAGCTTCCTCTCAGACAGGACAGTGGAGATGGTAATCGAGGGGAATGTCCTGCAGAGCCACCCCGTGGATGCGGGCGTTCCACAAGGTTCACCAGTGTCACCGATCCTTTTCGCAATACACACCGCTGGGCTAATAAAGTGGGTGGAAGAGAGAGTCCAAGCTGAAGGCCTCTCCTTCGTAGACGACCTTGGATGAATAGCAACCGGAAAGGACGTGAATCAGGTGGTCAGGAAACTCGAAGCCTGTGCAGCGGAGAGCATCGAGTGGGCAAGCAGGCGAGACCTCCAGTTCGACACTGCGAAGACGGAAGCAGTACTCTTCACACGCAGGAGAGGCCACAAGAAGCACCTCCGGCCAAAACTCACAGCAAAAATGAAAGTGGGAGACGGCTTCGTCCGGTTCAACAAAGAAGCGACACGGTGGGTGGGAGTATGGATGGATGCCCACCTAACGTTCAAACAGCATCACAACCGCTGCATGACGAAGGCCAGGGCAGCAGAAGCCCAACTGCGCGTACTGACGGGGATGCACGGAATCGTCCCAGAGCGGGAAAGGGCCGTTCAGATAGTCTGCGTCCAAGCGGTTGCACTATACGGCAGCGAATTATGGTGGGACCCGAAAGAGATCGGCAGACGAGAGGATCTTCAACTCCTCCTGAATCGGCAGTTCAGGTCAACCCTGGGCGCTCTGCCCATGACGCCACTAGGTCCGCTCATGAGAGATTCAGGACTGACACCTGCGCCAGTAGCCCTCGACTCCAGGCCGCAACGATTCGCGGCGAGGCTCGCAAGTGCATGCGAAGGCTCCAAACAACAGGAGACATACAACCACCCCACATCTGGCGCACCGATATGCAGAGTCATCAAGAAAGAGCACAAACGAGGCCGGGAGGCAGAGACGATGCGCTGGTCCCGCCCCGACTAAGAACCGGCAGTCAAGACGGTGGTACTGAGCGATGACATGGCGGCAAAGAGAGAAGCGAAACGCTGGGCGAGAGAGAGGGAGGCCAAGGTGGGTACGGGGGTCTGGATGTGGTGGACGGACTGATCGCGATCCGATGACGGCAGAGTGGGAGCCGCAGCAGTGTGTAAGCACAGAGACAGCTGGACAGCTTTCCGCAGCCATCTTGGCACCGGACAAATGGAGGTCTACGACGCAGAATTGTGGGCCATAAGACTCGCACTCCGGTAGTCAGTAAAGAAAAGGGACACACTGCAGACACATGGAGTAACGAAGGTAGCCGTCTTCGGCGACTCGCAAGCAGCCATTCGACGAATGGAGTACCTGGAACCTGGGCCAGGCCAACACCTAGCCAGGTGGATTAGCCAATGCGCAAGGAATCTCCGCGAAGCCGGCATAGAGACAGAAATCCACGGGGTCCCAGGACACTCTGGCATCCCCGGAAATGAGGAAGCAGATCGCCAAGCGAATCTAGCGAGAGAGGGCCGCAGAGCAGGCACAGTACGAGAACGAATATACCCCTCGGCGGCGAACAGGACCAGACGAATCTCAGAAGCGAAGACGGCGGCGAAGGCTGAGTGGGAGGCCGACAAATGCAGTAAGCACCACGGCTATAGACTGAAAGGCAAAGCTGGAAACAAGAATCCCATCCCAATGAACAGTGTGAAGCCTCTGGCAGCCAGGTTCAACCGACTGAAGTCTGGACACGCGCCAGTGGGGAGGTACCTAAAACGGTTCGGACACCGAGACGACGACAAGTGCTGGTGGTGCGGAGGCGGAGGCAGGACGGTAGCCCAGATGCGGGAGCATCTCTTCCGCCACTGCAGCCTATGGAGAGACCAGCAGAGAATGCTCTGGAAGAAGGTGGGGAAGGCAACGGGATGGAGAGCGGGCAGATGCCGACATGTGAAAGTCTCTGAGCTGCTCTCCATAGTGAAATGCGACCAAGAAGTGATGCACTTCCTGGCGGCCACTGGTGTCGGGAAGTTCCCGCCCCAAACGAGTGGAGGAGCAAGAGCCGGCGGGCAACGGGCGGAGGAGTAAAGGCCGGCGGGCTCTCCTTGATTTCTTCCCTTTTCCTTTGTATTATATATTTGCCACTTTTGGATGCTTTCTTTCTTTTGTCAGAAGGGGACGACGGGTAGTAGGAGTGGAGCTCCGCCATTTAGCCGGCCAGCCCGGAGGCGGAGGGGACTAAGGGGCTGTCATACTCTAAGTAGAGTGAATACAGTATGATTAAAACAAAAAAAAAAAAAAAAACAAAAACAAACAAACCCCGCCCCACCAAATTCAGTCAACCACGGTTCTCAAACTCCGGGATTGACATCCTCTGCAACCTTCCGACATCCCCAGTTTTGTGCAAGCTCGCCACGGAGGTGGTTGCCCGGCTCACATTGTCAAAAATGAGTACCAGCTCATTGATGAGCCCTCCCTCTCCATCATCCGAAAAAAAGGTCTCCATGGAAATATAGCCTGGTCTGGACCTCTCACCCTTCGACCATCCCTGCTTCTCTCCCTTCCGCTCCACAAGCCTCGCTTCCATCCACAGGAGACACCTATACAGCAGCTTCTCGGAGATCACCTCAGTCTCTAAAACGATGTTGCCGTTCAACTTCTTCCAGAGTTTTAGCAGTGTTTCGCCGACGACTTTATAAGTATTAAGGTCTAGCTTTGACATCTCCGCAAAGATATCCTTGTTGAAGAAAGCGGGATCAACCACCTTCAAGACCCAGGTTCTGGAGCCTCGACTCTTGGGCACAATCGCGATCGGGTTCGAAGCAAAGGCCTTGTCGACTGGCGAGAACAATATTAGTCCATTTCTGAGACTCTAGATTCTCCGCTAGGAAGGCCCTGTTAAGGGAGAAACGGCTCCACTTTAAACGGAAAAATGTGGACAGCGGTGGCGAGTCTTGAGGGGCATTTGATGCTGGTGGTATGGCATCTAAAAAGCTTTTCTCTGGGAATATTCATGGAATTTATCGGGGTAAGGCCATAAAGATTGATAATGGAAGACTTTGAACATGGACTGAACCGAAGGCTGGCTGGAAACGAACGGCGCTATCTGATCAATAAGCGAAAGGCAAAAAAATCTTCTCCAATAGTCGTTTGACATAGAGGTAAGTGTAGAGGGCGAAAAAGTTCCAAGACTTGTCGAAATCATGGGGGTAGTCGTGCGACTTGCAGTAGACGCGATTGTATCTATGAATATGAGTACAACGGGGTTATTTTTGGTACGGGTGGGGATCCTACCCCTTGAGATGGTACCACTGTCCATCTTTGAGCTCATCGAGAGTAGTATCATGTGAAAGGACTCCGGTCTTCTTTGATTGGGACCGACAACCTCTCAGTTGTAGGACGTAATCTCCCGTAAGTGTGTAGGTACGTTACGATGAGTAGCGAATCTAGAGTGTAACCGTGTGAATTGTAAGAGTACAAGTGAAGCTCGCCCAAAAGTGCTAGAGGACTACTCGTGTGCTAGCCCTAGTGACTAGCTCTAAGATTACCGCCACACACACCGCACAACAAATGGCGGCCATGTGAAGTTTGCCCATAATCCTGGCGAGGATTTTTGGATCTAAGCAGTATGCATGTGCGCTAAGCGATTCGGACATCGCATGAAAAGCTTTCTCGTCGCCTTAATAGCCTGATGGCAATCTGCATATCAATAGATCGGCACCTTCGACGACAAGAGCGAGAGAGGTGGCGCCGGATTCATTTCTCAGGGGTTGTTGCAGGGCCTCGATCGCATTGCCAACGGTCCCGGACGAGAAATTGAGCTGCAAACAGATGCGGCGGAAAGACTGTTGTACGAATACATTGAACTTGTATCCATCCTCGGCGGTGTCTGGGTAGGTGGCCTGGCGTGCGTGCTTCCAGTTCCAAGCTGGCCTGCCGGCCCATAGGTAATAGTCAACATGGTTTTGGTTTCTAGCAGTCACAACATACCGCATTTTTGTTCTTTTTTTGGAGAGTTGGGAGATGGTAGTGTTGATGGAGTGCAAGTTGCTGAAAGAGACGAGTGACGTTTTGTGGTCAGTGGCAGAGTATGATGCTGTGAAGGGGTATAATTGTCACGATCGCTCCGAAAAATGGTGTAACAGGGTGTAACAGGGTACCAGAGCGAATTGGAAGGTCCTAACAGGGCCAGGGGGTAGGTTGACGCTAGCCTTTGCCGGAACGTAACTCGGACTCATCCGGGTGCTATGTAGCTGGTGGCCAGAGTGACTTTCGTGTAAGGGTGTGCCGATGACTCCGAGAGACATCTCTCGTTCCAGGCCTCTTTGTAACACCGGTCGCTTATTGACACGCCGGCAGAGTTCGAACGTTCGTTGGCGCAGAGCTACGCAAACCCCCAGCGCGGCAGCTTAAGTCCACACGTCCCGCCAGAATGAAGATGGGCTATAAGGTATCTCGAGGCATCTCGGCACCCACATCAATTCCGCACTTAATATGCCTGCCTCCCACTCCGCATCCCCCTTCGACTCCTGCGTTTTAAAGACTCCCGGCAAAAATCGGATCGAAATTAGCATTGAAATTAATGATGTCTCCCACTTTGTATTGCTTTGGAATTGCTTCGGAGAAACTAGTTTGTACGTGCCTTGTTTTATTATTCTGAACTATCCTGCACAGAGATTCGGATAAGGTGTAGTTTGTGCGGCACGTGGCGGTGTTAGGTCCCAGACTCACTTCTATGTAGATCGTACCGTGCAGATCAACCTCAGGTTCAATAGGCACTTGATGCATAGATATCAACTTGCAACACGGAATTGTAGCATTCTGCTGCGCTTTGCCATCATTAAGGAATGTATCATCTGTTGCGACAGGCCCGCGCGAATGAGAAGGCTGTGAAGATAGACTAGCTGGCATTTCTACACTCTCCAACCTTACTTCCCTGTCCACTTTCGCTTCTTCAATCTCTCTCCACTTTCGCTACTTCGCTCTCCCTTAACTTTCACCTCTTCGCTGCCCTACTCTTGCTCGTTCTCGATTGTGTTGGCCACGAAACTAGACGAGACGAGACCTGAGATGGTCCCGGGACATCGTGTCTCTTGGTGAGTAAGAACTCCAGATATCGAGACATTAGTCTTGCCCAAGGGCCAAAGTAGCGGGACTTCGTGGCATTAATTTGGATTAAAAAGATCGGCGCATTCCGTTACTGGGTCAGTGCGCGGGCTTCCTCCACCTGGTATCCTATGCGGATCTTCCTTGTTCTCCCAGTCCGTAAATATCACAGCTTTTAGTAGAGCAAATACTACTGTTTGCGAATTCATTTAGTCAAAGCTAATATAGAACAACACGAAATTGGTTAAACCACCCAACCCAGACCAACGCAACGCAGCCAACCACGCAAGACACCCCATTCTTTGAACATGTCCTCCAAGAACCGCCTCCCGAACAAGTCTAGATATTTGTAACAAACACTACGGGCGCAACTGAAATTGGTATAGTAATATGCATCGACCAATATAAATAGTGGCAATAAGAATCTTCAAGTGGTCATGATTTTTTGTTATATATGGATCATGAGAAGCGAGGATGGTTGGGGCTGGGGTAGAGCTAATGCAGCAGCCGTTCCACTGCCTCGTGTCCGGACTGCTAAGCAAGGTGCCGGCATCAACTCGGCGTTATCGACAGCCGAGATGTTGGCGCCGTTGTCCAGGAGAAGCCGTACCATCGCGTCCTGTCTGAACAGCGAAGCAATGTGCAGCGACGTTGTTGGCAGCGGAGATGTCGGCACCATTATCCAGGAGCAGCCGTGCTACTGCCGCCATTCCGTATAGCGAAGCAGTATGCAGGGATGTCCTCCCATATTTGTTGGCAGCGGCGATGTTGGCGCCCTTGCCTAGGAGCAGCTGTGCTACAGCCTCATTCTCGTACTCCGAAGCAAAGTGCAGCGGCATCGACCCGTCTTTGTCGACAGCTGAGATATCGGCGCCCTTGTCCAGGAGCAGCTGTATCACCGCCATGTGCCCCCTCTGCGAAATCATGTGCAGGCGTGCACCCTCATCTGTCTACTAGGGATATGCCAGCGCCCTTCAGAAGCAGCCGTGCCACTGCCTCGCGTCCGTACCGCGAAGCAAAGTGCAGCGGTGTCTACCCGTTGTCGTCGGCAGCGGAGATGTCGGTACAGTGACTACGCAGCTTTACATAACGCATTTTCTGTGTTCTGTTCATTCATGCAGACCTACTCCAAGTTAGTAACCATCATCGCCGTATCAGACGGCACCGGTGATTTAACCTGCAGAAGAATCTAAATGCCTCCCCTGGCAAAGCCCCATGTCCGGGATCGTAGTTAACGATGATGTCTCCGACCGGCTTGAACTTATCCACCTACAGCAATATTTTCATGGCAATATCGCGTAGCACAATGTCCTCGCCCCTCCATTTGATAGTCCAGGCGGTATCGCCCTTAGCAACCACTGCGTGTTGCGTTTCTATCCGAATGCTATCCAATATTGACATACTATCACTGCAACCGGGGTCTGGGAAGAAAGGTGTCAGTGTTTCGTGCTCTATGGTGGACAGCTTGTTGAAAGCCCAGATCCATAAAGTGGTTGGAATATCAGTGGGTTGTTCGTGTCCCCGCTTTGTGCGGCATCATTGGGTGTCGTCGTAATAGTCATTGGGCCTGACGGACCTGGCAAATCAGATTCAATCGCAAAATTCACATTTGGATCCCCAGGAGGCGCTTAAGACGATGCTGGTGTTCTGATGATGATGCAAGGGGGGTTTCTGTTGAGCTCAGAGCGACCACACTAGTAAGAACTGAAGCGCCGGAAGTGCCTGAAGAGGAAATTTGCCCGAGCCTACGCTGGAATCCGATGGTTGCGGGGTACTCTGCCCGAGATGGCGCCGCAGCCAATCCCGCTTTCTGCACTTCGCCATAGTGAAGATTCGTGTTAAGTCGCGTTAGTTGATTGGGAATTGGTACGTATTGTCGAGATCTGGCGGAGAAGTTGATAGCTGTAAACTTTGTTGTCCGACCGAATGTTCGCAATCTTAAAAGAGCTGCGGGCCCGCATGTCATGCAGGGATCGACTAGTGAGAGACTGACTGCTGCAAAAACAGACAGAAGTTTCGACACGCATGCAGGGGCGTTGGTTAGCCAGCAGACCTAACCTTTCAATTAACGTCACGCCGAATACGTACAGGACACAGGGGGCCAGTGAGTTCAAAAACATGCAGCAGTACGAATGTTTCTTACGTGCAATCATGTGAAAAGCACTACTAGTAATAATTCGTATATTCTTCAAAGCAGCATAGGGCTAAGGCATTTAAGAGGAGGGTTGGAGATTCGGGTACATCTTTACTAGTTAGATGGCGGCAGTGACAGATAGGCGTGACGGGGTATATGAATGTATAAGCAATCCCCAAGATGCAAATAGCACCTCGACAGCCGTGACATCGCGTTTCACCGCACCACCATCCGATTGCACGCATCCGAAATACTGAGTGAAGGGAGGAAATCAATTATCTCGATAATCTGTGCTGGAGATCTCTCATCTCGGTTGCACTATGATGGTTACTCCGCATCGACCGGCGTCCCGTTCCGTCGCCTCCAATCATGGGCTGTATGCTTATCTCCAGGCATCCCGTCTTGGCACCCACACCATTCCCAGCACTTAATATTCCGGCCTCCTCTCCACATCCCCCTTAACTCTGCAACCCTCCATGACAACCAAAGACCCCTACACGATCCTTGGGCTCCCCTCCTCCGCGAGTCGGCAGCAGATCCGCGACCGTTATTTCTCGGCGGTATCTCGGGGAATCGAGCCGACGCGCGCGCGAGAACTCAAGGACGCATACGATCTGTTGATTGATCCTGCGCGGAGGAGTTTCTACGATATGACACAGCGGATAAACCACAATATGGATGAGAGGGCTGAGCTGCTGAGGAGAGAGGCGGAGCTGCGGGAGAGGGAGAGGAGGGAACTTGCGGAGGCGGAGGCGCAGAGGCTGCGAGTGTATGCGGATTTTGAGGAGGAGAGGAGGAGAGGGAGGGCGACGAGTGAGGAGCAGAATCAGACAGCCATCAACTACGGTACGGATAACAAAGACCGACCGCCAGTGTATGCACCCCAACCGTTATATCCGACGCTTCCTGCAGAACACACACCACTATTCTCTACCTCAAACAGAAATACTGGGGAGCCCAGGTCCTCTAAACGCCCTGGCTTTTGGAAAGCAGTTATACCCTACATCCTGCCGTGTACCGTCTTCACCGGCTTCGTTATCCTGTTTCTGGTGTATCTCTGTAACCTCCCGGCGGCGCATCAGCCCATTCCACAACCAAAAACACCGGCGCCCCCACCACCTCCGCCACCAGTCCCCTATGAGCGTCGCATCGCAATCATAGGTTCTCCCCCTCCCCTTCCCTTCCCCTCTTTACTCCGTATTAATAATCCCAGGTGCCGGTCCCGCCGGCGTCTCCGTCGCCTACCACCTCTCTCACCTCGCCTCCCTCTCGCGCGTCCCACACCACATCTCTTTGTACGAGAGATCCACACACATCGGTGGGCGCTCCGTGCAACCTGTAACCATTGTCCCTGGCGAATTTCTCGATCTCGGCGCAACCACGTTTTCAAAAACCTCTTCTCTCCTCTCCAAAGCCGCCGACTATCTCGGTCTCAACCTCATCTCCTTCGATGATGGAACCGGAGACCTTGTTGGGCAGGGGAAGGGGAATTTTGGCGTGTACGTTTTCTTTTTGACTTCTCCTGGGGTGTGCTGACACGCCTAGATACGACGGGCGCTCGTGGTCCTACCTCGAGCCGAACCCAGGCAACTTCTTCGGCCGCGGCTGGTGGAGCTTCAAGTTGTGGTACTTTTATGGACGATCACCGGGACGCGCGGAGGACCTCATCACCGCTGCCCGTAAAGCCCGGGAAAAACTCTACGCCTCTACTGCAGTCTTCGAATCCCTGTCAAATATCATCCATGAAGTCGGCCTCGACGAGTTCTCGAAAGAAACCGGCGAATCCCTACTCCACTCGCACGACGTCGACGAAAACTTCCAACGCGAGATTTTCAATCCCTGGATCCGTGGAAGGTACGCACAGAATCTTGGCACGATCTCGGCGCTGGGTGCAATGATGGCTGCGGACAATTCTGCTGCGCTGAAGGTCTCAGATGAGGAGGGGATGGCGGGGTTGTGGGAGCGGATGGTTGCGTCCACTGGGGGTGCGGTACACCTCGATACCCACGTCATCGGGCTGCGGAAAGGCGACTGGGGTGGATGGGTCCTTGCATCCTCTGACTCCACTGGACAGGAATCATACGAACCGTTTGATGCAATTGTTCTCGCTACTCCGTGGAGTCTAACGAAGCTTGAAATCCGCGGAGATCCGGTGATGGTGGCACCGCAGGAGGTGGAGTACGCGGAGATGTATATCACGTTATTCACCACTACTCACGACCTCTCTGGGAATGAGTTTTCGGGGCAGAAAGGGATGCCGGAACTTGTGCTCACTACTCCTTGCTCGTGGGAGTACAAGGAAATCTCGGGCGGCACTGGGAAGGATGGGATGGGGCATGCGCCGTTCTGGTTTTTGTCCCGCGTGAAGGAAGTGGTGAGGGGTGGTCAGAGAGAATATCTCTACAAAATTGTGTCAGCGGAGGAGATAAGTGACGACGAGATCCGCAAGCTTCTTGGTGGCAAAGAGGGCGAGGAGAATCGTTGGTCCTGGGTTTACCGCTACCATGTAAGCCGCTCCTCCTGGCCTCCCTTCCCCTGCAGTGCTAATGTTACTAGTCACCGGCTGCACACCCGCTTCTTACGCCCCGGGAAAAGTTTAGTGATATTGTGCTGGATGAGAATCTGTGGTATACGGGGGGCATTGATGAGTTGACGACGGGGGTGGAGATGGCGAGTATCATGGGGAATAATGTGGCGGAGCTGGTGGTGAGGAAGTGGCGGGCTGAGGGGAATTTTCCGCCCGATGAGAGGAGGATTCCGAAGGAGGGGCCGCCAGGGGTGTGGAATAGAACGGTGGCAAAGGAGGACAAGTTTACGGAATAGGGTTAGAGGGTCTGGTGGTGTTGTATATGCTGGAGTATGATCTTGCACTTGAAACCTGCGAATTATTAAAATTCCCGTTCCACCCGTAAATGCCGATGTCCAGTGCGTAAATTTACGAGTCTGACTCCTGCAGCAACCACAGATTTAGTTATCAGTTTCTCCGACAGTAATTACCAGCAAAATTACTATTCGCTCTGGAGGCCCTAACTACCTCGAACAAAAGATGCGCTTATCAATTAACAAATAGACTCCGCTTAAATGGCATCTTGCACGTACAAAAGATCCCAAGCAATAAAACGTAACTGAAAACACAATCATATCCGACGTGTTAATTACTCTGGAATGCCAAGCATATGGAAACAATATTACCGTAGATAGTGAGACTCGTTTTAGCGTTCGATTACCGTAGAAGCTCAATTGCTAGCGTCTTGCACGAACCAGTCACTCCATTTTATGGGTTTGTTATTTTAATCTTATTGCATTCAGTACAGTCAAAACAACAAAAAGAAACCCCCCCGCCAAACATCATGACTCCCCGCCTCCTACCCATCGTCCCATCTATTTTATGGGTATAACAAAGCCTGAAGTCGTTTGGTAAACTCTTATGGTACCGATAACGAACCTGATTGTCATATCGGTAGGTTCAGTTACCAGCCACACTAGCGAATTAATCAAGTTGTGATGTACTCCACATACCCTCCCGGAGACTAGGTGTAAAGTATATCGCAAGAACTATATAAACTATCTACAGGATGAAATCTAGGTTTGCGGTAGGCTCATCGAACTACGGCCGGAAAACGACCTATCCCTGAACGGTGAGATATCGCATTATTATGTTTGCGAATTAAAAAGCCCGGGTACGAAACAGTAGTCAACTTATCAATGAGTGTATAAAAAAATGTTGGCTTGCTTTTGACAAGCAAAGAGTGTTTTCCCCGCATTATAAGTTCCGAGGACGAATTATGACCTACAGGCAGCACTACTTCTGCTCTGAGCAGCATGCATTGGATTGATAAACAAGTTTCCTAGCATAAAAACCACGGTTTCTGCACCTTTCATTAAGATTCTGGAACCGTCCCAAAGTTCTAAATTCTTCGCTTAAGAATTGGTAGTGTTCTAAATAGGTTTGGATTGAGATATCACAAAAGCGTTTGTCCATACGAATTGGAATGCAATATGATTGGGCAGTGCTATAAAATGTGCGTTATCTCGTGCTTTGAGTAGGGAAAGTCAAGATCATGAAGACTTTTGACCTATATCTGTACCTAACGATCTAGGAATTAGTACAACGTGTATAGTAGTGAGTGAAATCGAAATTTTTTCCAGCATCCGTTAGACAAACCTAAAAACGGAGTGCCTTAAGTTATAGCACAAGGGGTATGGAAAAGCTTATCAGTCAGTACTATACCAGTGCATCCCCACAACTTAAAAGCCAAGCGTACTCCAACGACCATGCAAATGACCAACCTCTTACAGCCTCCACCGCGATCCCATTTTGAGGCCTTTGCTAGTTATGTATAACTAATTGGCCCTCGTTTGACAACCGCTTTGCATGCTGCTCCCGGGATTGTAAAGTACATAACTTAACCCTGGTTTCCATTAAATTTCGGACCATAGGCACATATATGAGAATACTAAGGTCCATCAATCTCTCCCGGGTATGTTCTATAAAGCGCTACGTATGCAAACTAGTCGATCGATCCTACTCTCCTTACCAAAATCAAGTGGCAGTTATAGTCAGCTATGCGTTACCGTGACCACCACCGCATATGATCCCCAAAACGTGGCATGTCGTGCTCAGCACATAAAAGGTTGAGGGTGTGCTGTACGATGCGTTGGCCATTCACGGTGGTCTAATAACAGGAGCCATTGTAGCTGAAGTTAATCATAGTACAGACTACATAACAGAACAGCGTGAAATACTTCAACAGTTGCCGACAGGATGCGCATTACAGAAAAAGTAATTATCACGAAATGTAGAAGGTGTCACCTCTCTACCCACCTTTCCGATATGATCGCCGTCATCGTGCAGGTGTTCTTCACGATTAGCTGTGTCTCAGATGTAGCCCTTAGCAGGAAATCTAGCAAATGGGTACTTGTCTCTTTTCTCTTCATGACGCTGCACACCTCCGCCACGGTCAGCTGGAATTCCACCCCAAATTTCTTCCAATCATGTGAGATAGCAATACAGTCTCAAGGGTGAATGAACATTCCTCTCGCTAGACTAGCCAATCCAAAACCATTAGCAATAAGGAAAATCACATCATAAATACAGCCGTTCGCACGCATCACCTAAACCCTGGTGGCAGCAATGTCAAACAATATCACTTGGCCCAACGGCTTGGTTACTGGATGGGATCTAAAGGGAACAACTGCTGCGTTCTGGCCAGGTGAAGAGGATAGCTACCACTACTGCTTTATAGCTGGAGCACGCTGTGAGTTCAATGTCCTTCTTGATTGGTTGCTGTGACTCAACGGTGGCATCCGTGTAGCGGCATTAATAGGAACAAGGCTATATATTGATGGAGGGTACGTCTATTCAACTGAACCGGTTTTTGGCGAAGTTAGTATGTAGACGTCCAGAGTTCTCGCTGTATTTATCGCTAATAATTTTTGCACCTGATAAAAGATAACCGACTACTATGGGTCGATTTAGATAAAGATTTTGAGTGGGCGAACGGTACAAGGATGCAATCCGCGCCAAAGCCTAGCAACATACCGAGCCTTATAACGGGTGCGGCATTTGTTCCGAAGCTATCTTCGTCAAAATTTTATATTTTTGGCGGAGAGTATAACGCAGAGAACAAGACGTCGAACCATTCTCAGGTGCCACCTAGTGACGGAGGAGGAATGTTGTTCTCTTTCAACAGAGATGATGGAGAGTGGAGAATGGAGGAAACGAGTGGCGATCAGCCGCAACAAGTTGACCTCGGTCTGTGGACTGACGATACAAATGCCGGTGTCAGCTATTATTTGGGTGGTGCGTATAGTAAGTATACTACCTCTAGCCTCTCCACCGACTACCTCGTCGTGAATGGGCTCCTGGTGCTCAATTACACCGACATGAGCTGGAGAAATGAGACCGTACCTGGAGACCCTACTATCAGGGGGTTTCTACACTATTTGCCTATTGGTGAAAGTGGAATATTGGTCAAGTTTGGTGGCGAGAGGTTCACAGCCAACAAATATAACTCCGCCAGCACATTAGTATGTGCTTAGCACCACTCACTGCGGGCTGTTAGCTAACTATATTGATATACGCCAGAACGATATATCGGATATCCAAATCTACGATATCGCAACTGGGAAATGGTACAACCAAAAGGCTACTGGCAATCCCTTCCCACCAAGCGGTAGCCGAGACGATATACTTCCTGAAGACCGTGTTCTTGGTTGCTCGGTGGTCATGACAGCTCCGGACAACTCCAGTTATAATATCTACATGCTTGGAGGTACAACACAGTCGATTTCATCACTCGGGCATAGACTTAATGACGTGTGGGTATTATCCATACCATCATTCAACTGGATCAAAGTGTGGTACGGTAAGCTATTCCTTCACCTTCCTTAACTCAAGATTGTTTTAATTATTATTTAGAGGATGCGGCGTGGGGTGTATCAGGTCAGGTATGTCAGCCACTTGGGCGTTCGATGCTAGTGAGTTCCCTCATACGGAACTATGGTATGTGCGTGGAGACTGTACGCTTCTTCGACCTTGAACAGATTAAGTGGCAAATCAAGTGGGTGGTGAATCAGAACTATGCCATTCCGACGATTATCAGCGATGTTATAGGAGGCGGGTATGTGCAAAAGGGGATTGTTTACCTTCAATCTCTCAACCTGGCGAAAACTCACAAGACTTACAGCAGTGTACAGTAATAGCGGTGGTGCGACACAGACAAAACCCCGGAGCGGTTGGACCTCAAAAGACCTAGAAAATATTTTCTCGGCATCCAATGAAACAGGTCTACGGCGCCCAGGACCAACCCCGCAAGGGAACGGCGGAGCTGGAGGCGGGCAGACCACTAATACAGGTGCAGTTGCGGGGGGCTGTTGGTGGAGTAGTTGGCTTCGTTCTCATTATTGTCGTTGTTTGGTTCGTTCATTCACGATCACGCTCTAGGAAGGCTATGCAAATGCCTCAGCCGCAGATTCCACCCGAACTTCACGATCACGATCGGCAACCCACAGAGTTGCCCGCACAGTATGTATATGAATTGCAGTCGCCATACCAGTCACAACATCAGCCATCAAATCAGTGGCCACAGCATGCTGTAGAATACAATTAGTATAAACCTTGTTAATGCTACTGCGTCCTACTATTCGGTGTATGTACTTGTGTATGAATTTATTGCCGGTCATGTACCTGAGAGTCGAGGACTATTATACTATTGAAAGTTAATCGATATACTGATTCAGAGTATAATTAAGTTACCGACTACTATACGCGTTTGGTTGCATTCTAGCTACGTCTATACGGATATCCCCTTACTAGGGCGAATCCACAAAGGGACACAATATTGGATGTGGTGCAATCCCTTATATAATGTTAATACAGTATCAGGGGTCGCAATTGGCCGTCCGCCCGTCAGTCGTTCAGGTCCCCACCTCGCCGTCTAGTTCCGGGTAAAATATTGCAAGACCAGGGCCCGGTCAGGGCGACTAGGGGTCACGCCTAGAGCTTGGGTTACCGATTCACCTGTACTTATGCTGTTACTTCAATTGAGGCATCATGGCGTGGGCACTCTAATCTGTTGACGATCAACTGGGTAGGTTGTAGTGGGAATTATATACCATAGACGTGGTTGGGAGGCATATTAGATCGTGACCCCTCGGGACTATCACCCTCACTATCACCCCAAGGCATTTTACCGCAGTGAACCGCGCTTACATACGGGGTTTCCCATTTTTCAAAACGCATAATTTCCGTACTAATCCTAGAAATTGCAAAAAGAGACAGAGCAGTGAAGAAAACTTTGTTTTGTGGGTATTGAGATAGAGTGATTGTTAGTAAGGAACAGTATCGCTTCCTTCAGTGCTCACTGCCCATTTGCAACAGTCTTCGCAAACAAGCTGGTGTTTCCTTGGGTATTATTCTCTGCCTGTGCTTTGTTGGAAATCTGTTCAACTCCGCGCCAGAGTCCGCCCGAGTGGTGGAGTGGCCAATTTGGTCTTGCCATTGTGTATAAAGAGAGACCGCTAAGGTAAAGAGAATGGTATTGCTTTTGGACTTTCTCACAGGGCCTGCTACTAGTTCCAATTGTACGCTTCAAGGTCTGTTTTGGTATCATAATCATGTCTGCTACGACTGAAAGTCACTGGGCAAGCAAGCGTAGCTATTGGAATAAGGTGGAAAATATAGAGAAGCTGCTTAAAAATGCAATTGGGCCTTGCGAAGGCGAAACTGTATCTCGTTCCAGGCTACTTACCATCTTCAATCCCAACCAGTGCATGTTTGTACACCTAACAGATATCATAGTATAGTATGATGTATTTTATAGACTCTAATTAAAACACGGACTAGGCTGGCATTTTTGGCGCATAATTGCGGTAAAATGTCTTGGGGCGATAGTGAGGGTGATAGTCCGGAGGGTCGCGTATTGGATATCATCACTCGGTCATGACAGTATCACTCGTTTCATGTGCCCAGCACTCGGACGACCGACGGCACCTACTATTACTATATGATCTGTAAGGAAGTCACCTGTACTAAGATCGTCGAATTGACTCACAGGCTACGGACTCACAGTCGTAGACTCATCCACGAGTTTTCACTCGCCACCGCCACCGACACTGGTATTTGCAATCGTGAGCTTCCATGGACTTCCATGGAGTTCCAGGCTCTCATGTATATAAGGACAGAGCTTCTCCTTAGATAGTAGAATAGACTTCATCCGCTTTACATTCGTAACACCTACCGTCCTGCAGTCTATAAACCCCCAGGACGGAAAATTATAGTCCGGGGAAGGGCAAAGTCTTGCCCGGACAGGACGGACTTTTGCGACCCCTGTACAACATGAAAAATCACGGGCTACGGTCTACTGGAGTGTAAAATTGAGATATCCAAGGCCTTACTAATGGGGAGGTGCGTCTCTTTTCTGCCTGTACCACGAGGAACCAGCGACCATGTTTAAGTTGTTTGTTTAATCATACTGTATTCACTCTTACTAGAGTATGACATGACCTGAATAACCCCCTCCGCCTCCGGGCGAGCCGGCTAGATGGCGGAGCTCCCCTCCCGCTACCCGTCATCCCCGCTGAAAAATGAAAGATAAAAGATAAAAGATACGAAGAAATAAACCCGCTACAGCTCCCCCCCGCACCTGAGTCGGCCTCTATGCCCGCTCCATACCGCCACTCACTTTGGCGGGAACTTCCTGACTTCAGTAGCCGCCAGGAAGTCCATCACCGCTTGGTCGCACTCTTCCATGGAGTACAGCTCAGAGACCTGCACATGTCAGCATCTGCCTGCTTTCCAGCCTGTTACCGTTCCACCGCTTTCCAGAGCACTTTCTGCTGGTCTCTCCACCACCGGCAGTGGCGGAAGAGGTGCTCCTGCATCTGGGACACTTTCCCGTCACATCACCAGGATTTGTCGTCATCTCGGTGGCCGAATCGTTTTAGGTAGACTCCAGTGGGTGCATTACCGGACTTTAGTCGGTAGAACCTGGCAGCAAGCGATTTCATGCATGTCATCGGGATAGGTCTCTTGTTCCCTGCCTTGCCCTAGAGTCTTTAACTGAAGTGCTTGCTGCACTTGTCAGCCTCCCACTTCGTGTTGACTGCAGACCTTCCTTCGGAGATTAGTCTAGCTCTATTTGAGGCCGCAGTATATGGCCACTCTCTCACTATCCTTCCGATTCCATCTCGGACTAGATTCGCCTGACGGTCTGCTTCTTCATTCCCGGGGATACCGCAGTGTTCCGGAAGCCAGTGAATCTCCGTTGCAATGCCGTGGGTGAGGAGAGCCTGCACCCTTCAGTTGATCCGCCTTGCTAATCGCTGCCCTGGGCCCGGCTCCAAGTGTGCCGTTCGTCGGATCGCAGCCTGTGCGTCGCTGATGCCTGCGACTGTCTTCACGCCATGGTTTTGCAATGATTCTCTCTTCTCAATTGTCCCCTCAAGCACGAGTCGGATCACCCAGAGCATTGCATCGAAGACCTCCATGGCTCCAGTGCCCAGATAGCCTCAATGGGACCTCCATTGATTTCCGTGTTTGAACACTGCTGTGGCTCCCACTCGGCCATTTTCTGAGCGCGATACATCTGTCCACCACGTTCAGACCCCCGCTCCAACTTTGGCTTCCTTCTCTCTTGCCCAGCACTGCACGGCTCTCTTTGCTGCAGTGGTGTCGTCTAGTACAGTGGTCCTGACCACTGAATCTTCGCCCGGGGCCGGCCAATTCATGCCTTCCGTTGTCCAGCCATGCTCATGCTCTTGCTTGACTACTCTGCATATCAGTGCACCAGAAGAGGGTTTTCGGTGTATCTTCTTTAGCTTACTGCTGCACGCCTTTGCTAGTCTCACTGCGAATCGCAGTTATCTGGAGTCCAAGATTACAGGCGCCGGTGTAAGCCCTGACTCTCTCATTAGTGCCCCCCATGAGGTCGAGAGCAGCGCGCCCAGGATGGTCCTGGCTTGTCCATGGAGGAGGAGTTGGAGGTCGTCTCGCCTGCCTACTTCTCCGGAATGCCACCAGAGCTCACGCCGATATAATATGACTGCTCGGCTGCATGCCACTTGGACGGATCTTACTCTCTCAGGAACAACTCCATATGTCTTGGTAAGTGTTCAGAGTCTAGCTTCTGCTGCCCTGGCTTTCTTCATGCATCGGTTGTGCTGCTCCTTGAACATTAGATGTGCATCCATCCAGATGCCCAGCCAGCATGTCGCCTGTGTGTTGAATTGTATGAACCTGTTCCCAACTCTTATTTTTGCTGTCAGTTTTGGCCGTAGGTGTTTCCTGTGGCCTCGTCTGCGTGTGAATTGTGCTGCCTCGGATTTTGCAGTGTCGAACTGTAGCCCTCGTCTACTTGCCCACTCGATGCTCTTCGCTGCGCATCTCTCGAGTATCGTGACGACCTGGTTGCCATCGCTTCCGGTCGCCACCCAGCTGAGGTCGTCCACCCATGTTTAAGTACTTATCTAGGAGTTACTTCGATCATTGCAGATTACCCATTGAGACTGTATCAGTCATTGTTGCAAATGTGAAGCGGAAGAAGTCTGTTGCACTATCTAAGGGAGAATCTCTGTCTTTATATACAAGAGAGCACGGAGCTCTGTGGAAGTCTATGGAAGTCCATGATTGGAAATACCAGTGGGGGAGCCGGTGGCGAATGAAAACTCGTGTATGAGTCTACAAGTATGAGTCCGCAGTTTGTGAGTCAATTCGCCGACTTCCAGTGTATCGGCGACTTCCTCCCAGGCCGTATAGTAACATGCATTCACCACACTCGATGGAGGATGGAGGGTAAAGTATCACCAGCAATAACGTGACTCAGTGTATGCAGAAACTGGTGTTTGTACACAAATGTATACCCAAACGACTAACCGGGCGGTCATTCATCCCAACTCGTCGCCATCCGCAGATCCGTCACGATCATTATCTTACTGTCACAGCTGACTTTCTTCTAAAGTTGAGCCGCCCACCGTATCCGTTATGACTCGATTCACTGTTTTTGTTTTGTTTTAATCATACTGTATTCACTCTACTTAGAGTATGACAGCTCCGTAATCCCCTCCGCCTCCGGGCTGGCCGGCTAGATGGCGGAGCTCCACTCCTGCTACCCGTCGTCCCCTTTTGACAAAAGAAAGCATCTGAAAGCGGTCGATAGAATACAAAGGAGATGGGATAAAATCAAAGAGAGCCCGCCGGCTCTTACTCCCCCGCTCGTTCTGGGTGGGAACCTCGATTCACTGTTAATACATATTAGAAAAGTGGAAGATGATGAAGGGGAAATTTTACTTTTCCACCAGTGGGCAGTGCCAATGGAAAAATCATGCCACTCTCTCTCAGATAATGGTATAACCAATTAAGTATAACAAAAAAACAAACCACCAGCCATTTCTGAGAAATTTCTAGTACACACCCCCCAAGCTCCGGAAATTAAGGTGTGGCGTCTTTTGCTGACATTCATCACAGGCCAGCTTCACCGATGATCACTTGTGTTGGCATGAGATTTGGCCTGGTGGCTTCAGTGGCATTCGGGGGTTTACAGCCCCCATCGGCTTAAGGCTGCGGGCACCAGGCCGGTGGCTTGCAGCCCCCATGGGCTTCGCTTGCCCCCATGCCGAGGAGGAGGCCTAGCTCCGGCACTGGTACTCGGCTTCCCTTCGGGCTCCGGTTGTGATACTCGGCTTCGCCGAGTATGGTCATTTTTCTGTATATAAGTCTAGTATTTTCCTTCTCTTGTATGGTAAGACAATTGAGCTTCTTCATCCTTTCTCTTTTGCTTTCAACAGGTTATGAGCCCGGCGTTTCCCTCCTAATCGACCTCTTTCAATCGATCAGTTGATACGCCCTGCGACTTTTCCGTGGGTCGACTTGGTGTCCCCTCCCTTTTTCCGTGGGTTGACTTGGTGTCCCCACCCTTTCTCTGTGGGTTGACTTGATGTCCCCTTCCTCTGTGGGCGACTTGGTGTCCCCGCTCTTGGGTTGACTTGGTGTCCCCGCCCCCTTGGGTTGACTTGGTGTCCCCGCTCCTTGGGTTGACTTGGTGTCCCCACTCCTTGGGTTGACTTGGTGTTCCCTACATCCTTGGGTTGACTTGGTGTCCCCTCCCCCCTTCGGTCGACTGTGTGACGACCTCGTGTCGGCTTGGTGACGACATCCCCTTCTTGTCGACTTGGTGACGGCAACCCTTTCGGTCGACTGTGTGACGACCTTCTGTCGACTTGGTGACGGCAACCCCCCTTGGTTGACTGTGTGACGACCTCTTGTCGACTTGGTGACGACAACCCCTTTGGGTCAACAGTGTGACAAGCACTTATCGACTTGGTGACGACAATCCCCTTTGTGTCGACTTGGTGACGACATTCCCTTCTTGTCGACTTGGTGACGACAATCCCCTTTGTGTCGACTTGGTGACTACATTCCCTTCTTGTCGACCTGGTGACGACAACCCCCCTTTGATCGACTTGGTGACGATAACTCCTTTGGTCGACTGTGTGACAACGTCTTCGTGTAGACTCCCCTGGGTAGATTTGGTGTCAGCTTCCGGCCTTGTGTCGACTTCAGCTCGACAACCGCTTACTGTATCGACTGTGTGTCTAGTCCATCTTTCTTATAAGATCACCCAGCAGGGCTCGGTGTCCATCTTGGACTCGGTGATCATGGTTATGGCTGCTGCTCTCACTCACTAAGGCCCTTGGGGGAGTATCACTCTGCGAGTTTGTACAACACATTTGAATTGGGTAGAATCCTGTGGTTTTGGGCATGAATGGAATCATTTGACCCAGGCAGGATCTTGAGCAGGACTTTGTTGGATTTGTATGTTTGCTTTGGGTTTGGATTTGGTCTTGGGGGAGTGTTTCTTTGTTAGGGTTCAGGTCTTTCCCTATCTTTCTTTCTCTTGTGTCAACAGGTTATTTGGGACTTGGGAGGATTTCAGGGCATTCGTTTGTTTTCCCTTCTCTCCCGCCCTTTGTAATTGGTTTGTTCACTTTGTTTGGAACGCCTTGGGCCAAAGGGGGAGTGTTGGCATGGGATTTGGCCCGATGGCTTGTAGCCCCCATGGGCCTCGCCTGCCGCCATGCTGAGGAGAAGGCCTAGCTCCGGCACTGGTAGTTGGCTTCGGATTCGGTTGTGATACTCGGCTTTGCCGAGTATGGTCTTTTCTCTGTATATAAGTCTAGTGTTTTCCTTCTCTTGTATCGAGAGACAATCACTTTTGTACGATAGTCAATTCAATATCTCGATTCGTACTCGATTAATCTCAACAACTTGTTGGGATACGAGGTCAAAGTGTTACGATATGAAGAGGAGAATTGTGTGCATAGACTAAGGTATAGAGAAGATAAGGAGAAAGACTTAAGATATATAATTCAAGAGAGTGGCGACTGTTGCATGGCATTTTAATACCTTTACTACCGGATATGTAACACAAAAAAACACCATGTCTCTAGACAGTCAGTTCCGACAGTCAAACTACAACAGTCAACTTTGACTGTTACATGTACAAAAGCCTAAAGTATGATTGAAAGATTTTGGGAATACACAGTTCTTGTTGTCTAGATTTCTGTGTACTATACCATATGGGTATCAGCCTTTTGTACTTTGCTGCCAGCAAGGTATTTGCGCATTTAGTTAGGGTAAAATTTGTCCTAAATGATATCCCTCTTTTTAGACAGTATTTTTTTGTCCTATAAAGAAAGATGAGTAAAAGTTGCTCCTATAAACCTGATGGATAAAACATTGCCCTCTGATAGTATTGACTTCAATTTCAATCTTTGAAGTTGCCATATTTCCATTATTCCAAGCTGTGTCTGGAAAGTTGACGGTTGCGGTTTGACTGTCGGAATTGATTGTCTGAGGGACATGGCGGTCAAAAAAACTAACAAATTTTTGTGAAACCTCGCTGCATGAGCGTTATCTCACTCCGGCCTATGTAAGAATTTTCACTCTTTACAGCACAACTGACAGTAATTGAGAGATTAACGAACGTAAAGTTTGTATTTACTAGGAGCGCGATAGTCTCTAATAATATAACCCCAAAAGCTGAGTTTCTTTGTCCTCTGTATTCGTTAGTCAGGGCTCTGAGAAGTAAAAAGATCCCTAACTTTGCAGCCGAGAGGTCAGGTTTCAATTAAACACTACATTTGTCTCCAATACAGGTTTATTTTTGTTGCACTCCTTGTTGCTTCTTCACTCCTACATACTACGACCTGGTGTGGCGAAACCATTCAGCTACTGCTTTGAAGCTCATTACCACGATATCAGTTTGGGGTGACACCAAAGACACCTGGACTAGAAAAAGAAATAAATGGGTAACGAGGATAGCAATATTGGATATTGATGTCTTATGAAGGCTCTCTATAGTATTACTAGCATTGGTGGCGGCTTTGCCACCCACAGCATTCGAAACGTTGAGCATGGTAGACTTGTTACGATATCAGGCAGATCACCTAGACTTCTGCTGTGTATCCACCACTGTGTATCTAGATGTGGTGCTGCTGTGTATCGTGATTTGGTGCTGCTGTGTATCTGCCGCTGTGTATCTGCCTCTTTGTATCTGCCACTGTGTCTACTGTGTTGTATATGCGCTACTGTGTCTGCTGCTATTCATCTACAACTGTGTATCCACTGCTGTGAATCGGCTGCCATGTATCCACCACTGTGTATATCGTGCTGTGTATCTTGAACTACTTCTGTATATCCGGCACTGTGAATATGTACCCTGACCTGGTACTGTATATCTGGCAGTATATCTGTCACTGTATATATATCTGGCATGGTGTATCCGCCGCTGTGTCTGCTGTGTTGTATAACCGCTGCTGTATCTGCCACTGTGTATCCACCTCAATTTATCCGACACTGCTATCCGCAGCTGTTTATCTGACACTGGTAACTGCCGCTGTTTATCTGACACTGCATATCTGCTGCTGTGTATCCACTACTGTGGATTGGCTGCTGTTTATCTGCCACTGTATCTACTGTATTATATATCTGCCACCGTATCTGCCACTGTATATCAACCACTGTGTCTGCTGTGTTGTATACCCAATACTGTATCTGCATCTGTATATCCACTGCTGTATATTTACCTCTGCATATCCACCATTTTGTATCTGCCACAGTGTATCTGCTGCTGTGTATGTGCCACTGTGTGTGCTGTGTTGTATATCTGCAATTGTTTTTGCCATTGTATATCTACCGCTGTGTATCCACCCCTGTGTATCTGCCCCTGTGAATGTGTATCTTGATCCGGTACTGTATATCTGGCGCTGTATCCACTGCTGTCTATCTGCTACTGTATATCCTCCGCTGTATATCTGCCACTGTGTCTGCTGTATTGTTGAGAGTGACCAAGTACAAAGAGAGATTGAAATATCTATCATACAAAAGTGATTGTCTACCGAACTATCTAATGGTACAATCCATGAGTATATATGCCTAAGAAATTTGAAGTTCACTGGAGATGGTAAGAGTGGAGCTGGGAGTGGCAAATAGTGGGTGGCGAGTGAAAATTTGTGAATGAGTCTACACAAATGACTCAGTGCATTAGCAAGCACTCTCCAATCCTGCTTTGATGGTGTTTTAAAAACTTGTAGGTCTTCAGGATAAATCCTGAGTCAACATGTGGATATCCGTAGTACCCGCCACTGTATCTGCCACTGCCACACGCGACATGTGGGAAGTTCACCCGACCAATGAGAATGCTTCGAGCAGACTAACCAAGTGTATAACTATTAGACAAGCACTCTCCAATACTTTCTAGCAGCTTCGACCGCGTTTTAAAAACTTGTAAGTTTTCAGGATAAATCGTGAGTCAACATGTGGATATCCGCCACTGTACCCGCCACTGTATCTGCCACTGCCACACGCGCCATGTGGCAAGTTCACCCGACCACTGAGAATGCTTCGAGCAGACAAACCAAGTGTATAACTATTAGATAATGTTGGGTAGTCGGAGCAAGTCCGCTCGCAGTGACACTTACCATCACGTGTAAGGTAACCATCTTTCAACCAGCCAGACCTCGTTGGGATGGGCGATGGTGGCAACCGGGTATCACATTCGCCTCCTGAGTGTATCAAGGAACCCCTGCTGCCACTACCTGTCTTAGAGAGACCTTGAGACATGCTTATCTTTTATTTAACTACTCTCTTAATCACTCTACCAAGTTTGACAGTTATCTAAAGCGAGTTGTGATATTAAAAGCCAAAACCGAGTTATGATGGTTTTGTTGCACTAGACCACCGTACCTATTACCCAAAGGTAGCGCAAAGACATGGACGAAAACTTGTTTCTGATCAATGCCTAACCTAATCGAAAGGTCTACCTAACTGCAACACGTAGTTTCTGAGAGCCTCAGCCTTGCCATTCCGAAATAGCTTCGCCGGATCGCAATTCCTAATATTTTCGCCCGGAAAACTGTGAGGGCTACTGTCGTTGCAATCATCGGTGATAAGATGTGCTAGTATATCATGGGGGCGTAATTATAGAAGGTCACCGTGCGACAAGTGATGCATGATTCCGGGTTGTGCCGGGTGATGCGGAATGGATTCTGAGTCAGGCTTGTATTGTGCACCCCGCTAACTCACAATGTTACCATCGACAGACTTTGTTTGTGTCACCGCTGCCGGTCATATTCAACATCACCGGTTGACAGAGAATGAGCGATACCCCCGTTTGTGCGCATCAGCATCCAAATCATGAATTACCTCGCCAATACATCACAGAAATCAGAACAAAGCCCGACTAACCACCGATATCCATTACATCTGATGCAGAGTCCACAGTATATGAGAGTTACATCACTACCACACAGTATAGCCAGCCACTTTTGCACACCCTGTAACTATGCCGCTGACCAACCGGGCGCGTATCAATTCTGAGTTCACCGCCAGCTCCCTCCACACCCACCCGGGGTTATTTCCGTTCTCACCCACTCATCGGTGCTGGCTGCAGTGTTATGGGATGCACCACACTCTGAGGAGAACCATCTGTGTATATCGGAGCCGGAGTTTCAAGTTGCCCGGGCCGGAAAACTGCCGCCGGTTCTGCGATCCGGTTGGGGCTTCTGGTCCTGGAACGAACTACCATCAAGCCGGCAACACCAAGTACAGCAACCAGAATACATCCGATTGCTATACCTGCAATCGCACCTGCGGGTAAATTGGTACCGTTTCCTCCTGGCTGCTCCGGCACTGCAGTTGTATGGTCGGAGGTTACGGTCGAGGGTGGTCTTTGGATGCTGGAAGTTGTAGTGGGCATGGGACCTTTTGCAGGGTTCGTCTCGTATTGGTATAAAGCCCTGGAAGGGTTGATGATGGTTTGAGTAAGTTCATCGGGTGACATATTCCTATAACAGACGTCGTTTAATTGAACGAAAGTACCTAAACCATAGCCATACAAGACCGTTTTGCGGGAACAACTAGGAAAGTCATGGCCGCTATCCGGATTAGTCATTACTGAAGATACGAGCAATATAACATACGGACCAGAATACTGTTCCTTGGACAGTTGTGATATTTACCACCGTGCTACTGCTGTGCATAGTGTGGTCTAAGCATTCCGTCACCACTGAACATATAGCACCACTACCAACTGATTCAGTAATGTCGATGGCATCTAACAGATAAACTTACGTGCTGCAACAGGCTCCAATCACCAGACTTGCTTTTGATGATTGGGTTTCCCAAACAGTACAATATTGATCCAAGCTGCAAACACCAATGTTGCAAGTTGCCGGATCATTCCAACCGAGTGAATCAGACACCTGTCTCCGCAACAGTTGAAGTCGGAGTTCAGGAATTGGAGTCGTCTGAAATTCCAAAGTGAAAGGAGCTCCCTGGTGATCGGAAACGGTAGTTGATGACGCAACGCTGGGATACAAGCTGGGTGATGGCATCGCTAGTCGGGGCTGTGTTATCGGTGGGGCCGCTACGGCCGGAGTTACACGGTTTGGCGGAAGGAGCTTCATTCAGTATTGTTTCGGTTGTCGGTGTTGGATCTGACGGAGTGGCATCGCTCGCCTTTATGAATTTGGTTAGAATGCGCACCAATTTTCAGCGCATCACAGCAAGCAGCTCATGCCAGGCTGAAATCATTCTGTTTATTCATCACAAATGCGAGGACCTTGGCGAAGACAGCAAGTCTAGATGCGGCTGAAGATATGAACGAGCATAATTCATACACAAAACAGAGTAGTCCGAGAACTGTACATCACACCGTTTTTGCGCCAAGGATATAGCATCTACATATATGATCGCAATACGTTGCTCTACCCTGCCCAGCGCAACGTTATCGTCACAAACAGGAGACCGTCATATTGACAAGGTTTCTAACAGTGGTGGGGTTACGGGGCTGATGGAGTGCATTGACCGACGCATTAATGCATATTAATTTCGTGGATGTGGTGGGACTGGAATAATGTATCCCCATCAAATGCATTATCCATGTTCAGCGCATGATAGGTGTTGTTCTAGTCCATTCACGGAGGCGGTTCCTCCGCGGAGTACCTAGTCAGCTCATGGAGTCCCACCTTCCGTGAACGAACCGTCCATTCACGGAGTCAGTACCCCACCTCCGTGAACTGACTAGTTCGTTCGCGGAGTCAGTCAAAAGTTACAACAAAAAGGGTTGCCATCGAGAACTTACTCTTCGGGAAGCTGCTCGTCTTCAGTCCCCTGCTGAGCTTATCTAAGTATGTTGTAGGTTGAAAGGCAACTGCACGACTGTTCCTTGCAAGTGTTTCAAAGCAAAAGCCGAGTGCACACTTCATTGCCATGGCCGAAATGGTGGTGCGCAGTGCATAAATACTGGACCTTCTGTTGCGCCATCAGGTACTTTCAATCTCGAACGAAACACAGGATCAGCTCCACCGTAGCCAAGTCACAATCTAACACGCTATCGAGCTAATACACAAGGAGATGCTTGAGTGGATACTGATCCCACATCTGCGGAGGATACTGCTAATGAGAGCAGTGATTTGACAGACCTGGATACTGAGGATGAGAAGGTTCTCGAGGAGGAAGCGGTTACAGGGGAGGAAGAGGAAGAGGAAGAGGTGTTGACTAGGGATTTGGCCCGGTAGCTTCCTTTATCTTCGATGCTAGTGGACTCGGGCATGAGGCCGGTGGCTTGCCACCTCCATTGACCTCGCCTGCCCCTACCAGCCTCGTCTGCCCCCACCAATCTCGCCTGACCCCATCGGCCTTGCCTGCCCTCCATGCTGAGCAGGAGGCCTAGCCTTGGCACTGATGCTCGGCTTCGGGCGCCGGCTCAGGCAGTCGGCATGGAGCTTTTCCTTCTCTCTCTTTCGTATATAAGTTCATAGTTTTCCCTCTCTTTGGATCGACAGACAATTCACAATCTTCTCGTCTTCTCCATCATCTTCTCGTGTCAACAAGAGGAGGAGGGCAACGAGGAGGAGGGCAACGAGGAGGAGGGCAACGAGGAGGGAAATGAGGAAGATAAGCCGGCTTCAAATGATCACATGGAGCACAGTGTAATTGTAGTTGCATCAGGACGTCCAAGAGGCATCTGATTGTAGGGATCACGATGATGTATAGATTATTTATAATTTTTCATTGACTCTGTGAATGAACTAGTCAGTTCACGGAGGTGGGGTAAGGACTCCGTGAATTTACGGTTCGTTTACGGAAGGTGGGCCTCCGTGAACTGACTAGGTACTCCGCGGAGGAACCGCCTCCGTGAATGGACTAGAACATTGCGCCTGGACAGGACATATCGTATCTTTTACGGGGCCCCGTTTAGTTGTGGTTAGTATGTAGTTGTTTCACGCAAGTTCCGATTTCGGGTCGTCACACTCACACAAAAGTATAAGGCTCACTGAATTTCTGAAATTACAGAACTCTGTAAACGAGATCTAATTGTTATCATGTATGTCATATGGTGTGAAATATGCAATTCTCTATAGTGCTACGGCTTTGTTTCCTCACTAGAATGTTACTCCGAGCATCACGGCGCCATCAGTAATACATAACGCCCAATGCAGCTTTATTATTGACAATGGTTTGAAGCCGCATGACTTTACGGACTTCACTATGCCGCCCCGCAGATAAGGTCAGGACGGACCTAACCTTCATCCTATAGAGACTGAGTAGTCAGTGTAACGATATGGACTTAACTGCAATGTGTATTTAAAGTATGCACTGGACTATGTCTATGAAGCCGAGTGTGAGGCCAAGATTTAGCTACCACATCGGGCAATATCGCGTGATATTTATGAATCTGCCGCCTCCTAGGCATCGATTTTTTCATCCATCAACACCTTCCCACCAGTATACAAAAGAGCTCATACAACTACATATATTTGTGGTGTGTGGGTCTCAGATTTTATTCGCAGCCTCGTGCGGCTGGAACAGCCATCGATGCCATGCATGCATCGGCGACCAAAAAGCAAACGCCATATTATCCATCACGGAAAACGTTTTCAAAAACTTCACATGCTATCGTTTTACCAAAAGTCCATTGCAGTGCCAGGATTCTATTAATAGACAGTACCTTAAACAAGTACTGAAGTAAAAATATATGGAAATTGATATCACGGTTACGAAGTATAGAGCCAACATGGCGTGGAGACGACTAACCCAGAGACTGTTCTAATTGAACTGTTGCTTGAGAAGTTCAATCAAACGCGATAAAGGCCAAGGCAGTGTTATTGTTTCTAATGATAACTTTTTGTCAGCCTATTCTTGATTCCTTTTCTCAATGCCAATAGTGCCCTCTTTACCGTGCACTCTCTACATGTGAGCAAGGCTACGAACACCTGTAATCTTTCTGAGACCTGATGACTTGGGGAGAGATGTTCGGTACACTGCACAGCTTCTAGAAATCTTAGTATCTATCATATAAAATTTCTTAACTGTATTATACCATTTCTTCCGGCTGTCTCAAATGGCATTGGCGGAAACTGTAGTGGACAGTGTCCCTAAGCGCGGCCTCGATTTGGCGGCGTGCCTTGGCGGTTGCTAGGCGGGCTTCATGCAGGCCAGTCGGGCCGAGCCGATTAGGTACACTGATACTGGATATGGAAGCGGAGGTGCCAGGTTGGCAAGAGACGTAGTAAAAAAGATTAGAGTGCAGATGCTAAGTTATTACGGACAGATCAATCAAAGTGAAGTTGCAGCATACATTAGTAAGATGGTGGTTCTAGTATCATGTAAAGCTAGCGATATTTGACCCTAACCCTTTAGGTACTATGCCTACTGGTTCGCTAATTAACAAGTCTTATTATTGCAACACCACCTTGCATAAGACATCCATTCAACCAAGTGCTTGCAACAACACCCCCACTACTGCTGTTAGTTTAGAACATAATTAAATAGCGTCAGTCAATCAACAACAACACAAAATATAAAACTCCAAATGCTAATTGCAGCCCTCGTATAGAGCTAGTGGATGAGCCAGACAGCTAAGAGTATGAGTTCGGAGACACATATGATATGTGCTGAGATTGCTAGTATGTTCTTCATATGTTGTTACACAGAATCTCTTGCCATTTTTGTTGCAAGCTGCAGACTTTAAACAAGGCTAACGTCGAATAGGAGATTTGAAAGACAGTATTAATCTCACAAATAACTTTGCACCCCCTGCTATACCCAATGGGTATTGTGGGCCTTAACACAATGAACAGCCACGGTAATTTGTATACCAACCACTTGAGTAGCGCCCGGTGGCGAGGTGATCTGTCAACAAAATGTGTTCAGTGGCTTCGGATAATATCATGGTTTCTGCTGAAGTGTATTATCAATTGTAGTCAGATATTAATATTGAACCAAGGTGAGAAGGACTATATTGATGATAGCGAATATCATCATCAGTAGCTTTCACCATTAAACCGCCATGTACACTTCGTCTCGATGAAATTGATATGATTCTGAACATTCTGAAGTATCTACTTTTCTCTTACGAATATTTATACATTTCGTTTATATTTGTCCATAAACAGGAAGGTCTTTGCGGATATGAATAATGTGGTGTGTTAATAACTTTTGATAGTTTTGCTGTATTGTCTAGAATGTTTTGGGTTAGAAACGTTTCTTGAAACTTCTAGTTTGTTCCATTGGAATGATCGATTTATAAGTGCATATCTTTATAGAACGTACCTACATGGTTCTGTTAGATTCTTTACGGTTCTTATGTATTTTTGTGCAGTTACAGTGTTTTTCTCTTCCTGTTCTAGTTATTGAACCTCAACCGTGGTCACAGACAATCACTCAGTTGTTACTGTATACATAGATACTGTTTCACTAGTTAGAGACCAGTACTTCAGAGTTGCTCAAACATCAATAGGAATACAATAGTATTTTCTCTCAAACCGTCTTCAATTTATTCTTGCATTTCGAATACTTCTAAACATTGTTATTCTTCCTATACAATTTCATCTCATACTTCCATCGAGATTTTAACCCATCTCTTTGGACTTATCCTGATTCATTCTAGTTCGTTATGAGCATCGATGAACGATACTGAATCAGAACGTGATTACCCTGAGGTAAATGTTACGCTGTTCGATACACTGATCAAATATCCAAATTCTGAACTCCCCATAGAAATACCATCACCTACACTGCTTTTGCCTCCTCCATCTACCCCAGTACTACTGGTTGATGGAAGCTCCTCCACCGGCAAGAATTCTATGTTCTCTTTTGCAGCATGTGTCAACAACAAAACACTAGTAAAGGTTTAACTCGAAAATATTGGTTACCTTAATGGGCAGCAAATTCATAGAATTTGGAGTGGCTCAATCTCAATGATTCTGAAAGGGATTAAGCCTTATGAAATAGTGGTGGATGCCATGTCTCCAGCAAGTGGTGCTGATATTACAGGGGTTGACGCATATAATCACCATTGCCATACCATGTTGACCATATTCATACAGCAGGTCTGCCAACACATTTAGGAGATGATTATTCAAAGTGAGAAACCGAACCTGATGTGGAACTGGCTTCGCACAGTATACTATAGTGATTCAGCTTTTGCACTAATTTCTCAAATACTGAATCTAGTCTCCCTCCCACAACAGAACTCTGGTAGCAACTTACTGGAATTAAGATCCAACTTTGAGTAACAGTGGCTCCACCATACGAAATATTTGAAAACCCTCTCCCATTCGTATAGGATAACCTTTGCAGTATTCCTTAATGAACATTTGACCAAGAGAGATTTTTTGGTGGGTTTTTGCATTAAAAACCTTAAAAATGTTATCAATAATCTTACAACACAAGATAGTTTGTTGTGTACTAATATAAATCAACAACTAATGGATATCGACACATCAGAACCTGAGGAAAATACGGTGCTATTTATTTCCAAACTCCGTGGTAATTGGAAAACAAATCCAAATGAAACGATACCTCAGCCTCCTCCTGAAAGATAACCTGTACTTGGTGCAAGAAAGATGATCCTGCACTGTCCGAAGGGCTTACCTAGAATGAATGTTTTTGCCGACAGAACATAAATTAAACAAAAAGGTACATCAGCAAAAGTGCAAATTGACTATAGGCTGCGCTACACGCACATGCGCACACGCGCAGCGTATAGTCAGCAATAGTCGATTCGTAGACATGTGCACGTGGGCCTATGGAACTATATATGGCTGCCGGCCAGAGATTGACCTATACTTGTCTTTACTGCCTGCTGTTATGCCGGTACTGTACACACTATCACTGCGAGTATGCATGAGAGCCCACTGGCGATTGAGAGCCTGCTGTAGAGCCTGCTTGAGAGCCTGCTTGAGAGTCTGCTTGAGAGAGCCGCGCTTCAACAGGAGTAGAGTTTTCCACTGGAAGCTTTTTGCCAATGGAAAACTCTGAGTTTGTGGAAGCTTTGGCTAATAGAAGCTTCTAAATGTGTGGAAGCTTTGGCTAATGGAAGGCTCTAAGTCTGTGGAAGCTTCAATGCTGACATTGATGTATCTAATCTACTGGTCTAAGTGCTTCTAGTATAGTAGTCACCATCGCCAACACCATCACCATCGCGATCATTATCATGGCCATCACCATTGCTATAATCACTATCAGCCCCAGACTGAATGCACACACATATGGCCACAATCGATGGGAAGCGGGCTGGAGATTCTGCTGCAAAATCTGAGTCGGAGATCTGCTCTCCCCAAGATCCAATTATCTACCTTTCCTGCAGAATCTAAGGCTGCAATTGTCAACACCATGGCGTTGAGGCATCGTGAGATCTCATCTCGGTGGCCGTGCTAAAGATAAGGTTCAGACTATGAAATCGACCGATGTCAAGATTTTGTCTGCCCGCCACCCGCCACCCGCCATCTGCCTCACGCCTCCCGGTGCCTGGCATCTCCAACGTATCAAGTCTCTGGATCGAGCATACAGGAGTATATTCGGGTGGAGCAGAGTTTTCAACGGGAAGATTTTGGCCGATGGAAAACTCTGACTTTGTGGAAGCTTTGGCTAATAGAAGGCTCTAGGTCTGTGGAAGCTTTGGCATGTACAAGGCTCAAAGTCTGTGGAAGCTTTGGCTAGTACAAGGCTCAAAGTCTGTGGAAGCGTTGATGCTGAGGTTGACGTAGCCAATCTACTCGTCTAGGTACTTCTGGTACTATGATCCCTATCACCAACACCATCACCATTGCCATCACCATCACCATCACCTTCGCCATCGCCATCGCCATCATCTCCATCGGCCTGAGACCCAATCCGCACACATATGGCCACAATCAATGGGAAGTGGGAACCAGATTCAGCGGGAAAATCTGAATTGGAGATCTGCTCTCCCCAAGTTCGAATTGTCTACCGTTACTGCGGAATCTAAGGCTACAATTGTCAACACCATGACCATCAGGCATCCTGAGATCTCGCCTCGGTGGCCACTCTAAAGGTATCGTTCAGACTATGATATCGACCGACGTCATGATTCGGCCACCATACACAGCCCGCCATCTGCAACGCACCACATGCCACATGCCACCAGCCAAACACTACCCATCATATGCCACCTGCCTTACACCTCCCAGGGCCTGGTGCCTGTAACAGATGCCCAGTGTTCGAAACGGGCCGGGCCGGGCCGGCCCTGACGTCTTTAGGCTTGGCCTGTGGGCTTTATATCAAGCCTGGTCAGCCGCGCTTAGCGCGGGCTTTTCAGGAGGGAAGCCTGGCCGGCCCGGAAGGCCTAGCGGGCTGAGTGATTGGTTGTTATTCCTGCCTGCGGGTGGCACACACATTGAAAATGTCATAGAGCCATGGTATCATTACTGGCTATGCTACAAATTGTAGACGTCAAACACACACTAAAGGAGAATACATTGACTGGAAGGATTGACATCTAAGGGCCTAGTTCCAAAGTAATCGGCTATGGGGTAGCTGGGAAATCCTGCGCTCAGTGGCATGTTTTACAACATTTCCGGCTGTCTTTCCAATGCCTGAAGCATCTCCTCCAACTTTCTAACCTCATTTGACTCCACAATGCTAGCTTTTTCACAAGACTTCATACATTCAACTGCACAAATCACATCGTCTCCCAAGAGATTTCGGCGATCTGAGATAAGCATCTTCGAACTACTGAACACCCTTTCAACCTCAGCCAACATAGCAGGTATAGAATGAATGGAGAGTGCCATCCTGGCTATCTGGGACCTGCGAGGTGTATTCAGGCGAGTCTGCCAGAAGGCAATGAGATCTGGAATCTCATCTTCAGCTGGTGAGTCTTGAAACTGGTGGAGCTGATCAGTATTTATGCTCAAACTGTTCTGCCGTGCCCGCTTTTGTTTCCATACTGGGTGAGAAGCACTGGATACTGAAGACGCTGGCAGTGCCACTAAATCTGTAGAAGCAGTATTGCGGTAAATCGACTGCCATAGATTCTCTATCTTTGTCCGTGCTGCCTCAATCCAGGCTGGCTGGTCTTTCCATTCATCCTTGAAGTATTCGTACTTCATCTCAGGGTGTTAGGCCACTGCGGCCAGCATCGCTGGGGCGAGGTCTGTGAGTGTGTAGTACTTGTTGAGGATTGACCAGGCATTGTTGATTGAAGTGAGAATGTGGGTACTGTATGTCTCTCCATCCTGATAACGTAGTTTTGCTTCCTCCAGGTAATGTAGAAGCTCATCCATGGCGGGCAAGATATCTGCAATGAAACCATTAGGTCGATTCTTGGCAGTGGTATTTCCTTCAAGTCGAAGGGTCCAGTATTTCAATGGTTCCAGTACCTCATATACAATCGTCAAATCATCCCAGTTATCAAGCGTGAGTTCATCATTTGTTACCATTTCCGGGTCATTCTCATCTATTGCATCCTGCGCTTTACTCCTTCCACGCTTTGATTTCTTCTGTTGCTCTTCTCGAATGGCAGTGAACATGAAACCCTGCAATGGTTCTCGTAGTAGGAACACTCTTTCAAGAGCATCAACATCTCCATGCCAACGAGTAACATTTCCAACCAGTGGAAGGAAAACAGTAGCTTCAGGCAGTAACTGCTGTGCCTTTTCTCCAAATCGATCTTGTCGCTGTCGGGACCGTAGAATCCAGGTGCATATGTTATGAAGTCTATTCAATGCACCACGTTTCCTCCAGTGTAACAGGTTTTTCCCCAGCTGATCTTCTGCATCATCGTTCTCCACTTCTATTCCCTTCTCAAATGCCTCCGAGTCTGTCCCCCACAAGAAACCTTTGACCGCAAGGTTGATAATATGTCCAAAACAGCGTATTCGGGCGCTGATAGAGTCAAATACAATATCCTCTGCTTCGAAGTATGTAGCCAGCTCACGAAGAGCAGCATCGTTGTTGGTTGCATTATCAGTCGTAAAGTAACAAACATTTCGTACAAGATTGTAGCGTTTAAGGACCTGCCATATTACCACTGCCTGATTCAGTCCTGTATGAAGACCATTGAATCGCTTCATTCCGAGCAGAGCCAATTTGAGATTCCCAACATTGTTGATCCAATGACCAATGAGTGCAAAGAATGCTCAATGATTTGGAGATGACCACAGATCGAAGCTGAAATGTACTGGAAACGTGGATTCACTGAACTGTTGGATAACCGACAGCCGAGCAACATCGTAGGCAGATACAATCCAGTTTGTAATGGTCGCTCCAGTGGCAGGGAGACCATGACGAAGGGCTGTCAAAGACGATGACTTGCAGAATGTCAGTACAACATTGGAGCTTCGAATACAAATGGGGAAGCCCAAGCAGAACATACACATGCGAGAAGGTACATTCGGAGCAGGCGCAAACTCCTCTGTTCGACTACTGTGAAGCTGATATTGTTGATATAAATCCACTGGATGAGTACTGCATTGAAGATGTCCTTGTTGAACTCAATTCGCTGGAGACCTCTGGCAAATGTAGCCACAATGGTACCTGGACCATTTGATAATGTAGAACGAGCACCAAGTGAAGTAGCAGGGTCCACGGGGTGTTCTTTATCGATTTGGTGAAACTGTTGCAGATGGTCATTCATATTCCGACTGGAGCCATCAGTATACTCTTGAAGATGTATCTGTGGGCCTTTAGAGGTATATCAGTGAGAGCATATAAGACACAACTAATGAACAGTACTCACATTGCATGCAGCGGCATTTGACCTTCCCATTTGATGCTGTGAACTCCAGACCATTGCATGGAAGCCAGCAGTATCCTTGGCGAACCTTCTTCCTCTTCTTATAGACTGCGGGAATGCGTTCATCACAATTATACACACTGAGCTCAGCGGGGTTGCTGCAAGCAGATGGTGTTAGAAGGTCGGTAGGTGCAGAGCTGAGGGTACTGTCTTGTGAATCGGGATAGTCGGTATCCATAAAGTCATCTAGAATGGTAGAAGTATCGAAGCTGCCAGAGGTGAAACTTGTGATTGGGTCGGTACTAGAAGGCTCCATGAGACACTTGGAGGCAGCAAGGAAAGTGAATAGAAAAGATTGCAATCAAAAAGGGAAGAATGCTTCACTCAAATTGCAGCTTAGGCACAACTGTATTGCTGTGATACTAATGGTTCTGCTGAGAGAGAGAGAGAGAGACTGCCATATATACTGGTAAATACTAAATATGTATATGGTGACGTATCTAATCATGACGTAGTTCTTTGCGATCAAATTGTTCTCATGCTTGCACTGCCTCCTGTTTGTGCCTTACCATCGTCATACATGACAACAACTCCGTCATCTCAGCATGGTGGATGATGTAGGCTGTATAGTATTACCACCACTGCTTTCGCCTCAACCACTTATAATTGCTTCCATGTCATCCATTCAGCCCAAAATAGCTACGTCTGACACCAGATCTGCAGAAAGCCCATACGGCCTGCGGGCTTTTAATTAAAAAGCCCGAGGCCTCGTGGGCTTTGAGATTACCGGCCCAGCCCGGCCCCCTCAAAGCCCGCCTGAAAGCCCTCGGGCTGGCCGGGCCCGTTTCGAACACTGCTGACGCCTCCCGCTGCCTGAATTCTGCGGCTCAGCAAGTCTCTGGATCGAGCATGCAGGAGGGTACATGTAATGTAAGCATATAGTCAAGTGAGATTGGGAGTGTCTTCCCTCTTGAGAGTGTACTTGGGAGCGTAGAGCCAAGTAGGCTGGGAGTGTAGCATCATGTGCAATTGGAAGTGTACTTGAGAGCTTGCTCGGAAGTGTGCTTGAGAGCTTCTTGAGCCCTCGTTTGGGAGTGTACAATGAAGCAGGCTGGCTGTTTGCCATCGAGTGCAAGTGTGAGCGTCCTTGGGAGCATGCCCGGGAGTGTACGTGAGAACATACTCGGTGTACTTGGGAGCATCTTGAGAGCTGAGTTGGGAGCGTCTTGAGAGCTGACTGGGGAGCGTATAGTCAAGTAGGCTGGGAGTGTGTTATCGAGTGCAATTGGGAGTGTACTTGAGAGCGTGCTCGGGAGTGTGCTTGAGAGCTTCTTGAGCGCTGGTTTTGGAGTGTACAGTCAAGCAGGCTGGCTGTGTGCCATGGAGTGCAAGTGTGAGTGTCCTTGGGAGCATGCCCGGGAGTGTACTTGAGAACATACTCGGCGTACTTGGGAGCGTCTTGAGAGCTGAGTTGGGAGCGTATAGTCAGGTAGGCTGGGAGTGTGTTATCGAGTGCAATTAGGAGTGTACTTGAGAGCGTTCTCGGGAGTGTGCTTGAGAGCTTCTTGAGAGCTGGTTTGGGATTGTACAGTCAAGCAGGCTGGCTGTGTGCCATCGAGTGGAATTGGGAGTGTACTTGAGAGCGTGCTCGGGAGTGTGCTTGAGAGCTTCTTGACAGCTGGTTTGGGAGTGTACAGTCAAGCTGGCTGGCTGTGTGCCATCATGTGGAAGTGGGAGCGTTCTTGGGAGCATGCCCGGGAGTGTAGTTGAGAACGAACTCGGAGGTGTACTAGGGAGCGTACTCGCTGTGTACTTGGGAGCGTCTTGTGAGCTTACTTGGGAGCGTAAGTCAAGCAGGCTGGGAGTGTCCAACCGAGTGCAATCAGGAGTGTACTTCAGAGCGTACTTGGTAGCGTGCAATGAAGTGCATTTGGCAGCTTTATTGAATGCAGCATGATGTATAGTATCAAGCGCCCATAATCACATGCGTATCATAGTAATCTAGTCGAATTGCAGGTACATAGGAACTCATAGTGCCACGCGTCAAATATGCTATGAATTACCAGCCCAAAAACAGCTTCTCGATGAGTTACGCGTCGTGTAAGGTTATTTTTCCCGGTGTAGAAGGACTAGGATACAGAAGAGAAATCAAATATTACAATGGAGACTAAGGTAATGAACAAATCCTTCTACTTTGATTCAGCCTGTATGTCATACATGACCCTGTATGGAAGTTGTCTTCTTAATGATTCAAAGTGTGCCTGATTTGTGAAATCCAGTTAACAGGAGACTATTGAGATTGTCCGCAAGGGAGATGTTGTTCTGGAATGTGTTTTGAGAGATAAAAGCATTTCTGCTTTCCCAGTTTGTGATGTTTTACATATTCCTATATCAGGACACTCTCCAATTTGCAGCAGCAAGTTTCAGACAAAAGGATATACAGAGTTTGGAGAAGGGAACTACATTTCAATTAATACAGGGAAAAAAGTTATGTTTGAAGCTGTTTTTGATGGAAATTTGTTTAAAATTTCTGCCCTTTCACAATTGGCCCATCTTACATATAATTTCTGGCATAAGGCTTTCAGACCCCTGGCACCTTCCTTGATGGAAAAGGCATAGCAGTTGTATTCGGATGCAGATATCCCAGCACAACCACAGGACTTCATTTGCACATCCTGTGTTAAAAGCAAAATGACTTGGCTTCCTCAACCATCTACATCAAGGAAAGATAGAAATACGTTAGCGGATTGTCAATTCGATTTGGGCGGACCCTTTCTGGTTCCGTCATTTTGTAATTCCCTTTACTATATAACTCTAATTGACGATTGTACTAGGGTTATGTGTGTTCAATTTATGAACCAAAATCAGAGACCATTCAAATTATCAAAGATTTTGTTGCAGAAATGGAACTTCAACACCACAAGACCCCTGCGGTGTTTCGAACGGATAATGGTAGGGAATTAGTTACCAATGACTTTAAAGGATTCTGTGAATCAGAGGGAATCAAACATGAGTTTACTCCACCTTATTTACATGAGTCAAATCGAGTTGCAGAACATCTTAATCGAACAATAGGGAAAGCACTAAGAGCTATACTTGAAAGTGAATTCACCTACAATAAGAACATATGGGCTGAGGATGTGTTAACCACAGTATATATGAAGAATTTTCGATCACATTCAGCACTAAAGAAAATAACTCCTGATGAGGCGTTTAAGGGTCGAAGCCATTAATCCAACACCTTCAAAGTTTCGGCAAAGAATGTTATATTCACGTACCTTATCAGTAATAAAAAGATGGCAAGAAATTATCTCCGACGGCAAAAAGGGCAATTTTTACCAGATACACCACTACTATTAATCATTATAGAGTGTTTTTACCTGTTACAACAAAGACAATAGTATCAGTGGACTTTTTCTTCTCACCGCTTAAGATTAATGGGACATCGCCCTTTATAAGATATCAACTGGATAAATTTCCTGCATCTTCAATGTCTCAAGAAACTTGCATTGATTATACATATACGAATCGAGGAGAATCATCATATAGTGTGTGGAGACAATGAATGAAGCAAAATCCTCAAGCAGCAAATAATCAATTCGATAATGGAAATCCAACTATTACTCCCCAGATAATAGCTCACTTTAAAAGTGGAATGAAAGATGAATATCTTGGGCCTCCCTATTGGATTTAAGATGACAATAATATGACTTCTTATGAAGCTATACCGAATCAAGTGAATGACAAAATCGAACTCTTCGACGGATCAGTTTGAACAGCTATACCAGATAATCACTTCTTTAAAGAAGGAGTAGAAGATCATTAAAATCCTAACCAATGATCTCAACTTCCATTCAGATCTGTTGCTGGACCTCCTCCACCCCCAATGATACCACATTAGCAAACAATATTTCTGTCCCGGCTGAATTGCTTTGTCAGAGCCATTAATGACACTCTGGTGCTGGATTACTCTGTGCCTGGCATTCATACCATGTGTTCCATTGCATAATGCTCTGTGGTGGTGGTTTTACTATTTCTTCTTTCCTGGTTGGTTTCCTATTTTAAACCGACACTCTGGCATTGTGGCTAACTGTAACATTATGTTAGCAAAGGTTCATTGGGTATGTGCTTGCATCGGGATTGCAATGAGATGGGTGACACTGCCAAAATCTCCCCTGGAATTCCTTCTACCTGTGTGTAAAATCCAATTCTCTCTTTACTAATTATACACATTAATCCAAGTTGCCAGATTATGGGGCTATTCACAATCCATTGCTTGTTCCATCTGTATCCTAACATACTACTTGTAGCTATCGCTGTATCTACGTGCACACAGCCGACGATATTCCCCACGCTGAAAACTTGCAAGCAACAGGCATTGGTGCTTTTCGCATTTGTATAAATTTCGAGTCGGGTTCGAAGTTACCTGGGTTTTCAGGTATTGTAGTTCAGGCCAGACTTAACCATTACTCACCAACAGCTCCATCCTCATTTAGGAGCTTGAGTTTGATTAGTCATTGCAGCTGCAACAGCAGATGCCCATTCAGTGTGCCATACTACCTCTCTGGGCACTGCTTTGCCCACACCTAGTCGTTCTGTCGATCCCCTCCGTGCCAGCTCTTGCTTCCTGTCCATCGACACATCTGAGATAGGCGTTCACCTGCTAAATCCTTAACATGAACTGTAAGACTATGGTAAATACAAAGCTCCACCGCATGCAGTTGTTCATTCAGTATATACGTCTTGGTACATCTCTTCTGCTTCATAAACTGCCAAATGACGCTTTCCATGGCCTCACTGTGTGTTGCGTGGCGTGTATTTTCAAGTAATGCTCTGAAGTCTGTGATCATGACAGCAGGATGCTTTCGATCTCAGCAGGTTGGGTGTTGCATGAATTCGTGTTTGGCACAAAACTGAACGCTCAGGGGGGCAGCCACATCAGTACCCGAAGGGAGGACAGTGCAAGCAGCAATGTAGTTCTCCTCACTCTGGGTGACCACTTGGAGATTGAGCTCTCTGATTTCGAAGCAGTGAATGTGATGCTCAAGGGTGATTGTGTGTGGAAGATAGGGTAGTTTGTGATTGCAGGCGTTCCAACTGTCCTTGAGGTTCATTTTAAGTGCTTGTTCATGTCTCTCAGCAGAATAGCTTTGAAAGGCTCAATATTGACAAATCTGTTTAACCCAATGAGATACAAAGTGGATCATCAGAAAGTTGAAGTCATCATTTAACTCATTGGAACAATCTATCTCGTAGCTAAGATAATCCCGGCAGGTCTACATTTTGTGCTGCATCTTGGTCTGCATCCAGGTTTTGGCAATTGTTTCCTAGTTTACCTTATGCTTCTTTATGAATTCCAATCCCAACATCAACAAGAACGCTAGTTTCCGTCTGAAACACCCGGGTGTTCCGGACGGCTCTGACAGCTTTGGCGGAACATTGTACCCTCTGACAGAGAATTACATGCTTCCCGTCGCCCAGGCGATGGGCCGCATTGCATACTTACCTCCATTACTTTGCGCCTGGTATACGCACCATCAGAACGACACGTGTGTTACACTCTTCGCATGGGCTGCAGTTATGCTGTAGCCGTTTACACAACCCCTGGCGATGTTTATGCCTTTCTTCGGCCGATAGCCACATTTTACCTCTCCGCTATTGCTACATATCGGATGCCGCACTCGCCCTATATATGTTTAGCGTTGAGATTCTGTAACATATTGCAATACAGTCTTCGCTTTGCATACATCACTTGACCTTGCATTTGCTTTGCCATTATCGTATTTTACAGGTCTGAAATCTACAGTCTAATCTTCACACTCTCTAGTACTATGCCCTGAGTCCTGCACATTCAGCGTTGATCCATCATCGGCTTGCGATGCTTATTCCTCCTGATCCGCATCCGCATCATCGCCATCCTCGCACTCATACCTGTCGACATCACTTGTTCCCAGGTCAAACCTACTTTGCCATCAGTCCTCCACATTCTGCGTTGATCCATCATCGGCTTGTGATGCTTCTTCCTCCTCATCGGCGTACGCATCGTCGCCATCCTCGCCCTCATACCCGTCGCCATCACTGCTTCCCAGGTCAAACCTCTTCAGTTCAGTCACCGGCCGTCGTCGCCGGCTGGCAGTGGGGATGGTATCGCGCACGGCGCTTTGATAACCTTCATCTTTGTAAACCGCACTGCCCCCTGGCATCCCGAAACGAAATTCGTCATCCGTGCAATTATTGTCTATCGGGATGTTTGGGTTACTGCTTCCGATCTCAGGCTCCTCAAGCGCTACTTCGGAGGTCAAATCATCCAGAAGAATAGCATTGTCAACACGCGCTGCATCCACGCCGATCACCGCGGCAGCCGTTGGGTTCTCCGCCTGTTGGATCTGACGCTTGACTGTAACAAGAGTGTTGATATACACCCTTTGTTGGTAGCTCTCCGGTAGTGTGTTCCAGGTATTGATCAAGAAAGCGTATATTTCTGCAACGCCAAGCGAGGTTAATAACTTGCGATCCGTTGCAGCGCAGCAGGATGCGTGCTTACCACCGTCATTCTTGTAATTGAAGTAGTTCGAGCGATCAGGTCTGTCCGCATTCAGCTTTGACTTGGAAGCTTACAGCTGAATGCCTTTGTTCTTTTGCCAATCCAGGAGAGCATGGCGCAACGCGGTGCAGGTGAACATGATCAGTGGCGAGGGTATATGACCGTCCTTGTCATCAATCATGGAATTATACAATCCATCAGCATACTTACCGCAGTTATTCGCCCAATGATAAAATTTGATGTAGATACACTGCGGGATTGCTTCCAGCAGGAAGTAAAGTGGATGCTGGTCATTCGTTAGCAGCTTTCGACACTCTCTGCGTTGGATTTGGACCGCGTCCACCACCTTCCACACGCGCTGCTACAGGAAAAAGATACTTATTGTTTGCCAGAAGGGAATCAATGAATTCCAAACGCTCTGCGTTGCATTCAAAGCGGTGGATATCATATAGCTCTGCAATATTGTCCCTTGCAGATTGAATAAAATGGGATTTAACCTTATCGACTTGTGCGCGAACCTGGTACTGGTTTGAGCGTGTAATATCCAACCTGGGCAGTAGCTTCAGCATACCTCTTTCAAGATCTCCTTTGTGCGTGCCTCAAATGCTATGGACCAAATGTTGTTTTGCTGCATTGCGGTATTCCACTATGTCTCTATTATCTGCCCGTGTGGGGCTTCAGCTAATGCTTTCGCAACCCGTCCCGTTGCATAACACACTGTCTCCAAGTTGCTTGCACTCATAAATGGCCGTCTGTTCCAGATATAGAGCTCCAGGAGTCTGCCCGTTGCAAATACAAGATGAGTCACGTCGGAGTGACCAAATCGATGGATGCTGCGACTGCCGGAAACCACTGATTGAGGTGTAGACACCGTCTGCGTTTGAAATTGCAACTGCCGCTGTCTCTGATTCCTTTCTGTAGCTCGCGTTCGCAGTGGATTTGTAATGATCGCGCGGGCTTCTGGATTAGGGATGGTGGTAGGCAGATTTTCACGACCGCTGAGAGGAGTGGGAGTGCTAGCAATGCCGGATGCGGGGCTGGATACAACACGACGCATTGAGTCTGTCTGTGAGGTTCCGCCGGTTGCTGGTATGTTACGACTGCTTCTACCTGGCGTGGCAGTTGGAATAATTATTCACCGTCGCTGTGTAGCGGACGGGGTGATATCTGCAACGCGAGAATTGTTCCGTGAAGATCAGGGGGTGGAGTTTTGACCTTGGATTGTAGAGGCTATGGAAATCCCTCCTTGAGAGGAATCCATCTCGCCAGCCGGTACGGAAACGCATCTCATAGCAGGGGGAAGTGGAGATTTCCCTGACGGCCTACACTTTTGTTCATTCTGACGATTAGCATGACTTCGAACATTTCGTAAGACCGGAGACATGACAGGGTGAGGGCATTGGGAATCCATCATCCGATATGTATGTTCGACCTTAAGTCTGTAGGAATAATTTTCTCTGCATGCATATGCAACGGCAGGCGAGGGAGACTCCTATTTGAGCGACCCTGGAGGGATTCGACAAATAAAGGAGGCGCAGTGTGGACCAGGCTAGACTCCAAACCGTGACAATACTTGGTGACGAGATCTCTTCAAAAGCATTCAAATATGGGGTTAACTGCCATCAGATTGAACTCAGATTAAACTCAGCGTTGATATTCACTGTTACAGCAACCTCTGAAGGTCTATTTGCACCGCTTGAAGGGTGTGTATGCGTTCTTGGCGCGATTATCATTGTATTGCACTCGTTCTTGGCCCAATACTTCGAACCATCGATTGTGTATATCTTCAGCTTCCCTGTGGCAATCGCCCTTTGGCAGAGCTAGAAGCATCGCAGAGCGAACAATGACGTATTCTCTATCCTATCATATCAGTTGGGTGTGCTTTTTCCACTGCTAGGCATTGGTAGCCGTGTTGGATGGTTGCACTTTTGGGACAACCTGAGAACTACTCAGTTTGCTCCGAGATGTACAAGGTCTGAGCGGTAAAAATGATCTGTGATGCGAACGCAATGCCCGGCGTCGTACACTGTCCTCTCCACGTGTACTAAATCTCGTCTCGAGGCTTGTCGTTCATGAGGTACCTGGTGGTTCTGCAAGATGGAGGCTGGGACGTTTTGTGTTCGTTAACCAACAAAACTCACAAGTTGAACCAAGAAACCGCCGGAACTCGAGTATATATATCCCTTCTTCCCGCCTACACCTTCTTTCTCTTTTCCTTCCGTATTATACACACCGACAGCATCCTGATCTTCACATCACGTGACTTGCACAAACCAACTCCTCTCATTCGAAAACACACCCGATAACCTACACAACTTTGTACTTTCCCTCTGGGCTTCCTTCCGCAACATGCAACTGTATCATAATGCTAACGTTTCGGATGTAGATTGATTTTCCACTCACAGCGATGGCACCAAAGGGCAGCAGCAAAGGAAAGGGGAAGGCTAGGGCAAAGATGCCGACATCAGTTATAAATCGACGCTTGTCGTTGGATCGGGACCGTATAAAGGAATTCATCTCGGAACATATCTGTGGACTCATATGCATAGACAATTTTTGTGGCGTTAAGGACGAAAGGGCATGGGACCTCTTTTATGATACAATCTTTCTTGATCCAGTCACGACTCACCACTTTTCACAATTCCAGCTGATGTGACTGCACCGCTGGAGCAGGAGTTCGCCTTTTCGGGAGTGGTGGGCTGCCTTCCGCTCAGATATGGGGCAAATGTTTGACAAAACCCGCGACCAAATGACCAATTGGAGGTGGGACAACCCCTGTGCCTTCAGGGATCAAGTCGATCACTCCAATCCGCAGACAAACAGCTCGGGGAAGGTTAAACGCACCGGTGAGCGTTTCCCTTGGTATGGTAGCGATGATCTCAGGGCAAAGATTGAGCCGCCAAGCTGCCGGCAGTACCAATCAGGCAACTTCCAGGCTGTGAGACCACTGAATTTGGATGACAAATTGACGAGGATGATGATGATGATAACTGGGCGGACCACAGTGCGCCGAGCGTTCGCAAGAGCCCTCTTGGCGATGGCAATGACAATGACGACGGCGAGGGTGAGGCGGTCACGCAGGGCGGTGAGAAAGGGACTGGGACAGGGAAGGGAACAAAGGATGGGAAGGGGAAAGGGAAGGTGACTGAGGATGGGATGGGGAAAGGGAAGGCGACTGAGGACGGGAAGGGGAAAAGGAAGTGGAAGGGGAAGGGAAACGGTAAAGGGAAAAGTATTGTTAAACAAACCCCAGGGGGAGATGATATCACTTGTGCCGTTGCTTTGCAGTTGCAGAAGGAAATGTCGGAGGCAGACTTGGACATGGAGGGCTAACTAGAGTGGGTATAGTTAGTGCCGGAAGCATCGCCCGCTGTGTCAAGCTCCGCAGATGATGATACCGCCTCAACCGAGTCGGACGGTGAATGTGACTCAAAACGTGATTCTGATGTGGATATGCGCATGGAGGATGATGTGGACGCACCGGACGGCGTTGATTTAGACGGCGATGTGGATATGGAAAGGGATGGTCAAGATGAGGAAGCTGAAGAGGAGGAAGATGAGAAGGAGGAAGAGGAGGTGGATGAGGATGAGGAGGAGGATGAGGATGAGGATGAGGATAATGGTAAAGAACCTCGGATGATTGGCCAGGGAGAGATGGCAAATTCATCGGCTGCCAATGCTGATACCATGGTAGATGATCAGCCAACCGTGCTGCCTGAGCAAGACCAGGAGATGAGCGACTATACCCCATGGCCACAACCTCCAGCGCCTGCCCCACGGCCACAAAGTACGGAGCCTCGCCGAACGACAACACACTCCGGAGACTCATACCCTCGGTTGGCTGGAGTTTTTGGGCCTTGTGATGCCGCAAAAACCTCGCCCAGTGGTGCCAACTGGGCGAGAACCTGAGGCAGCCGGAAACATCTCGGATGTCGATATGGAGCAGCAGCTATTTGGCGAATTGGCGGGTGGCGACAGTCTCCCAGATGTCCCTCTCCCAGATGTCCCTCTCCCGGATGGCCCTCTGCCCGATGTTCCTCTGCCCGATGTCCCTCTGCCCGATGTCCCACCCCCTGAGGCGCGCCCGGATTGCTCGGTAGGCGAGGTGAGAAACAGTCCATGTGTTGCAGAGGCGCCATGTGTTCGGGTTGTTGTCTTGTGAGTTTCCTTTGCTGTAATCTATTCATCTCAGGCACTGATTACGCCACGCGTGGAGGTGTTTTGTTCGGTTGGGTTAGGGTTGTGGGCTTGTTCGTTTGATTTGATTTAATCTATTTGTCTCGGGCATTAATCATTACACGCGTCGCGAGGTTTTTGGATTGCTCAGCGTTCATTTTTGATTTATTCATAGTATTATGGGACATCGTGCATGCAGTGTTTTTACAACTCCTGGCGTGTAAGGAACCTCCTTGTGATGGTGTTGAGGCTCAATAAATCTCTCAAGTATCGTGAGCTTATACCCACACCAGACTGCTCAGGCCCAGCACCAACTTTCATCCCATTCTACAGTGAATACTCCACTCCTCGTGTGGCGTCGACAATGCCAGAGAAGACCCCTTTCCGTTGCCTCGAATTTTCATGCCAAAACCAGTTCACGTCAGACAGCTGGTGACATAAAGATATCAAATTACACCATCCTGAACACCATCAAGCTGCACGCCAGAAAAATCTGATTGTTCGCAGCGAGCCCCGAAGCGTTGAACCTCCTCAGTGTCATGAATTCAACGCTAACAAACATTCAGTCGAAGACTTGGACACATTTCCCTACCTCGAACACCTTCAAAACATCCCAGACTCGGAGTCTCAACAACCGCCACCACCTCTGACGCGGACGGAAACATACCCCGGCGCCGGTGCTCCGCTGAGTGATTAGATTGCTGCGCCATGGGAACGCGACCCTCAGAGTTTACTTGAGATCAACCTACAAAACAATCCCTACTGCCCGTTTGCGACGCGTGAAGAGTACAAATACATGCAGTGTGGGATCAAGAAGAAGGGCATGAAGACATACTATGACAGTGTGCTGAAGGAAGAAAACACCGCTCTGCATTTCCGACGCTTCCAAAACGGGGATGGCGTCCAGAAGCTCGTGGCTAGAATGCCAGATGATCTGACTCTCGGGGAGTGGGAACTACACACTCTCCAGCATATGATATGGAATGACAATCACCAACGCCCTATAAAATACTGGAGTGGAGACATCATCAAAAGCATGAGATGGTTGATGTGGCAGCCAGCCTACCCCGGTCATCTTATTTGCGCCCCTCAGCATTGCTTTAACAGCGATACTCCACCGAAACGCCTCTATTCCGAAATGCACACTGCGGACTGGTGGTGGGAGACACAGGTAAGGAGAGATACCTGAGTATGATTACATGCTAACCAACGTTAAGTCAACGCTCAGAGTGGGGGATACACTGGTTCCCTTGATCGTCATGTCTGACGGAATGCATCTCTCGAATTTTTCTGGCGACAAGAATGAGGGGCCTGTATATATGACAATTGGCAATCTATCTTCGAAGCTCTGCCAGATGCCATCAACACACAGCGTCGTAATGGTTGCTCTCCTGCCAATTCCGATCAGGAACCTCAATATTCTTGTAACGGCGACACGTGACCCGAGGCCGGGTAAGCGCCAGTGTATATAGGTCGCCGCTACGGCATTTAGATCTGTATCGAATATCTTACCACTATACTCTCCATCTATACTCACTCGCTCTCGTGTGCAACCGTATTACCATATCATACGTCTGCTGTCAAGCGTAGGCGTAAGTCCCTTTACATTATATTCGATTTTTCAGTTATCGGATACGTTTCGCTCACGAAGATACACGAGTTTTACCCCTATTGTCAAAGAACGACACAACGGACAGAAAACGAACAGTTTGCGCGTCAATTTCACCGTCAATCGTTTACTATGCCCCTACGAAAGGTGCCAGAGGTCAATTGTGCTTGGCTAGTACACGTTGAAGCACGGAAAATCTACGATTTCCTCAGTCGAGTAACCCCTATTCTCACGCGATGAGTCCACGTACTTCAGGAGGATGAAATCTAGGACGAGAGTGATCACGACGAAGAAGAAAACGCTGCCGACAGGGAAGATGACCTGAGGGACGGACTGGGTGACAACCCGAGCGCGCCCGAGCTACCACGCAATCCGAGATCGCGACCATGCGAAAGATGATGGAGGAATATTTATACGATTGCGAACCACTAAACGCGTCAATTCACGGTCGATTGAGACGAGTTCAAATACCGACAGCTACATTGAGCATCCATTGTTGAAGTCTACACGATCGCCGTACCCCTACACGCGTCAGTCAATTCACGGCGGAAGTCCAGAGGAATCAAGATACCATATACAAGGCAACAAAGCTATCGTCCACGATCAGAGACGAATTCTTAAGCACGCCTACCGAAGAGACGAAAAGTTAGAGCTTATTCAGGATGAGCTGGTCATGCTCATGAAGACCCGGTCATCTTACCGGAGGAGCTGGCCATTGTTATGGAGGGCCACAAAGTGCTCATGAAGACCCGGTCATCTTACCGGAGTTGCTGATCTTTCTTTGGAATGACTGCACGATCCTGCTTATGGACTCCCGGTCATCATACCGGAGGAGCTGGCAATTCTCATGAAGGACTGCAATGTGCTCAGAGACTCCCGGTCATCCCACCGGAGGTAGTAGTTGTTCTTGCAAAGGACTTCTCTACTATAAACACAGCCGCGGTTGACGAACTCGATGTGCTGCAGCCGTTTGGGTTGACGAACCTGATATGCTGAATGAGTGATTCCCGGTCTCAGATCGGAGGTGATAGCCACACTTATATAGAGCCCCTATATGCAGATTATACAAAATCTGGGGGCTGTATATCCCGTAATTCGGAGGTCGACTTGGCAACTGCAGGTCGTCTAATCTCTACAAACTCCAGTCTGCGGAGAGGCACGAAGGTCAAGTAAAGACGAAAGGGCAGCACGGAGGTCATATGATGACGACAGTGCAGCACGAAGGCCACGAGATGGCGACAGTGCACCGGTGGATGGAGACGCACTGCCGAGGACACCCACGTATGTCGCAAGCGGCCTCGTGGAGTGCGGTGAGGTCATTTCCTCATCCGAAACTTATCGGTATACCGCATATGAAGGACAACTGAAAGCATGCAAGAGGTTGTTCTGACATTCTCTCAACGAATGAGGAATGCAGTGGCTGTTGGGAGCGACTATGGAGGTCACCACTTGGAAGATGCAGGTGAGATTGACTATCAACCCAAGCGCTGGACGAGCGAGCAGGGAGCAGCGGCGGTAGTTGCGGCAGAAGAGGAACCTCACTCAGGTATACTTGAATGACTGCTACCGGCTCGCCGAGTCACGATGGGAGGTTGTTGGACTAGCGGGGTTTGGCTCGTTCCTGGGCGAACCGCTTGATCCGCAGGTCCCTTGTTTCCTTTCCCCATCATCCCAAATCCCAAATCTCAAGTCGGAGATAGAGGCTAATGCACAGATGCTGGAACAGGTTATATACCTACCGATGATGGAGGTCGTATCCTCGTGAGATACAAGGACTATGTGGACGTATGCAGCAAAAGATATGGCAACTCTCGCACCGCACCTTTCAATGCATCCAAAGGGAATTCGTGAGGAAGAGCGGTTCTGGCTCGAGGAGCGTAGGAAGAGCGTGAGAGGAAATGACAGGGTAGCCCGGCCGTGAGGATCCACACAAATTGCGTGGATCTACGAAATCTCAGAAAGCGCGAGTGAGACCAAGAGCTGGGAAAGATAGACACCGCCTGCGGCAGCAACGATCTCATTTGCGACGAAGGACTACCGAGCTCTCAATAAAGCCACGACGAAGAACCGATATCCTCTCCCACTGATCTCGGAGATGCTCAACAGGACCCCAGGAATGCCTATCACCTAATCTGAATCAAGGAAGACGACGAGTACAAAACCGTTTCGCACCCGGTACAGGCAGTTCGGGTACCGAGTCATGCCGTTCGGTTGACGAACGCACCAGCTACCATACTACCAAGCTACAATACCAATTAGAGGAGATAAGTCGTCGGCAGAGCAACGACCTTTAAAGGGAGGGATGACCCTACCGGAACCGAAATCCTCATTCAATGACCCTACCGGAGGTGCCGGAACGAAGGACCAGAGTGCACTTAACGACAGAGAAGTCCAGCAGCGATAATGCACCCAGAGAGCGGGGATAAGTGTACCTAGAGAAGAATCAACATACGCACCTAGCATCCGGAAGATGATAAGCCCACCTAGAGAATTCACGGCCAGAGGCCAAAGAGACAACGAGTACAGGCCAAGCGAAGTCCGAAAAGGCGAAAAGCAAGTCGAAACACGAAGCAAGTCAACAATCAAAGCAAGTCAAATCAAGGACAAAGCAAGTGGAAAAAGGAGACGAAGCAGGCCAAGAGACAAGCGAAGTCGAAGACCTCCGAAGTCCAGAGACGAAGGATTCCGAATAAAGCGTCGGCCAACAAAGAGACGTACCGAATGGGATCACCAAAAGTCTACCGAAGTTTATAAGTCTACCGAGCCACGATCGCAATCAACAATTGATTTGAGTCTAAGTCGTCGACGGAGCAACGAACTTCAAAAGGGGGGATGACCGTGTCGAAAATGCGTCCTAACGACAATCAAGTCCTACCGACAATTAGACAAGCCCACCGGGATGCAGTCTACTGAGACACGCACCGAGAAGTCTACCGAGAAGTCGACCAGCCAGTCTACCAAGTCGACCAAGATTCTATTAAAGCCGCCTTTCGAGAGCGCATCTATGAAGTCGACCGGATGGTCACCGAAGCGGACTTCGAATGACGATTACCTAGTCAAGCAGCATCTACGAGTCAATGCCACTACCGGCTACAAGATATACTCTACAGAGCATGCGGAAGCACTGCACGAAGGCTCGGGAGAGCGCAAGTGCACTTGAACTTGGTAAGTATAACCACCTTTACAGAAGCTTACGTGTTAGATGTCGACGAATGAGACGTGACTACTCGCAATTGACTTATACGATCGATGACTACCAAAGGCTACGACCTATGCCGGCAGCGGAAGCTCCCATCGATGCCGAGTCACGAGCGGAAGCTCTCTACCACTCTGATGATTCCGACAATGACCTACGCCGAGATATACGAGCTACCGGTACGGATGGTCGGTGGAGTATGAGTTCGGAAGTGGCGGTGCGGAGGATATGGAAGCAGTTCAGACGTTTCCTTTTGTTCCTTTGTTTCCTTCTCTTCTCTTCTCTTCTCTTCTCTTCTCTTCTTTCATCTCTTCTTATTGGATTTCGGCCCGGTACAAATGGCGTCGGCATGGGTTTTTACCACCTGCCAATGGAGGTGGAGTTTCCCCGTGCACCGGATCCACCGAAAGGTCGCCATTGAGCTGTACCGATCGGTTGTGGGACTTATGGGTTCGTACGATTGCGTACGTAGGGTGATTGTTTCATTCCTTGTTTCCCTTTCCTTCTCTTCTCTTATACTGGCTTTGGCAGCCCAGGAGGTCTGCGCCTAAAGAGGGGGATAATGTAACGGCGACACGTGACCCGAGGCCGGGTAAGCGCCAGTGTATATAGGTCGCCGCTACGGCATTTAGATCTGTATCGAATATCTTACCACTATACTCTCCATCTATACTCACTCGCTCTCGTGTGCAACCGTATTACCATATCATACGTCTGCTGTCAAGCGTAGGCGTACGTCCCTTTACAATTCTTCAGAAGCGGCTGGATGAGCAGCGGCAAACAAACTGAGAGGTGCTGAACGAGGTACTCTGGAGGGTACTCAACCCTCTCACCTGTAAACACAATCCCAGTGCCGAGAGCGGGTATTACAACGTTCTCTGTGCAGATGGCAACTTCAGGCGTTGCAAACCAGTTTTAGCAGCATGGCTTGCAGATTGTGCTGAGTATAGCGACCTACATCATCTCGAGCAACGTGTCTGTTTTTGGTGCGAGTGTCCAAATAACGAACTTGGAGATTATCTCCCTCCTGACAAGCAACACCCCCGGCGGGATCACAACCTATATCGAACCCTCAGCAATGCCAACACCAAGGCAGCCAATACCGAACTCTCGTCGTGCCATGGTCACCGAGGACTGAACTTGTTTCGACATATTCCCTGTATCGTGAGCAACCTCCTGAAGCCTGACCTGCTCCATACAATGCAGATCGGCATGGTTGATCACCTCCAGAAGTGGATTTTCCATTTCATGAAGACACAAGAACGGCTCGACGAGTACAATGCAATATGGTTATCCGTGCCTACTTACCACAACCTAACACCAAAAACTAAGTCATATAAGGAAGTTTCTCAATGGAATGGGAAGGAGATGAAGGAAATGAGCCGGTACGTGCTTGGAGTTATAACCCAGTCTCTACGAGGAGGAAGCCCCGCTCAGCGTCCCATATTCAATCGCGCAATGGAGTGCACACCGGCATTGTTAGAATTCTATATGTGTGCTCGATATAAATCTCACGATGATGCAACATTGAGCTACATGGAAGACGCCTTGTGTCGTTTTCACACCTTCAAAGATGTTTTCTTACTCGGGCGAGCCGGCAAAATGGTGAAGGCCAAAGCCAATACCCTGAGAACATAGCTCGTGAAGAAGCGAAAGGTAGATGAGGAAACACATGCAGAAACTTGGACGCCATACAAGAAGGGGTGCGAAATGAATACCTGGCGGGATTATATCAGCCACGAGTTAGATGTCTCCAAGGAGTTAGATGCCGACTTCAACTTTCCGAAGATCCACTTGATGTCTCACTGGGTCAAACAGATTCCTCGATGCGGAGCCTTGCAACAGTATTCTGCCAAGAAACATGAACAAGCTCATAAAACGAATCTCAAGGACGGTTGGAACGCCTCCAATCACAATCTCAACTACCTGCCGCAAGTAATCACCTTTCAGCGTCGCATTCTCTGCTTCGAAATCACAGAGTTCAATCTCCAACCCCTCGCTCAGCGTCGAAAGAACAGCGCTGCCACCTGCAAAGTCCTCCCTTCCGGCGCTGAACTGGCTAACCCCCTGAGCTCACAGTGATATGCAAAGCCCGAATTCATGGGACCCCAAAACCGCCGTAATGGAAAGTATCCTGACGATATGATCAAAGACTTCAGAGCATTACTCGACAATACCCAAGACGCAACGCACCGTGTGACAATATACAATGGCATGTGGGAGTTTCTCAAGCATCAGAGTCGTAACAAGACTTTTATATCGGATGAACAACTGCACGCAATGGAGCTCTGTATTTACCGTGGTATTAAGGTTCAAGTTGAGGGTTTAGAAGGTGAACACGTATCTCAGATTTGTCGATGCACAGGAAGCCAGAGCTGGCGCGGAGGGGACCGACGGAACGACAGGGTGTGGGTACAGCAACGCCCAGGGAGATGTTATGGTGCGCTGAATGGTCGTCTCCCGTGGCAACTGCAACGACTATTCAAAATCAAGCTCCTGAACGAGGATGGAGCTTTCGTGCCCTGACGCTCGCCACAATACCTGAAAACTCAGGTAACTTGGATCCTGTCTCGAAATTTGTACAAGTTTGAAAAGCACCGGCAGCAGTTGCTTTGCAAGTTTTCAGCATGGGAAACATCGTCCGCTGCGCGCACGGAATTCCAGAGATAGCTACTAGTAGTAACACAGGAGACAGACGGAACGAGCAATAGATTGTCAATAGCCACATAGATCTGGCGACTTGGAACGATGTGTACAATTAGTAAAGAGAGAATTGCATTTTGCGCGCAGGTAGAAGGAACTTGACGAGAGGTTTTCGCAGCGTCACCCATCGCATTGCAACCCTGATGCAACTGCGTGCCCAATGAACCCATTCCTATGTATGGTCACAGTTGGCCTTCAACGCCAGAGTGTTCGTTTAAAATAGGAGACCGACAAAGCGAGAAGAAACGATGAAACTGCGATGGGAAGGCGATATGGAATGCGACGAGTGGTATTGACGCCAGGCGCAGAGTTAGCCGCCACCGGTATGTCTCTGACTGCTATGACCGAGCGCGTCCACTCTGATGGAGCCATTCTCCCTGGATGGAATTATTCTTTGCTGATGAAGGCATAGGCTTTGGCCATCACAAATTTTCCAGCTCACCCGAGTAAGAAAACATGATTGAATTTGTGAGAATGACCCAACGTGTTGTCCATGTGACTCGATGTTGCATCATTTGGAGATTTATTTTGAGTATACATATAGAGTTCTAACACTGGCTATGTGCACTGGATTGTGTGATCAATATGGGATGCTGTGTGGGACTTCTACCACGTAGAGACAGGGTTACAACTCCAAGCAGGTACCGGCTGATTTAATTCATCACCCTACCATTCAATTGAGAAACTTTCTTATATGACTTATTTTTTGGTGTGAGGTCTTGATAATCCGGCACAGATAACCAGAGTGCATTGTACTTGTCAAGCCATCCGTAAATCTTCATTATGTGGATAATCCACTACTGGACGTGGTTAAGCATGCCGATCTGCTATGGATGAAGGAGGTCGGGCTTCAGGAGATTACTTATAATGAAGGGATTATGTCAAACCTCGCTGAATCCTCAGGGAATATTCGCTCGATGTGAGTTTGGCATCGGCTGCGTTGGTCTGGGCCTTTCTGATGATTCTATATACATTGTGATTGTAACACAGGAGGAATCGACTCCAAGACACACTCAACTAGAAGTATCCCTTCCAAGTATCCCTCTAACTTGTCTCGCTATCGGACTTGATACTGGACTTATACAAGGACAAATAGTAGGTTCACTTCGAAGCTTCACTCAGGCAGTAACAGTCATTTCAGTAGAATAAATGTAGAAATGCTTTCCAATCAGAATATATTGTTAAGGCTTGTTCTCCGTCGTGAGAAGGTTGCCCTCTATACCATCAGACAACCGAGAGGTCTTTATACCTCTTTCCTCTGCACTCTAACTTCTAATTCTAACTATGCTTTTCTCTAGATAAATTACTACACTTCCTTCGTCCCCCAATCACCTTGCTCTGATAACCAGTAGGCCTGAACATCCTACGAGCAAATGATATTCTTTAAATCCTCCAGTCTTTTCGGACCAACATTAACTTTCTGATATACCTCTCCAGACTAATTGGTATCCATAGGACTGTTGTCTTCCGGACGATCTTCCTCATCGTACTATATATCAGCCTCCCATCTTATCGTGCTCAAGTGTTCTCCTCCCACAGGCCATACCTAATGCCAATTGCACGTTAGTTCATATCAAGGTGACGATGGCTGGCCTCATTCATTATCTTCATTCTTAGAGAATATAGCGATAGGTGTTTCCATTGTATTAACACACCACTACTGCTATGACAACACTCGAGGGTGGGTGGTGATGACGTAGTTGTGGGACATGTGCCTGGTGGTCATTGGTGTGGAGATAGTGCTTGGTTGCAATTGAAGCACCATATATAATCGCCACCTGACATCATGATCAAGTGATGTCTCGTGACCCCGGAACCGTGACAATTCCAAAGGTGTAACACTACCTCCGTCTCCAACTATGTAGTCCTCAATCCTATCTTTATTGGTAACCTCGCAGCTTCCTACCAAACCCATATCTTTATCCATCAGTCTATTGCTTGCCATTAAGACATCCTGGTACAACTATATCTCCCAGGAGGAAACGTACAAGCTAAACTTAAAACCTCTTATCTTTCGCAGCCAGCAGATTTTGTACCCGCAACTCCTTCAGTAGCGTCTCATCATCCACGTTCTCATACGGTTCCTCAGTCCAATGTGTTTCTGCTGGAGATCCTTTCGATTTGACCAGATGGAGGACTCTCTTCCTTTCCTTATTGAATTGACTCACGATGATTTCTTCCACCTCATATCCTGTCTGCAATTTGTATCCTTCAACATCATATCCTAATTCATGCTTAACTGTGACCGTTGCATCCAGGACAGGTGGATCTAGAATTGGATTTCCGGCGATGCAGAAAGTTTCGATCGAGGTGACATGAAAGGAATCATGTATTTGCCATCATAAGGGTAATTCTAACTTAAGTGTGGTAGGTGACATAACCTTCATGACTTGAAATGGACCATGGCGTTGAGCGTCCAACTTTCCTGCTGGTCTTCAGGTTTTGAGATTCTTTCCATTGAACATAACCAAATTGCCCAGTTGTTATACCGGTGCAAGTTTGGCTTTCTTATCATCGTACTGCCTCATCGATTCACTGGCTTTCTCGAGTCCCTGGCGACAGAGCTGATGGACACTTGTCATCCATTGAATGTAGTACTGAGAGGTAGGATTCCACAAGGGTTCTGCAATTGGCCAGTTTGTTCGAGGGTGGTAGCCATAATTTGCAAAGAATGGTGTCATCTTGACTGTGGAATGGAGAGAGTTGTTGTAGGCATACTCTGCCATTGCCAACATTTCTTCCCAATTATTCTTTTCATAATTGCAGTAGTTTCAGAGATAACATTGTATCGTCTGGTTCACTCTATCCGTTTGTCCTTCAGTTTGTGGATGAAAGGGTGATGACATTTTGGGGTTGATGCCTAGTGTATCGACGATGGCTTGCTAAATTGTCGATGTAAACCTTGTATCTCTACTTGAAGTGATTCTGGATGGTATTCCACGATGACTCACTATCTCCTTTAAAAATATATCAACCAGGTCTGGTGCCTTCTTGTCTCCATCTCTCAGGGGAATAAAGTGTGACATCTTTGTGAAGCGGTCAACTACTACCCATATGGACTAACACCCAGTTGATACTGGTAAATCCACAATAAAATCAATCGATATTTCATCCCAAGGTCTATATGCTAGCTCCAATGGTTGCTGTAGTCCATAATGAGTGTGACGTGCTGCCTTATTCTTTTGACAATCAGGACATTAACGAATGTAGTCTTCAATCCATCGATCTATCTGGGGCCAATAGAAGTTTCTTCACCCAAGTTCAATTGTCTTTTCCTGGCCCTTGTGGCCAGCTACTTTAGGGTCATGTTCTTCTTGTAGAATCATCTTCCTGAGATCCACACTATCAGGAACCCATAACATTCCCTTATACCACAGGACTTTGTCCTCTCATGTGACATCTGCATCTGCTTTTCCTTCCAATTCCCTATCATATGCCTTAAGCCAATCTTCATCATCTTGGCTGGATAAAATCACATCTTGGTACATGTGTTTATCGAATCTGACCACAGGTATGGCTTTTTATGTCTGGGATGAAAAGATAATAGGTTCCGCTCGGGACTGGAGAGATGAAAATATTATTGGTGAGCCCTTAGCTCAAGCTGCTAATGTCCAAACATAGTCTCCCTTAACTGACATAAGTTGGTCAGGTCTGATAACTTGGTGGATAGGTTGATTTGGATTTTCCTCAATGCTACGTCCCCACTGTTTTGGGTGATACTCTGAATGCAGAGATAATGAATCAGGTTTCGCATTTGCAGTGTCTGGATCGTAGAATATTTTGAAATCATAGCCTGCCAGCTTATGTGCCCATTTTCCTTGTCTTCTATTCAAGATCAGTGTAGTAGTAAAATATTCGAGATTTTTATTGTCTGTATGGATCTGGATCTGATGGTGAGCCCCTTTGAGGTATCGTCTCCACTTCTTCAAAACAGCTAGTATAGCCAGTAGTTCCTTATCGTGGATGTCATAGTAGATTTCAGCTTTATCCATCTTTCTGGAATAGAATGTAATAAGGTGTAGTTGTCCATCGATAACTTGAGAGAGTACCGCACCGATGGCAAAATCACTTGCATCAGTTTCCACCATGATTTGACACATAGGTTCGAAGTGTTTTCATATCGGCGCCCTGGTAACCTTGTCTTTGATGTCCTGAACTGCTTTTGCACACACACAGGACCATTTATATGGGACGCCATTTCTGAGGAGGTCTGTAATGGGCTTCATTGTTCTTTCGAATCTTTCCAACAATTGTCGATAGAAGTTGGCGAAGCCTAACAACATTTGTACATCATGTTTGCATTCGAGTTTTGGCCATTCCAGGATTGTCTCAATCTTATGCAGGGCCATCTCAATTCTTTCTGAGGTTATGATGTATCCTAGAAATTCAACTCTTGAGGAAGGCCATAAACATTGGTCTGGTGCAATGGGGAGGTTGTTTTCTTTTAACTGTCGAAGTACCTCCAAGGCTATCTGGATATATTCTTCTTCAGTTTCTGAGGAGATGAGGAAGTAATCCATATAGATAAGCAATCCTCTATCGAGCATATCCCTAAAGATTGTTTCCATTGCATCTTGGAATGTAGCTGAGGCCTTCGCAAGACCAAAAGGGCATAACAGTATATTCATATAGGCCACATCTCGTGTGAAATGAGGTTTTCCATTCGTCTCCTTCCTTGACTCGGATGAGGTGGAATCAAGTCTTCAGGTCGATTTTCGTAAAGATCTTAGCACCCTGTATCCTATCTCATAGTTCAGTCATCAAAGGTAGTGGTCTGCTATTCATGATGGTGACCATGTTGATTCCTGAATAGTCCACACATAGTCGTAGTCCTCTCCCATGTGGTTTTGGAACAAAGAGGATAGGTGCTCCTGCTGGTGACTTACTTGGGCAAATTTTCGCCTGGTTAAGCATTTCCGTGATGTATTCCTTGAGTACTGATAACTCTTTTTGTGAGAGAGCGTAAATGGGTCCCGACGGGGGCTCCTTTCGTGCTTGGATGTCAGTAGTATGGTCAAATGATCGATTGGGGTGGCAAAACATTTCAGATTTCTCCATTATATAGAGACTTGTAATCTTGATACTGCCATGGAATACTATCAATCCAATCAATCTCCATTTCGTCCTTGTCATTGATTTTAAGGTTTCCAATAATTTCAATCCATTGAGGATCATTCCCAAAACGCTGTATAGTATCATCGATTTTGATAGTGAAAGAATTGCAGTTATGCCTCGTGCATGTCCTTTTGCATTCTTCGCTCTCAAAGCTGATTTTCCCTTCATCTGCAAATCCTTTAGGTTCATACTTAACCATCCACCAATATGGAAGCATCAGATCATAGGAATCCTCCATAGGACCTATTTCAAAGGTTTCTTTAGAGTAATGGTCCTCATGTTGACAGGTAATTGAGAAGGTATAACACCAACTGCAATCCTCCACTGTTTCTCTTGCAAAGTTCTGAATTTCCTTCTGTTTTTTGCGGGTAACAAATTGGACAATATGTTGTTCAATCCATTTTTCTGAGGCGACGGGAGTAGTACATCAAGAATCCAGTACTACTCTTGCTGCAATGTTCTTTTTGCCAGGATATGAGATTAGCATTCTGATCTGAGGTCTTTTGCCTGACTTGGGTTCAGGTGGAGCTTGTTGTAATATTTTGTAGTCGATTGAAATGCTGGAAGGCGAAGCATTTCATTTGCATGTGGTACTCAGGTTGAACTGCCTTTCGATACAGCTCCGGCCACAACGGGTCGTGACTAATTGACTGATTATGGTTGTAAGGAATGGAAATGTATCTATGGTCACTTTGCTTCGGAACAGAATGCTATGTGGCCAGCACATTTCGAGCACTAAACTTATCCCCAGGCATCCTTTCAATTCAATCGTTTATTCAGCAAGATATCAAAGGACAACGCTATGGTGCCCATCCCCTTATTTTCATATAGATCAGTACTACTCCCTCTATCTTATAGTACTGTACCACAGTATTCTTTAATTCATGATCATCTCATCATTATAGTCTACCACATAGACCCGTCTGGATGGAGTGACTTGAACCTTGGGCTTATCCCCTCCTGCTCCTGCCATGGAGGAGCCATCCTTTGGATAATCCTCTTTGGGCTCCGGCCTTTTGCCTTTAGAGGAAGAAGACACAATTGACTTTCTTCAGACTTTCCATGTGTGGTTGTCCATGCCATAGCAAGCACACTCGCCCTTCTCATATCATACTTCTATCAAGGAAGGAGCAATTCCTTCCAGGGCTTTGTTCCTGTCCATATGGACAGCAGTCTGACCCTTAGTTTTATCCTCTGTATTGGGTTTCTTGGAGCCAGACTTCCCTCCTGATCCACGATCCTTGGGTTTGTCTTCTCTTTGGTCCTCATCTTCCTGACACTTTCTTTTCTTGTCCTTTTTCTTAAGACTTGACGAGCTGTCCATTGAAGAATACTTCCTTTGCAACATCAGGAAATCTTTCATTGCTAGTCCAACCCTGCGAACACTCTCAACATAATCAAGGTCCTTTCGAGGTGCTCATTTGATGTTTCCATACCGGCTTCGTGATTAGGTTGATTTGCGTTCCCTTCTGCATTCACAGGTTTATTGTCATCAGAAACTGATTTTGCCAGAGATCTCATGGAGGGTCAGATTTCCTTTGGAACTTCTTTGAGTTTCTCCTCAAGCTGTTTCTGAAATTCTGCAAAGACCTACTGCCATTGCTTCCTATATGGCTTCATTTCTCTTTTAGTTGAAGCCAACTCTATTCATGACTTTCTCAAATCATCCTCTGCCTTCTTCTGATTGTCCTCCATTTCCATTCCTTGTGTATTCTGTACTCTTGCCATTGTCATTTCAGCGGTCTTTTTATTATCTTCCATTTGTCTCTTGTGCGCTTCCAGTCATTCTGCCACTACATTTTCAGCATCCTGTCTCTCCCTGAGAACTGTAGCTATGCTAGCGCATGCATTATTATTGCTTACGATTTGGCCATTAAATGCATCCCTCAGGTTCTCATAGTCTTGGGATGCCTTGACAGCAATTACTGCCATTTCTCTGTTGACATTGGATGTGAAGATCCGTGACTGAAGAATAATCTCGGTGTATTGAGCATACACATTATGGCTCAAGGTTTTGACTCCCCTGGTCATTTGATCGTATATGGTGTTTTGTTTTCTGACCATTGAATAATAGGCATCCACCAACTGAGGCATTTCCTGTTGTACATTGATCGATTGTGATATGGATTATGAAACGAGGGCTTCCATTCCGTTCAAGTCTCCAGTTAATCGATTGTACAGCTAAACTGCCCATATGGGGACCTGCTTGTTGCTGATAGGCTGGTATTGTTCCACCGCTTTCCCAGGTGTTTCTCTGGGGATCAAGACATTACTCCACCTCTCCACCATCAATCATTGCATATCTGATGATCACCTGGTCTACTCTCTAAGTACTATGCAGTTCTTAGTCTACCCTCCTGCCTGTTCGTAACGACCAAAGTAATTGTCTGCCTGTGGCCCAAAGATATCCAACTGTGTGTGTTCGTAATCAGAGCGGTTTGCATCTTCTCAGGAGTTTTCAAGGATACCTTGGATATATTCTTCCTCAGTTAGAGAATCTCAGGGATCAGAGACCTCGAACTCAGGGCAATCAAAGCAGGTTTCGGTTGGAGTGGTGGTTAGGTATGCTTGGATAGGACGGACAATATATGGGTAGAGTAAGATATGGGAAATGATAAAGAGGAATTCGAATATCATGAGGTAATGTTTCTGACGGAGATTTGACAAAACAATATAGAGTAACTAGGGAGGAATCGACTCAAAGATACACTCAACTTGAAGTATCCCTTCTAAATATCCCTCTATCTGGTCTTGCTATCGGACTTGATATTGGACTTATACAAGGACTCATAGTAGGTTTACTTCAAAGGTTCACTCAGGTGCAGAAAGTCATCAGAGGAGAATAAATTTCGAATAGCTTTCCAATCCGAATATATTGTTAAGGCTTGTTCTCCATCATGAGAAGGTTGACCTCTATACCAGCAGAGAATCGAGCTGCCTTTATACCTCTTTCCTCTGTGCTCTAACTTCTAATTCTAACTACGCTGTTCTCTACATAAATTACTACCCTCTCTTTGTCCCCCAATCACATTGCTCTGATAACCAATCGGCATGAACTTCCTCCGAACAAATCGTAAACTTTCAATACTCCAGTCTTTTCGGACCAACTGTATCTTTGTGATGTACATCTCCAAACTGATTGGTATCCATCGGACTGTTGTCTTCTGGACCATCTTCCTCATTGTACCATTTAACAGCCTCCCATCATATTGTACTCAAGTGTTCTCCTCCCACTGGCCATAACTAATCCCAATCGCAGGTTAGTTCATATCAAGGTGACGATGGCTGGTGTCATTCATTATCTTCATCGATAGAGAATATAGCGATAGGTGTTTGCATTGTATTAACACACCACTACTGCTATGACAACACTCGAGGTTGGGTGCTGATGATGTTGTTAAGGGACACGTGATGGGTGGTCATTGGTGTGGCGATAGTGCTTGCTTATAACTGAAGAACCCTATTTATATGCCATCTGACATCATCATCCAGTGATATCTCGTGACCCTGAAACTGTGACAAATCCAAACGTGTAACAGTGATTCTGCTGGGGTTGTTGCTTGTCAGCAGGGAAATATTCTCCGAGTTTGTTCTTTAGACACTCACACCAAAATCAGACGTGCCACTCAAGATGATGTAGGTTGCTATATTCAGGGCACTCTGCAAGCGATGCTCCTTTGACTGGAGTGCAATGCTTGAAATTGCCATTGGCACAGACAATGCTGTAATACCTGCTCTTGGCGTTGGGATTAGTTTCAAGGTGAATGATGAAGTACCTGCCAGAGTACTGCGTTCAGTACCTCACCGTTTGTTCACTACTGCTCTTCTTGCGAGTTCTGAGGAAAACTGCAGTTCTTGATTGGAATCCAGAGGAGAGTAAGCATTAAAACACTGTGCGTTGAGGGCATCTGGTGGATCTTTGAAGAGAGATTGCTAAATGTTATATATACAGGCCGCTCTAGCTTCTTGCCATCATCATTCGAGAGATTTCTTCAGTTCGACATGAACATCATAGGATCCAGTGTATCCGTCACTCTGACCTTTGACTAAATATGGATTAGCATGTTACCATTGTCAAGTATGTCTCCATACTAGTGTCTCCCACCACTAGCCCGGAGTGTGGATCTCAGTATAGTGCTGATTCGGTGGCATATTGCTGGTAAAGCAACACTGAGTGGTGTCAATGAGATGCTCAACATATGCTGGCTGCCGCAGAAACCAGCTCATGCTTCTGATGATGTTTCGAGCCCAGTATGTCATAGCGCGTGGGTGATTGTCATTTCGTCTCATAGCCTCAAGAGGATGTAGTTCGCACTCCCCAAAAGTCTGATTATCTACCATTCTAGCCACGAGTTTCAGGATACCATCCCTGTTTTTGAAGTTTGGGAAACGCAGAGTGGTATTTTCTTCCATGGGCAAGATGTCATAGTATGTCTTGATGCTCTTTATCTTGATCCCACACATGATGAACTTGTACTCTTCACGCGTCGGAACCGAGTTGTAGGGTTTGTTCTGTAGAGTCATTCAAAGGCAACCCTGAATGTTGCGTTCCCATTCATTAGCAATGTAATTGCCTAGCGGAGGGCAAGTACCAAGGTATTTTTCCGTCCATGGCAGAGAATGTGGCTGTGGTTGAGACTCGAAGTGTGCAATGTTTTCAATGTATTCAAGGTAGAGAAACATGTTCAAGTCTTCGACTGAATTGTTGTTAGAGTAGGATTGACAATGCTGATTGGCTTCAACACGTTGGAGTGCACCATGAATAGTCTTATTCTTCTGGCTTGCAACTTGATGGTGTTCAGGGTGGTGTAACTTAATATGTATAAGTCACCAGCTGACTGAGGTGAACTTCATGCAGCTTTAAAATTCAGGGCAAAGGAAAGGGGTATTCTTGGGAATTGTTGACGACACATGACAACAGGAGTATACACCGTAGACAGTGATGAACGTTGGTACTGGTACTGAGAAGCCTGCTGTGGGTGTAAGTTCATTATACTTTCAGCTAGCTTGAGAGATTTATTAAGCCTCAATATCGTCACAAGAAGATTCCTTACAGGCCAGGAGCTGTACAAACCTATGTGTGCATGATGTTCCATGATACCATGAATAAATTAAACAAATACAACACCCATAACTAAAATAAACCCTGAGTGTTCCAAACGCCTCATGACATGTGTTATCATCCATACCTGAGATAAATAGATTAGAACAAAGGAAACAAAAAAGACAAGAACTCGACCCTATCCCGAACGCAACAACCAACACCTTCCCTGTAACGCGAGGACCAGTTCACTTATTGCGTACTGGCCCATCCGGACATGCATAGGCGAGAGTGACATTGCCTACAGGAATATCTGGGAGAGTGGCATTGGGGAGACTGTCATCAGCTGCCAAATCACAAAGCAGTGGCTGATTCAGATCAACATCTGAGGTGTTTCCACCTGTCTCAGCTTCTCGAAGTGTTGGCACTGCTGGGTGAGATTTTGGGGCCCTCACATGTCCCAATACCTTCAGTCCACTGAGGGGATGAGTCTTCGGGGTTTGTGGCGGCGGTGCAGGTCCCAGACGTTTTGCAATGGGGTTATCCTTGCGCACGTCCTTGTGTTGCTTAGGTAGCACAATTGGGTCATCCTCAACCATGGTCTCTACATCGTCAGCTTATGGAAATACCTTCCCTCGGTGGCCAATCGTTCGAGGTTCTTTGCGATCATCCTTATCCTCATCCTCCTCATCATCCTCATCCTCCACCATCTCATCTTCCTGCTCTTCATCGTTCTCCTCTTCACATTCCTCCTCTTTATGTCCCTCCTCTTTATCGTCACTATCCTATTTAATATCCACATTGCCATTCAAATCAATGCCATATGGTGTGTCCACATCATCCTCCATCCACAGATCGATATCTGAATCATGCTCTGGGTCACATTCGCAGTGCGACTTCTCGTTAGATTCGGGATTATCATCTGACAAATCTGTCATAGCGGGTGATGGTTCTTGCTCAAAATATACCAGCTCTTATTAGCCTTTCGGGTCTGAGTCTGCCTGTTACATTTCCTTCGGTATCTGCAAGGCAACGGCACATAAGACATCACCTCCCCATGGGGTTTGTTTAACAATACCTCTCTCTGTACTGTTTCCCTTCCCGTTCCCTGGGCGTCCTTCATTACATTCCCCTGCCATTTCCCTTTCAGGTCCTCAGTCACTCGCCCTTTCCCCTTCCAATCCTTTGTTCCCTTCTTTTTCCCAGTCAATGTCTCAATCCCATGCATGTCCTCCTCACCCTAGCTGTCGTCATTGTCATTGCCTTGGCCAGGACACATCATTCCACCGCATAGTCCTCCATGTTCTGCCCAGTTCTCAGAATCATCATCCTCATCCAATATCTCATTCCAATTCAGTGGTCTAATGCCCAGGATGTCACCTGGCTTGTACTGCCAGCAGCTTGGTAGCTCAATCAGTGCCCTGGGAACATCGCTACAGTACTGAGGGAAACTCTCGCTGGTGCTTTTCACCTTCCCTGAGCTGGTTGTCTACAGATTGGAGTGATCGACTTGATCCCTGAAGTGACGGGGTTTGTCCCATGTTCAATCATTCATATAGTCATGGGTTGTATCAAATGTTTGCCCCTAAATGAGCGGAAGGCAGCCCGCCACACCTGTAAAGGTGAACTCCAACTTCTGCTGTGTGGCCACATTGGCTGGAATGGTGAAAATTGGAGAGTCGTGTCTGGATCAAGAATGATTATGTCATGAAAGAGGTCCCATGCTCTGCTATGCTTGATGCCACAAACATTGTATATCTGTATGATTCAACAGATGTATTTCAATATAAATCCCGTTATATGGTTCTGATCCAACATCTGGGGTCGATTTATAGCCAATGTTGGCATTATCCCCATCGCAGTAACCTTCCCCTGTTCTTTGTGGTTGCCCTTTAGTGCTATCGCTGTGAGTTGAAAAGCAATCTACATCTGAGGTCTTTCCATTATGATATGGTTGCATGTAGCAGAAAGAAGCCAAGAGGGATGTGCACAGTTGTGCAGGTACTCGGGGGTGTTGTGGAATGAGAGGCATTGTTTGGTTCGAGCCACATGATGTGGAGATGCTTCAGGAAGCTAGCGGTGGGTTAACTATGGGAGGAACAGAGAATGCATGTGCAGGTGGGAAGGAGGGATATATATTCTTGAGTTTCAGTGAATTGTTGGTCCAACTTGTGAGCTATAATCTGTGTTTGGTTTGTTATTGAACACAAAAGGGCACAGCCTTCATCATGCATCCGCAACAACATTAGTTTCAGCCAGAAACACCAGGGTATTCTGAACGGCTCTGACGGCTCTGACAGAATGTTGTACCCTCTGAGGCAGGAATCCATGCTTCCCATTGCATTGCATCAGTAAAATGTATTTTATTCTGGGGAAGCCTCCAGGAGTGTCTGAGAAGATGTGGAGTGCAAACTTAGATGCGTCAATTTCAGGGGAGTATCAGACACTAGGAAGGCATTCCTGCCGGCCTTCAGAGTAACAGGGAGCGCTGACAACAAGCCTGGGAGCACCTGGGAGCGGTGGGGACATGTCTGGAATCACCTTGAATCACAGTAGAGCAGTCCGGGATAAACACCATCATTTTTTGGGAATGCTGCTGGTGGGCCGGGAAATTATCGCTACTACTAATCCTTCAACAATTTTTAAAACTCATGTATTCAGTTTGTATTCGGATCTATTTGTCTATGTATCTACAAGGTACAGTGGCAGCTTTGCCGCCCTTTCGAGGCGCCCAGATAGATCTCCAGCTCGGCCAACTCAGAGTTGTGATTTGTAGCAGCTCCTATGCTTCAAGCTGTATATGCATCAGCAAATGTGCAAATCGACGATAGGCTACGCTACGCGCACACGCCCGGCTCAAAGCAAGCTTCCCGTCGACCCCTGCATGTCACACAGTCCATGGTCATCTATCGTCGATTCGAAGTGATGTGCTCCTGTGCCTATGGGACTATATATGCCTGGCGGCCGGTAATGGACCTATACCTGTCGTTGCTGACTGCAGTCTTCACTGCATATCCACTGGAGAGCCGGCTGGTGCTTGGGAGCCGACTTGAGAGCCCGCTTGAGAGCCTGCTTGGGAGCCTACTTGAAAGCCTGCTTGAGAGCCTGCTTGAGAGTGCTGCGCTTCGGGAGGAGTAGAGTTTTCCACAGGAAGCTTTTGGCCGATGGAAAACTCTGAGTTTGTGGAAGCTTTGGCTAATAGAAGGCTCTAAGTCTGTGGAAGCTTTAATGCTGCTGTTGATGTAGCCAACCTACTTGTCTAAGTTGTCAAAGTCCTTGTGGTACTATGATCACCATCGCCATCATCACCATCTGCCCCGGACTGCATGCACATACTTACGCCCACAATCACAGGGAAGCGGGCAGCAGCTGGAAAATCTGAGTTGGAGATCTGCTCTCCTCAAAATCCTATTCTCTTCGTTTCCTGCAGAATCACCGGCTGCAATTGTCAACACCATGACTGTAAGGCATCGTGGGATGTCATCATGGTGGCCGAGCTAATAATAAAGTTCCCACTATGATATCGACCGACGTCATGATGTCGGCCACCATAGGACGCCAGCCACCCGCTACTCGCCACCTTCTTTAGAGCGTCTAGAGAGCTTACTTGGGAGCGTACAGTCAAGCAGGCTGGGAGTGTGCCATCAAGTGGAATTGGGAGTGTAATTGAGAGCGTGCTCGGAAGTGTAATTGAGAGCATGCTCGGGAGTGTGCTTCAGAGCGTCTTGAGAGATTACTTGGGAGTGTGCAGTGAATAAGGCTGGGAGTGTGCAATCGAGTGCCGTTGAAACTGTCCTTGACAGGATGCCTGGGAGTGAACTTGAGAGGGTACACAGAGGTGTACTTGGGAGCGTACTCGGAGTGTATCTGGGAGTGTCTTGAGAGCTTACTCAGGAGGATATAGTCCAGCAGGCAGGGAGTGTGTCATCGAGTGAAATTGGGAGTGTACTTGAGAGCATCTTGAGAGCTGATTTGGGAGCGTATATTCAAGCAGGCTGGGAGTGTGCCATCGAGTACAATTGGGAGTGTCCTTGAGAGAAAGCCTGGGAGTGTACTCGGGAGTGTCTCGAGAGCTAAGTTGGGAGTATGCAATGATGGATAGTATTCAGCGCGCATGATCGTATGTGTATTATAGTAATGTAGTTAATGTGCAGATCCATTGGACATCATAGTGCCATGCATCAAATATGCTATTGATTGCCCTCCCAAAAACAGCTTCTCTATGAGTTACGAGTGAAGTAATGTCGTTTTGCCAGGTGGAGTTGAACAGCATCTCAGGATAGGGTCGATGGAGGAGTCTGCAACATTTGAGTACAAAATGAAATACAGTCAATCGTCTCAGAATGAAGTCTTAGACAGGTGTTTAGGATGGAGTTGAATAACATCTCAGGAAGATTTCGAGAGTATACAGTTGAGTAAAAAAACGTTACTTAAACAGGCATTGTGCGATGCAATACAAAAGCAAATAAGGAGCAGGGGCTCAACAATGGTTGTGGAATGCCACTAGAATCTCGTGCCACCACACAGTAATCACTTTCCACCAATCAGAATCAAAAAAGACTCATGTCAGATGCTTATATCAATATTATAGCTAACCATCAACACACGGTATATCTGGACAGGCTGCGGCCCGTGCTGGAGAGCAACTGTAGGTACGCCTGGAATTGATGATCTAGTGAATTCTGAAATACACTCCAACGCCGTAATCGAGCGAGTGTGGAGAGGCAATTGGAGATAGAGATTGAGTGACCTCAGAGATGCACTGGGAAGCGGTGATCGAATGAGTTTGGAGATGCACTTGATGGCCGAGGTCAAGTGAACTCACAAATACACTTTGAGGCAGTGATCGACCAAGTTTGGAGATGCAATTGGACACCGAGATTGAGTGAACTCAGAGATACACTCCGAGGTCGTGATTGAGCCAGTGTGTATTTGCACTTATAGCAGGCTATGATCGAGTGAGATTGGAGGAGTAGTTATAAGTGGTCAATCTGGAGGCGGTCAATGTGAGGTGTGCCTGGTGCTGAGACTGAATTCATCAGTTAGTTAACTCTAATCCGTGGGAATGTGACACGGTGACTTTACCATTGAAGCTCATATGGAGAACTGGGTGTTGGCGGTCGATCGGTAGGGAGGTACGCCGGAAGATGAAGCTACATTCAGGGGTCTATTCGAAATCGTGAAAATCAAGGGATGACATACAATCTTAGGTGTATGATTTACTTTGTGTATGCGGTACTCGGTGTCTGTTGTACTCGGTGTATGCTCTACTCGGTGTATGATGTAGTTGGTGCATGCTGCACTCAGTATCAACTCATGATGATGGCATGGAGAGATAGAGAGGGACGACATAACTTTGTGTTCATGCAATGATGGTTGAGTTGTGCACACGAAAAAGACAGATTAGGGATAAAGATGAGTACAACATGGAGGATACGAGTGGCTATGAGAAATCAGAAGTACGTGTTGCCTGATTGGGTTCAAAATACCTCATATTGGTGTTATTACCCGACGGATTGGGATTCTTACCTTCTTTATCAGGGATGGTCAATTGACTCACACAGGCAATTCTCTAAGTCCCAGTTTCTCATCATGATTTTCCCCCTCTCCTCTGATCTCTCTCTTTCATGTGCTCAACTCTACTATCACCTAAGAACACGAAGTTAAGTCGTCCCTCTTTATCTCTCCATGCCACAATTATGAGTTAACGCCGAGTACAGCATATACCAAGTACAACACTATTTCCTGATGCCCAGTCCCCCGCTCACAGCCAGTATTTCATCTCTTGGCTGATATTGTACTCAACTCTCTACAGTCCCACAATTACATATCAACCAATCAATAGTGTCTCAGCTGCCGTCATATCTACCTTCAAATCAACCACCTCCAAGTACTTCTCCAATCTCACTCGATCATAGCCTGGAAGTGCATGTCCAAACTGGCTCGGTTATAGCCTCAAAGTGCATCTCTGAGTTCACTCAATCTCAGCATTTAAGTACAACTCCCATCTTGCTCAATCACGGTCTCAAAGCACACCAGTGAGCAACCTCAATCCCGATCTCAAATTGCATCATCAAATTCGCTCGATGATGGCGTCAAAGTGCATCTCTGAGTTCAATCGACCTCGGCCTACAAGTGCATCTTCTGTGTCCACATGATCTCAGCCTCCAAGTGCATCTCGAAACTCGCTCGATCACGGCCTCCCTGTGCATCATCAACCATGATTGATCACAGTGTCGAAGTTCATCTCTGAGTTCACATGATCTCGGCCTCCCAGTTCATCACGAAACTAGCTCAATCACGGCCTGCAAGTATATCATCAATGAGTGATGGTGGGTTTACGGAGGTAGAGGAGTAAAGGATGTGTAATCAGTGACAGAGGGTGTACAGAGATACAGGGGTAACCGTGATGAAATGAGTGACGCGGAGTATAGATTCGGGAAAACCCAGGGTAGATAGACAGCATCTCATTTTCATCTCATCTTCTCATACAATGAAAATACACACTGTATCTTTCCCAACTTTTGATCTCACTCGCTCTTTCCAAGATTTTATGAATCCTCAGGGCTGGGTAGTAGTATATCTTCTCACTGTCCAATGCTTCGCGAACTTAAAGTAGAAGGAATGCGAGGAGAGATTTTCGCAGCGTCACCCATTGCGATGTAATCCCAATGGAAAGGTGTACCCAATGAACCCATTCAGATGTATGGTTACAGTTGGCCACAATTCCAGAGTCATTGTTTAAAATAGGAGACCGACAGAGCAAGAAGAAAGGTCGAAACAACGCTCTGTTGGCAACATGCAATGAGACATGAGGTATTGATGCCAGGTGTGCAGTACACTGCCACGAGGGCGTAGTTGACGGCTTTGACTGAGCGTGTCCACTCTGATTCAGCCATTCTGCTTGGACGGAAATGTGTTTTGCTCATCTGAACAACCACCTGGTACCTCATCGATGAGAATCCTTGAGATGAGATTTACCAGTATCGTAGGGGAAAGTTTACCACCCTCATGGCTCGTAGGAATTTGGGGAGGATAGGTTATATTCAGTAAGGTAGCAAGAAGATTATGCAGGAACGGCAGGAGAGGAAGTCACTCATTTGGAAAAACCAGGATCAGGGTTTTGGAGGAACTTAGGAAGATAGTAATAGAGGGAGAATAATGTCAGGAGAAAAGTAGGAGATGGGGACAAAGGGAAGAAGGGTTGCAACGTCGGATGTTGTGGCGCGGTTGTTTTGATAAAGAAAAGGGAGAGGGTGTGTAAGATTACGAGCAAAGATTCGGATGGTACATTGAAGCATGGAAGATGGTTCGAGCATGGCAGACGAAGTGTATATACAGAGAGGTTGTTTGGTTTTGGAAGATTTCCTTTTCTTCTCTCTTTATTCGTTCTCTTGTATAGCAAGCAACAGTACGACTTTGGGAATACTCTTTGACTCTTGTCTTTGTCTTGTTCTCTCGATTAGAATTTCGAGTTCAGTCTTGCAACATCCACATCACGCGCTCATGACCCTGCCCGTTACATTAGAACCAGTCTCACCACATATTCACCAGATACTGGTTGTGTTTCAACATTACCTGAGTCCTTTCGTTGATTTGTGTTGGTATTTTTGCGAAGAAACTGACAGCTATATCACCATCTGCACTTACTGCAGCCCCGACCTCCAGACAATCCATGTGCCTACACCCTTTGAACGGTTGTAGGAATTGTCACGAACCTTCCTCCTCCTCTTGTTGGGTATATTTAGGACCCGACCTTTATTGGAATCATTTTTGCGACGATTGCATCGACATCCGCAGCCAGTTTACCACAATTGATATCTGAAATTACCCCCACCGATTACCATATTTGAATGCAAAAGTACGACACTAGTTGCACCTCCCGAATCAACTGGTTTGACCTCGCCAGCAGTCACTGGACTTTGTCTGAACCCGAACCCTCGAACACCTTCAAAAGTATGCAAGCATTATTGAATACTAAAGTAGACAACATCTTCTTTCCTGCTTGTTATTAGGATCAGACAGACGTTCCCTCCTGTTGGAATCTTGATTGGACAGAACCCGCCGCGTACGGTGGAGGTTTACAGATTGACGATCCAGTATTTGGAAAGAGCTGGACCAGGTATTTGGGTGCCCACTCCTGGTTTAACTGTGACACAGAAATACCCTGGGTGTGCGAAGGACATAATTGCAAACCGAACTCACGAGACTTAAGGACACACACCAGCCGCAGCAGACATTGTAACGACTCCTGAAGTTCCCCTGATTGTAGTCGAACCACCGATACCCACCCCCTCCCAGCCAGACTAGTTCAATTGGCACTGGTAGATGTGCCTGATCCACTGAAATATCCGGATCACAGGAACCCCAAGCGGCGCTGTTGTCCCTGGCAGATCAGGGCACGATCATGTGCATACTCGACCTCAACAAAGTATCACTTGGGACCGAGAGCATGACCAATGCCTTTATTCGACCACAAGAGGTCCTGATGAGAGTCGCCCAGTATTCCCAACCGGTCAGGGAAATCGAGATGTTGTGTGACCATCGAAACCAGATAATCGCCCCAAAGAAGCAGATCACGGACCTGCAGACACTACATATCCTCCCCTCCTCATGTAACCACACGACGTTCGAACAAGAGATACAGCAGTTGAAGGACAAACTCAACAACGCCTGGAAGACTACACGAATGGCAGAAACTGAAGAAGACCTAGGAGGGGAATTGGACTATATGACCGAGGACGCACGGGATGCCAGCGAAGTAACCTGGAATTTGAGGATGCAGATAGCTAGTGATAGCAACGGGTCTGGACCGTCACTTCGGGTCTGGGTACGGGTCGGAACCGAACTGCACCCAGATTGGCGGTCCGGGTTATCAATAAACCCGAACTGTCGATTTGGGTACGGTTCCATCGACATTTCCCTATCCGTCTGAATTGGGCGGGTTCTCAGCGGGTTGTACAGCGGGTCCATCTGTAAATTCGTATAACATGCTTGCCTTTGCTATTCGCTTATAGTACTCAATTAAAATCGATCAATGTACATCCAGTAATCACATTTTGCATGTTTTGCATGTTGCGAGATTGACAATATTTTAATTCATGTTTTTCTTTTAATGATTTGTATTTTTGACCCGGGCGGAGGTCAATAGTTCAAATATAAGCTCAAAGATCCATTCGATGCCTTCATTACCCGATGCGCATCACCAGCAATTGATAACCCTCAGTTGATGCTGAGTTGAGAGATATTGTCAGAATGGTGCCGTGACCGTGTCACTTGCTCTTTTGCATATAATGGATGGCAATACATTGGTTATGGATAGCCGCAAGCAAATCACTTACCAATTACCTTATTTACAAGACCAAACATTGTGGAGGCTCCATTGATGCTTGAGGTGTAGTGGCATTGACACAGACCATATTGCCTATAAAGGCTGCCAATACTTTGATTATGGGGAAATGCCATAGCACAGCCCTTGGATTATACAAGATGCAACACACAAAATCGTTGACACTCTGTTGACGCTCATTTTCACACAGATGCTGTGACCATGTCAAGATCACATTTGCACAGAATGGCTGCCAATACGTTGATTATGGATATATGCCATAGCAGAGCCCTTGGAATCTACATGATGCAACACCCAAAAGCATTGACACTTTGTTGATACTCAGTTGACACTGTGTTGATGCTCTGTTGATGCTCAGTTGACGCTCATTTTGAGGTGTAACGGTATTGACAAACAGGATATTGCCTATAAAAGCTGCCAATACTTCCATTATGGATACATGCCGTAGCACAGCCCTTGGATTATACAAGATGCAACACCCAAAATCATTGATGCTCTGTTGACGCTCATTTTCAGACAGGTGCTGTGACCATGTCACAATCGCATTTGCACAGAATGGCTGCCAATACGTTGATTATGGACATATGCCGGAGTAGAGCCCTCGGAATATACATGATGCAACACCCGAAAGCGTTTACACTCTGTTGACACAGGGTTGACACGGTGTTGATGCTCTGTTGACGCTCTGTTGATGCTGTGTTAACGCTCTGTTGACGCGCATTTTGAGGTGTAACGGTATCGACAAACACGATATTGCCTATAAAGGCTGCCATTACTTCGATTATGGATCAATGCCATAGCACAGCCCTTGGATTATACAAGATGCAACACACGAAATCGTTGACGCTCGGTTGACGCTCATTTTCAAACAGGTGTTGTAACCATGTCATAATCTCATTTGCGTAGAATGGCTGCCAATACACTGATTATGTGTCGAAGCCGTAGCAGAGCCCTTGGATTATACAGGATGCAACACCCAAAGGTGTTGACACTCTGTTGACACTCGGTTGACACTGTGTTGATGCTCTGTTGACGCTCTGTTGATGCTCTGTTGACGCTCTGTTGACGCTCATTTTGAGGTGCAATGGTATCGACACACACGATATTCTTTATCAAGGCTGCCAATAGTTCAAATATAGATCAATGCCGTAGCACAGCCCTTGGATTATACAAGATGCAACACACAAAATCTTTCACGCTCTGTTGACGCTCATTTACAGAGTGGGTCTGTGACCTTGTCATGATATCATTTGCGCAGAATGGCTGCCAATACACTGATTATGAGTCGAAGCCGTAGCAGAGCCCTTGGATTATACATGATGCAACACCCAAAGGTGTTGACACTCTGTTGACACTCGGTTGACACTGTGTTGATGCTCTGTTGACGCTCTGTTGATGCTCTGTTGACGCTGATTTTGAGGTGCAGCGGTATCGACACACACGATATTGCCTATAAAGGCTGCCAATACTTCAATTTTGCATAAATGCTGTAGCACAGCCCTTGGATTATACAAGGTGCAACACACAAAATTGTTGACGCTCTGTTGACGCTCATTTTCAGAGTGGGGCTGTGACCATGTTGCGATCACTTTTGTACAGAACAGCTGCCAATACGATGATTAATGATATCTGCCGTAGCAGAGCCCTTAGATTATACACGATGCAATACCAAAAATCGTTGACACTCTGTTGACACTCTGTTGACACGGTGTTGATGCTCTGTTGATGCTCTGTTGACACTCTGATGACGCTCATTTGGTGGTGTAGCAGTATCGATACACATGATATTTTCTGTAAAGGCTGCCAATTCTTCCATTATGGATAAATGCCGTAGCACAGCCTTTGGATTACACAAGATGCAATCCACAAAGTCGTTGACGCTCTGTTGATGTTCATTTTCATACTGGCGCAGTGACCATGTCGCGATCGCTTTTGCTCAGAACGGATGCCAACACTTGGATTATGGCTACCTGCCATAGCATTGCGCTTGGATTTTACATGATTCAACACCCAAAATCGTTGACACTCTGTTGACACTCTGTTGATGCTGTGTTGATGCTCTGTTGACAATCTGTTGACGCTCTGTGGACGCTCATTTTGAGGTATAGCAGTATCGCCACACACGATATTACCTATAAAGGCTGCCAATACTTCGATTATGGGTAAATGCCATATCACAGCCCTTGGATTATACAAGATGCAACACCCGAATTCGTTGACGCTCTGTTCACGCTCATTTTCAGAATTGGGCTGTGACCATTTTGCTGTCTCTTTTGCACATAAAGGCTGCCGATACGTCGATTATAATTCAATGCGAAAGCATAGCCCCTGAATTATACAAGATGCAACACTGAAGATTGTTGACACTCTGTTGACGCTCTGTAGATGCTCTGTTGACGCTATGTTGAAGCTGTGTTGACGCTTTGTTGACGCTCATTTTCAGGTGAAGCGACATCGAGATACACAGTATTGCCTATAAAGGCGGCCAAAACTTCGATTATGGGTAAAAGCCACGGCATAGCCCTCGGACTATTCAAGATGCAACACCCGAAATCGTTGACGCTCTGTTGACGCTCGTTTTCCCACTGGTGCTGTAACCATGTCACTGTCTCTTTTGCATATAAAGGCTGCCGATATGGTCATGATGCGTAAATGCCATAGCAAAGTCCTTGAATTATACATGATGCAGCACTCAAGATTGTTAACATTCTGTTGACACTCTGTTGACGCTCTGTTGACGTTCATTATCAGGTGAAGTGACATTGAAATTAACGATATTGCCTATTAAGGTGGCCAATACTTTGATTATGGGTAAAAGCCATTGTATAGCCCTTTGATGATACAAGATGCAACAGCCGAAATCGTTGATGCTCCATTGACGCTCATTTTAAGAATGTTGCAGTTACCATGTCGCTGTCGCTTTTGCCCATAAAGGCTGCCAATACGTTGATTATGGATCATAGTAAGAAAATAGGATCCCAAACAACTTACTTACAAGACCAAAAATCGTTGACTCTCCATTGACGCTCATTGACAGAATGGGCTGTTACGATGTCACTTTCTCCTTTGCGTATAAAGACGGCCGATACGTTAGTTATCGACATCAGCAAGCAAATCGCTTCCCAATTCCGTTGCTTACAAGTCGAAAAATCATTGATGCGCCATTGACGCTCACCATAAATATGTCCTAAAAGTTGTTGTATGGTCAATAATTTTGTACAAATAATCATATTGTCATTATTGACAGCCAATTTATAATTTGTATGAATACTCAGTTGCATCCAAAAGCTTTGTGGCGTCTCAATGAGTAATCCACTGATGCACATGTTCTCTCAGCGATGGATAACGTAGCGCTGTCACATTCCAGCACTTTCAGCTTGCAATTTACCGCATGTAGATCCATACACTCATTCTTCATTAACATAGCCAAACTTCCTCACTTTGCCCTATACAGTTCCTTCTCCTCGATTTTCAGGACCTACCATAACCAATTTCCAAAATATTCACTATGTGCACCAGGTCTGAATGCAGAGTGACGCAGTTGGATCTATGGATGAATGCAACATGATGGTGGGCATTCATACAGATTCGCATTGCGCATTGACCGCTGCTCCTCTGGCTGGTACGCCATCACTGACTCAAATTTTGTTAGTAGATTTTGTCTCGCATTTAGATTGCGCATTCTCACTTATCTGTGAGAGGCAGGACGACATCATGTTGATCAATCGTCAATCGACTCAGTTTGGAGTCTAGAACGTTCGTATCGCCCGTATGACCCTTGCACATGCACAGACGAATTATCATGTCTCACAATTTGGTCACTGAAATCAAAAAAATGTTGACACGGAAAAATAGGTACACCAATTACTTTTCACAGAGAGGAGCTGTCAGTAATCCCTAATTGTACCGGTAGTGTACCGATGACGAATGAGCCATTGCAATTTGTTCATCTGAATCCAATTTCTTTCTGGTAAGTAGCTAGGGAGGTTGTACGCAGAGGTAGCAGCTTACGGGTTTGACAGTCTTCGATTTGTTTATTGGTGATGAATTGAGAACCGTGTTGGGCTTGCAAGCCAATATGCATATGAAAGACGTTGGATCCCCGGATGCCAATCTGAGATGGTGTATTTCTGTTTGTGACGTTCTATGCAGCATTGCGATTTTCTGCTTTCACTATCGTGTATCTCCATCTGCTGACCAAATGTTGTCTGTATAGTAGCAGGTGCACACTGATCCAATTGCAGGTTAATGACTACCTTAACTGTCAATACGGCAATTCTGTACCTCAAATCTTACTAATGATGCAAGACAAAAAATCATTCACACTCAACTTCACCATGTAGCAGTAAGCCTGTCTCTGCTTGTTTTGATTATAAAGGCAGCCAATAAGACGAACAAAGACAATCACATACCAAAGTTAATACTTTGCACAAGACAGTGGGATATTTGAATGCGACCGTAAATAGGAAAACCCGAAATCTAGAACCAGATATTGGAACCGACGGGTCTAGCCAAACCCGGCAAAACCTGCGGGTTGCCGGGAATTGGTCCGGGTTTGGCCCGCCAAGAAGCTGCGGGTCGGGTTTTTGGACAGTTCTGGAGCGGAACCGAACTGTTTTTCCGGTCCAAATCCGTACCGGTGGCCGGTTATCCGGACCCGGTTCTAACACTACAGATAGCGAATGCGCAATCCTTAGCAGTACGGGCAGCCTCAACACCCCCCCAGCAATTCAAGGAGAGAGGACAATAGTTTCCCCACTCCCCCGACATTTCAGAATAGGACCAAACTCAGTTGAGAGACTGGATCGCCCAACTCCGGATAATAATTCGACACAAACCCAGCTGTTTTCCCGATGAGCAGTTGAAGATACTGTATGCCATCAACCGCTTGAGCGGGCCCGCCCTGGGCCAGATCCTGCAACACGTTCGGAAGAACGGAGAGGTAGGGCTCACAGACCTGACCTCCTTTATACAACTCCTGCAAGACGTATTTGGTGACCCCGACTGAGTAGCCACCGTGGAACGGAACATGCCGCAGATTCAACACAAGACCCAAGAGTTCTCACAGTACTACACTGAGTTTCAAGTGATTGCCTCAGATTTGTATTGGAACCCCTCGGCCCTCCGAATGGCCCTTAGGTGAGGGTTTTCCAAAGAAATGAAGGACTCCTGTACCTATGGTGATATGCCTGAAGACCTACCAGCATTCGTAACGGTGTGTCAACTGCGATATAATCAGATCCGACAGTGGAAGGCCGAAAAATCAGCACATTCCAAGTGTGGAGTAGGTTCTGGCTCCTCACCCAAGGTACCTACACCCCGGAAGGCTCCCGAAACCGCACCTGCTGGAATGGTAGCAGGGTACACGGGACAGGCGGCCATGGATCCCAGAGCACACAGACGGAGGATTTTGGATGAGGAATGAGCGAAGCAGTTTGCAGATGGGAGATGTTTATAGGGTGGAGGGTTCAACCACAGGGCGGTGGAATGTGCGGTGACGATATAGATTCCATCGTTTAAGGCGGCAGGGGAAGAAATAACGAAAGAAGGAGGGAAGGATGATTCGATGGAAAAGGGCAAAGAGCAAGTCAATTAGGGAAAGGTGACTACCCAATTGACGGAAAAAGTCTTGATTTCAATGCTTTAAAATGATGTGGGATGTCTCGATTTTCAATTAGCAAGGTGGATGTATGGGAAGAATCAATGGAAGGGAAACATTTTGTTGTAACCTGTTAATCAACGATCCATGATCAAGTGATTCAAACACATGCGTTGATAGATTGCGGGGCCACCGGAATTGCATTTATAGATCAAGATTTTGCTCATCACCATAAGATTCCACTACAGGAACTTCAAGAAACAAGGAAGGTGGAAGTTATCGATGGGGGAACCATCGGATGTGGAGATGTTACACACCTGGCCAAGGTAGAAATGGGGATTCAAAATCCTAAGAAACAAATCCCCATGTTCGGTACAAAATTAGGACACTACCCCGTTGTTCTAGGAATCCCCTGGCTAAGATTACACAATGTGGCGGTTTTGCTTGCATCCAATACAGTAACTTTCGGATCACAGTACTGTATTACACACTGTCATAATGCACCAGTAACAGTTCAAGGTGTAACCAAGGACCCACCAGAACGAGATTATACAGAGAAAACGCTTTCGACTGCGGATATCCGGAAACTGAGATATTTTCGGTGGCACACTATTATATTGCTGAATGGTGCATACTTCTTCAGAACAGTTCAACGAGAAAGGCTGACCATCTTCAAGGCATCCCTATACGATATCAATAAAGCCATTGAAGTTAAGGACCTTTGGGAAAACCGTTGGAGGATGTTATCCCAACACAGCATCATGAGTTCTTGACAATGTTCAAAATGGTATTAGCAGATCGGTTACCACCACATTGACGAAACATTGATCACAAAGTGTAACTTAAACAAGGCGAGACGCCATCGTGGGGACCCATTTACAAGATGTCAAAAGAAGAATTGGTGGTTATGAAGGAATGGCTTGAGGACAATATGACAAAGGGGTTTAGATGTCAATCATCCTCCCCATATGTGGCACCATGCTTGTTTGCAAAAAAACCTGACGGAGGATTACGGTTGTGCATCGACCATTGGAATATCAACAGCAAGACAGTTGAGCACAGGTATACCCTACCCCTGATGCGAGAGACCCTAAATCTCCTAGAGGAGTCACAAATGCACACCAAACTGGATCTAAGAGGGGCGTATAATCAGGTATGGGTGAAAGAGGGAGAAGAAAATAAGTTAGCATTCCGAACCAGATATGGGCTATTCAAACCCCTGGTAATGCAGTTTGGAACAACCAATGCACCAGCAGCTTTTCAAGGATATATTAACAATACTATCAGAGAATCTCTGGACAACTTTGCTTCAGCTTACCTTGATGACATCTTGATATACAGTAACTCAGTCAAAGAGCATGAACAACATGTCCAACGGGTTATGGAATGTCTCCTGATTTCAGGACTTTATTTGAATGCGGAGAATTGCGAGTTCCACAAGAATACTGTTAAGTACTTTGGACTCATTATATCAAGAAAGGGAATTGTTACGGCTCGTAGGAATAGAAGATGTCATAGGTTACATTCTTTCAGGTACGCGAAGGGAGGTGCAGGAATCAGGGGAAAAGAAGTCACTCATTTAGCGGGAATGGAGACGAGGGTTCTAGAGGAACGTAAGGAACCGGTAGTGGTGGGGAAGTAATGTGTAAAGATACGGATGAGATGAGGATGTAGGAAGAAGTGTTGCGACGTCAGATATTGTGGCATGGTTGTACTGATAAGAAGAGTTTTCAGGTGTGTAAGATCATGGGATGATTATTCGGTCGGTACATAAGTGCATTGAGGATGATTCGAGGGCAGCGCACGGAAGTATATAAAGAGAGGTTGTTGGTGTTGGAGGATTTCCTTTTCTTCTCTCTTTACTCGTTCTCTTGTACAGCAAACAATAGTACAACTTTGGAAATCTCTCGAAATGTTGTCTTTGTTTTTGTCCCTCGAAACGCAGTTCGAGTTCAGTTCTGCAAAATCCATATCACCTGCGCCCGACCCCGCCCGTTACATTAGAACAAGTCCTTAATAAACGCACCTGATAGCGGATGTTCTGTCCACATTGCCTGACCCCCTGCCTTGATTTGTGTTGGTACTTCTTTGAAGAAACTGACAGCTATATTTCAATGTGCGGTTATTGCAGTTACGAATTAAGACATTTGGATGTGCCTGTATCACTCGAACGGTTGTAGGTATTGTCACCAACCTTGCTCCTCCTCTTGTTGGTTAAATTTACGACCCAAACGTCACTGGATTCACATCTGCGACGCTTGCGTTGGTATCCGCAGACTGCTTACCAGATTTGATATCCGCAACTACCCGCATTGATCACCATACTCGAAGGTAAAAGTACGACAGTAACTGTACATCCCGAACGAATTCGTTTGATCTCGCTGGGATACATTGCAGTTTGTCCGAATCCAAACCCCTGAACGCTATCGAAAGCATCAAAGGACTATTGAAGACTGAGGTAGACGATATCTGCCTCCCCGCATATTTTTGGAAATAATCCGATACTTCCTCCCATTGGAACATTTACTGGACTGAAGCTGCTGCATAGGGAGGAGGCTTAGAGCTCGACGACCCAGTATTTGGAAATAGCTCAACTAGATATTGGGGAGCCCATTCCTGGTTTAACTGCGAGATAGATACTCCGTGTTGGTGTGAAGGAGACGACTATCGTGGAACCCACGAAACTTAGGGTTACGCTCCAGCAGCAGCAGCAACAGCAAAGGCCCCTGAGGTCCCATTGATTGTTGTCGAACCAGTGACACCCACACCTTCCGAAATCGACCAGTTCAATTGGCACTGGTAGATGTGCTTGATCCGCTGCAATGTCCGGAACACAGGAACCCCGAGCGGCACTGGTGTCAGTACAAGACCAAGGGACAATCAACCGAATTCTCAAGACGAACCTCGGAGAATCAACAGAAACAGAAAACATCGAACTGTTGATGGTGATACAGCAGGTCCTGAGCAGGGTGGCACAATACTCGCAACCGGTATGAGAAATAAAACAAGCATGCAGGCACCACGCGGAGATAGCACGGATACGGATACAGATAACCATCCTCCGGGCACGAGCCCAACCCACCGCGCTCGTGTGCGATCACACCGATTACACGACACAGTTGACAACCCTCCGGAGCGAACTAGAGATAGCCCGACAGACCCGCCGAGTGGCCGGGATAGACGACAACATAGGACAAGATTTGGACAATATGACACGGGATGCGAGAGAAGCTAGCACAGAAGCCGTGAGTTTGAGGACGCAGTTAGCCAATGCACTATCCTTAGCGGTACGGGCAGCCCCAACCCCCCCCCATGGACAGATGGACAGAGGACAGCAGTTCCCGGACTCCCCGCACATTTCAGGATCGGATCGAACACAGTTGAGAGGCTGGATCGCAAAATCTGGATGATTATCTGACCCAAACCCCACAGCTTTCCCGACGAACCGTCAATGATGAGATACGCATTCAACTGCCTGAGCGGTCTCGCCTTTTGCCAGATTCTGCCACATGTCCGGCAGAACGGGGAAATAGACTTAGGAGATCTTTCAGCTTTTATACAACTCCTGGAAGCAGCTTTTGGGGACCCAGACCAAGTGGCCACCGCGGAGCGGAATATGAAGAAAATTAAGCAAACGAACCGCGAGTTCTCTCAGTACTATGCTGAGTTTCAAGTGATAGCGGCCGATCTAGACAAGAATTCCTCCGCCCTCCGAAACGGCCTAAGGTCACAGTTATCCGAAGAAATGAAAGACTCATTCATGCACACCGATATGCCAGATGAGCTCCCTGCGTTCGTTGCGATGTGCCAGAAACGGGATAACCAGATTCGGCCGAGGAAGGCGTAGAAGGCCGCACAACACCGATGGACCACGTCAACAGGATCACCAAGTGTACCAAAAGTACCAGCGCCCCCGAGGACACCAGAAGCGGCACCAGCCGGGACCATGGTCGGATATACCGGGCCGGCACCCATGGATCTCAGTCCGGGCAGAAGGAGGATTTCGGATGAGGAAAGAGCAAAGAGGTTTGCGGATGGGAGGTGTTTGTAATGTGGCGGGTTCAACCATGGGGCGGTGGACTGCGCGGTAAGGAAAAAGGGTCGACCGTTTAAGACGGCTGGAGCAGAAGTAAAGGAAGGAGAAGATACTAAGGAAAAGGAAAAAGAGCGTGTCGATTAGGGAAAGGTGACTCCCTAATTGACTAGAAAAGTCTTGATTTAAATGCTTTATAATGTTTTGGAATTTCGCGGTTTTCAATTAGCAAGGTGGACATATTGGAAGGATCAATGGAAGGAAGACATTTGGTTATAACCTGTTCCTTAACGGTTCGTGATCAAGTGATACAAACACATGCGTTGATAGACTGTGGAGCAACAGGAATTGCATTTATGGATCAAGATTTTGCTCGTCACCACGAGGTTCCGTTAAAAGAACTCAAAGAAAGAAGACTAGTGGAAGTTATCGATGGCCGAACCATTGAATCAGGAGACATTACCCACCTGGCAGAGGTAGGAATGAATATACATGATCATAAGGAAAGAATCCCGATGTTTGTTACGAAGTTGGGACATTATCCCATCCGGTTGGGAATCCAATGTCTAAGGTTGTATGACGTTGCGGTTAGATTTGCTTCGAATACCATTACGTGCGGTTCCCAATACTTTGTGCATCATTGCCAGGATGCTCCCGTTACGGTCTAGGGAGTTACGGAAGCACCGCCTGAACCAGTATACGAGGAAAAGAAACTCTGGACTGTGGATATCCAGAAATCGAGACCTTTTTGAAGCAACATTGTCATGTTAACCGGAGCATCTTTCTTCCGAACAGTCGAGTGGGGAAACCTTTCAATCTTTACATCGTCTTTATACGATATTAATCAAGCCATTGAGGCCAAAGACTTGAAACAAAAACCTCTGGAGAAGGTCATTCCGAAGCTATATCATGAGTTTGTACCATTATTCAGTAAAGTATTGGCGGATAGGTTACCACTGCACCGACCTAATATTGATCATGAGGTCCGACTTGAGGAAGGCGCGACACTATCCAGGGGGCCCATTTACAAAGTGTCAAGAGATGAGCTGATTGTTATGAAAGAATGGCTTGAGGACAATATGATGAAAGGGATTATACGACAATCATCCTCCCCATATGCTGCACCATGCTGGTTCGTAAAGAAACAGGATGGACGACTCCGATTCTGTATTGATTATCGAGACATCAATAGTAAGACCATTAAGAATAGGTATCCCTTACCCCTCATCCAGGAAACTCTCGACCTCCTAGGAGGAGCGACAGTCTATATTAGGCTAGATGTAAGGGTAGCATATAATCTGGTACGCGTAAAAGGGGGGGATGAGCATAAGTTGGCCTTCCGCACTAGATATGGTTTGTTTGAACCATTGGTAATGCCGTTTGGAACCACCAATGCACCAGCGGATTTCCAGGGGTATATTAATAATACCATCCGAGAAGCTCTGGATTGCATTGCCTTGGCTTATTTAGATGATATTCTGATATATAGTAATTGAATGGTGGAACATGAGAAATACGTTAAATGGGTTATGTAATGACTACTGAATGCAGGACTCTCTCTGAAGCCGGAGAAATGTGAATTCCATAAAGAAACCGTTAAGTACTTAGGACTCATTATCTTGACAAAAGTAGTTTCTATGGACCATGATAAGATTGATACAGTTCGGAATTGGTCACGACAGAAAAAGACTGCTAATGGCCGCTTACATAACCTTTTCAAAGTTCAACAGTTCTTGGGATTCTGCAATTACTACCCAAGGTTCATCAAGGGATACCCGGATATAGCGGAACCATTGACGAAGTTAACCAAGAAGAATGTTCCTTTTGAGTGGCTAGAAGATCAGCAGAGGGGTTTTGAGACAATGGTACTCAAATTTACAACCGCACCAATCCTCCGACATTTCGATCATAATAGGGAAGTTATAATCCAAACAGATGCATCAGATTACGTTTCCGCAGGAGTACTGTCACAAAGGGAAGACGAGGGAGTGTTACACCCGGTGGCATTCTGCTCTATGAAACATTTACCGGCAGAGTGTAAATACGATATTTACGATATGGAGCTGATGGCGATATTTAAGGAACTCGAAGAGTGGAGACCGGAGTGTGAAGGGGCCGAACACACGTTACAACTTATAACCGATCGTAAGAACCTTGAGTATTTTATGTCAAAGAAACTTTTAAATCGAACGCAGGCTAGGTGGGCCCAATTTCTATCAAGGTTTGATTATGAGATCGTCTATCGACCAGGAAGATCTAATGGAAAAGCGGATGCATTGACAAGAAGGCCTGGAGACCTACCTGAGGGGGGGGATGAGAGATTAAAAACAATGGAACAAGTGGTACTGAAGCCAGAACATCTCCCAGAACAGTTACGGATCCTTGCTGGCGATTTACGAGCGGCATGCTCGATCCACCAACAATTTGAAAATGCCCCGGAAGAGGACGACCTCGTACAGAAAATACTGAAGGCAGTAAGACAGGGCACTTCAATAAAGAAAATCACAGTGGCAGAGTGCTTAGAACAGGACGGACGGTTGTTCTATCGAGGTAAACAATACGTACCACAGGATCCGGAGCTACAGTTACAACAGAAGAAGGAACACTACGATACCCCGTTAGCAGGACATCCAGGAAAAAGCAAAACGTTCGATCTTCTCAGCCGAGGTTACAACCCGAAAACGCTGAGGAAACAGGTGGATCGATATGTACGGAACTGCGCGGGAATGTCAGAAGTCACAAACAATCACACACGCTAGTTTCGGAGTATCACGACCCCTTCCGGTCCCGGAGAAACCATGGAAAGATATATCAATGGACTCGGTAACAGGATAACCAGAATGTTTAGGGTACGATGCCATTTGGGTAGTAGTGGATCGATTGTCAAAGATGAGACACTTTGTACCTTGCCGGACAACTGTCGATGCCCGACGACTGGCAGATATGTTCCTGAGTGATGTGGTAAGGCAACATGGGTTACCAAGGATGATTATATCCGACCAAGGGCCACAGTTCGCGGCTATGTTCTGGAAAAGATCATGTGAACGTTTTGGCATTGACCAACGACTATCAACGATGTTCCATCCTCAGACCGATGGACCGACAGAAAGGATGAACGTGAGCATGGAACCATACCTTCGAATATTCACAAGCCAACAGCAGGACGATTGGGTACAGTGGCTACCTTTAGCAGAGTTCGCCGCACACAATGGAACGTCAGAAGCCACGAGGTGCTCTGAGCTGTTTGCGGTTACAGGAGCACATCCCCGGATGACCTTCGAGGATGCGATTGATGATCCGGGGGACTCTCGGATAGTCGATGCTGATCAAGTACAGGCGGCAATGCACCAGATCCATGAACTCCTCTGGGTAGAGATACAACGGTGCCAGGACATCATGGAGGAAGGGCCTAATCAGAAACGACTTCCAGCACCCCAGTGGCTGGAAGGAACCAGGGTCTGGCTAGATGCTTGACATATCCGAACCACAAGACCGTCCCAGAAGTTAGATTGGAAATGGCTTTGGCCATATCTAATAAAACGGAAGGTGTCCCCTTTCGCCTATGAGCTTGAGTTGCCTAGAAACCTACGAATTCATCCGGTACATTATGTGTCGTTGTTAGATCCTGTCGCAGAGGACCCGTTGCCAGGACAAGAGGTTACGCCACCCCCCCCAGTAAAGGTGGATGGCAATCAGGAATACCAGGTGGAATGGGTGGAAGACTCCCGTATGTATCGGAACCAGTTACAGTATCTTGTTCGATGGACGGGGTACAATCAGATGACATGGGAACCAGCTAGGGATGTTAATGGGCTTCAAGCGCTGGATGTTTTCCATGAGAAGTAGCCCATGAACCCGGACCCTTGGGAGTGGTTCTCGGAGGACCTCGAAGCTAGGAGGGGGATACTGTTACTGCTGGTAGGAATAGAAGATGTGATAGGTTACATTCGATCAGGTACGCGAAGAGAGGTGCAGGAATCAGGGGGAAAAGAAGTCACTCATTTAACGGGAACGGAGACAAGGGTTCTAGAGGAACGTAAGGAACCGGTAGTGGTGGGGAAGTGATGTGCAAAGATAAGGATGAGATGAGCATGTAGGAAGAAGTGTTGCGATGTCGGATGTTGTGGCATGGTTGCACTGATAAGAAGAGTTTTGAGGTGTGTAAGATCATGGGATGTTTATTCGGTCGGTACATCAGAGCATGGAGGATGATTAGAGGGTAGCGCACGGAAGTATATAAAGAGAGGTTGTTGGTGTTGGAGGATTTCCTTTTCTTCTCTCTTTACTCGTTCTCTTGTATAGCAAACAATAGAACGGCTTTGGAAATATCTCGATATCTTGTCTTTGTTTGTGTCCTTCGATACGCACTTCGAGTTCAGTCCTGCAACATCCATATCACCTGCACCCGACCCCACCCGTTACAGGAATATAGATGGATCAGGATAAAGTTAATACAGATCGAAATTGGTCCCAAGAACAGAAGACAGCAAACGGTCGATGAAACAACCACTTCCAAGCACTGCAGTTCCTACGGTTCTGCTATTAATAACAGACGTTCATGAAGGGATATTCCGATGTAGCAGAGCCATTGACGAGGTTGACCAAGAAGGATCTCCCTATTGAATAGCTATAAGATCAACAACGGGCCTTTGAAGAGATGGTTGTGAGGTTGAACACCGCCCCAATGCTGCGACATTTTGAAGATGATAGTGAAGTTGTTATTGAAACTGATTCTTCCGATTATGTTTCCGCTGGAGTATTGTCACAAATGGATGATGAGGGAGTGTTACATCCCGTCGCCATCTTCTCGAAATCCCATTGGCCAGCAGAATGCAATTACGATAAATATGTGAAAGAATCAATGGCAATTTTTAAGGCACTTGAAGAATGGTGACCGGAATGTGAAGGAGCCACACACACCTTACAGTTGATAATGGACCATAAGAACATGGAATATTGTATGCCCCAAAACTCGTGAAGCAACAACAGGCACAATAGGCCGAGTTTCAATCTAGGTTCCATTATGAAATTGTTTATTGACCCGGCAAGTGCAATGGCAAAGCAGATGCGTTAACACGAAGGCCTGGAGACCTCCCTGACAGGGGGGATTAAAGATTAAAAACTATGGTACAGGTTGTACTGAGGCCAGAAAATCTTCCAGAACATCTACGAATCCTGGCAAATGACCTGGAGGTGGAGGACTCGATTCAAAAACAGTTTCAGGATGCCTACGAACAGAATAGCTTCCCAAACACAGTACTCAAGCCCTAAGGGAGGGCACCTCGATGCAGGAAATCACAGTAGCAGAGTGCTCGGAAAACGATGGACAATGATATCATCGAGGAAAGAAATACATCCCAGATAATCCGGAACTACAGACTCGTTTGATACAGGAATACGAAGATACATCACTAGCTGGAAATCCAGGAAGCGCCAAAACATTCGACCTGTTGAGCCAACGATACTACTGGAAGGGGATGGGAAAACAGGTGGATCGATATCTACAGAATTGCACAGATTGCCAAAGGTCACAAACAAGTTGACATGCCAGCTTTGGAGTGCTGCGACCTCATCCTGTTCCAGAAAAACCATGGGAAGATATATCAATGGACATTGTAACCAGGTTACCGGAATGCGAAAGGTTCGACGCTGTCTGGGTAGAGGTGCATCAGTTATCCAAAATGCAACACTTTATCCCATACCGAACAGCAGTGGACGCCCATGGGTTGGCAACACTTTTCAGCTAAGAAATAGTGAGGTTACATGGACTCCCGAAAACTATTGTAACCGACAGGGGAACACAGTTCTCGGCAATTTTCTGGACATGATTTTGCGAGATGTTGGGGATCCACTGACGATTGTTAACCGCGTTTCAACCTCAAACGGACAGACAGACAGAGAATATCAACTCCGGAACGGCGCAATACCTTCGGGTGTTAACAAGCCATCAGCCGGATGATTGGGTACAGAGGTGACCTCTGGCGGAGTTGGTGGCTAATAATTGTGTTTCGGATACTACGAAGTGCTCCGGATTCTTTGCTGTTACAGGAGTGGATCCCAGGATGATCTTTGAGGAGAGGAGAGACGACCACCAACATTCTCCAGTCATCAATGCCGATCAAGTGCATGTTAGGCTGCAACAGATACATGCACAGCTCCGTATGGAAATGGGACACAGTCAGGATATTATGGGAGAGGAAGGAAATAGAAAACGGCTTCCGCAACCACAGATTCAAGAAGGCACCAAATGATGGCTGGATGCCCTCCATGTTCGTATGACAAGACGATCTCGAAAGTTTAATTGGAAACGGTTGGGACTGTATAAAGTAATCGACAAGTTTCCCCCTATGCATTGGAACTTGAATTACCCAGGAGTCTGCGAAACCATCCAGTGCACCATGTTTCATTGTTCTACCTCACTGTGGAAGACCTGCTGCCAGGACAGCAAGTCACCACCCCCCTGCCAGTTGAGGTAGACGGTGATCAGGAGTGTCAGGTGGAGTGGGTGGAAGCTTCCCGAGTATATTGAAATCAATTGCAGTACCTCGTCCAAGGGACGGGCTGTGACCGAATGGCATTGGAGCCGGCGAGACACGTTAGTGGGCTGCTGGCATTGGAGGCATTCTATGCTCGATACCCTCAGAAGCCTGCGCCGTGGAGATTAGCTCTCGGAAAACCTCAAGCCAAGGAGGGGGACACTGTTATGGCTCGTACGAATTTGGGGATGATATGTAGCATCCAGTAAGGTACGAAGATGATTATGCAGGAACAGCAGGAGAGGAAGTCACTCATTTGAAAAAATGGAGATGAGGGTGTTGGAGGAATGTAGGAAGATAGTAATGGAAGGAGAATAATATCGGGAGATAAGAAGGAGATGGTGACATAGGAAGCAGTGTTACGGCGTCGGATGTTGTGGCGTGATTGTTCTGATAAGCAAACGGGAGAGGGTGTGTATGATCACGAGCAAAGGTTCAAATGGTACATTGAAGCATGGGAGATGGTTTGAGGGTGCAAGACGAAGTTTATATAAAGAGAAGTTGTATGGTATTGGAAGATATCCTTTTCTTCTCTCTTTACTCGTTCACTTGTATAGCAAGCAACATTACAACTTTGGGAATACTCTTTGACTCTTGTCTTGGTCTTGTACTCTCGATATAAATTTCGAGTTCAGTCCTGCAACATCCACATTACCTGTGCCTGACACCGCCTCTTACAACGACGCTGGGTATGGCTTTAACATCACACACCACTTGTACAGCTCAGACCTCGTGCATCTCAGACCAACCTGAGTAGGTTTCAGGTTGTCCCAACTGTAGAAACATCCAACACCACTACCAACATACCAAGCAGTGGAAAAAGCAGATGCAACTGATGTCACAGGATAGAGAAATCCTCATTGTTTGCTTTATAATGCTTTTATTTCTGCCAAAGAGGGACTTCCACCGGGAAGCTAAATATATACACCATCAATGGTTCAATGTATTGTGCTAAGAATTAGGGTTAATACTATGATAACCTCACCAAGAAGGCAGAAATAACGTTCACCCTGTGCAATTTGACGTTCAGACTTTGCTGTAATAGTAAATATCAATGCTGAGTTCAATCTGAGTTCAATCTGATGGTGGTTAACACTATAATTGATTGCGTTTCAAGGTATCTCGTCCCTGAGAATTGTCACTGTTTAGATGCTAGTCAGGTATACACTGCGCCTCCCATTTTGGTCGAATCCCTTTCTGCATGCTCAAATAGAAGTCTACCTCCCCTGCGGTTGGATATGCATGAGGAGGAAATTATTCCTATCTTGTTATCATCGAACTTCAATCTCGCACAATGCATGCCAAATCCCTTCACCCTGACATGACTCTGGTTGTACGAATTGTTGGATACCTGGCTACATCAGCAATGTGTATTTTAGCCACTCGGAGCCCCCACGAGTGTGTGAGAGGAGGTGGAGTGTAAACTTAAAAGGTCCAATTTCAGGAGAGAACCAGATCCTAGGAAGGCATTCCGGCTGGCCATGGGAGTAACTGGGATATCAGATAACTTGTACATGAGCACCATGGGAGCAGTTGTGAAATGTTTGGGAGCATCTGGGACTGTCGTTAAACAAATGTGGGAATCCCAAACTAACTGTGAGAGATGCCGGATTTTCATGGTTATTCATTCGACGTACTGCAGGCGTTGTCTGAGATCATCTCGATGTACACGAATAATAATACTCTCCATGTATCATGCATTGATTATCGTTCATTGTCAACCTCTAAATTATACTATAGTACCCAGCATCTCATCAATATTCCATTTTTTCCATCGCTACATTACGGAGAACCAAACGAAATGACAAGTAATTCAATAATGACAGTATGTAAAACCGAAACAGTAATCTGACTAAGTGATCAGAATGATATCAATTGAACATAGTCTCAATCTCATCCATTAAATCTCCCTGCTCATCAGGGCCGACAAATGCCAGAACACACAGTACATGAACAGTGCAAAGAACATGGAGGCACTCTTTGTATTTCCGAATGATTCAAGCCAGGTCAGTGGGTGATATTGAAATCCAATGTCGTTTGGCTCGATTTGTGATATCTAAAAGGTTGAAATTGAGGTTGATGTCACAGCCCAAAGGAATCGGGGATATGATAGGTTACAGTAGTTAAGGTACGCGAGGAAACGTGAAGGAACCAGGGGAAACAAGGTCACTCATTTAAGAGAAGCGGGGACGAAGGTTCCAGAGGGACATAAGGAACCCGAGATGGTGTGGGAGTAATGTAAGATGATAAGAACAAGATGAGGACGTAGGAAGAAGTGTTGCGACGTCGGACGATGTGGCATGGTTGTACTGATAAGAAGAGTTTTCAGGTGGGTAAGATCATGGGACGATTATTCGGTCGGTATATCGAACCATGGAAGATGATTTGAGGATAACAAACGAACTGTATATAAAGAGAGGTTGTTAGGCGTTGGAGGATTTCCTTTTCTTGTCTCTGTACTCGTTCTCTTGTATAGCAAACAATAGTACGACTTTGAAAACATTCTTGACTTTGTTCTTGTCCCTCAATACCCACTTCGAGTTCAGTCTTGCAACATCCACATCACCTGTGCCCGACCCCGCCCGTTACATTAGAACTAGTCTTCAATAAAAACGCACCTGATAGCAGATGTTCTGTCAATATTGCCTAACCCCCTGCCTTGATCTGTGTTGGTACTTCATTGAAGAAACTGACAGCTATATGTCGATTTGCGGCTACTGCAGATACGAATTAAGACACTTGGATGTGCCTGCATCCCTCGAACGGTTGTAGGTACTGTCACGAACCTTGCTCCCCTTCTTGTTGGGTATATCTAGGACCCGAACACCGCTGGATCCACATTTGCGACGATTGCGTCGATATCTGCCGACAGTTTACCGCGTTTGATATCCGAAACTACCCCCATCGATCACCATATTCGAATGGAAAAATACTCCAGTAATTGCACTTCTCGAACGAATTGATTCGACCTAGCCGGGACACATTGCACACTATCCGAACCCGAACCATTGAACGCCTTCGAAAGCATCGAGGGATTATTGAACATAGAAATAGACGACACTTCCCTCCCTGCTGAGTTTTGGGAACCATCAGACACTCCCTTCCGTTGGAAACTTTACTGGACGGAAGCAGCTGCATACGGAGGAGGCTTAGCAATTGACGACCCAGTATTTGGGAATAGCTGGACTAGGTATTGGGGAGCCCATTCCTGGTTTAACTGTGATATAGATATTCCCTGTTGGTGCGAAGGACACGATTGTCGCGGAACCCACGAAACCGAGGGACACGCAGCAGCAGCAGCAGAAACAGCAAAATCTCCCGAAATCCCCTTGATTGTCGTCGAACCACCGACTCCTACTCCTTCCCAACTCGATCAATTTAATTGGCACTGGTAAATGTGCTAAATCCGCTTTAATGTCCGCATCACAGGAACCCCGAGCGGCGCTGGTGTCCCTCGAAGATCAGGGCACCTTCATGGCAATCATAGATCTCAACAAAGAGACGATAGGCCCCAAAGCCATCACCGACGCCTTCATACAGGCCCAGGAAGTAATGATGAGAATTGCGCAGTACTCCCAGCCTGTGCGAACCATTCAGGCGGTATGCGATCACCCTGCACAAATAATCGGGCTACAGACACAGATCACCGACCTACAAGCGACCCGGTTCCTACCCGCCTCCTGGGACCACACGACATTCGAACAGCAGATCCAGCAGTTGAGGAACGAGCTCGACGAAGCTCGGAAAACCCCCAGGACGGTAGAGACGAACAAAGATCTACGGAGGGAATTCGACGACATGACCAGGGACGCCCGGGAAGCCAGCGCGGACGCTACGAGTTTGAGGACGCAGTTAGCCAATGCATTATCCTTAGCCGCACAGGCAGCGCCACCAGCCCCCCAACAACCCGAGGACAGAGGACAGAAATTTCCCGACTCCCTGCACATTTCAGGACAGGATCGCACTCAGTTGAGAGGCTGGATAGCGCAACTCTGGATGGTCATCCGCCATACACCCAGCCGATTTCCCGACAAGCAGGCGAAAATGAGGTATGCCTTCAACCGCCTAAGCGGACTCGTCTTGAAACAGATACTACCGGACGTTCGGGACAACGGAGAAATCAGAATGGAAGACCTAACAGCTTTTATACAACTCCTGGAAGCAGCTTTTGGGGACCCCGACCGAGTGGCCACCGCGGAACGGAACATGCGGGAAATTGAACAAAAGAACGGAGAGTTCTCTCAGTACTATGCTGAGTTCCAAGTTATTGCGGCCGATTTGGTTTGGAATCCGTCGGCCCTTCGAAACGCCTTGAGGTCGGGATGGTCCGAAGAGATGAAAGACTACTTCATACATATCGACATGCCGGACGAGCTCCCTGCTTTCGTGACGTTGTGCCTGGGACAGGACAACCAAATTCGACAGAGGAAGGCGGAGAAAGCGGCACAACATTAATGGACCTCCTCGACAGGGCCACCGAGCACACCAAGGGCACCAGCACCTCCGAAGACATCGCAGGCAGCACCAGCAGGAACCATGGTTGGATAGACCGGACCAGCGCCGATGGACCTTAGTGCGGGCAGGAGCCGGATATCGGACAAGGAAAAGGCGAAGAGGTTCGCAGACGGGAGATGCTTATACTGTGGCGGGTTTAACCACAGAGCGGTACACTGCGCGGTAAGAAAGAAGGCCCGACCGTTTAAGGCGGCAGGGGCAGAAGTGAAGGAAGCAGAAGGAAAGGAGGATGCGAAGGAAAAGGGAAAAGAGCGGGTCGATTAGGGAAAGGTGACTCCCTAGTTGACAAGAAAAGTCTTGATTTAAATGCTTCACAATGTTTTGGAATTTCGCGGTTCTCAATTAGCAAGGTGGATGTGTTGGAAGGGTCAATGGAAGGAAGACATTTGGTTGTAACCTGTTCCCTGACCGTTCATGATCAAGTGATACAGACACATGCATCAATAGACTGCAGAGCAATGGGAATTGCATTTATGGATCAAGATTTTGCTCGTCACCACGAGATCCCATTGAAGGAACTCAAGGAAAAGAGACAGGTTGAAGTTATCGATGGCCGTACCATCGAGTCAGGAGATATAACCCATCTGGCGGAAGTGGGTATCAATATACAGGATCATCAGGAAAGGATCCCGATGTTTGTCACGAAACTAGGACATTATCCCATTGTGTTAAGGATTCTATGGTGGAGACTACATGATGTTGCAGTTAGGTTCGCCTCGAATACGGTTACGTTCGGCTCCCAATACTGTGTAGATCATTGTCAAGATGCTCCCGTTACGTTTCATGGAGTCACAGAAGAACCACCCGAACCAGTTTACCAAGAGAAGAAACTCTGGACTGCGGATATCCGAAAACCGAGACCATTCCGAGGAAATATAGTCATGTTAAATGGAGCCTCCTTCTTCTGAACAGTAAAACAAGGGAAACTTACGATCTTTAAAGCGTCGCTCTATGATATTAATAAGGCCATCGAGGCAAAAGATCTGAAGGAAAGACCATTGGAGGAAGTTATTCCAAAACAATATCATGAGTTCCTCCCATTGTTTAGTAAAGCGTTGGCTGATAGACTGCCACCGCATCGACCTAATATTGATCATGAGGTCCGACTTAAGGAAGGCGAGACACCATCCTGGGGACCCCTCCATATGATGTCTAGAGAGGAGCTAGTAGTCATGAAGGAATGGCTCGAGGACAATATGACAAAAGGGTTTATACGACAGTCATCCTCACCTTATGCCGCACCATGCCTGTTTGCAAAGAAACCGGATGGCGGACTCCGATTCTGTATTGATTACCGCGATATAAACAGTAAAACCGTCAAAAACATGTACCCTTTACCTCTCATTCAAGAAACCCTAGACCTATTATTGGGGGCATGGATCTATACAACGCTAGATGTGTGGGGGGCATATAACCTGGTGCGAATAATGGAGGGGGACAAACATAAGTTAGCCTTCTGCACCAGGTATGGACTATTCGAACCACTGGTAATGCAGTTTGGAACTATGAATGCAGCAGCTGATTTCCAGGGGTATATTAATAATACCATTCGAGAAGCCCTGGATCGTTTTGCTTCCGCCTACCTGGATGATCTCCTGATATATAGCAACCCAGTTGAGGAACATGAGGAACATGTCAAGTGGATTATGGAACAATTGTTGGAAGCAGGACTCTATCTGAAACCGGAGAAATGCGAATTTCATAAGGAAACCGTCAAATATCTAGGACTCATTATATCAACGAAGGGAGTATCCATGGATCCGGATAAGACAGATACAGTCTGAAATTGGTCACGAGAAAAGAAGACCGCGAATGGCCGGTTGAACAATCTCTTCGAAGTCCAACAGTTTTTGGGATTCCGTAATTATTATTGAAGGTTCATTAAGGGGTATTCAGATATAGCAGAACCACTGACCAAATTAACTAAGAAGGATACACCTTTCGAGTGGCTAGAGGACCAACAAAAAGCCTTCGAGGAAATGGAAGTTAATTTCGCGACCGCATCTACTCTCCGACACTTCGATCATAATCGCGAAGTCACCATCGAAACTGATGCATCGGATTACGTCACCGCCGGCGTGTTATCACAACCAGACGATGATGGGGTGTTACACCCAGTCGCTTTCTTTTCCAAAAAGCACTCACCAGCGGAATGTAATTACGATATTTACGATAAGGAATTGATGGCAATCATTAAAGCACTCGAGGAATGGAGACCGGAATGCGAAGGTGCGGAATACCCCCTACAACTGATAACTGATCATAAGAACCTCGAATTATTTATCTCCAAGAAGCTCCTGAATAGACGACAGGCTAGGTGGGCCCAGTTTTTATCGATGTTTGATTATGAGATTGTTTACCGACCAGGGAAATCCAACAGAAAAGTGGATGCGTTGACATGAAGGCCTGGAGACCTACCTGAGGAGGGGGATGAAAGATTAAAAACGATGGAACAGGTGGTACTGAAACCACAAAATTTTTCGGAACAACTACGAATCCTCGCAAATGATCTGACAGAGGCTCGCCCGATACAGGAACGACTGAAGGAAGCATCGGAACAAGACAGTACTGTGAAGAGGATACTCGATGCGGTAAGACAGGGCACCTCGATTCGGGAGTTTACGGTAACGGAATGTTTGGAGAAAGCGGGACAATTGTACTATCGAGGAAAGAGATACGTCCCAGAAGATCCGGAACTACAGTTACATCTGATAAAGGAACACCACGATACCCCGTTAGCAGGACACCCTGAAAGGAGTAAAACGTTCGACCTCTTGAGCCAACAATAATACTGGAAGACGATGACAAAACAGGTGGATCAATAGGTACGAAGCTGCGCGGAATGTCAGAAGTCCCGAACTACTAGGCACGCCAGTTTCGGAGTATTACGACCCCTCTCAGTTCCGGATAAGCCATGGGAAGATATATCGATGGACTTTGTAACCGGCTTGCCAGAATGCGAGGGGTATGACGCCCTCTGGGTAGTAGTGGATCGATTGTCTAAGATGAGACACTTTGTGCCCTGTCAAACAACCGTCGATGCTCGAGGATTGGCGGAGATGTTCCTAATGGATGTGGTTAGATTACACAGACTACCCAAGACAATCATATCGGATAGGGGACCACAGTTTGCTGCAGTATTCTGGAAACGGTTATGCAAAAGGTTGGGCGTTGACCGACGACTGTCAACACCGTTCCATCCCTAGACCGATGGACAGACAGAAAGAATGAATGGGAGCATGGAACAGTACCTCCGAATCTTTACGAGCCATCAACAGGATGATTGGGTACAGTGGCTACCCCTAGCAGAGTTCGCCGCAAATAATGGAACATCAGAAACCACGAAGTGCTCCGCGTTCTTTGCAGTGACAGGAACAGACCCCCGGATGACGTTTGAGGAAACAGCTGAAGAATCACGAGATTCCAGGGTAGTCGACGCCGATCAAGTACAGACGGTAATGCACCAGATCAACGAACAACTCCGAGTAGAGATGCGACGAAGTCAGGATATTATGGAAGCAGGGCCTAATCAGGGACGACTCCCGGCACCTCAGATACAGCAGGGAACCAAGGTATGGCTAGACGCCCGACATATCCGAACAACAAGGCCGTCCCGGAAGTTAAGCTGGAATCGGTTGGGACCATACACAGTAATACGAAGCGTGTCCCCTTATACTTATGAGCTTGAGTTACCCCGGAGCCTACGGATCCATCCAGTACATCATGTCTCGTTGTTGGATCCCGTTCCAGAAGACCCGCTGCCAGGACAGGTGGTTACGCAACCCCCCCTGGTGGAATTGGAGGGCGATCAGGAATATCAGGTGGAGCGGGTGGAAGATTCTCGCATGTACAGGAACTAGCTACAATATCTCGTATGGTGGACAGGTTACGATCAGATGACTTGGGAACCAGCGAAGGATGTTGATGGACTCCAAGCCTTCGACGCCATCCATGAGAAGTATCCTCAGAAACCCGGACCTTTAAAAATGGTTCTCGGAGGTCCGCAAAGCTAAGAGGGGGATACTGTTACGGCCCGAAGGAATTGGCGATATGATAGGTTACATTCGTTAAGGTACGCGAGGAGACGTCCAGGAACCAGTGGAAAGAAGGTCAATCATTTAAGAGAAGCGGGGACGAAGGTTCCAGAGGGACATAAGGAACCCAAGATGGTGTGGGAGTAATGTAAGATGATAAGAACGAGATGAGGGCGTAGGAAGAAGTGTTGCGACGTCGGACGATGTGGCATGGTTGTACTGATAACCAGAGTTGTCAGGTGGGTAAGATCATGGGACGATTATTGGGTCGGTACATCAAAGCATGGAAGATGATTTGAGGATAACGAACGAACTGTATATAAAGAGAGGTTGTTAGGCGTTGGAGGATTTCCTTTTCTTCTCTCTTTACTAGTTCTCTTGTATAGCAAACAATAGTACGACTTTGAAAACATTCTTGACTTTGTTCTTGTCCCTCAATTCGCACTTCGAGTTCAGTCTTGCAACATCCACATCACCTCCACCCGACCCCGCCCGTTACAGTTAGCTTGCAGTCAATCCAATCAGAGTTTGAAAGGTAATGTGAGGAATTCAGGGGAAAAACAAGTGCGCACCATAAAAGGAGGAGTGTCTGATGTGGTGTACGAGGGGGGCAAGAGTGTGCTGTTGGTGATGCATGATTGCGGAATAACATTGAGGGGGGCTAATCAAGACCAAGGAGCACCGATGGGGACTGAGGAGCACATATCCAGTGGAGCAGCCCATCTATGCAGAGCAGTGCCGAAAGGGGATGGAGGTAAAGAGTCAGGAATAAAATAGACGCCCTCATAATCGAGGTTGAGGAGGGGATTGATGAGCCACCATCCTAGACGAAAAGCATTGACAAAAACAGCAGCATGGAGTGTGGAATGGAATTATGGAGCGCCAACAGGGATTGAGGAGTGCCTATTATAGCGGAGGAGCACCATTGAGGGGGGGGGGGGGTATGAAGCAGCCCCACCATGTGTAACTGCTGAGTGCAATGGCTTCATGTTATGCCAGTCAATATAAGGTTCTTGCCAATTGCACAGACGTGTCCAGGGCCGGGTAACCGCAACTTTATATAGACGACTCGCAATCTCTCTGAGATCGCCAGCGATAATCTTACCTATCAACTACTCTATTATATTACCACATCCACATGTACAAGCATATCTTCTCATATACTCTCATACGCGGCCATATACGGATATACGGCCTCACACTATGAGCGTTCTTGATCATTTTGATACATTTCGCTCACGGGATGTCGCGATTCACCCCTTTCGATGTGTTGCCACAACATATCTTGTTTTATCAAAAACATGTCTGCAAAGAAGTCTACCAGAACTCAATTGCATGTCACTGACATCCATCAGAGTGATGACACTCTGCAGGCAGCGTAATTGACAGCCCAACGCACTGCTCCAACGGTCTTTATGGGGGCCAAGATTGACCATGATGATGACCTCTACGATCACCTCAGAGGTCAAAGAAATAAAGATAGCCCGATGGACAATAATATTGGTGACCTCCATTTCCAAATTAATGACTAGGACCGTCTATACATGGCGACTCAAAACCGGTTGATGTTGGAAATACTGCTCGAAAATCAAGCCCAGTGGAATGCCGAACAGCAACTCCAACGGGAGAGGATAGCGGCAGAACTGGAATAAATGGCTGCCGAAAGGGATCAACAGGCTGCCGAACGCGCCGAACGCACCGAACGAAGCACTCTTGACCCAAGACTCAATCTCTACAAGATGGTTTACCACGTAAGGTCCTGCGGCAGTGCAAAAGAGCTGGACTGATTTCTGGACGCGTTACGCTCGAACTTCAACTCCCACGGCCACCTATTCCAACGCGGTGGACCCGATCACGTCAAATACGCGATCTCTCTCCTGAAGGCCTGGAGAAATCATCAAAACCATACACTTAGACAGAAGGCGATGACAGACCCTTCGGAATGGGTGGGCGATTTGTCTGCAGAATCCGACTCATGCCTACAGGATTTCGACCTCTTTTCAAAAGAGATGGCCAAGGTTTCTGGGGATATGGACTGACGACGCATGGCGGTGATCACACTGATGCAGGGAGACATACATCTTCCACAAGAATTGGTCAGAGCCTATGCGAATTGTTTGAAAGCTGATTGGAGACAGGCTGGGTGGAATCTACTGAAGCATGAAGAATTGCTCCACGACATTGCCTGGGCAGGCCTCCGCAACTCTCTCAAGAACAAGGTTGGACCAATGCCGCCCACCTGCGGCCGATTAGACACCGTCGACGAATTCTTCGATAAGGCCGCAGCCTCGGAAGTTACACATGTTGAAAAGAAGAAGCCACAGCAGTAGCAACAACCACAGCAGCAGAAACAGCCTACAGTCTCGTCTTCCAAAGGCGGCAAACGAAGCTACCGGACATTCATCTCCGAGCCAGCCGATACCACCGGCGGCGGCAAATCCGGCCAATCGGAATCAAACAGACACAAATGCGGCGGCCGAGGTCAATCGCCAGACCTACCGCCAGCACGATGGGTATCAAAGGAAATCTTGGAAGGCCGACGTTCTACCGGCAAGTGCTTACAAGGTGGATCTCCGAACCACAAGGCGATCGTCTGCCCAAAATACTCATGAGGAGTTAATCCACCGCAACAGCAGGACCAGACACTAGCCCCATACAAGGAGGTAGAACACCAAATCAAACTACAGAACTCCTTCGACAATCAACAGTCAAACAATTAAAAGGTTTTACTTGGCCAATGGCCCGACGGGAGAGGTTCGACGAGGGGGAATTGGGTTTAGAGAGGTTGGCAATGCAGACTTTGATGGCGATGGTGGACAGCATACAACCGCATCGGATCGCTTTGAACTCAAGCCTGGTGTTTGAGAGCCCAAAGCTCCATGCCAAGTCAGTATTTATGTGGCACGTTCAGACCAGACACGTCCCATATGATTCACGCGGTGTCGATAAGAGATGGATGCGGGGAAATGCAACGCATGCGAGTTCTCATCGATTGCGGCGCGACGAGCATCTTTATGGCATTGAGACTGCGAAAATGGCTTGGTCTATTGGACGAACGTGCATACTTCACCACTCTAGGCCTCAATCGCCAGGTAATGGCTCACGCCAGCGAATGTTGAAAAATGGCATTCACGGTTCAGTCTATGGAGCACTTGTCACCGGTGCAAGAATTGGAGATGGTAGTCGTGCCCATGCGGGCATACGACTTGGTTGTGGGATTGCCTTGGTTCCAGTCCAGAAATCCTGATGTCGATTGGCAATGGGGTCGACTTTTGGCTCTGCGGACCCATGGGGGAGTGGTAGTGGTGGCAGTGGACTGGGTAGAGCATCAGGAATGCCCCGGGAATGTACCAGGACCTACGCCTCGGGAGAAGGCGTGTTCCGAAGGAAGCGGCAGTATCCCAGATATTCAAATTCTCAGAGCAACTGCCTTTGACGATCTACTGGCCAGTTAGCAAGTCGTCGGGACCTTCTTACTAAGAGTGGGATATTATACAGGGCTGCTGGGAGCGACCGTGGAAGGCATCACTGATGGTGAGTGAGATAGGCCCCAGGAGCTGGATGGGCAAGCAGGGAGCAGTGGCAGAAGTTGCGGCAGAAGAGTGTACCAACAGTGCGGACCTTGAATGACTGCTACCAGCACACCGAGACATACAGGGAGTACTGAGCGGCAGGGCTGCCTCTTTCATGGGCAAACCGTTTTCAATCTGGGCTCCTGGATATTCCTGCTTACCGCTCCATATATATATATTACGAATTGAGAACTAACGTTTGCAGATGGAGCCGGCACAATGACAAAGACGGTACTTACAGATGATGGAGGACATATCCTGGCTATATGCAGAGATTTTGTGGAGGTTTTCAGTCAAGCAGATACGGAGACTCTTCCCCCGCATCGGTCAACCGACCATGCAATTGACCTGGGGCCCTGCTATACCTTGCCATATGGGCGGATTTACAACCTATCGGAGTTCAAGTTGAGGACGTAAAAGGCTTACATCGAGGCAAACCTAGCCAATAGGTCAATTCAGCAGTCCTGATCGCCGGGGGCGGCGCCGATTCTCTTTGGAGAGAAGAAGAACGGAGGACTAAGACTTTGGGTCGACTTTCGTGCGCTTACCAAGGCCACAGTGAAAAATCGTTATCCCTTCATGATAATTTGAGATATCCTTGACCGCATGCGCAAGGCCAGGATATTTATGAAGCCGGACCTCTGTGGGGCTTATAACCTCATCCGGATCAAGGAAGACGATGAATACAAAACGGCTTTCTGAACATGTTACGGCCAATTCGAATACCAGGTCATGACGTTCGGCATAACAAACGCACCGGCTACTTTCCAGTCGTACATCGATGATTGCGTGCGGCCATACATTGACGACTTCGCAGTATGCTACCTCGAGCACATACTCATCTACTCGACCAATGAGAAGGAGCATCAGGAGCATGTGCGCCCAGTGCTCCAGCGACTCAAGGAATTCGGTCCCGATTGCAAAGCCGAGAAGGGTGAATTCGGAGTTTCGGCAGTCGGCTTCCTGGGGTTTGTTATCACTTCTGATGGAGTCGGCATGGAATCGGCCCGGATCTCCACATTTGAAGACTGGCCATCACCGATAATAGTTAAGCATGTCCAGGTGCTGCTCAGGTTCACGAACTTCTACCGAAGATTCATCCGGAAATATTCCAAGGTGATTCTGCCACTGCTGGAATTACTAATGAATCCAGAGACAAGCTCGATAGGCAAGAATTGGACACATCCAGCCAAATGGAAATGGATGCGGCAAGCCGAAGTGGCGTTCCGGAAACTGAAAAGGACCTGCCCCAAGGCACCCATCCTCCAGCATTTCGAACAGGCAAAGCCGTTTATTCTCCAAACGGATGCGAGTGGGTTTGTAATTGCACGCATTGTCAACCAGTACAATGTTTTCGAGGTTCTCAGACGGGTCAATTTCTACTCCGGGAAGTGCTCTTCAGCCGAACAGAATTAAGAAAGTTATGACCGGGAGCTATTGGCCATGGTGGAAACACTAAAACACTGGCGGAATTACTTAGAGGGCGCCAATTAGAAAGTCTTAATTCGGTGCGACCACAAGAATCTCGAATACTTCCTGACATCCAAAGTGCTCTCCAGAAGACAAGCCAGGTGGTCGGAGACTCTTTTGGCTTATGACTTTGTCATTAAGCACCTGGACGGCAGTAAGAACCCTGCCAATGGCCCGTCCAGACGGCCCGACTACGAGATCCGCTACGAAAGGCCTGTGGCACCACTATTAACAACCGTCTCAGTGGAACTATACGACTATCCCATGCCAGCAATTATCGCAGCCCAACGTTCGGACCCCTTGGCTGTTGACGTCTGGGCAAAGCTTGTCGACCGAGCAATGATAGACGGCACACATATCGCCCAAGATGAGAGTGAATGGAAAGTCATGGCGGGAGTCTTGAATTACGAGGGGAGGGTATACGTTCCAGCGACCGATTCTCTACACGAAAAAGTGATAAGTCTATTCCATGACAACCCTGAGTCCGGTCATTTTGGAGCTCTTAAGACTACTTAGCTGGTATGTAGGAATTTCTACTGGCCAGCAATGGACTCGCGTGGACGTAGGTACGTAAGCAGCTGCGAAGTATGCCACGGAATCAAAGTACATCGGCACGCCCAGGACCGGATCAACATGCCCCTGGAGACACCATCACGGCAATTGGAAGGCGTCACGATGGACTTCATCACCCACTTTCCAGAGTCAACGGCATCGGGCTACACAGGGATTCTCGTCATCGTGGACTGACTGACAAAGATGGCAATCTACTTACCGTGCCGGAAGGATATAGACTCGCCGGAATTGGCTCGGCTCTTCTTTGATCATGTCATCTGCAAGCAGGGCTTCCCAGACAACATAGTCACAGATCGTGGCACCAAGTTCACAAGCCGATTCTGGACCCGGGTATGCTCTCACTTGAGTACTGACTATCCGCTCTCGACAGCCTTCGATCCACAGACGGACGGGCAGACAGACCGTCAAAACCACACAATGGAGCAGAATCTCCGTGCTTTCTGCAACTATGAGCAGGACAATTGGGTCTAACTCTTCCCACTAGCCATGTTCGCTGACAATAACGCGATGCACGCACCTACGATGTTGACTCCATTCTGGGTGAATTACCACTACCATCCGGTGATGCAGTTTAAGGCCCCGAAGCAACCATCTAGCCTGAATTCGAAAATCCAAGCAGACACTTCCGCAGCTGGGTTGGAGCAGACTCACCAAACCATTCGTAAGAACTTGGAGTAGGCTCAAGCCAATCAGATGAAATACTTCAGAGGCAAGAGGTTGTTTTCGAGGTTGCTGATAAGCTCAGACTTTCAACGTGGCACTTCCGGACGACAAGATCGCGAAAGATGTTGGATTAGAAACGGACAGGACCGTACACAGTAAGTAAGGTCATCAATCAGAATGCTTACAAAGTAGACCTTCCGTATACGATCAGGAAGCACAACATGTTCCACGTCACTTTGCTCGACAGCTATAGACCTCCAACCGCCGGCCAGCTGCCATCTGAACCGCAGCTGACAGTCGTGGACGACTCTGACAAATGGGAAGTCCACCGAATCCTCGTCTCTAATGGACGCTACCGGAAGCTCCATTATCTCGTACAGTTGGCGGGTTACAGTTACGTACAGACTAGTTGAGAAGCTGCGGAGAATCTCGGGAATGGGGAGGAATTGGTCGACGAGTTTCACAGAGAGCATCCGAGGAAGTCTCCAAGATAATTGGACTCGGAGGAGTGGGATTGGATGTTTCCTACAGGGGTTTTACTTTGCTTACTTTCTTATGGATCTCAGGCCGGTATAAATGGGGTCAGCACAGGTTTTTACCACCTACCACTGGGGGTAGAGTTTCCCTGTGCACCAAATGCGCTGTGAGGCTGCTCATAGGGCACTGATTGGTTGTGAGACGTACTAAGTCGTGCGGAGGCGTACGCATTGGTTGTGTTTCTTTTCATATGGGTTCTTTATATATCCGTATGTGGCAGCCCGGGTGGTCTGCTTCTAAAGGGGGGGATGATGTAATGGCAGTCAAGATAAGGTTCTCGCCAATAGCACGGACATGTCCAGGGCCGGGTATCCGCAACCTTATATAGACAACTCACCATCTCTCTGAGATCGCCAGCGATAATCTTACCTATCAACTACTCTCTTATATTACCACATCTACGTGTGCAACCATATCTTCTCATATACTCTCATACGCAGCCACATACGGATATACGGCCTTACACTTCAGCAGTAATACAATCTATCACAGTGGAAGCGTAAAATTTACCTCGATTTCACCTTGAGAAAACATAACTGTTGCCATCTTTCCAGTGGCATGCTCAGACAGTGTACAATGAATAGCTGCGGCAACCAGTGCTAATGTCTGCTGTGTGAGTCGTTTGAAGAAGTTCAATGTGTGCAGTTGACACCCCAAGCTATTGACGGTGAAGAAAGATTGATGGTAGATTAAGTAAAGCACATCTATTCGCATGAACCATGATTTTGTATTATCGATTACCTTCGAAAGATTAGCATTGTCTAACAGGAGCTCCTTAACTTGGATGTAAAGCTCAGTCTCTGATCCTGAATCCAACCAGTAACTATGGACAATTGTTCAACTAGCTCCATTTGCCAATCGCCCTCAAATGGTCCCAATCATGAATTTTACCTATGTATTTGTCAAGGTTTAGTATCATCATAAGTCCAATCAAGGAGCAGAACACAGAATATACACTAATAGCTTCTCAGATATGCTGATGAATTTTGAGACACAGACCACCAGGCAGTTGACACAGAGATGGTGTACCAACAGGAGCACCTGCTAATGCCCGCTGACGATCCTGAGCATCAATGGTTAATTTCCAAGCTTTGTCAACCATCGAGTACATCCCTTCAGAAATTATTGGCCAGGGTGTTTTTGTGAAAAGGATTGCCTCTATGAACCGTTTTGCTACCTCCAATGTACCCTTGTGGTGATGATGAACTGAGTGCTCTCCACCAGCCATTAGTTGGGAAGCTTTGTGGTCTCCACTAGGCGTGGAAAGTGGGAGCGCCTGTTCAATGTCAGACTCAAGTGATATGATAATGATTGTCATGTGCCATTTGAGTCATGGTGGTGCTATGGGCCTGACTGGATGTTGTAGATATGGAAGAGGGATGCTGGCAATGACAGTATCAGCATGGCTCCATTGCTTGGCAGTGGAACCCTGGTAGTTCGTATTGTCTTATCACAGCACGCCTGAGCTAGATGTAGAACCTTCAGCCTATTGCCCAAATCATCATCTTCGATATTGGATGACAAGGTGGACTCTCCACCGACATCACTTTGATTAATACTGATCTCCCAATTGGTATCGTCATTATCCTGCTTCATCAGAATTATCTTCTGGACATTAGCTATCTCCAATACTAATGTTATACTGGAAAGTTGAAATGGAAGTTCAAAGGCTTGATCAGCAATAAAGATTGGTTGTCTTCTTGAATGCACATGCAAGTGCTCTCTCAAGGTGTGCTTCATAATTCTTCTGGGAATAGTGATTCCTGGCCTAGCTGGCCATAGGCTCCATGTTTGTTGAAGTCAAGTTGGGAATGGAGAGAGAAGTATATAGGAGTTAATATAGTATAAAGTTTAATAGAATAACGTGGACGCAGGGCAACAAAATACCATGTGGCCCAGGAGGCTGCAATTCGAGGCCTGCATTAACAATATGACGATCGGCCAAGGAGAATCCAGTTCGAGCTGTACCTGGAAAGAATGTGGAAGACATGTCGGCAGTTCATATTGTTATTTTCGATGCTAGTTCATTGTTGGGATTTATGAATCATCAGGTGCACTGGTTTAGATGGATTCTTCATGCTCACAATTTGCGAATGTTAGTACTCATATGCCAGTACACAATTGATACAAGAATTGATGGTTGGTTAAAGCCAACATACCTGGAAATGATCCAGACACACTGGTAAAACTCGAGACATTAAGATGGTTGTATCGCTAACTTACTCTCAGGACCCAACATATACAATACTGAGAATTTAGTAGGTCATGATCGCCTCTGTATATGACTTGAACAAAGGGAGTTCATTATAACTCTAGTTCGATCATATAAGTAGTGACTGCGTGGCACAGAATTGTCGGTGTGTTCAGCAATCTTGCAGAACTTGAACCGAGAATAGAGTTGGGATCTTGCTGAGTTGCAACAAATCAAGTTCAATGGGTTCAAACTGAATTGGTTGCTGATAGTGATTAAATATGAATCTCCGAAAACGGTATACCAGTCGGAAGAACACCTTAGTTTTATGATATTCTGTTGTTTTGGGAGTCCGCAGCAAAGTTAGAGGTCAATTAGGCAATGTTGTGTACAGAACTTTACTTTCAACAGTCTGAGTCTGCTGAATTACAATATATCTGCAGTCAGTGTAAGGGAAGACAGAGGATATGGGTTTACAAAGGAGAGATTCAACATAGAGAAAGAACGATAAAGTTACAATGAAGATTGAGGGGTAATCTAATTGATTCCAGTTGTCGTCAATGCCAAGATTGCTATGTACTGGGTCATAAATAGTAATTCACATTAAGATATTGTCGATAATATCTTGCAAACCCTGAATGATTTAATCACACACTCATTATGAGTCTCAATGCTACAATGTAGTCATAATATAAATATTCAGGTTCAAAGATGTACATGAGAACGATCTGAATGCCTCATGAGGCTTCATCTGGCAGTGGAAAGATGAATCACAGCATGCAGTTCCCGCCCTATGAGGTACCGCGAGTATGGAGTTGGCATACAGGATTCAATGTCATATAATCACAGGGATTGTAGGCTCGCCTTACTTTGACAATTACTTGTACTCTCAAAAACTGCCATTTCTTAATACGAGCTTTTATCACAATGCGTTCTTGATCCACTCTTGGGATTGGATGTTGCCCGAAATCAATTGTCATCTATTCATGATTTCTCACAAACTTCAGGTGTTCAAGATGGATGGTAGGTGGGAGCTTGCCGGTCACTGATTGAGCTGCCGAGCAGAGACTAGCGTTCCAATTCTATCTTGTTGAGCTCTGTTGATGGAAATCGGTTTATACAATCTGTTTTAAGGTATGGTTTTTGGTGGCCCAAACATTGTGGTTAGTGAATATGTAGTTAAGTCTGCATTAGAAGTATAGTGAATTTAAATCTGTTCTATGCAGTGTGGTATACAAGTGAGCGGAAGTTGCCGGTCATCTGCAGAATTGCTGAGCAGATACTGACATTGCAGGTTTACTCAAGCGGCAGCTCGATATCGGCAAAAATCTTAACCGGTCCGAAAGCAACACCCAATCCTCCCAGACACTCTCGTCGACCTCACAGGTACTCCCAGATAATTCCAGATGCTCGCAGGTCCTCCTGGTGCGATGTATAGTGTTTTCAGCCTCTGCATGAGCATTTCCAGATACTCCTGAAAGCACCTAGAGATATGGAGGTTGATTCAGGATACTATGAGATTAGAGTTACCGGATTGTCATATTTTGGAGCGGCTGAGATCTCTCCACAGATCTGCAACAGACTTCAAGAACAGCTGAGACCTTTGCGCAGCTCTGCAGGAGACATAGTGCTGTATTTTCACAGCACTGGTTCTTAGGATTCTATCACCACAAGGCATTTCTTGTATCAGATTCGTCTTTGTTACAGTCAGAAGATTCAATATATTATAATATGGCATGTATTATCTATCTATGTCTTTTTCTATATATACATATACGGTCAACATCAGCAAAAAACATTTCCGTCCGGGCGGAATGGCTGCGTCAGAGTGGACGCGCTCCGTCAGAGCCGTCAGAGACACCCCGGTGGCGGATTACTCCTCGCCCGGCGTCAATACTACGCGTCGCGTTGCATATCGCCCTCCGATCGCTGTTTCGCCGTTTCTTCTCGCTCTGTCAGTCTCCTATTGTACACAAACACTCTGGCGTTGTGGACCATACATCGGAATGGGTTCATTGGGTACACGCTTGCATCGGGATTGCCGCTGCGAAAATCTCTCCTCACGTTCTTTCTACATTAAGCTCGAGGAGCGTAGGAAGAAGGTGAGAAGATATGATACTACCTGGCCGTGAGGATCCACGCAATTGCCTGGATCCACGAAATCTCGGACAGAGCGAGTGAGACCAAAAGTTGGGAAAGATAGAGTGTGTATTTTCGTTGTATGACAAGATGAGATGAAAATGAGATGCTGTCTATCTACCCCGAGGTCTCCCGAATATATACTCCGCGTCGCTCATTCCACCTCCGTTACCCCTGTATCTCCGTACACCCACCGTCGCTCCTTAACTATATACTTGGAGGCCATGATCGAGCTAGTTTGGAGATGCACTTGGAGGCCGAGATCGAGTGAACTGAGAGATGCACTTGGAGGCCGAGATCGAGTGCACTGAGAGATGCACTTGGAGGCCGAGATCGAGTGCACTGAGAGATGCACTTGGAGGCCGAGATCGAGTGAACTGAGAGCTGCACTTGGAGGCCGTGATCGAGTGCACTGAGAGATGCACTTGGAGGCCGTGATCGAGCGAGTTTGGAGATGCACTTGGAGGCCGAGATCGAGTGAACTGAGAGCTGCACTTGGAGGCCGTGATCGATCGAGTTTGGAGATGCACTTGGAGGCCGAGATCGAGTGCACTGAGATGCACTGGGAGGCCGTGATCGAGCGAGTTTGGAGATGCACTTGCAGGCTATGATCGAGCGAGATTGGAGGAGTACTTGGAGGCGGTCAATTTGGAGGGAGGCACGATGGCAACTGAAACTCTATTCATTGGTTAACTTGTAATTGTGGGAATGTAGAGAGTTGAGTACAACATCCGCTGAGAGACGAGAAACTGGCTGGGAGCGGGAGACAGTCGATCTTGGGATGATGCTGTACTTGGTGTATGCTGTACTCGGTGTTAACTCATGATTATGGCATGGAGAGATAGAGAGGGATGACTTAACTTCGTGTTCTTTGGAGCACAAGAAAGAGAGAGATCAGAGGAGATGGGGGAAATCATCATGAGAAACTGGGACTTGAGAGAATTTCGTGTGCGAGTCAATTGACCATCCCCGATACGGCAGGTACGAGTCCTGATCCGGCGGGTAGTATCACCGATACGAGGTCTTCTAAACCCAATCAGGTCTCTTCTACACCCAATCAGGCAAGTCGTACTCCTGATTTCTCATAGCCGCTCGTATCCTCCATATCGCTCTCATCTTCATCCCCATCTCTCTCTTTCTTGTCCACAACTCTACCATCATCGCAGGAACGCAAAGTTAAGTCATCCCTCTCTATCTCTCCATGCCATCATCATGAGTTAACACTGAGTGCGGCATAAACCGAGTACAGCATACACCTAAGATTGTCTGTCGTCCCTTCATTCTCACGATCTCGAGTTGACCCCTGAATGTTGCTTCAGCTTCCGGCGTACCTCCCTACTGATCCACCGCCACCAGCCAGTTCTCTATAAGAGCTTCAAAGGTAAAGTCATCTCGTCACATTCCCACGGTTTCGAGTTAACTAACCGATGAATAGAGTCTCAGCACCTGGCGCGCCTCCCACCGACCGCCTCCAGATCGACCACCTCCAAGTACTCCTCCAATCTCGCTCGATCATAGCCTGCAAGTGCATCTCCAAACTCGCTCGATCACGGCCTCCCAGTGCATCTCAGTGCATCTCCAAACTCGATCGATCACGGCCTCCAAGTGCAGCTCTCAGTTCACTCGATCTCGGCCTCCAAGTGCATCTCCAAACTCGCTCGATCACGGCCTCCAAGTGCATCTCTCAGTGCACTCGATCTCGGCCTCCAAGTGCATCTCCATACTCGCTCGATCACGGCCTCCCAGTGCACTCGATCTCGGCCTCCAAGTGCATCTCCAAACTCGATCGATCACGGCCTCCAAGTGCAGCTCTCAGTTCACTCGATCTCGGCCTACAAGTGCATCTCCAAACTCGCTCGATCACGGCCTCCCAGTGCATCTCAGTGCACTCGATCTCGGCCTCCAAGTGCAGCTCTCAGTTCACTCGATCTCGACCTCCAAGTGCAGCTCTCAGTTCACTTGATCACGGCCTCCAAGTGCAGCTCTCAGTTCACTCGATCTCGGCCTCCAAGTGCATCTCCAAACTCGCTCGATCACGGCCTCGGAGTGTATCTCTGAGTTGTAGATTGGTAGCTATATAGATTCATAGATACATAGATGAGAATACAACCTGAATATATGAGTTTTAAAAAGCGTTGCACGATTAGTAGTAGCTATGAGTTCCAGGCGCACCAGCAGCGTTCCCAAAGAAGATGTTGTTTTTCCCAGAATGCTCTACTGTGATTCGAGGTGCTCCCAGGCGCTCCCAGGTTTGTCGCCGGCGCTCCCAGACGCTCCCAGGTTTGTCGCCGGCGCTCCCAGGTGCTCTGCTATGCAACGCGACCCGTCGCCTGGGCGACGGGCAGCGTGCAATTCTCCGTCAGAGGGTACGAGGTTCCGTCAGAGCCGTCAGAGCCGTCCGGAACACCCTGGTGTTTCAGACGGAAACTAGAGTTGTTGCTGATGAATCTGGCTGGAGACGGTACTCGAGCATACTCGGACGACGATCTGGAGACGCCAATAGAGAGACCATTGAGATGCACTTGGAGGTTGTGATAGAGGGAGTGTACAGATGCACTTGGAGGCCACCATTGAGCAAGTTTGGAGATGGACTGGAAGGTCATGATAGAGTGAACTCCGAGATGGACATGGACCCTGTGATCGAGTTAGTTTAGAGATTCATTTGGTGGCCAGGATCAAGTTAAACTCCGAGATTCACTGGGAGGCGCTGATCAAGTGAGTTTCGAGATGCGTTTGGAGGCCATGATCGACTAACCCAGAGATACACTTTCAGGCCATAATTGAGTGAGTTTGGAGATGCACTTAAAGGCCATAATAGAACGAAATTGGAAGAATAATTGGTGGTCGATCTGGAGGTGGTAGATCGGGAGGATAGAATGATGGCAGGTGGGACAGTATTTGTTTGTGAACTCGTAATCGTTGGAATGTAGATAGTTAAGTACAAGAAGGTCTCCCAGGAGATGAGAATCTGGCTGGGACCGGAAGACAGTCGATCTTGGGATGATGCAGTACTCAGTTTAGGCAGTCCTCAGTGTACGCAGTACTCAGTGTATGTTGTACTGGGTGTTAACACATGATCCTGCCATGGAGAGATAGTGAGGGATGACTTGACTTGGTATACTGGGATGATGGTAGAGTTGTGGACAAGAAAGAGAGATGGGGAAATTGATCATGACTAACTGGGACTGAAGAAAATTTTGTGTATTACTCAATGAACAATTTCCGATAAGGCAGGTGCTACTCCCAATCTGGCATGTAAATATAACAACTGGAGGTTTTCTTAACTCAGTCAGCCAAGTCTTACACCTAAACTCGCGTATCGAATCGCATGTTGAATATCGTGCCCATCTGTATCCACCATATCTCTTTTTCATCCACAACTCTACCATCATCTCAGAACACCAAGTTAACTCATCCCTCGTTATCTCTCCATTCCATGATGACGAGTTGATACCAATTAATGTATACACCAAGTACAGTACACACTGAGTTCAGCATGCGCCCAAGATTGTCTGTGTTCCCATCATTCTCATGATTCGAAGTTGACTCATGAATGTAGCTTCAGCTTACCCCCTACCTCCATAAAAGATCGACCGCCACCAGACAGCTCTCCATGAGAGCTCTCAGGTAATGTCACCTCATCACATTCCGACAGGTGTGAGTTAACTGACCAAGGAATACAGTCTCAGCACCTGGCGCTCCTCCCATCAACCGCCTACCGATTGATCACCTCCATGCATTCCTCCAATTTCGCTCAATAATAGCTTGGTGAAATGCATCCCAAATCTCACTCGATCACAGCCTCGCAGTGCAAATCTAACTTTACTCAGGCATTGCAACATGAGTATCTCCAATCTCGCTCGATCACGGCCGCCAAGTGGATCTCTGAGTTCACTCGATCTTGGTCTCCAAGTGCATGTCCAAATTCGCTCGATTACCGCCTCCCAGTTGATGTCTGAGTCACTCAAACTCCGCCTCCAAGTTCATCTCTCAGTTACATGATTTTGGTCTCCAAGTGCATCTTAAAAGTTTTTGGAACACAGCCTCCAAATGCCTCTCTGAGTTCACTTAATGTCAGCCTCCAAGTTCATCTCCAAACTGGCTCGATCATGGCCTCCAGGTCCATCTTTGGGTTCAGTCAATCTCGGCCTTCACGAGTATCCCCAAACTCACACAGTCACAGCTGCGGAATGTACCTCTGCATTGACTTGATAGCAATCTTCAGGCACCCATCGAATGGCTCTCAAGAACTGCCTGCAGCCCGTTCCGATCTACCGTGTGTAGACGGGTAGCTATATAGCTACATAGATACATATATGACAATACAAACTGAATACATGAGTTTTAAAAATTGTTGAATGATAAGTAGTATCTATGATTTCCAGGCCCACCAGCATGCTCTCAAAGAAGATGATGATTTTCCCAGACTACACTAAAGTAATGTGAGGTGGCACCAGAATTGTCGTCGGCGCTGCCAGACTTGTCACCGGTGCTCCCAGTCACCTTCTCAGTCCTCCGAGGTGTTCCCAAACTTATCTCAATGACTCCCATGGCTTTTCTGTTCCAGTCATCATATATCCCAGTTATTCCCAATGATGGCCGGATTGCCCTCCTCGGGTCTGATACTCTCCTGAAATCAACACATATAAGTTATCACTCGACATCCTCTCTTTCACTCCTGGAGGTTTCCACTGACAAAACAATATTTTGCTGATGGATTATGGAGCCTGAACGACCGAAGCTATTTTCGGATCTTGGAAATTTATGGTCCATACATACTTTTTAGAGACAATCCAGTTAAGTGTAGATATATATCTCCCAGGGCTGTGTATCTACAGTAAGCATGTGGCGGACACCTTCCTCCAAAAGATAGATCGACATGGAGCATGACAGTTATGGCATGAATGTGGCGGCCTGCAAGTACCGATCAAGTCTAGATTCAGGTATTTGCTGAAGGCATGTGGAATGAGCCGTGCCTGCACCTCAACGTTTAGTGTCTGCAAGATGATACTTAGTGTGCGCTGGAAGCCATAGATGCAAAGCTTGAAGGAAGGAAGAGAATATACTGGGAATTGAGCAAAATGAATCGTTCAGGGGTAATGCGATGTGGGTATATACGGTTGAGAGGCATACCAGGAGTGGGATCATATAGAAATAATGAGTTGCAGTTTGTCAAAATTGGCTGGTGAATAGAATATGCATGTGGTGTTAGACCTGAGACTATCAAAATCGATAGGAGAGTGGATCTGAAGTGTACCTGAAGTTCATCCCTGAGGGAGGAAATAAACAGCTGTATTCATAGGGTAAGTGCGGAATACGTGGGCCGTGGCTTACAAAACAATACATTAACTTGACATCGATGAGGAAGTCTTGCTATCCCGGGAAGTTTTCAGCTTCACTGTACTGAAGGTGTGTCAGGAGAGTCGAGAAGTTGACAGCCATTCTCAGGTGCAATGGACTCTAAATTATTCAATAGTGTTGATTTAGAAAATATCACGAATTCTATCGTGGCTCCAGTATCCGGTACGCCTGAAGTTGACAAAGTACAAATAATTGGAATCAAACTTATGGTTGAGAGGTACCTGAAAAAACCGATTTCCATCACAGATATCGGTATCACAATTCCACACGGACCAAATCGCATGAACATGGGCTTTGACTGTAGCTTCGACAGATTCTTACAATAGAATATAGGTCACCTGAGAATTTCACTAAGTCTACAATTCAAGTGACACACCTCATTATCATTACATCTTGGTACATCGAAATGAGGCTATGTTCCAGTTTACCAGATATCTGTTTACCATTGACATCATCTCATATTCATCACAATTATCAACTAACACGCAATGCAATTGATCTATAACCAATTCTCCTAAACTCCTCAATTGCACCTTATTCTCCATACTATTTGACAATTTTGCATCATTTTGTGAGATTGTGTTGGTTGAATGTTTAAAGAGGCGTACCTTAATATCACTGTCCTGATAATTATCGTTCATCCTCACCATTGAATGGCATGAATTCTCCTTGCCCTGTAATCTGCTTCGTATGATCCTGATGACACTCAAGAGTCCAATGTATCATCGTTGTTGTAATGTTCGGTCCGCTCATTAGACCATGCAGGACTTTCCTTTGAGCCACTCCAGAGAACTAGTGGAGATCACTCACACCGTTATCATAACTGTTGTGTCCAGTGTTCAATAGCCATCTGTTGGGAACTCATTTTAGCCCAAGTTGGACAACCCGTGCAAATGCCTGGCACTTCTCATTTAATATGCAGATCATCTGAGTTAATACTGCATGGTTCGCTGCTGTGAAGTTGACACCTGTCCCATCCACGTTGGAGGTAGTTACGAAAACAGAGGGATTTGGTGAATCGTGATATTTGAGCTGCATTTCTGTGTGCGCATCGTTGCACGTTGCTGTTATGGTGCAGAAAAATGAAGAAACGACAGGTCACGATTGTTAAGGTACAAGAAGAAGAATGCAGGAACTCTGAAAAAGAATGTCACGCTTTTGGAAAAGCTGGGACAAAGGTTCAAGAGGAATGCGAGTAAGCGGTAATCGTGTAGGAATAATGTGGAAAGTTAAGAATGAGATGAGGATGAAGGAAGAAGTGTTGTGACGTCGGGTGATGTGGCCAGGTTATTTTGATAACGAAAGAACAGAGGGTGTGTAAGATCTCGGACAAAGGTTCGGATGGTACATTGGAGCATGAGTAATGATTCGAGGGTGTCAGACGAAGTGAATATAAAGAGAAGTTATTTGGCATTGGAGGGTTTGCATTTCTTCTCTCTTTACTTGTGCTCATGTGTAGCAATCAACAGTACGACTTTGAAAACATCTTGACTCTTATCTTTGTCTTGTTCCGTGCCTTGTTCGTTGATACGAATTTCGTGTTCAGTTTGTAACTTCCATATCACCTGCTTCCGACCCCGCTTATTACATTAGAACGAGTCCTCAATAACGCCCCTGATATCGGATGTTCTGTCAATATTGCGTAACTCCCTGCTTTGATCTTGGTTGGTAATTTCACAAAGATACTGACAGCTCAGTTGTGATCTGCATTCACTGAACTCATGACCTTGAGAAATTACATGTGCCTATACCCTTTGAATGGTTGTAGATATTGCTCAGAACCGTGCTCCTCTTCCTGTTGGGTATATTTAGGATCCGATCGCTAGTGCATCAAGATTGGCGCCGATTGAGTCGATATCGGCAGACAACTTACCGGATGTGATATCTGATACTACCCACATCTATCACCATATTCAAATTCAAAATTACGTCAGTAACTATACTTCCTAAACGACTTGATTTGACATCGCCAGAACACAGTGTACTCTTTCCGAACCCGAAGCACTGTATATCTTCGAAAGTATCAAAGAATTATTGAACACTCAGGTAGACAGTATCTGACTCTCCGCAGATTGTTGGGAACAGTCAGGCGTTCTCTCTCCGTGGAACACTTACTGGTCTGGAGCCGCCCCATCCGGAAGAGGCTTGAAACTCAATGATCCTGTTTTTGGAAACTGTTGGACCAAATATTGGGGAGCCCATTCTTGGTGTAACTGTGATATAGATACTACATGCTGGGGTGAAGAACATAACTGCGATAATACCCACGAGACTGAGGGCTACGCTCCAGCGGCAGCATGAACAGCAAATGCCCACGAATTCCCCTGTATTGTAGTCGAACGCCTGACACCTACCCCCTTCGAGCTCAACCAGTTGAATTGGCGCTCGCAAATGGGTCTCATCCGCTGCAATGTCAGGATATCAGGAACCCCTAGTGGCACTAGTGTCCCCCGAGGACCAAGGTCCAATCATGGCCCTTCTCAACCTTGACCAAGAAACAATCGGACTGTTGGGGGTTCTCTCCTGATAACGGTAATGATACATGTTGATCGGAAAGCAAGTACATGTGACTACCATCAATGGGATAGATACCATTAGTTCACAAAGCAAAACACCTTCTTGCGGAGCGAAACAGGTTGGTCAGTCAGATAACCTTTAGCGGGGTATTATCTGAGCCGTGTATGAAGTTTACGATAAGAAAGTCTTATCGCGCGTATTCGTATGATGATGCAATTATGTCGCAATTGCCAGGATGTGAAATACCATCAGTGGTGCGCATAATTAAACGTAATATCCACTACACCTTGCTAGCGGGACAACCCAGCCTACTTGCGATAAGCAATGTGGGGGGGCAGCACACGATATGCAATATGCGAGTCAGCGGGATTGTCGCACCTTTGCCACTTGTTAGGTGAGGGAATATTGCGCGCAACCCCCGGATCACGGAAGTCCGGATCCTAAGTATGCAGTGCGTGAGGGATTATTGACATTGGCGACAGGCCAGAAGCGATATAAAGATCACAACCCGGTAAGGGTGTCTTAATCTACGTTGGCAGAGTATCAGTTGGTCGCCGACCTAAATCTCTGACGCAATGCCGAATAGCCTGTATGGTGAGGCATTAATAACCTCGTGTTATTATTTATTGCGATAAAGCATTGATAGTCCAAGTGACATCAGATGTTCCAACTACTGAACGAACGATAAGCAAGATGTCTAAGTTGAAGTTGTGAGTTGGCATTAAGAGTGCGTTTGATATCACCTCATGATGATGGCCTCATACGAGGAGCATAATGCTTTGAAACCAGTCATGCGTGGACACGATAACCAAAGGGAACTCGTGGCGGCGAAACGGAATACTCTTCCGAGATAAGCTATCAAACAAAGCTTAGTGGTCTAGTCGTGAGTAGCGGCCAAACTTGAGCCAGCGAAAGGAGTATAAAATACTCAGGTCGTCCCCGATGATTGAAGGAATAAGCTCTAGCAGCGAACAGTCAAAAAACAAACCTACCAGCGGAAAGACCCATTATCTATTACTGAGTTTTTATGATACTTTACCTATATACGATATTAGTTATTAAAAATACTATTACCATTTGTACGGCAGCACCGTACCCTTGTTTCCTACATGACCATTGGTTTCGAGAACGACAGCGAAGTTATCGTATACGCTCTGGAGAAAGTTATAGCATTTGCGCAAGAACATCAGTACTTCTTTGTGGCAAACTGTGCTTGGTGGATAGCAAGTATTATCGGATTGGATAATCATCTTACGAGATATATCGATAGAATAGTTTTAGAACAGTCCAAGTCATGCCTGGAAATATCTCCAGAACCTAGAGATATCGCCCGAGATGTGTCCAGCAGAATTCAAGGATCCTCCGATATAACTACAGATTAGGTTAGCAAGCGGTCAAAACGAACCAGTCTAGGAATGGTTGCCGTTCAGTCCAGGAACCAAGCTAAGAAGGGACGAAGGAAGAAACGGAAGGAAGCACAACAAAAATTAAAGATCCTTCGAGATAACTACAAGTTACGTGAGCGATCAGTTAGGACGAACCTCGGAAAGAAGCAAAATTATAGGAAGCAAAAGATCTACGGCTGTACACACCATCATTGGCGAAATACATATCAATTATTTTGATTAGGTGTTGTTACCCCCGTAACAGTATAATAGATATACAATTATCGCTCCTGGGTTAATTGACTTATCAAACTCCTTGGCCACATAGGAAAAATATTTTACAACAAAAAAATTGAGGGAGATTAAGCGATGACTTAATACTGCCGATATTTCTGAACTCCAGAAATATTAAGGACTAAGGCGGAAAAAAGGATTTTGTGAAGATAAGTGTCAATAAGGATTGCACTATCAACGGGCAGAATATTACGGCCATAATAATATTTAATGATCGAGATTCATTATATGTATTGTCAGTGTTGCTTTACACCCCTATACGATTTAGTAGCAATTCACTTGATAGCTTCAGATATAATTATCTATATCTGTCCCCTTTGTGTATATGATCTCTACAGATTACCTATACAGTTCATCTGGAGATACGCATGAAAGATACGATAATTAATAAATTCAAATTAGCCGGTTAAACACCAAATTTATTCGAATTCGAACCAATTAATATTTACCGTTCAATTAATACAATATTATTTGACTAGTCAGAAAACGATTGGAATAATCCAATATTTCACGAAGAACCTGAGATACCTATACGTTGTGTAGATTATTATCGCCAATCAGCAATTAACGGAGAATTGCTCACGATAAACAATCCAGTGTTCAAAGATCATTGGAGGAATTATTATTCGTGGAACGACAAGTGGGATTGCGACTGCCAAGAAGAGGATAAAACCGAGTGGTGCTATTGCGACGACAATCGGTCTTCGACATAATGCAGCCAGTGGTAGATTTTACTTGTCCGCCAATGGATCGGTTTTACGATATATTGATCATTATTGTATTAACTATAATAATGGTTCAATTTCGTAATGTTATTGAGAGATCCATGGTTATGCAATATTATCAGTTTTATGAGGAAAACTGTATATCATAACGGCAGGAATGGATGGTTCATGTCGAAGAATCTCTTCAAATCTCTAATGCAAAAATCCATATATACACGCCTCGAGACTGGAGGATGTATCAATAAGGACAAGATAGTGGTTATACACAAGGATATAACCAAGGACTTATAGAAGGGCATGATAATGGCTGGGATGAAGCCAAAGAATATTATCAGAAAATATTCGAAAGAGAGCTTAAAGAAGCTAAGAAACAATGCAGGAACGAAACTACGAATAATGAATATTCTGAAGAATTACAAGAAGAATATGCAGAGGAAGAGGTAGATGACGAGTGGTCATCCTATGGACAGAAAAGGGACTTAGAACAGACTGAGTCTAGGGAATGGTTTAATTAGCCCAATGATGAGCTTAGGGATGCCATCGAGCGAGTTTTGTTCTAATGCATTCATTTGGAAGAATGATTAGGCGTCTAGGATGTCACATCTTTGAAGTGATGAAAGATCATCAGTTGACGTTAAAGATCATGGTGTGAAGCTAAATGCTACCACCACCAATTCCACAGTGGTAATTTATATCTTCGATATTACTTCCTTGATATTACCTTCTTTAATTACTTCGGTAATTTATTTCTTGGGTAATTTATTTCTTCGATATTATTTCGTTTATATTACCTTCTTTAATTACTTCGGTAATTTATATCTTCGATATTAATTTGTTGATATTACCTTCTTTAATTTCTTCGGTAATTTATATCTTCGATATTACTTCGTTGATATTAGCTTGATTAATTACTTAGGTAATTTATATCTTCGATATTATTTCTTTGATAATACCTTCTTTAATTACTTCGGTAATTTATATCTTCGATATTACTTCGTTGATATTACCTTCTTTAATTACTTCAGTAATTTATATATTCGATATCATTTCGTCGATATTACCTTCTTTAATTACTTCGGTAATTTATATCTTCGATATTACTTCGTTGATATTACCTTCTTTAATTACCTCGGTAATTTATATCTTCGATATTACCTCATTGATATGCGACTACATTGATAACCTTATTCACTTTGAGGGTTATAATGCATTCGATATTATAAAGATCCGTTAAGGATAGAGATTCAGTACAAGGGTATTCAGACAAATCATCTGAAATATAGTCTGTTAAAGACGAGGCAGTACAAAAGGAATTTCCGAAGAATGCCTGCGGGGCTGCTTACGGCCAACCGATAACTTCGATATATTGGTTAAATCTGAAAAACAGATTATTCAAATGAGTATTATGGTGCTCGCTGTGCCCCATAGGAGGGGGAAATAAGAATTAATTATGATCGAAATCCTAACAAAAACAAACGATTTTTTCCCAATAAACGAGATCGGTAATTTACTTCGATATGAATCGATTATCTTTACAGTCAACAAATGGGATTATTGAGATTTTTACTTGAATAAGTATAGATTATTCCATGCAAAATGATCATACGTTATGATATTAACTTTACGCCAATATGAAAGTTCAATCTCTTATGAATGGAGATGGGAAGTTGGAAGGATTTTGAATGAGGTGTTAATAGGTTTGATGGTTGTTCTTAACGGAATAACAGGATTCGAATCAACCAGAATGTTGCGGCTAGATCGCATGAGTCTAGTGTTATTAACATCACTTTCGAAAGATATTTTGGTTTACGGATCAACTTATTAATCTTACTTACATCTATATGGAACTTAAAGATTGGCGCCTTTATCAGTTGATTATCCATGGTATTCTCGATAATATTCGAATGACCTTACCACAGGAGAAACGAAGTCATGTATGATGTCTTAATGTATTCTCGATAATATTCGAATAACCTTACGACAGGAGAAACCAAGTCATGTATGATATCTTCAGGTATTCTCCATAATATTCGAATAACCTTACAACACAAGAAATGAAGTAATGTATGATGTCTTCAGGTACTCTCAATAATATTCCAATAACCTTACGACACAAGAAACGAAGTCATGTATGATGTCTTCAGGTATTCTCAATAATATTCGAATAACCTTACGACACAAGAAACAAGGTCATGTATGATGTCTTCAGGTATTCTCGTATACGAGGACTTAAGATACCGGTTATCTTAATTAACATAATGGACCAAGCAAGAAGAAGTTATTTAATGACGGCTTACGCTTGATACCTGGGACTTAGATTCTATAGGCTCGAGTCCAGCTTGAATTTGGTTATCATTCTTGCAAACGAATATTATGGATCGAAAACATTAGGAGACATGACTTAATGATTTCGGGCGTGTTCTAAATTGTCCTATCAGACCCTCCTGTGGGTGATTCTGTCATGGCAAGGATAGTTGATCGTTTGGGATGTTACTTGAACATTTTGGAATATCTTTGAAAGCATAATTATTAAGGAACGTTGGTGTCCTAATGATATGTTATGTTAAGATAGTCAAGCACGGGCTTGTTATTAAAACCAGTATTGAGCAACATCATTACTGTTTTTAATTGCGATACAAGTTACTTTAACTTGCTGAGAACTGATATGTATCAATGGAGTAAATGAGCTCAGTCGCTTATATGTACGATTGGAGTAAATGAGTTATCATCAGAATGTGTATGTACCCTCTGGGAGTAAACGAATCTGAGGAGATTGTACGAAAAGACGGCAGTAATTATTAAAGAGTTTAATAAGTAACGAAGTCTAAGAGACGTTTTTATTTTTTGTTGATGGACAATAAAATGTTTTTACTTGAGTGTCGACGGACGATAAACGTAACACAAAAGAAATTGGAAAATTGGAAGCATACTTGTGATTATGCAGTAGCTGGTTTTGAGTTCAAAACATGAGTTGAGATTCGCTTCTTATGACGGAGCAGATCGTTGTGTCACCGATCCTAGAGAGGGAGGTAGTGTTAGGGGTTCTCTGCTGATAACGGTAATGATACATGTTGATCGGAAAGCAAGTACATGTGACTAGCATCAATGGGATGGATACCATTAGTTCACAAAGCAAAACACCTTCTTGCGGCGCGAAACATGTTGGTCAGTCAGATAACCTTTAGCAGGGTTTTATCTGAGCCGTGTATGACGTTTACGATAAGAAAGTCTTATCGCGCCGATTCGTAAGATGATGCAATTATGTTGCAATTGCCAGGATGTGAAATACCATCAGTGGTGCACATAATTAAACGTAATATCTACTACACCTTGCTAGCGGGACAACCCAGCCTACTTACGATAAGCAATGTGGGGGCGCAGCACGCGATATGCAATATCCGAGTAAGCGGGATCGTCGCACCTTTGCCTCTTGTTAGGTGAGGGAATAATGCGCGCAACCCCCGGATCACGGAAGTCCGGATCCTAAGCATGCAGTGCGTGAGGGATTATTGACATTGGCGACAGGCCAGAAGCGATATAAAGATCGCAACCCGGTAAGGGTGTCTTAATCTACGTTGGCAGAGAATCGGTTGGTCGCCGACTTAAATCTCTGACGCAATGCCGAATAGCCTGTATGGTGAGGCAATAATGACCTCGTGTTATTATTAATTGCGATAAAGCACTGATAGTCCAAGTGACGTCAGATGTTCCAACTAGTAAACGAACGATAAGCAAGATGTCTAAGTTGAAGTTGTGAGATGGCATTAAGAGTACGTTTGATATCACGTCATGATGATGGCCTCATACGAGGAGCGTTATGCTTTGAAACCAGTCATGCAAGGACACGATACCCAAAGGGAACTAGTGGCGGCGAAACGCAATACTCTTCCGAGATAAGCTATCAAACAAAGCTTAGTGGTCTAGTCGTGAGTAGCGGCCAAACTTGAGCCAGCGAAAGGAGTATAAAATACTCAGGTCGTCCCCGACGATTGAAGGAATATGCTCTAGCACTGAACAGTCAAAAAACAAACCTACCAGCGGAAAGACCCATTATCTATTATTGAGTTTTTATGATACTTTACCTATATACGATATTAGTTATTAAAGATACTATTAGCATTTGTACGGCAGCACTGTACCCATGTTTCCTACATGACCATTGGTTTCGAGAACGACAGCGAAGTTATCGTATACGCTCTGGAGAAACTTATAGCATTTGCGCAAGAACATCAGTACTTCTTTGTGGCAAACTGTGCTTGGTGGATAGCAAGTATGATTGGATTGGATAATCATCTTACGAGATATATCGATAGAATAGTTTTAGAACAGTCCAAGTCAGGACCGGAAATATCTCCAGAACCTACAGATATCGCCCGAGACGTGTCCAGCAGAATTCAAGGATCCTCCGATATAACTACGGATTACGTTTGCGATCGGTCAACACGAACCAGTCTAGCAAGAGTCGCCGTTCAGTCCAAGAACGAAGCTAAGAAGGCACGAAGGAAGAAACGGAAGGAAGCACAAAGAAAAATAAAGATCCCTCGAGATAACTACGAGTTACGTTAGCGATCAGTTAGGACGAACCTCGGAAGGAAGCAAAATTATAGGAAGCAAAAGATCTACAGCTGTACACACCATCATTGGCGAAATACATATCAACTATTTTGAACAGGTGTTGTTACACCCGTGACACGGACCCAAGGACATGACCGACGCATTCTTTCAAGCCGAGGAGGTGCTAATGAGGGTTGCTCAGTACTCCCAACCGGTGAGGGAGATGCGGATGATATGCAATCCACTGAGCCAGATAATCGCCCTACAGAACAAAGTCACCGATCTCCAACCCTAACAATTCCTCCCCCTCTCCGGCGATCATACAATGTGCGAACAACATATCGAGCAGTTGAGGCACGAAATTGAGGATGCCTGGAGGACCCCATGGATGATGGGAACCAACAAGGATTGATGACTGGAATAGGACGACATGACACTGGATCTATGAGAAGCCAGCGAGGAAATGCGGAGTATCACAATACATCTGGTTAATACACTATCCTTAGCTGCACGGGCAGCTTTAGCACTACCAGAATAATGTGAAGAGAGAAGACAGAAATTTCCCGACTCCCTTGACATTTCAGGGTTGTTTTGGACTAAGTTGAGATGCTAGATCGCCCAACTTGAAATCTTGATCCGACACAAACCAAACAGTTTCCCCCACGAACAGTTGAAAATGCGGTACCCCTGCAACCACCTGAGGCCACTCTCTGTCCGCCAGATTCTGCCACATGTCTGGGGGAACAGGGGGATAGACCTGGGAGACCTGTCAGCTGTTATACAACTCCTGGAAGCAGCTTTTGGGGACCACGACCGAATAGCCACCCCACAACGGAACATGAGTGAAATACAACAAAAGAACCATGAGTTCTCTCAGTATTATGCTGGGTTTCAAGTTATTGCTGGCAATCTGGACTGGAATCATTCGGCCCTCCGGAATGCTCTTAGGTCTGGGTTGTCCGAAGCAATGAAGAACTGCTTTCCCTATAGTGATATAACCGAGGATCTACATACCTTTTTGTCGGTATGGCACATGCGGGATAATCATATCTGACAACGAAGGGCCGAGAAAGCCGCATACCATACGTGGTGAGGACAGACAGGGTCAGCCTCCTCACCTAAGGTACCGACTCCCCCAAAGGCTTCAGAAACAGCACCCATGGAAATAGTCCCAGGATATACAAGACCAGCACTCCCGGATCTCACCACAGGCAGACAGAAAATCTCGGACAAGGAAAGGGCAAAGAGGTTTGCGGTTGCGAGATGCTTATACTGTAGGCGGTTCAACCACCGGGCGGTGGATTGTGCAGAAAGGGAAAAAGCCCGATCGTGTAAACAGGTAAGGGCAGATGTTAAAGATGCGGAAGAGAAGGAGGATGTGAAGGAGAAGGGAAAAGAACAAGTCCATTGGGGAAAGGTGACTCCCTAGTTGACAGAAAAGGTTCTTGTTTTTATGCATTGCAATGTTTTAGAATGTCACGGTGTTCAGTTAACAAAGTGGATGTATCGGAAGAATCCATGGATGGGAAACATTTGGTTATAACCTGCTCATTGACCATTCGTGATCAAGAGATACAAACACATGCGCTAATACACTGTGGAGCTACAGGAAGAGGATATATGGATCAAGATGTTGATCATCACCAAGAGATTCCCGTACATGAACTCAAAGCATGAAGCCAGGTTGAAGTCATCGATGGACAAAACATCGAATCAGGAGATATTACACACCTAGCCAAAATAGAGATGGAAATACGGGATCATAAGGAACGGATCCCCATGTTCATCACAAATTTAAGACACTACCTCATTGTCCTTGAAATTCCATGGTTGAGGTTACATGATGTGGCCGTCAGATTTGTGTCAAACACTGTTACATTCGGCTCACAATACTGCATAAACCACTGTCAAGAGGCTCCTATCATGGTTCAAGGGGTCACGGAAGAACCACCGGAACCAGTTTACGAACTGAAGAATCTCTGAACGGCAGATATAAAGAAACCAGAACTTTTTCGAGGGAATATTGTTATGCTAAAAGGAGCTTCCTTCTTCCAAACGGTTACATGAGAAAAACCGAACATCTTCAAAGCCTCGATAGACAATATTAACAAAGCCATTGAAGCTAACGACCTGAAGGAAAGACCCTTGTAGGAAGGTATCCCAAAACAGTACCATTCATTCCTACTGTTCTTTAATTAGGTGTTAAGGGATAGGTTACCACTGCATTGACCAAATATTGACCACGACATTCAATATAAGCAAGGGGAGACCCCATTGTAGGGACCCCTCTAGAAGATGTCCAGAGAAGAACTGGTGGTTATGAAGGAATGGCTGGAGAATAATATGACCACGTGGTTTATAAGACAATCTTCGTCCTCCAATGCGGCACTGTGACTGTTTGCAAGAACGCCAGAAGGAGGGTTAGGATTCTGTATCGATCACCAAGATATCAACTATAAGACAGTCAAAAATAGGTATCCCCTACCTTTGATCTGCGAATCCCTAAATCTCCTAGCAGAAGCACCAATATACACCAAACTGGGTGTGAGGGAGGCATACAATCTGGTATGGGTAAAAGAAAGAGACGAGCATAAGTTAGCTCTCCGCACCAGGTATGGGTTGTTTGAATCACTGGTAATGCAGTTTGGAATGACCAATGCACCAGCGGATATCCAGGGATATATCAATAGTACCATTCGAGAAGCTATGGATAATTTTGTATCGGCCTACCTAGATGATATCCTGACATACAGTAATTCCATTGAAGAACATGAACAGCATGTGAAATGGGTTATGGAATGTCTCTTGACGGAAGGACTCTACTTGAAGCCAGAGCAATGGGAATTCCATGAGGATACACTCAAGTAGTTGTGAATCATGTTTTCGACCATGGGGATCTTGATGGAACAAGAAAAAGTTGATATAGTTTGGAACTGGTCCTGAGAAAAGGCAACAGCCAACAGTCATCTTAATAATCTCTTTGAAGTACAACAGTTTCTGGGGTTGTGCAATTATTACCGCAGATTCATTAAGGGATACTCTGAAATAGCTGAACTCTTAACAAGGTTAACCTAGGTGAATGTCCCCTTCAAATGGTTAGAAGATCAGCAGCGGGCCTTCGTAGAGATGATAATGAGATTCACAACCTCCCCAATACACCGATATTTCGACCATAGCACGGGGGTTATTATAGACACTGACGCTTCCGATTACGTTTCCGCTGGAGTCCACTCACAAAGAGATAATGACGGCATTTTACACCTGGTAGCTCATTTTTCCAAGACATTTACTTCGGCCCAATGCAACGATAACATTTCTGATAACGAACCAATGGCAATGATCAAACCACTCGAGGAATGGAGATCAGAATGCGAGTGGGCCGAACTTAAGTTACAGTTGATAACAGCCCAGAAGAACCTGGAATATTTCATGTCTAAGAAGTTACTGAATAGACAACAAGCGAGATGGGCCGAGTTGTTGTCAAGGTTTAAGTACCAAATCATCTATCGACCAGGAAACTCTCATGAAACAGAGGATGCATTGACGAGAAGGCGAGGAGACCTACCTGGGGGGGGGGATTCATGATTAAAAACGATGGAACAGGTGGTGCTGAGACCAGAAAATCTTCCAAAACCCTTATGCATCTTGGCACGTCATGTGACTGAATGAAAGTTTATTTCGGAACGGTTCATGGAGGCATCTTTGCAGGATAGCTTTCCCCATAGCATTCTGGCTCCCGTGAGACAAGGCACCTCGATGAGTGAGATTACAGTGGGGGAATGTTAAGAGTAAGATGGGTACTTGTATTATCGCAATAAGAAATATGTTCCGAATGCTTTCGCGCTACAGGGATGATTGCTAAAAGAACACCATGATACAGTGTTGGCAGGGCATCCAGAGAGAGCTAAAACATTCCACCTACTCAGCCAACGGTATTACTGCAAAACAATGCGAAAACAGGGCTATCAGTATGTTTAGAATTGGGCAGAATGCCAAAGATCACGAACAAACAGACATTCGAGCTTTGGAGTGCTATGACCTTTATCGATTTCACAGAAACACTGGGAAGACATATCCATTTATTTTGTAACAGGCTTTCCAGAATGTGAAGGGTTTGATGATATCTGGGTAGTAGTTGATCGGCTGTCGAAAATGAGACATTTTGTATCCTGTCGAACAACTATAGACGACCGAAGGTTGCCTGAGTTGTTCATAACAGAAGTTGTTAGTTTACATGGACTCTCTAGGATGGTCGTATTCGATAGTGGCCACCAGTTTGCAGCAGTGTTCTGGAAGAGGTTTTGCGAATGTCTGGGCATTGACCTGGGGATGTCAACAGCGTTCCATCCCCAGGCTGCTGGACAAACAGAGAAAGCAAATGCAGGCATGGAACAATATCGTCTGATATTTATCAGTCACCAACAAGATGATTGGATCCAGTGGTTACACCTGGCAGAGTTTGCAGCGATTAATGGGGCATCGGAGACAATGAAGTGCTCACAATTCTTTGCAGTTACAGGAACAGACCTCCCAATGAGATTCCAAGAACTGGCTGGAGGTCTCCAGGACGCCCGAGAATTGGTTGCCGATCAAGTATAAACCATGCTGCAGCAGATACATCAACACCTGTGTGCTGAGATGAGACTGAGCGAGGACATTATGGAGGAAAGGGCGAATAAGAAAGGACTTTCGGAGCCAACAATTTCAGATGGGACTAAAGTCAGGTTGGATGCCTGTCATATTCGACTAACGAGGCCGTCTCGGAAATTGCATTGGAGGTGACTCGGACCATACAGACTGATAAGATGGGTGTCTCCCTGTGCATTTGAACTTGAGCTACCAAGTAACCTGCGAATTCATCCGGTACATCATGTTCCGCTTTTGCAACCTCCAGCTGAAGACCCACTAACAGGTCAACTAGTGATGCCACCTCCAACAGTGGAGGTTGTTGGGGATCGAGAATACCAGGTGGAACGGGTGGAGCATTCCCAAATGAATCGAAACGAGTTAAAATATCTTGTTCCGTGGACAGGGTATCAATAGATCACCTGGGAACCAGCTAAAGATATCTACAAACTTCAGGCCCTTGACATTTTCCATCAGCGGTACCCCCAGAAGCCTGGACTGTTGGAATGTAATCTCAAAGGATCGCGAACCTAGGGGGGGATACTGTTACAGTACAGAGAATTGAGGAAGCGATAGGTCACATTCGTTAAGGTACAAGAAGAAGGATGCAGGAACCCAGCAGAAGAATGTCACGCATTTGGAAAAGTGGTAACCAAGGTGCTAGAGGAATGTGAGTAAGCGGTAATGGGGTAGGAATTATGTTGAAAGATGAGAATGAGATGAGGACGAAGAAAGGAGTCTTGCGACGTCGGGTGATGTAGCATGTAGTGTTAGCAAAAGGTCCAAATTGCCGGGTCAGTTCCGGGTCCGGTTCCACCCGAACCTGGACCTTGGCAACGGGTCTTACCACCCGAAAAACCCGGACCATGGGAAATAGAGCGGTTTTACCACCAAAAACCCGGCATTTCAAATTCACCATTTTGGCTCCAAATATGTATTTGAGTTCTGATCGTATCACAACATGATCGTTACGTAGATTATGCAGTTTTAGTCGCTCTTTCACCTTCCGCGTTCAGATTTGCGATTCGACAAGTATTCGTTGAGTCGCGATCGAAAACCCCCAAATTTCGCTTAAAATCAGCCATCATTTCACAACCACTCAACGAATATCAATTGGTTTGCAAATTTGGATGCAGGAGGTGAAAGAGGGGCTAAAGCTGAACAATTTATGTATTGACTATGTCATGATACGATCAAAACCCAAATACTTAATTGGAGCCAAACGAGTAGGAACCGTATAATTGGAACTGCAGTCCGGTTCCAACCCGGCCAAATACCCGCGGATCTATGTCCGGTGCTGGTAACAAACCCGCCAAGACAAAGCGGGTAGGGTTTTTGGCCAGGTCTGGAACCGAACAGAACCGAACCACCAGTCAAAACCAGGACTGCTGGCGGGTTACCCGGACCCGTTGCTAACACTTGTAGTATTGTTGTTTTAATAAGGAAGGATCAGAGGGTGTGTAAGATGATAGACGAAGGTTCGGATTGCACATCAGAGGAGGAGAAATCATTCGAGGGTGGCAGACGAAGTGTATACGCACAGAGGTTGTTTGGCATTGGAGGGTTTCCGAATCATCTCTCTTTACATGTTCTTGTGTATGGTAAACAACAGTACGACTTCGAAAACCTCTTCACTCTTGTCTTTCCGTTTTTACATACCTTGTTCCTCGATATGAATTTCTAGCTCAGTTTACGACATCCATATCACCTGCTTCCAACCCCAACCGGTACAGTTGCTGCATACATGTCGAATATATTCAAATTTTCAGCAAACAACTTTATGAGCCACCACTTCAAATAATGAACTTAGTCTAGCAGAGGACAAAATAGCACCGCCTTTGAGGCGGAGGTGCACAAGGCAAGGCGCTTTGATTACGTTCAGGCTCATGTAGTAGTGCCTCATTTGATGTTTCTTCTTCATCAGGTTCGGAATACACTGCTGGTTCGTTGACAAGCATTGACAGAAATGTCTCTCTCAGCTATCGGAATATCGGAGAATCCACCAAGGTATCAAGTGGCAAATCATTGAACCATTGCCATGACACGTCATTCCGATCCTCGGTGTCTCCCAATAGCAATAAGAAACATGCAACCTGCCATCTATGTACCCTCCACACTCCTGAAGTACCCTGTGAAGTGTATCTCTCGCACAGGGTCAGTAGTTTAGCTTGCTCTTCCTCAGTTCATTCGAAATCAACAAGGTGTGCATTCTATGTTGGTATTGGATCAAGTGTTGTCCCATTGACAATTTTCAATACTGACCACCTTCTCGTCGACAAGGGCTTCGCAATGTGTATCATCTGGCATGCCACATCCTCTAGAGGGTCTTCGTAATCAGTCCGGATGGCATGCATCAAACTTGTCACAATGGAATACAGTGTATCGGCGCCATCCTTTTCCATCACAGTCTCATTCTCTGGATCTGCAGGCGCACCTTGAAACAGCCACTTCGTCTGATAACACCACTTATACAGTGAATGGAATCTCTGCGTTGGAGTGACTGGAAGTTTGAATCCAATTCTCACATTCATTGCGATGCTCCAACCCACGCGATTTTTCATCTTGTATGGATGAGACTTATTAAAAATCCCAAAACTCCATGAACAGTGTGAGAGCCGGTGAATGCTTGGTGGTTTCGCTCTGGATATTGAGGTGTCATACGACACAGGGTGGATATTCCATCTGTTTTTGGGCTTGTCAATACTGGTGTTCAGATACTCATGGGTGCAATTCACATTTTTGGTGGGTATCAAGTTGATGAGTTTGAAATCGGTTACTTGTATCATCTCGTTGATGACTTTGTTCAATGTCTCTGTAACTCTTGGTATTGAGACCACCATGATTAGTTCATGGGCCGCTACAAGTGCTGAATGCCCATGAGGTGGTGTTGTCTGGATCTCAAACAGGTGGCAGGGCACAACATTCAATCTCTGGAGCTGATACCACTCCTGTTCTTCACCAACAATGCCCGCAATGTCATTGTGCGCCAAAATCATCCACTCTTCCAGGGTATACCCCCATACAATGGACGGTGGCAACCCCATTACAACTTTCTGAGTCACCAATTAGCAAAGCATTGCGGCTGCAACTGAGGTGAAAGTTTTGCCCAGATCCATTTCATCTGCCACCAGTGCTTCTGGCATATCAGTATGCCAAACCTGTCTCCTCATGATGAACCAGATGGCCCAAACTCTGTGCGCCAGAAACTTACTTCCAGGTAGGCCAGGAATTGAATACTTGTTGCCTGGAACACAGTCATCAGTTCATTGACAAATAGAATGGGTATTCAGCAGCCTGACTGCTTCTTCAAGAAACTCATGTTTTATTCATTGTTGATTGTGTTGAGAACAGTGCACAGTATTGCACTGGTAGTATCAGGATTGAGAACCTCCTGGAGATCTACTTGCACTTGAACCACTCTTGCATCTTGGTCGGTCTTCTTTTCATTCTCAATGATCTCTTTCTGTTGCTTGGACGCATGTTGGGCCAATGTGCTAATATTCCAGTGCTTCTGAAATTCATAGTGATGTTAGATATTTCAATCACAAGCATTTGGACTCAATAAATACCTGGAATATAATTAATTCTATTCACTCAATCAGAACTTACATTGATACTAGCAATCTCTTTCCAACCTGCCTCCTTATCCACCACGCTTTCATTTTCATTGAATGCCTCCGAAGTCCAAATATACTGATTAGCAGTGGGGTATTACTTACCATCCCATGGCTAGTGGGGATTACCTTGGCTGGTCTCATTACTTGCTGCGCAATATGCATCCTTGTCACTGCTTTCATTTCTACCAAAAATAGTTTCAGATTGTGTCCCAGTTTCAACTTGAAGGCATTTGAAAGGGAACTGTTGAATGAAATCTGACCATATAGAGGGTTATTCATCATTTGCCCAGCTGCGTATAATCCCATATACTGTTCGTTCAATTCTTCCGGTGTCAAGTTGCATTTGTCTATCGCTGTCAGACAGTATGGTTCTTTTAGGCAACAGTTTGTTTCATTGAAATTAATCAGCTCCTCCCAGTGACTCACATCTGTGTACGAAGCTTGGAGTTGATTGCTGCATGTATGGTGAGTATTGCTGTGTGGCACTCAGCGAATCACAACAACAAATGTTGTATTTCGCAACTGAGGGACGTTATATGTTGGTTTATTATCCGCCCACTCTCACAAATCGATCACCGGTCGCTTGTTGCCTGGCCTTCCCTTCTTCCTTGCATGCTGAACCTCACGTGCACATTTTTTCAAAACCATCTCAACCCACTGCAACCTAACCCATTCGGCATTTTCAAAATGTTTCCAAGGCTGCCAGTTCTGGAAAGTCATGAATTAATCTGCACCCACCGACTCCCAGTGCAGCCATCAGCAAAATGTATTTGATTATCAGGATGCCTGCAGGAGTGTCTGAGATAATGTGAAGTGTAAATTTAGAGGCGTCAATTTCAGGAGAGTATTGGATCATACGAGAGTATAGCTGCCAGCATTCAGAGTAGTTGGGATGTTCAATGAGTACCATGGGAGTGAGTGTAATAGATTTGGGAACACCTCGGAACGCCAGAGAGAACTTTGGGTGGACCATGGAGCACCTTGGAGAGCCGGTCACAGGACTGGTAGTTCAGATGAGAAGCCTAAGAGCACCTGGCATTGCTGGTGCCAAGCCTGGGAGCGCTGATGACAAATCTCAGAGCACCGGTGACAAGTCTGGGAGCACCTCAAATCACAATAAATCAGTCTGGAACAAACCACATCTTCTGTGGGAACACTGCTGGTGGACCTGGAAATCATAGCTACTACATATCATTCAACGATTTTCACAATTCATGTATTCAGGTTGTAGTCTTAGCTATGTATGTATGTTTATAGCAACCGATCTATACATGGTTGGTTAGAACTAGCTGCAGGCGGTGTGTGAGAGCAGTGTATGGAGGGTGTGAAAATGGCAATGTAGTGAACTCAGAGATACACTCCGATGCCGTGATCAAGTTGGTTTGAATATGCCCTTGGAGGCAGTAATCGACAGTATTTGGATATTCATTTGGAGGAAGAAATCGAGTAACCTTAGAGATGCACTCCGAGCTAATGATCAAGCAACTTCCGAGATGCACTTGGAGGCCATCATCGAGCGAGTATGGAGATATGCACTTGGATGCCATAATCAAGCAAGTTTGGAGATGCACTTGAAGACCATGATGGTGAGAACTTGCAGGCTCTAATCGAACGAGATTGAAGAAACAGTTGGGGGCCGTGGTCGAACATGTCTGGAGATACTGTGTGAGGTTGTTATCCAGCGAGTTTGGTGTTGGATTTGGAGACTATGATCGTGTGAACTTGCAGGCCGTACTCGAGCGAATCTGGAGATACACTTGGAGGCTGAGATCAAGCAAGGTTGAAGATGCACTTGGAGGCCGTTATCGAGCGAGATTGGATGACTACGTGGAGGCTGTTGATGGATGGCGCGCCAGGTGCTCAGACTCTATTCATCATTTAGTTAGCTCGCAACTGTAACTTTCTCTTTGAGCTCTCATGGCGAGCTGGCTGATGGCGGTCCATTGTGCAGCAAGGCACGCCTTCAGCTGAAGCTACATTCAGGGGTCAACTCGTAATCATCACAATGAAGGGAAGACAAACAATCATAGGTGGATGCTGTTTTCCGTCTAGGCTGTACTCTGTGTATGCTGTACTCAGTGTGTACTCTACTCGGTGTATGCTGTACTCAGTGTCAACTCATGATTATGGCATGGAGAGATAGACTGGGATTACTGTACATTGTGTTAGGCAATAATGGCAGAGTTGTGGACAAGAAAGAGAGATGGGGAATGCAGATGAGAAGAATATTGAGGATACGAGCGGATATGCGAGATCAGGGGCAGCTCTTGCCTAATTCGATGGGGAACGGCTCACATTAGTGTAATTACAGGCCGGCTCAGGTCTTGTACCTGCCATATCAGGAATGGACAATTTACTTGCACTCGAAGTTCTCTGAATTCCAAGTTTCCCACGATGATTTCCTCCATGTCCTCTGATCTCTCTCATTCTCGTCCTCAACTGTACCATCACATAAGAACACGAAGTTATGTTATCCCTCTCTTTCTCTCCATACCATGATTAATAGTTAACACCAAGTACAGCATACACTGAGTACTGCATACACTGCATACTGCATCATCCCAGCATCAACTGTCTCCCGCTCCCAGCCAGTCGCTCATCTCATGGCAGATCATGTTGTACTCGATTCGCTGCATTCGCTCAATCACAAGTTCACCAATCTCTCAATTCTCAGCTCCAGTTGCGCCACACTTCCACACTACTGCCTCCAGATTGACTGCCTCCACATAATCCGCCAAATCTCATTTGGTCATGGCCTCCAAGTGCATCTCCAAATTAGCTTGATCACAGCCTCAGGGTGTAACTTCCTATTTGCTGGATTGTGCCCTCCACGTGTATTTCCCAACTCGTTCAGTTATGGCCTCCAAGTCCGCACGATCATGGTCTCCGAGTTCATGTCCGAAATCACTCTATCACGGCCTCAAAGTGCATGGACACACTCACTCCATTATAGGCTCCAAGTTCACACGTATATGGCTCCCAAGTGCATTTCCAACTATGTTCAATCACGGCTTCGGACTGCATCGCCAAGTTCACTAGATCACGATCTGTTGAACCTGTTGCTCACGAAGGCTGTCAGCTTATCATGAACATTCCGCCACACCTCTCAAGGCCTCTCAAGGGAACTGTTGAGAAAGAGAAGTTCTGGCTCGATGAATGTAGAAAGAGGGTGAGAGGAAATCAAAGAATACCCGGCTATCAAGAACCACTCAAACTGCGTGGATCAATGAAAGCTCGGCCACAGTTTGTCAGACGAAGAGCTGGGAAATATATGGTGAGGATTTCGTATAAGGCAATTATGTCGATATACTCCCGGGTTTCCCAAATATATACTCCCTGTCGCTGATTCAGTCTCTGTGATCCCTGTATCTCCATATTCATGTATATAGAGATACGTTGACAATAAATGCCATATTATATTGTTGCGAATCTTTTGATTGTAACAAAGACAAATGTGTTACATGCAATGTCTGGTGGTGGGGGAATTCCAATAACCTCCACTGTGAGAATAGAACACCATGTCTCCTGCAGTGCTTATGCAGCAGTCTCCCGTAATCCTTGGTGGAGGTCTCAGTTCCTCTCGAAGTCTCCCACAGACCTGACCTGAGGTGTCAGTAGCTCCAAATGTTGACTATTTGAATAGTCCAATCTCGTACCATTCTGAATACACCTCCAAAACTCCAGGTGATTTCAGGAGCACCTGTGATTGCTGTTGCAGAGTCTGGGAGCAAATTGCAAAGCTCCAGGGGGGCCTGGGGGAATTTGAAATTACTTAGAAGTACTGGTGAGGGCTACCAGAGTGTCAGGGAGGTTTGTGTTTGGCTTCCAGACCAATTTACATTTTGCTGATGGGGGTCCAGCTTGCAGCTGTTTGAAGCGGTTCTGTCCTGGTATAATGAACCAATGCATCTTCTCCAGAAACCCAGCCACCCATACATTCATCCACTTGCTGAACCCACTAAAGTTGGGCTGCCCCATCCTGTTGCCAAATTGCTTCAAGGAGAATTCCGTTTGCTTCATGCTGATCGGGGGGTTAGGGTTGGCCCTACTCACCTCCGACGAATCATTGCATTCGTAATCTGCATCGAATTCATCAAACGCAATATCTGGTAACAGGGGCAAATCTGCCATCCCTGCAATAACTGTCCTGCACGGTTCCCCAGCCGGCTGAAATCGTTTCATTGTGAGGCCAATGGGGGGTCTCCCAAGTGCTGAGAAATTGTCCTCGTGTAGTAGAGGAGGATGATGTCGGCCGAATGAGTGCATTGTTTCGAGATGGTGCTGGAGGCACTGAAGGTGCGCCTGGAGGTGATGTCCCCTGTCCTGTGAATTCCCAAGGGCGAATCATTTGTGGTCTACCATAACCTCCTTGGGGGATGTCTTATTCTTGCCACAATGGCCCATAACTCAGAAAACCTTGGGTTGCATCAGAGCTTGGTACCAATCTTGCTGTTAGGTTGAATAGGTCAGGGTGGTAGAACTGGACAGCGCCTAGAAATGGTCGTGGCGAAGGCAGGTAACTATACCCTGGTGGTGGATAACAGTGATTCGTTCGTTGCCCAAATTGAGTGTCTTTGCTCACTGTATTGCCAGTATTATTGTGTGATGCTCACAAATTGTCCACTGGGCATTATTGTGAGCGAAACAGCCCACCTGTTAGAGCCATATTGGTTGTCTTTGGTGCAGATTTGTTCGTTGAGATCTTATGTGAACAAATGATGGTGGTAAATAAACTATCAACGGAATTGGTAATTTCAAACCAGGCGGAGTATACTCAACAATAATAATGTTAGCTTTGACCTTCGGCCCAATGAAGCCCTCGTATATCCATCTTCTATGTTATGAACTATTGTGTTTCACTGCACATTGGATCCCATAAAACCCAGCAGAGAAAAACAAATCATAATCACACATATCCTGCCTTTCTTTGTTCCATGCTGGACATCATATACTAGCATCTTTCATTGAATCTCACCTTTGTTCGCTTCATGACTGTAAAGGTCACAGAATGGATACAACATGATATCTCCAGGAAACCAATACAAACTCTATCTGATTGAAAGGTTAGCAAGACTAGGCATTTTACACTCATAATTAAGTATATGACCAACTGATTCATTCAATATGAGGCCTGTTAGTTAAGCAACAACATTGATTGCTTCCTTTTGAGCTCCTTGTATAAACATTGTTGTCTGATGAGGATCCACGCTCTATGTCAAGGATTGTTACTGTTGAAAACTTCCTACCAGCCTATCAGTTCTCAATGATCATTGAGCGGGCATACAGCTAGTGTTAGCAACGGTTCCAACCCGCTAGTACGGTTCCGGGTTAGGGTTGGGACCGGAACCAAACCGTGGCAATGCGTTTTACCACACCATAAACCGGACCGTTGCAATTGGGCCGGTTTTACTACCAAAAACCCGGCATTTCAAGTTCACAACTTTGGCCCCAATTCATGATTTGAGCTCTCATCGTATCATGACATGATCAGTACGTAAATTGTGCATTTCTACCCTCTCTTTCGGCTCCCGCTGTCAGATCGAGATTCCGAGCACTATTTGTGGAGTTACTTTCGAAAATCCGCGATTTTCGCTCAAAATTGGCCGTTTTTTCACTGCAACTCAACAAAAATTGACCTGATCGCAAATCTGACAGCAGGAGGCGAAAGGGCAGGTAGAAATGCACAATGTACGTACTCATCATGTCAGTATACAATCATAACTCATATACTTAATTGGTGCCACAGTGGCAGGAACCGTACAATTGGAACCGCGGTCGGGTTTCAACCCGGCCAAAACCCGCAGGTATATGTCCAGTCCGGGTAACAACCCGCCAAGACTTGGCCGGTTCGGTTCCTTGCCGGTTCCTGACCCGGACCGAAGCCGGGTAACTCCCAACTGTTGCTAACACTACATACAGCTAGCTAGGAAACTTACCTGTTCATTGTATTAAGCTGATGTTCTCCGCTGCTTGAGGCTAAAGCTGAGACCAAATCTGCACAATGCCGCAATGACATAGTATAATATAAGGCTGATCGTAGTAGTACCTGATGAACAGTACTGAATGTTGATTGCATTGATGACAAAACACACTGTCACTCCGAATGATTTTAAGTAGGTAATGTGCAGCCACATTGTGTCGGATTTGACAGATTTTATTCTAGTTTGTGAAGAAAACTAATCATGAGGTGACTTTGTTTTACCCCTGATCTACATTTGGGGGGGGGTGATGTGGCTTTCAACGTGATACACTAACCTGAATTAGCTAGCTTTCAAACAACTATCCCTGAGGCTCAAATTCAGCAACAAACCATACCCCCTATAGCATCATTGAGATTCGCCAGAATACCAAACATTTCTCAAATATGGTCAACACTTGCCCGAAACATGTTAAATAGTTTATCTGCAAAAAGAAATTATGCAACAAGAACTGACTGGAAGCTCACTATTAACAATATCACCCAATATCAATGAATGAAGGGCTAATACCCAATGGGATTCTACCACCTGCCGGCTGGGATCACCCTGAGCCATCATGGTTTGACTGAAGTAGGTACACCGGAATGGCAGTCGACAAGCAGTCAATTAATGATCAACTCATAGTCAACGTACTAGGTCCACCACCACCTGAAGAAACTCCCAAAGAAAAACCTATAGACCCTAACTAGCCTGATCTTACCTGTACCACTGATCCAACAATACAAAGGCTCATAGGCAGGTAGTTGGGGTGGAAAATGTGGGGGGGAAAGCGTATGGCAAAGCAACTGGATTGTACAACAAGCATCACAAGAACTCAGAACCACGAAATCCATGGCATCCATTTCTATCTGCATACCAGTATCTGCAGGCTGAATTGTTTAGCCAATAAACGAAAACCTGGATTGATCAACATCTCAGGCTAGGACTGGACAACTTCAAAACTGAATCATTCTAATCAACAGATCCCCTACTAAGGCACTTCTCTCAACTAGAAATTGGGGTCAGCGATGATACTTCGATTGAAGATGACTCACATATCTTCAGAACAGTATACTATAGAGACATTTTCAAATATATCCAGTTCCATTTGGCTCATCTCCCATTTCAGGCTGACCTTGGATTTGAACTGATCGGCCTCGCTGACTCTGAGGGTCGTCGAATCTACAGCGAGATGAACACTGGCGAGTGGTGCTGGGATACTCAGGAACATCTTCCTTCCAGAGCGACAATGGAACCAGTCCTTGGTATATCCAACAAGACTCACTTGACCAACTATTGGTGCGCGCAGCATACCTGACCGCAGTATTTCACGATTGGTCGTATTCAAAAAGATAACCGCCGCACACCTAATATGCGCACCTGGATTCTGTTCGGGCTGATCCCATATATCCTGAAAAGTCCCAAAAACATTGAGGAAGCATGGCATTCTGCAGTTGGAACAGTGCTGTCTCAATATCTGCATTTTGACAGCACTGGCCGTGGCTTGACTTGGGATTGTGCTGATGGATTCCAGCGACAATGTTATCCTCTTTTGGCTGTGAGGGTTGGGGATCATCCAGAACATGTCATGGTCGCTGAAGTCTCATATGGCACCTGCCCACTGTGTGAAATTCCTAAAGGTGATCCACTGTGTCATTCAACTTTTTGACCACACAATAACTCGAGAGACCAGCATCATTACCCGGAGCTGGCGGACATTAATATCGATGCTCTTCACACTCTCAGTCTCCCCCCAATCCGCAACCAGTTCTGGCATTTCCCTCTGTTCAATGTCTATCAGCTTTCGCAGCCTGATAAATTGCATCAGCTGCTCCTGGGTTTAATTAATGACTAATTGCACTGCCTACTCAAATACCTGAAAGATAAAAATGTCAAGCATTAATGTGACAATCTGTTCACATCAGTGCCCCAATATCCTGGACTCTAGCACTTCTCTAAAAATTTCAATTTATTGAAAAGGGGTACGTGACACAGTAAAGAGATCCATGGAATGATCAGATTACTGGCAGGGAATTGCATTCCAATACTTGACTGCTCCAACGATGATGGGAAAACTGTGGCAGAAAATGTCTCTGATGAAAGGGTAATGGGAGCAGTGTGGGCATTATGCGAATTCTGTCTCCTTGTTAGCCAACAAAATTACTCAGATCTATCCCTCAAAGAACTAGAGGATGCATTCAAACAATGTTACCAGAGGAAGGGTATTTCTCCAGAACAGAAAATGTCGAACTCTGCGAAGGCCACAGTGCATGACCTGTTGCCAAGGGAATCCCAGCAGTTATGCGAACAACAGATTCATAAGATTTGTGCTGCAATGGAAGTGCCTGTGTATGGGGCTGAAAACATTTCCACAGCAAAACATAGGCAAATTAAGGTGCACCTAATCAGAGCCCGACAAGCGGCAACCACATGGTCAGAGGTTGATCGTCAGAAGGTAATTGAGCGATTGGAGCACAAAATCCATCAGACAACACCTGCAAAATGCATGCTTTTACATAAATTATTCCAACGTCATGATCGACAATACTTGCTGGAAGTCGGGACTAAGTCAACCACTCCCAAATGCGAGTTCTCCAAAGAACTTACCCTCATGAAAGCTGATACTGAAGAGGAGGCTTGTGGGGTGGCAAACATGACTGGTAACAAGCAACTGCAATTTGGGAACTTCCTATCCGATGCTGAGACAAAAGCCACACCCTGGAGCTTGGCTGATCCACAATGGGTCACTAACCAGCTGGAGAGAGTGATTTATGACATCACCGCAAATGAACAGAAGGTGTTTAAGAAGGAATTCTCCATCCGTGTGATCGAGTTTATAGCTTGTTGGGAGAAAATTGCAATTTATGCACTCCGGAAAACCATCAAACAGCACATCAGAAATCTCACATATTCCAAAATGTATCTTGTGAGCCATATATCCGAGTCAATTCAGTGAATGGGTTCCAGTGAAAATATTACCACTGATATTCCCCAACAGCTACAAATTGCCAATGTAAAAGAGGCATATTGATCTAGTAACAAAATCAATCACATTCGACATATGCTTAAGCACAATGACCAGTGTACCGGTCTTGACTATATGCAGGAGACAATGTCTTATCTTTCACGCCAAGGCTGGTACGATGTTGACTCTGCAAATGATTTCAATATACTATCTGCTGCCGATAAACTGCCAAGTACACCCCGAGCCCATCTGTTACGTCTTCAAACAATTGAGAATCGGCCCTCTATCTGCTGAGTATCACAGTAGGTATATCATTTGAGAAAAACGCATGTCCGTGGAGTATGCAGAAGTATCAAATTAACCTCACTCAGAGATGCATCACAAGATTTCAGAATTTGCAACTTTGGACAGATATACTGCGCGCAAATTAAAGATGACTGTGGATACACAGTTAGTGGACTAGTGCTCGGATATGATCCCAATGTACTCACAGACAGTATATTTATTACACTCCTGATTGGGCGGTTGTATAACCATCAACCATTTCATAACCCTACTTCTATTGAACATCTGGAACTTCATTGCAAGGTAGAATAACCCGATGCCAACCATGGGATCTTGTCCGAAACTCATAACATATGGGTCCAGTATAACCAAAGTGAAGAGAATTACCTTGATAACACCTTCCAAGGATGAATTCCTTCTTTTCCTGTTTTATAGTTCAGCTGGACTCCACTGAATCAGATCCTCCAATTTCCGGAACACCTGCCAGCCGGTAAAGCATTATTGACCTTTTCGACAAGTTGCAAGATGACTCAACAATGGTTATTATGTCATCAAGCTCAAGAATACACAGTGGTAATTCCAACAAAGTACAAAGATCTCCATGGTTGGGCTGATTGTCTTGATGGGACGATCCAGGTTGTCAAACAAACTAATAAGATGCATATTGTACCTGTTTGAGCAATAGTTAGGCCGGCAAATGTGGTCCGGGAGGATGCTGCATCGGGTAGCATCGATAGCATATTGCTTGTACATAATTATCACCGGGAAAAATGACCTTACGCGATGCGTAACTCATAGAGAAGCTGTTTCTGGGCCGGTAATCCATAGCATATTTGACGCGTGGCACTATGATGTCCTATGGACCTGCGAGTTGACTAGATTACTATGATACGCATCCGATTATGGGCGCTTGATACTATACATCATGCTGCATTCAATAAAACTGTCAAATGCCCTTCATTGCACGATCCCAAGTAAGCTCTGATGTACAATCCTGATTACACTCCCAGCCTGCTTGACGTACGCTCCGAAGTGAGATCTTAAGACGCTCCCAAGTACACTGTGAGTACGTTCTCAAGTACACTCCCAAGCATGCTCTCAAGGACGCTCCTCATTGCACTCGATGGAATACTCCTAGCTTGCTTGGCTCTACGCTCCCAAGTACACTCTCAAGAGGCAAGACACTCCCGATCTTGTTTGACTATATGCTTCCATGTATGTTCCCGGGTGCTCGATCCAGAGACTTGCTGAATTGCAGGAGCCAGGCACCAGGAGGCAGGTGGCGGGTGGCGGGTGGAGGGTGGCAGGTGGCGGGTGGCCGATGGCGCATGGCGTATGGTGGCTGAAATCGTGACGCTGGTCGATATCACAGTCTGAATCTTATCTTTAGGCCGCCCACCGTGACAAGATCTCACGATGCCTTATGGTCATGGTGTTGACAATTGTAGCCTTAAATTATGCAGTAATGGTAGACAATTCAAACTTGGGGAGAGCAGATCTCCGACTCTGATTTTCCAGCGGAATCTGCTGCCCTCATCCCATCGTTTGTGGGCGTATGTGTGCGCATTCAGTCTGGGGCTGATGGAGATGATGGCGACGGCGATGGCAATTGCAATGGCAATGGCGATAGTGATGGTGTTGGTGATAGTGATCATAGTTCCAGAAGTACTTAGACAAGTAGGTTGGCTACGTCAATGTCAGCATCAAAGTTTCCACAGACTTAGAGCCTTCTACTAGCCAAGGCTTCCACAGACCTAGAGCCTTCTACTAGCCAGGGCTTCCACAGACCTAGAGCCTTCTATTAGCCAAAGCTTCCACAAACTCAGAGTTTTCCATCGGCCAAAAGCTTCCACAGACTTAGAGCCTTCTACTAGCCAAACTTCAACAGACCTAGAGCCTTCTATTAGCCAAAGCTTCCACAAACTCAGAGTTTTCCATCGGCCAAAAGCTTCCGGTGGAAAACTCTACTCCTCCTGAATATGCTCCAACATGCTCGATCCAGAGACTTGTTGGGTTGCAGACGCCAGGCACTGGGAGGCGTTAGGCAGGTGGCGTGTGGTGAGCAGTGTTTTGTGGGTGGCGTGTGGGATGAGGCAGGTGGTGTGCGGCCGAAATCATGACGTCCGTCTATATCAGAGGCTGAATCTTATCTTTAGTACGCCCACCGAGACGAAATATCACGATGCCTCACGACCATGGTGTTGACAATTGCAGCCTTAGATTCTGTAGGAATGGTAGGCAATTGGATCTTGGGGAGAGCAGATCCCCGACTCAGAATTTCCAACGGAATCTGCTCCTTGCTTCCCACGGATTGTGGGCATATGTGTGAACATTTAGGCCGGGGCTGATGGTGATGATGGTGATGGTGATGATGGCAATGGTGGTGACAGCGATGGTGATGACGGCGATGGTGATGACGGCGATGGTGATGACGGCGATGGTGATGACGGCGATGGTGATGACGGCGATGGTGATGACGGCGATGGTGATGGTGTCGGTGATGGTGATCATAGTACAAGAAGCAACGTTAGCATCAAAGCTTCTACAGACTTAGAGCCTTCTATTAGCCAAAGCTTCCACAGACTTAGAGCCTTCTATTAGCCAAAGCTTCCAAGGACTTAGAGGCTTCTATTAGCCAAAGCTTCCACACACTCAGAGTTTGCCATCGGCCAAAAGCTTCCAGTGGAGGAGAACTCTACTCCTCCCGAAGCGCGGCTCTCTCAAGTGGGCTTTCAAGCAGGCTCTCAATCAGGCTCTCAAGCAGGCCCCGAAGCAGGCTCTCAAGTAGGCTCTTGAGCAGGCTTTCAATCGCCAGCGGGCTCTCATGCAGACTCGCAGCGATAGCCTGTACAGTACCAGTATAACAGCAGGCAGTAAAGACAAGTATAGGTCCATCTCTGGCCGGCAGCCGTATATAGTTCCATAGGCCCAAGCGCACATCTCTATGAATCGACTATAGATGACTATAGGCTGTGCGTCGCGCAGGGGTCCATGGGAAGCTTGCTATGAGCTGCGCGTGTGTGCGTGTGCGCGTAGTGCAGCCTATAGTCGATTTGCACTTTTGCCGATGATGTTGCTTTAAATACCTACTGGACTGTATAATAATTTGATTAGAATTCCTGAATCGGGTGTATAGCTGTGAGTACAGTTAGCAATGGTTCAAATTTTTGACCCAGGCGGTTTAAATAGGTCTGCATGGCAATGACCTGAACCCATCAAAAATCGACGATTTTTTATGTGAACCATCACTTTAAGGCCACAAATATTGATCAGAGAGTGTAGAGTTTGGTAGGTAAAATATACAACACTGCACGTCGCAGCTTTTGGCGGTCTCCGATTTTCGATCACAATAAATCTTAGCAAGCGGTAGCCCAAAAACCTCGTTTTTGGGCAAAAAATAACAATAATTTCAACTCAGCTTGCTGAGTTTTAAAGATATGAAAAATCGGACACTACAGAAAGATGCACCATCTGGAGCTGCATATTTCACGCACCAAACTCAAAAGGATGAGAGGAATATTCATGAACATAATTGAGGGAACATTGTTGCACAAACCCAGACGGAACGTGCCGGGGCCAGATTTTCTTCGACCGGCTATAATACACACTGTCCGAAACTGCAACTATTGCTAACACTAGCTCTGAGATTGTTTATTGAATTGTACTATTCAATATACACATTTCATATTATCACACCCGGAGAGTCTGGCTTCAGGTGCACTGGAATGGTCTTCGAGATGATTGTGGTACTCCCAGCAGCTCTGAAATTTTACCAACTCAAAAGTATGATTTTATACCCTTCTGAAGATGACTTCTTCCTATTTAGAATATTCTTGTATTCTGTTCCACGACATCAGCAGCATTGAGGAGCACCGGAAAGTTCTCTCAGAGTACCTCAGGAGTATATCATTTTGCATTCAGACCACTCGGGAGCATCTAGGAGCTTCTGGAAGCAATGTTAAAGCTGTTCATCAAAGCATAGTCGTTTAGTTATAACATCTGAACCATTTTACATGTTGCAGGTGTAATCATCAGAAAGAACAAAAGCGTACGCATTCGGAGAATTTTCAACTTTCTCCCGTCAAGAGACCCGTTTCTGTATCGACTGGTGAGAGGGATTCCTCTCAAGGAGGAAGTTCCATAGCCTCTCTAATCCAACTTCAGAACTTCACCCCCCCATCTTCGCTCAACAATTCTCGCATTCCAGATATCACTCAACCCGTGACTTCCACCCTGTCCGTCACACAGACACCAGGTACAAGCAGTCATAGCATACCACCACCCAGAGAAACCTCCCAGAGAGACTCAACATGTAGCGTTAAATCCAGCCTCGCATCCCGCATTATTAGCACTTCCACTCCTCCCAGCTGTCTTGAAACCTCGCTACCCCCATCGCACATCCAGAAGCCCACACTATCATTACAAAACCACTGCGAACGCCATCTACAGAAAGGAATCAGTGACAGAGACATTGGCAATTGCAACCGCAGGCAGTATCTATACCTCGATCAGCAGTCGCCAGCAGTCGCAGCATCCCTCACTTTGTTCAGTCCGACATAATGCGTCTTCTATTTGGACCAGGCTGACTTCGGGAGTTCAACATGTGAAACAGACTGCCGTGTATGAGTGCAACCGACATGGAGATTATAAGTTATGCAACACAACGCGTTGGGAAAGCAATCGCTGTTGCTCCACACTGGCAGATAATAGCGACATACTTCAACACCACCATGCAGCAAAATCACATTTCGTCCATAGCATTTGAGGTATGGACAAAGGAGATCTTGAAAGATGAGTGCTGAACCAAAAGCCCACGTTGGATATTAGAGGCTACAACTGGTCCCAGGTTCGAGCCCAAATTAATATGGTTAAATCTGATTGTATTCAATCAGCAAGGGACAACATAGCAGAGCTTTATGATTACCACTGGTTGGAATCCAATGCAGAGGATTTGAAACTCGTCCAACCCATTATGGCAGACAATAAGTATATTTTTCCTGTAGCAGAGCATGTGCAAGGAGGAGAACTTGGTCCAAATCCAATGCTGAATAAGTCGAAAGCTGCTAATGAATTGCCACCATCAATTCTACTCACAGGCAGAATCATTCCCGGAGATTATCTACATCAAAGTTTATCAATCGGCCAATAACTGTGATATGTCTGCTAATTGATTTTATAATTCCATGATTGACTACAAGAATAGTCATATAGCCTCACTACTGATCATGTTTACCAGCACCGCATTAGGCTGTATTCTCATGGAGTGGGAAAAGCACAAACGAGTTCATCGGAAAGCTTCAAAGTCAAAGTTCACCACAGCCAGATCGGATCATTTGAACTCATTTATTCACAAGAATGATGGTGGTAAGAACTCATCCTAATTCACTGCAACTGGTCGCATGTTGTTAACCTCACCTGGTGTTGCAGACATTTATATATTCTTGATGATTACCTGGAACATACTACCGCAGAGCTACCAACCTGGGGTGAATCTAATCACTCTTGCTATAGTCAAGCGTGAGTTCCAACAGGGGGAGAACCCAATATTTGCCATCTTCATCAGAGTAAATACAGCGCATGTCGATAATGCAATTCTTTGTCACCATTTGACCTTGAAGTGGGGCTTAAGGTCCATGGGATTGGAATAGCTGACCTAAACATTACAATCGAGAACAATTGCATGCTTGACGAGCTGGGATTTTGGGATGCCAGGGGGCAGTGGTGCATATAAACATACAGGTGACGAAAGCGGCAAGCATGTTGCCATCCCCGCCACCCTTGGGCGCTGATGGGCCACAACTGAAAACAAGAGTTTTGACCTGTGAATCAGTAATGTCGATGGGTATGAGGGTGACAATGATGAAAATATGGATGGGGAAGCGGTAGAAGAAGCATTGCAAGATGATGATGGATCAACACATAATGTGAAGACAAGAGAGCATAGTATAAGAGAGTGTGATGATTGGACAGTATATTTCAGACCTGTAAAAAACAATAATGGCAAAGGGAATGCAATCGCAAGCAATGTACCTGAAGTGAAGACTGTATTGTAATAAGTGCGATCACTTCAACGCAAAATATATATGGGGTGAGTGCGGCATCCAATATATACCAACAGCAGAAAGGAAAAATGTGGCACTTGGCCTGGGAACAGTATAAACATCACCAGGCTTTGCATAAACAGGTACAGCAAAACTGCAGCCCCTGCGAAGAGTGTAACACACATGTTGTTCTGATGATGCATAGATGTCATTACATTTCATGTGCAAAGTACAAGAGGTAAGTATGTGATGGGACCCATCGGCTGGGCAACGGGGAGCATGTAATTCTCCGTCAGTGGGTACGAGGTTCAGTTAGAGCCATCAACGCCATTGGGAACACCCTGGTGTTTCTGATGGAAACTACAGTTGTTGCTAATGCACAATCAATTCCATTTGGTCAAGTTGTCACTCGTGCTGGAAGAATAGTAATCCATCTTGTGCACGATGAATTTGAGAATCCATCTCCTGAAGTTACCATCAGCGATGCACCTCCTCGTCCTTCTACTCCAAATAATGAAACTCTAGAAGGACTTGCAGGCAATCAGTGGACAATTTTGAGTTTACTTATAATAGAAAAACCGAACTCTAGAAGGACTTGAAGGAAGTCAGTGGGCAAATCTGAATGTGCATTTAATAGACAAACCAAAATCCTACTGACAGGCCAAAGCGTCACCACAATAGGCAGATTCAAAGAGGGCAATGGATGACAAATTAAAGTCACTTAAGGAATATGATATTTGGGATGTAATCCCAAAACCAGTCAGAAGGATAATTGTTGTGTGTAAGGAGGTTTTTAAAGCCAAAGGAAAGTCACAAGGAGAGATTATATAATACAAGGCCCAGTTAGTTGCTAAAGGCTGTTCACAAATCTTAGGGCACGATTACAATGAATTATTCTCATCTGTTGTGTGTTACGACTCCAAGAGACTTTTACTGGCTATATCAGTAGGCAAAGAATTGCACGCTTGGCAACCGGAGGTCAAAACTGCAGTCTGATATGGGATTTTGAATGAACAAGTGTATATGGATCTGCTGGAAGGAAGCCGGTTAGACAGAATGGTGGCATAATTATACAGGTGTTTGTACAGTTTGAAACAATCTCAGAGGGAATGGTACAACAGGTTAGTAGAATACAAAAGACTTTTTCAAATTGGTTATCACTGCTTGGGACCCCTGGGTTCTCATTCATGAATCAGGGGACCTATTCGTAGCTATATAGGTGGACAACACTACCTTGTCTGGAGCTACTGGAGAGCTGAAGGTGCAAACTATTAACATGTTGAAAACTGAGTTCAAGGTTAACAACATGAGTGAGCTCAATTGGCTTCAGGAAATCCAAATAACCTTTACCGAAGAAAGGATCACTCAATCCCAAACAACATTCAATGAAATGATTCTAAACAGTGTTTCAATTCAAGATTCCAAATCTGTTTCAATAGATATCGACTCAAACAACAAGTTTTCATCTATTGAAGTTGAACAGAGTACCGATGCAACAGCATATCAATACATATTCGTACCTTTAATTTATATAGTTACTAGGACCAGAACTGACGTGTCTTATACAATCACTTACCTCTTTCAATTCGATTCATCTCCCTCAGTTATTCATTTAGCAGCAGCACAATCAGTTCTTAGATCTTTCCATTGAACAAATGTAAGACATCCCTTTTTTCCCTGGAATAATCAACGCAATATGAATGTGTATACGGATGCATCATACAGCAACTGATTAGATACAAGACCAATCTCTTCACATGATACTGTTCAGCATTACAACGCTATCATTTCCCAGAGATTTCGGAAAGAGTGGCATGTTGCTACCACTACTTGTCACGCTGAGTATATGGCACATGCTATGATGACATCACATCATCTCTCGTTGAAGTGAGGAACCCCAGAATTGTTGAAAAACGATACACCAACCGCCCACTGTGGCGACAGCAACAAAGCTATCGATGTTGCAAATAATCCGAAACTTAACAACTAAACAAAACACATTGACTTGGCATATCACTTTACTGGAAGCCAAATCGAGCAATACAATGTGTCAATTGTGTATGTACCTTCCAAATAAAATTTAGTGGACATAGGTACAAAGTGAATGACGAGATATGTTAATAACCACTTATGTTGAAAAATATTTGGATGAAAGTGAGATGGGGTATGGAAAATACAGGAGTATCTACATTTCTCTTACTAAGATTTGAACCTTTCTTTTTATTTCCCCATAAAAGGAAAGGTCTTGGAAGATAGGAATAATGTGGTGTGTTAATAACTTTGAATACTTACGTTGTATTGTCTAGAATGTTTTGGTCTAGCAACATATCTATAAACTTCTATTTAGTTCCATTGGAAAGATGGAGTTATAAGTGCTTATCTTTATAGAATGCACCTAGATGGATCTGTTATATTCTTTATGGTTCTTATGTATTTTTGTACAGTTACAGAGTTTTTCTCTTGCTATTTTAGTTATTGATCTACAACTGGGTTACAGACAATAACTCAGGTGTTATTATATATCTTGATACTGTTTCTCCGGTTAGAGAACCATTCTTGAGACATACTTAGACATTGATAAGAATACAATAGTATTTCCTCCCAAATCCTCTTCAGTTTATGCTTGCGTTTTGAACATTTCTACACTTTTTTATTCACCCTATACTTCTCCTTCCGATGCTGCTTTTACGATTTTAACCACTATCTTCGGACTTTCGCAGTTACATTCTAATACATGAGTCATGGCACTGATCTACCCAAAAGGAATTCTGTGTTAAGAATGGAACATGTGTAGCCAATCCATTCTGTTGAGCAGATGGGCAGTGCCAAGAATAACTATTGGTTGAAGAAATGCTAGTGCATTGATAGCATATATAATTGCCGCAATTTGGGATGTGTATTCCCATCTGTTGCAATTGTTGCAGGTTTGACCAGAGGTAGCCTAGTGGATGTCGCCAAAGTGTGACGTCATCGAAACGCAAGGTGGAAGGACTATCAAGCCGTAGCCGGGAGAGGGAGTATCATCACTGATCAATCGAAGGGTGCATGGTCTGCTTGCCCATGGCATCGAAATGGAGATTTACTGGGTTCACAGGCACTCTGGGATCCACAGAAATGAAGAAGCAGACCATCAGGTGACCTTAGGCTGAGATACAAGCGGCAACACAGAGATAGAGCGGCAATAAAGCTCGGCCTCGAATATGGGAAGACGAATCTCGGAAGGAAGGTCAGCAGCCAATGCAAGGTGGGAGGCCGACAAATGCAGCAAACACTCCAGCTATAGGCTGAAGGGCAAGGTGGGGAACAAAAGACCTATTCCGATGACAAGCCTGAAGTCACTGCCTGCTCGGTTCTACCGTCTGAAATCTGGGCATCTACCCACTCGAGTTTACTGAAAACGATCTGGTCACCAAGAGGATGACAAGTGCTGGTGGTTTAAAGGGACAGTGGCCCAGATGCAGTAGCACCTATTCCACCACTGCAGCTGGTGCACAGACCAGCAGAACGTGCTCTGGAAAGCAGTGAGGATGGTGAAGGGCTGGGAAGTGGGCAGATGCTGACACATGCAGATCTCTGAGCTGTTCTCCATGGAAGAGCGCGATCACGCGGTGGTGGACTTCCTGGCAGCTACTGAAGTTGGGAAATTCCCGCCCAAATGAATGGCGGTACAGAGCGGGCACAGAGGCTGACTCAGGTGTGGGGGGCGGCGGCAACGGGTTTGTATCGTGCTTTCTATCCGTTATCTTTCATTTGTCAGCGGGGACGAAGGCTAGTGGGGGGGAGCTCCGCCATCTAGCCGGCTGGCCCGGAGGCGGAGGGGATATCTATTGAGAGTAAAGAGAAAGAACGAAGAAGCTCAATTGTCTATCGATCCAAACAGAGGGAAAACTATAGACTTATATACGAAAGAGAGAGAAGGGAAACTCAATACCGACTGCTAAAGCCAGAGCCTAAAGCCGAGTACCAGTGCCGAGCCCTCGTTCTGAGTACGGGGGCAGGCGAGGCTGGTGGGAGCAGGCGAGGCCGATGGAGGTGGCCAGCCACCGGCCTCATGCCCGAGTCCACCAGCATCGAAGACTAAGAAAGCCACCCGGTCAAATCCCTAGTCAACAATATCAGGTCCTGTCATGCTCTAGTAAGAGTGAATACAGTTCAAATAAACATCAACAACAACTGCGCAGTGTGCACTTGACGCGGTGCGAACAACCGTATACAACTACTGATTATATAGCCATACAATCTGTTAGGATATCAAGAATTGTGGATTCCAGCACTGCTATCTTAAGTTAGGAGTGTCTGCATTCCCCCGAGGGATTTCTCTGCAACTATGCGGCATTTCCCCCATACCTCCATCGCCAGTTTGCACTAGAACATAGTGTTTGAAGGTGTTGATTCAAGAATCACATGAGAGAAATACCAAATATGCTATAGAAGTGTCCGCCACAAATCCATATCATACAACCAGTTCCTTAGCACAAATCTCTAAAAACGCAGTTAGTTTCAAAACTATGCATCTTGTGCACTAACTCAGCTTTAGAGGGAACAAGGCTGGTTCCGTAGGGCTTCTGTAATATCCCGAGTCAATGTGTTTCTATTCTCAGTCAGGCAAGAAGGCACCGGCACCAGACACGTTGTCTTTCGGCGCCATACGGCTGCTCTGGAAGTGAGACAAAGAGAGGATTGTGAGGCTGACGAGGGCAGCAATTCGCAGGGGAAGACACCCAGCGGTATGGAATTGGGCTAGCGGCGTGGTGATTCGCAAGCGTGGCAAAGGCGACTATACGAAGCTGAAGGCCTACCGCTCCATATCGCTGCTTAGCTACATGGGAAAAGTAGTCGAGAAAGTAGCTGTGGAGCTGCTGTCAGAAGCGGCTGAAATGAGAGGGCTACTGAGCGACGGACAATTCGGAAGCAGGAAAGGATGGTCAACCATCGATACAGTGGCCATCATGGTCGACAGAGCTCACGCAGCTTGGACAAACGGCCACATAAAAGGGGTGGTTCTCATGGACATCAAGGCAGCCTTCCGGAGCATGGCCAAAGGAAGATTGGTCCACATAATGAACCTCAGGCAAATGGACGCAGACCTTATACAATGGACTGAGAGCTTTGTGTTGGAAAGAACGGTGGAGATGGTAATCGAGGACAACGCCATTGAGAGACACCCAGTGGAGGCAGGGGTTCCACAAGGCTCACCTGTGTCACCGATCCTCTTTGCGATCTACACCTCAGGACTAATCAAGTCGGTCGAAGAGTATGTATCAGAAGCCGAGGGGCTATCCTTTGTAGACGACCTCGGCTGGATGGTGACCGGAAGCGATGTCAACTATGTCGTCCCGATACTTGAAAGCTGAGCAGCGAAGAGCATTGAGTGGGCACGTAGACGAGGGCTACAGTTCGACACTGCAAAGACAGAGGCGGCACTATTCACCTACATACGAGGCCACCGGAAACACCTCTGGCCAACATTGACAGCAAAGATAAGAGTCGAATATGAGTCCGTACGGTTCAACGCACAGGCGATGCGCTGGCTGGGTGTGTGGATGGACTCACATCTGACATTAAAGGAGCACCACAACCAATGCTTGAAGAAAGCCAGGGCAGCAGAAGCCAGGCTCCGAACACTTACCAAGAAATACAGCGTTGTCCCTGAGAGAGTAAGGGTCGTCCAAGTGGCGTGTGTCCAAGCGGTCGCACTAAATGGCGGCGAGCGCTGTTGGGATCCCAGGGAAGTAGGCAGGCGGGACGACCTACGACTCCTCCTCAATTGACAAGCCAGATCCATCCTGGGCGCGCTGCCCACGACCCCGCGGGGTGCACTAATGAGGGAGTCAGGGCTCACACCGGCGCTAGTAATCTTGGACTCCAGACAACAGCGACTCGCAGCGAGAATAGAAAACGCATGCAGTTTTAAACTAAAGGAGCTACACAAAAACCTCTCTTCCAGAACACCGATATGCAGAGCAGTCAGGAAGGAGCATGACCATGGCCGGACAACCGAAGGCATGAACTGGCCGGCCCTGGGCGAAGAGCCAGCTGTCATGACCACCATACTGGACGACACCACTGCAGGCAAATACGCCCCGCAGTGCTGGGCAAGAGTGAAAAAAGCCAAAGTCGGAGCAGGGGTCTGGACGTGGTGGACAGATGGATCGCGCTCAGATGATGACCGAGTGGGAGCTGCAGCATTGTGTAAACACGGAACTAAATGGAGGTCTCCCCGCAGCTTTCTAGACACCGGACGCATGGAGTTCTTCGACGCCGAGCTGTGTGCGATCGGACTCGCGCTTGATGTGGCGATCGAGATGAGAGAAACAGTGCAGAAGCATGGAGGGAAGACGGTGGCAGGCTTCAGCGACTCGCAGGCCGCAATGCGAAGAGTGGCACACCTGGAGCCGGGCCCAGGGCAGCGACTGGCGGGGCGGATCGAGTGAAGGGTGCGGAGCCTCCTGGGCCAGGGCATCGCAACCGAGATCCACTGGGTCCCGGGGCACTCTAGCATCCCCGGAAACGAAGAAGCAGACCGTCAGGCGAACTTGGCCCGAGACACAAGCGGAAGCACAGTCATAGAGCAGCCATACACCTCAGCCTCAAATAGGGTTGGACGAATCTCCCAGGGATGATCGGCAGCTAAGGCGGAGTGGGAGGCCGACAAGTGCAGCAAGCACTTCAGCTACAGACTCAAGGGCAAGGCGGGGACCAAGAGACCTATCCCGATGACGAGTGTAAAGCCGCGGGCCGGCAAGTTCTACTGACTAAAGTCTTGACATGCGCCCACGGGAGTCTACCTAAACGGTTCGGCCACCGAGATGACGACAAAGGCCGGTGGTGTGGACGGACTGCGTCCCAGACGCGGGAGCACCTCTTCCACCACTGCAGCCGGTGGAGAGTCCACCAGAGAGAACTATTGAAGGCGGTGTGAAAGTTAACGGGCTGGAGAGTGGGCAGATGCCGGCACGTGTAGATCTCTGAGCTCTTTTCCATAGAAGAGTGCGACCAAGCAGTGATGGACTTGCTGGCGGCCACTGAGGTCGAGAAGTTTCCGCCCAGTTGAAGTAGCAGGATGGAGCGGGCTCAGGGCTTGGGGCTCAGGGGCGGCATTGGAGGCTGTGGGGTTATACCATTCCTTCTTTCTTTCTTTCTTTCTCTCTTTTCGTCTTCATTTCTGTCTTTCTCTTATCTTTCATTTGTCAGCGGGGACGAAGGGTAGCGGGGAGGGAGCTCCGCCATCTAGCCGGCTCGCCCGGAGGCGGAGGGGATATCAGGGTCCTCTAATTAGAGTCAATACAGTATGATTAAACAACAACAACGACAATGTGTTTCATCCCGTTATCCGCACATACCATGAATTGACGCCTAACTACGTGCTAGTATATATGTATCAACACCATTCCACTAACTTCTATTGGATGCCAATTCCTTTCAAATACCTATACGTTAGGCAGCTTGGATTCTGGTACAAAAATTCAAACACCGCGATAGTAGGAATGAGACAAAATACTCCTAGGCTTACAAGTCTTCAAGAATGCTATAATTACCGATGAAGAATCCTACTATTCAGAAACTGAAAAATTTAAGAATAACTAACTTTGCACACGGCTTTGTCCGCAATGATACTTAGGTATTTGGAGCATGTACGTGAGCATCACTTACTACTCTGACCGTAACATGCATATGTAGCACAGGTAGTCTTAAGGCTCTCTTCATTCTCTACATGTCATACGTACCCAACACAAGCGCCAGATATGCTACACTACATGTATCATGGTACATATAGAAGATCTGAGACATGTTACAGACCTCATACAAGCTCACGTTAACCGGCGCTGATGTCTCCTGTATAGAGTATATCTCGAGCCTTTCTCCTTCATTTCTTTGTGTACTATAGTTTATACACTGTTGACTAAGGGATTTAGCCCGCAGGCCATTGGGACTAAGATATGCACGAGACTTAGCGGGCTTGGTACGGAGCCTATTTCCCCGCCAGCCTCGGGCTTGGTACGGAGACTATTTCTCCGCCATCCTCGGGCTTGGTGCGGAAGCTATTTCCCCACGAGCCTCGGGTCTGATTAGTGCTTTCTCTTAATGCTTTCTCTTAGTGTTTTTCTCTTGTTGATTCGCACTTAGTGATTGAGATGATTTCTTTCTCTATATATATGTCTATCTTCTTCTCTCTCTGTACGATAGACAGTTCAATCAATCATCATCATCTCTCTCACCCTCATTTGATTGTCTCATCATACACTTTAGCATCTGATGAACATTGGTTTGTACACTTGCTAATTGCTATTATGACTAATAATACAGTGAGAACGGCAGGCTCGGCGCCGGTTAATTCAGTGGATGAATGATTCTTGTATATAGAAAGATCTGGTATCTGCTTCATTCCCATGCTATGTGCGAGTATTAATAACAAAATCTCTAATGAATCCTGCTGGCTGTACTGTTCCTACACGCCGACTGAACCTTCTTTCCTACCGCATATTGTGGAGAGCCTGGCACGCTACACTCAAGTGACTAACTTGAAGACTGTATAATCCACTAGACGAAATATCTCACTTATCACTCACTGCAGATATACCATACCACCGATACCCTGCTCAGAGACATGCACAGGGTAGTATACGCAGGCAGCCCGTAGATTCATACCCCGCCAGGTCGGAAAAGACCACAGACGCAACTAAGCTACCCTTACCGAAGCTTATCCCGGGATACGTAAATCCATCTTAAAACAGACCTCACCTCCGGGGGAGATCTACCAAATACGAACTCATCTATCGATCTTGCTTCACCTTCAGTGAGTTATTCTCCAACTCTCTCTCACCCACTACAGTGACAGGCTACCCGATTGCGAAAGCTTCCCAGTTGCGAATTTAGAAGTTTTGTTTGGTTAAATCTCAAAGATAGCAACCCCTGATGATACAATTAAATAGTCTCTGAGTCTAGATTCCATGCCTTACTGATCTATTATGATCCAGATAATGCCCCTCTTGATCGCTTTCTTGTGAATCGGTGTTGTACGCATCTAAGACGTGTTAGCGATGCAGCTCAGCGATCACAGACCGCCAAGCGTTTGGTTGAGGCGTCTGGTGAGCATTCTTAATGATACAATCTACCAGGAATCGGGACTAACTGGCTTGATGAGCCGTATGCTTGTATTCACGTCTATCGAAACCCTTGTGATAATATGCAAAGAGCAAGTAGAGATGCACATATGTTTGGACCGAATTAATTACCCTCAGGTATGCGGCAGTTGAGCAACAGGGACGAAACCAACCGTTCCCAGATTGGCAGCAATAGGAATGGGCGGTGCTTGACGCGGTTTTCCTCCCAAATAGCGATGTTACACCGAGATACGGTATACCCAATAATCTAGATGTCACGTATCCTCCAAAGCGGTATTCAGTCGACTGCCGACTGTACTGCACTTGCAAAGGGTAAGACAAAGACATAAATCCATGTCTAAGGCTACACCTTTATGGACTCCATCAACTTCCAGCATATCGAGAAAAGAACACTACACCCCCCCCAAATCACCACCCTCTCCTCCCAGTTTCTATGGTATCCGCCACTGCCATGCCCACAACGATCATGAAGCTATCACGCCTTATCCTGGCACCCAGTATTTTGCTCTACTACGATAGACAGAGCATTCTCCTTAACTCCCACACTTCCGATTACGAACTACAATGTTCAGAGCCATAGTAGAGTACGCCATAGGATCCCACAGTGTTGTTCGCCCGTTGGAGGGCCATGCGTAATGTTTAAAGAGGGCGGGTACTGGTGCTGCGCTGATTCTGAAGTGTTAATGTGTGGACAGGGTGCTAACTAAGGGTGAGGGGACGTTTACTAAGTTCGATCAATGGGATGCACTGAGTAAGCTGTGAACTGGCACCAAATTCATGTGCTCAGGCATTGGAATTGAGTTCATGCGCAGGGTAATCGCTCGTGTATTCATTGCCAAGTTCCCAAGCGTGAGTTTGGAGCTGAGAATAAAGACCAAGTCATAAAAGCAGTAGTGGGGAGCCCTGCCAAGGGCCTTGCTACCCCATTGGTCCTTAGCTCGAGAAATAGTGTTCCGATATCCGCCAACCACACCACATGTAAACGATCCTCCGGTGCGTCGGAGCAGAGAGATCGTAAGCCGGCGGGGTATGTTTCCGGTTGTCTAGACGTAGGTTCGATGGCTGACGATATTATTTGCAGATGCCAAGTAACCGCCAGAATCTCACCTGAATATGACCGTGATGAATCTGGCCAGGTTGTACGATGTGACGACTCCCGGAAAACGGTCCCACCCCACACTCCGGCACGGGGATGGTGTCAACACGAGCCGAGACACTATCCTTGCCAAAAGTTGGCTTTGCACCGAACCTGGCGGACGGAGTACTGAGGAAAACAGTTACAGACAATACCGCAAGTCCATCAATACATTACTCCCATAAACATAAAAATAGACATTATATCATCCTCCAACCTAGGTATCATCCGTCGGTAACCCATACCATCCAGCGTCCTTCCCTCTAAAGCACAAATGCGACAACCACCCCCGCCGCTGCCAGATACCTCACACCATTCCTCCCTGCTGCCGCCGTCTGTGCCCCGCCCGTCGCCGTCCCCGTTACCGTTGCCGCTTCGGTAGCCTTACTCGTCACCGCCGCCGCCTTGACCCCCGGCAGCAATTTACTCCTACAGCGTTCCGGCACTGTGGCCGCATACTTCTCCTGGTCCGCATTGGGACACTTCTTAATGCAACTGAGCATCGCTGTCGCATACGATAAACCCGTGCATGTGCAAGTATCGAGGGCGTTGCCGGTTTCATCGCCGTTGCACCAGGATGAGGATGGGTGTGCGGAGAAGCAGGATTGCACGCATGCCGGCTGGGCGGACTGGGTGACGGCGAGGAGGGGGAGGACGAGGAGCGAAAGGAAGATGAGATGCATGGTTGTGGTGTCCGTGGAGCGCGATGATGCGGGAGTGTGCGTAATAATGGGAGTGCGCGTGTTAATTGTCGGTGTTGTTAAGAGAGGAACTGGATTTGTAGCAGGAACTACCGGGAAATGTACCGTAAGAGCGTTGAAAACAGGAAGTCGTAAACCAACCTCTCTTCTTGCATAGCAGAGGGAGGACGGCAAATCCTAAATACCACCCAGCTCTCCCAGCTAGCCCATCGCCTCGACGATGATCAACACGATCTCAGGACACTAAAGCCCTTAGCGTGCCGTGGATACGGTTTAGAAAGATTAGCGGTTGCTGCAGAATACGAGAATGGATGTTACACCGAGAGAAGAGGCTTATTTAGACCGCCTTTCGGCTATTTCCGTGCGGTGGTGGTTGTATTATTGGTAGCGACGCAGGGGCTCGGTGTAGTACGGTACGACCGACGAAGTATTATGGTTTACCTCGATGGCATCTCTGTTTGTCGCTTGAACGGTCTGCGAAAATTGTAGCCGCTATCTTGATAAGGTGAGATACTCTTGCGATAGGGCAGCCTTTGCCACACTAGTTTGAGTTCTGCGTGGTAACGAGACAAGACACTCGCTTAGAGAATTTAGTGCCACAAGCGATGCACGATATGTCTGAAACCCCACGGCCTCAGCGAAGGTACAGGGTTAGTGAACTAATGCAAATCGCCCAACCCAATTTTAACGTATCATGCATCATTGACCCCATCCTCGTCTTCCACCTTCCATTGTTATAACTAAGATTATATGGTATACTTTCATGAAACTTCATACCGACTCCTCACTGTCGCTTGAAATGATTTGTAAAGCTTCATGTGGGCGCTCTTAGCGTAGCGCAAGGCTGAAAATTGGACCAAAGCACCCCACTTGTAACGCCGGTGCAGTCTGAATTCGTTTGAACAGAGACTTGGCGGGGTGTATTGGCGGGGTTATTGACACGAAGATCCCACCAGAATGGTCCTAACTTACACAGGTTTAGTTGGTCAGTACGCTACCGGTATAACGAATTTTTACTCTGCTTTTAGCGTAGATGTGATCTTCCAGAAAGGCACACCCTGTGGTGGCGCCTGAATTTTAATTGAAAAATGATCTCCGTTTTCATTCTCACTACTTATAGATTCCCCCTCATCTCTTAGTCGGATAGCGGGTCCGTGCCCTCATGCTAGCTGTATCATCTGCAGCCTACAACTCTGCCGGATCTTTCGTAGCAAGGCGGCATTTAATCTGCGGTTCAATTAGTCCGGGCACAATGAACTATAGATAGGTTGCCTTAGTCGTCCTTGTCCTCTCTCTCTCTTTCTATGTCGCTCCTCTAGTACGAGGATGGTGGTGGTGGTGGTGGTGGTTGTGGAATGGGGCTGCAAGCAAGAAAAGTAGAGTTACAATCGGTCACTCGCCTCAACCCTAATCCCTGTTGCAAATATGAAGGAGAGAACCGTGTGCATGTATAGACTTAAGGTACAGAGAAGAGAGAAGGAGAAAGACTCAAGATATATACAAGAGAGTTGTGTGTTTTGTGTCTTACCATATAGTCAGCTCGTGTCAGGTCTATGTACGTATGCGACACCTGTCACTAACTCTGAGGAGCCAAGAAGAAGCGTCGACTCTGCATTTCTAACAGCACCTCTTAGGTAAGCTCCTGCATACATAGTCTACGCTAGCATGGAGTGCCTTTGGTTATGTGGGGCGAGGTGGCGAGATCATATGTGGAGTCTGTACGTGATCGGCTATGTCCGATATTGGTCGAGGTTCCTCTGCATACAAGGGCACTTATGCGTGTGACTACTGGCCGTTCAAAGACTACTATGCTCTGCCGAGTGGGATTCATAAGGGCAATGCTGGCATCATGTAGTCTCGTGCCCAGACTCTCTCTTAGCGTCTCAGCCACTTTCTGACGAAAGAGCTCCGACTTAGTGAGAGTCTGGAACTAATCGGTTTAGCCAAGTCCGATCGGGCGCTACTTTTAGCCATCGGA